>Ga0134125_10001812_pt1 | contig 25844 bp, 23 predicted proteins | sample KB31751_FD_96464 | JGI IMG/M metagenome (GOLD analysis project Ga0134125, IMG submission 96464) | Terrestrial soil microbial communities with excess Nitrogen fertilizer from Kellogg Biological Station, Michigan, USA - KB3-175-1 | ecosystem: Environmental > Terrestrial > Soil > Unclassified ...
AGGCGCTGGCGTCGGAGCGCGACGCGGTGGAGACCTGGCGCAAGATCGTTCCGCCGCGCCACGTCTATCTCGTCGACTCGCTCGAGACCGAAGGCAACATCGAGGTCGCGCGCGGCGAGGTCGAGAAGGCCGACGCGCTGCTCGAGGAGGTGCTCGCCGCGCGCATCGCCTCGCGCGGGCCCGACGATCCCGGCGTCAGCGACGCGCTCACCAACCTCGGCACGCTCGAGGGATCGCGCGGGAACCTGCCCGCCGCGCTCGCCTACCTCGAGCGGGCGACGGCGTCGGCCCGCAACGCCGGCGTGCCGAGCTATCTCGCCAGCTACAACCTCGGCCTCGCCCAGCTCGACGCCGGCCGCTGGCAGGCGGCGGTCGGGACGCTCGAATCGGCGCGCGCGACCGTCGAGCGCGAGGCGCCCGGCAACTCGGTGTACGCCGGTGAGGTCGAGATCTGGCTCGGCGCCGCACACCTGGCGCTCGGCGAGCTCGACGAGGCCCACCGGCTCATCGAGCATGGCCTGGCGACGGCGCGCGCGGCAGCCTCGGGCGCGCTCGTCGAGCCGTTGGCGCTCTCCGCGCGCGCGGCGCTGGCGCGGCACGATCTCGCCACGGCGAAGTCGCGGCTCGCCGAGATCGGCAAGCGGAGCGACGGCGAGGTGTCGTTGACGCTGCTGGCGAACGCCGAGCTGACGCGCAAGGAGCACGGTTGCCGGGAGGCGCGCCCGCGCTACGAGCGCGCGCTGTCGCTCGTGAAGAAGGACGGCGGGCCGATGGTGAAGTCGGCGGCCACGGTCGGGCTGGCCGAATGTCTCGTCGAGCTCGGCAGGCGCGCCGACGCGGCGGCGCTGCTCGAGCCGCACGTCGCCTGGTTGAACGAGGTAGGCGCCGAGCCGGCGGCGCGTGCCGCCGCCAAGCTCGCGCTGGCCCGCGCTACTGCCAGGTGATGTCGCACTGCCATTTTACGGCGGCGACGCCGCGCACCTGTCCATCGGGCAGCAGCGACCGCGGCCGCGCCAGCACGCTCTTGGCGCCGGCGCGCGTGAGCAGCACGTCGACGTAGGTCTCGAGCACCGTCGCCGTCCAGCCGGCGAGCATCGCCGGCAGCTGCGGCCGCTGCAACAGCGCGTGCCGCTCGCCGACGAGCTCGACGCTGCCCGCGGCGAAGTCGAAGTACTGCTCCTGCAGCGCCGAGAGCCGCTCGATGACGTGCATCGGCGAGATCAGCTTGAGGAGCACGCGATAGATCCCGCCCACGTCGCGCTCGGCCTGGTAGCGCGAGCGGATGCGGACGAACTCGGAGAAGCTCTTGCGCGACTGCCGCGCGCAGACGTAGCCGGCGACGATGAGCGGGATGATGTCGTAGTAGGTCGACGGCAGGAACTTCTGCGCGAAGAACCCGGGGAGCGCCGGATCGCGAAAGCCACGCAGCATCTCGTCGACGCCGCCGGGAACGTGCTCGGACACGTACTCGAGATGGCCGCGATAGGCGACGCCTTTGACGCGGAACGGACTCTCGCCCGGACGAAACGGTAACGGTCGCGACTCGTCGAGGGGCTGCGTAGCACGCGACATGCCGGCAGGCTGACGCGCGCGGCTGTGTCCCCCGCGTCAACAGCGCAACTGCGGTGGCCGGCGTGCGCGCGCCTGAACGCGATCGCGCAACCGTCATTTCGCGCACCTGGCGCGCTCCCAGCGGGCATGCCGGCTGCAAGCACACGCCGCCCGGAGGGGACGATGAACTGGGACATCAGCGACGTGATTCGACAGACCCTGCGCTCGTTCAGGAACAACTGGCTGGCGCTCGTCATCGGCAACCTGGTGGCATCGCTCATCTCGTTCCTGCCGGTCGGGGTGTGCGGGGCCGTGGTGCTGCCGCCGCTCCTCAAGAGGGTGCAAGAGCCCGATGGCGGAGGCGAGCTGGCGCTGGCGAGCGCGCTGTTTCCGCTGCTGCTGTCGGCGCTGGCCACGATCGTGCTGACCTGCCTGTTCGCGCCGGCGCTGTCGCGCATGGCGCTGGCGGCGGCGCGCGGTCAGAAGCCGCGCGTGGCCGAGGTGTTCGACTTCCGCCGCGCCGGAACGTTCCTCGGCGCCGGTCTCCTCACGGGGCTCGCCGTGATCGCCGGCTCGCTGCTCCTGGTCGTGCCGGGGATCATCGTCGCCGTCGCGCTGTCGCTGGTCTCGTTCTTCGTCGTCGACGATCCGCGGCTCGGCGCGACCGACGCGCTCGAGGCGAGCTGGTCGGCGACGCGCGGTTGGCGGCTGCAGATCTTCGGACTGATGCTCATCGCCGGCCTCGTCGACGGGCTCTTGAGCACGATCTTCAAGACCACGGCGTGGCTGGCGCCGTTGCAGCTGGCGCTGACACTGGCGTGGCCGCCGCTGATGACGCTGGGCCTGGCGCAGGTCTACGTGCGCATCCGCCCGCAGGCGCCCGCCCTCACCGAGGTGTCGGCCGGCTGAGCGCCGGCCGCGCGTCCCGTGCCGGTTCGCCGGCCCTGCCGTGTCAGAATGGGCGTCGATGCGACTCGCCGTCTTCATCCTGATCGCAGCTCTCTCGACTGCCGCGCCCGCGGTATCGCCGCGCGCCGACACGCCCGACCGCGTCACCATCGACATCACCCAAGGCCCGGGCTCGGCGCACGCGTCGCTCGACATCCGTCGCACGGCCCACGGCTTCACGGACGGCACGCGCGCGATCCCCGAGCCGCTCCTGCGCGCCCTGGTCGTGGCGGCGACCGCGCCGCCGGCAAAGGAGCTCGACACCACACGGCTTCGCGTCGACCCAGGCGCGTTGCGCCGCGCCGCGGAACAGAGAGCGGCGGCGAGCCTGCCGCCCCACACGGCCGCCCGCTTCGTCGAGCGCGTGTGCGATCCGGCGAACCTGCCGAAGCTCGGCAACAGCAGCCTGTGGCTGATCATCAGCGCCAATTACGATCCCCGTGTCGACGTCGCGATCACGCTTGCCGGCGGCGAGAAGCTGCTCCTTCGCGCCGAGAGCGAGGCCTCGTTCATGCTGCCGTGGGAAATCGTTCGCGGCGGACAGAGCCAATTCTCCCGCGATCCCGATCTCGCCCGCGCCATTGCCGCCCTCTTGCCCCCGGCGTTCCTGAACCGCGGCCGGATCAATGGCGACCATCTCGCCGAAGAGCTCGTGCACGTCGCCGAGGTGCTGTGGCGTCGTGACCTCGAGCGCGACGCCGTCGACGAGCGCTCCACCACCGAGCTGGCGGCGCTGCGCGCCCGATTTCGCATCACGAACGAGCTCGCCGGCCGGATCCCCCTGTCGCCCGAGGGCGAGATTTGGAACGCGCACCTCACCGACCCGACCGATCCGCGCGTCGGATTCGACCTCACGATCTCCGTCGCCAACGACCGGCTCACCAGCGTCGCGTCGTTCCTTCGCGACGCGAGCGGGCTGGCGCAGCGCGTTCGCGCCGTTCCCTGGATCGCGAAGCTGTTGCAATCGAATCCCGCGACCAGCCTCCGCATCCAGTATCGCGACGAGCGATCGCTTGGGAGCTTCACGCAGGTGGGTATCGACTACGGCCTCCGCGGCCGCAACCACGAGAAGCTGGCGGCGGCGGTCGCCCCGCTCCTCGGCCGCAGCGTCGGCTTCTATGTCTATCAAGGCGACCGGTCCGCCTACTGGATCCTGCTCCCCGACGACCGCGCATTCATGATGGACGCGGGGAGCCTCGTGCCCGAAGGCATGCCGCTCGATCGCAAGGACGAGCTCGTGACGGCCGATGGGACGCCCGCACGCCGGCCCTGATGTTCCAGCGTTCGCATTCAAATATAACGGATAACGGATTCAAACAAATCGCCGCCTCCGCCACCGCGCGCAGCGCCGCCGGCGCCGGCAAAAGCGCGCGCGGGAGCCCGCCAAGCTCCGAAATGCTAGGGATCTCACATTCCGTCCCCAATTGTGAGGTCGCCAACAACGCCTGCAATGATACGCCAACATCTAGATAATACTTACCAATACTCGCCCACCTGTCCCATGAGACAGCGCTTACCCGGGCACCAGGCGAACTACATTGCCGTCGGTGTACGCATGTGCATACAGTCCGACTCGTGGGCTGCACGGCTCGCGTGGAGGTCGTGATGAAATTGGGATTCTTGGTCGAAAAAACGAATATGAATGCGCGTCTCTTGAAAACGGTTTCGGCATTCCTCATCGTCGCCGCGGCGGGCTGCCAGGGCAGCGTCGTGCCGGGCACGCTGACGGACAATTTCGTGAAGGTCGACCGCACGCTCTCCGCCGAGACGCAGTCGGCGATCCGCACCATGGCCGTGCCGAGCACCGACGGCGATCAGTCGTTCTACATCGGCGTCAAGAAGACCGAGCTCGGGCAGCGCTACTTCATGTCCGCCTTCATGAAGCAGTTCTTCCCCGGCGCCACCGACGGCGGCGCCGGCTATCCGCTCGGCACCAAGGTCGTCACCTTCCGCGTGCAGAACGGCAAGCTCTTCGTATTCGACGCGTCCGATCTGAACCAGACCTCGGACCAGTTCGATCCCACGCTCCTCATCGAGGCCTATCCGATCGTCACGGACAACGCGACGTTCAACAACACGCCCGGCAGCAAGAACTACGTGCTGTTCGACCCGGCGGCCGGCCTGAACAAGTACGGCTTCGTCGAGAACATGTTCGACAGCAACGAATTCTACGGCGCCTCGACCGACTTCCAGGTCGACCTCGCCTACTCGACGAACTTCAAGTCGGTCTCCGACGGCGCCATCTGGGACGAGGTCTTCACCGGCTCGACCAGCCAGCCCGTGCAGCTCAACGACGGCAGCCAGGCGTCGACCTTCAAGGCCTCGGGCACGCTCGGCCTCGCGCTGCGCAAGTATAAGGAGACGCCGGGCTACACCGCGCTGCCCTACCCCGACAAGCCGTTCTACTGGACCAGCGAGCCCAAGCTCGTGCCGAACACCGGCGGCCAGGAAGTCGCCGTCAACGCCAACCACTGGGCGGTCTCGAAGGGCCATCCCATCCACTGGGTGATCGATCCGCGCGTCCTCGACGCGCAGAAGCAGTATCCGCAGTACGACATCGTCGGCGCGCTCGAGCGCGGCGTGACCAACTGGAACAAGGTGTTCGGCTTCGAGGCGCTCACCGTCTCCATCGCCACGCCCGACGAGTCGTGGGGCGACGACAACACCGCCTACGTGCTGTGGGATCCGAGCCCGGTCGGCATCGCCTGGGCGACGGAAGTCTCGAACCCCAACACCGGCGAGATTCGCAACGCCTGGGTCTACTTCAGCTCGTTCTGGCTCGACGACGCGCTCGGCCTGCCGCCGGTCATCAACGGCAGCGTCGCTCCGCAGGGCAAGGCGGTGCCCAAGCACCCGCAGATCCCGGGCCTGACGTGGTCGCAGTTCACGCACGCGCCGAACTGCGTGCGCTTCGCCGGCGACTCGCCGACGGCGATGAAGCGTGAGGCGCTCGCGCAGCCGGCGTCGAACGCGCTCAGCGACAAGGACATCGTCGAGAAGCTGCTCACGCACGTGCTGCTCCACGAAGTCGGCCACACGCTCGGCCTGCGCCACAACTTCAAGGGCTCGCTCGACGCCACCAAGTCGACGTCGGTCATGGACTACATCTTCGACGACGAAGCGGTGCTCACCGGCCTCGACTTCCCGTCGAACTACGATACGGACGCCATCAACTACCTCTACGGCTACTCGCCGAATCCGCCGACGGAGGCCTTCGGCACCGACGAGGACGCGCAGGTCGATCCGTACACGCAGCCGTACGATCCGACGGGCCTCGATCCGCTCAACCAGTACTACGGCCCGGTCTACCGCTTCTACGCCAACCGCTACGCCACCACGCCGGCGGACAACAACAGCATCGTGAACTACATCGCGGGCGACCTGTTCGACTACGTGCGCGCGTCGGATGCGTACGCGACCTCGACGGCGCGCAAGCAGGCCTTCGACTACGCCTTCTTCACCGCCAAGGTGGGCAGCGCGCCGGCGACGGCCGATCCGGCCCGCGTCAACGAGCTCACGCAGCTCGCGTTCTCGCAGATCTATGGTCAGGGCTCGGGCGACATTCCGGGTCCGGCCGCCCCCGACGCGGTGGTTTCGCCGGCGGCGCTCGCCCAGGTGCAGGGCAACCTCGTCAACACCGACAAGATCCGCGCCGCCGACACGCGCCGCATGACGGTCGACATCCTCAAGGGGCTGCAGAGCGAGGACGCGTACCAGATCCTCCTCGACGCGCAGCCGAAGCTGAACACCGAGCTCTCGACGCTCACGGGCACGGCCGCCAACGATCTGAAGGATCTGATCGCGCGCGTCCAGGCCGCCGTCTCGCCGTACTTCAACTAACTCCCCAATCCCGCAGACTCACGAAGGCCGCCCGAGCCCCACGCTCGGGCGGCTTTGCCTGCACGCAACATTTTCGCGCGAGCGCCGATAACACTCGTGTGAGGACCAAGCACACACGACTGCTCCTCCTCGGGCTTCTCGCCGGCGGCTGCGCGCACGCACCTGCCTGGGATCCGCAGCATCCGACGGCGGAAGGCCCACCGGCGCCGCGCCTCGGATCGCCGAGCGCGGACGATCACGTGACGGCGGCGCGGCCGACGTTCTCGTGGCATCTGCCGGCCGGCGTCGCCGCCGGCGTCCTCGAGCTCTGCCGCGACCGCGCGTGCGCGCGCCCGTTCCTCGAGCGCGAAGCGGCTGTCAGCTTCACCCCGAGCGCGGATCTGCCGTCGGGAATGATCTACTGGCGCGTGCGCGGCAAGAGCGGCGCGCTCGTCGGCAAGCCGAGCGCGATCCGCGCGCTCGCCGTCGACACCACGGTGACCTGGTCGGGGCGATACGTCGACGTCGTGGTACCGGCGAGCGACAGCGCCTTCGGCCAGCGCCTGGTGCCGCTGCTCGATCGCGCGGTCGACGAATACGTGCAGTACCTCGGCGTGAGCGCGCCGTCGCAGAAGGTGCCGATCTTCTTCTACGTGACCGACGCGGCCTATCTGCAGGCACGGCGGGATGTGCCGCCCAAGCACGAAGCCGGCTTCACGCTCATGCCGGCGAGCGTGTGGGATCGCCGCCACCCGCTCGGGTGCCACATCCGGTACGGCACGCGCCTCACCAGCGACGACGCGGCGACCACGGGCGACGTCGAGTCGATCGTGCTGCACGAGCTCGCGCATGCGGTCGCGTTCGAGGCGATGCCGCTCTATCAACAGCTGCCGGCGTGGTGGATCGAGGGCATGTCGGATCTGTTGTCGTCGAAGGCGATGGCCGACATCTGGCACGTGCCGCTCGAGCGGCAGCCGCTCATGTCGGAGCGTTTGCGCTTCGCGGTGCGAGAAAAGTCGATCCCACTCGACGAGCTCTTGTCGCTCGAGCACGGCACCATCAGCGCCGTGGCCGATCCCGAGCACGTCGGGATGGTGTACGCGGAGGGCTTCGCGCTCTTGCAGTATCTCGATTCGCCGAGCCATCCCGATCGGCAGCGCGCGTTTCGCGAGGTCGTCAAATCGATCGCGAGCCTGTCGAAGCTCACGAGCGCGACCAAGCAGCTGAAGGAGCTCGTGCACGATCTGAAAAAGTTCGAGTTCGAGTGGCGCACGGCGCTGGCGGAGACGACGATCTTTCCCTGGATGTCCGAGGCGCAGCTGCGCGTGTCGCCGGCGGAGGTCGAGGTGGGCGCGTGGCCGGCTCACCTCGCGATCGCCTATTTCGGCGGGGCCACGGCGGCGGAGCCAGGCCGGCTCGCGCCGGGCGACCGCGTCGAGGCGCTCGTCGACGTGCACGCCGGCGACGAGCCGTCGGGCTGCCTGGTGGTGAGCACCGCCGATCGCGCGCGCTACGGCTTCTGCGCGAACAATCGCGGGAAGGCCCGGTTGGTGCGGCTCGGCGAGCCGAGCAAGAAGGTGGCGACGGGGACGGTCCCGTCGGGGCTGTTCGCGCCGGGTGCGCGGGCGCGGCTGTCGCTCGAGCTCCGCGCCGATCGTTGGATCGGGAGCGTCGACGGCAACGTGGCCATCGACGTCGCGGCGCCGGCGGCCGCGGCGATGTGGGGCGTGGCCGCTGATTCGGGGCACGCGCATTTCCTCGGCGCCCACGTCACGCGCGCGCCGGCGTCGATGACGATGCGCTGAGGCGCGCGGCGCTGAACGGCTAGAGCGCCTGGATGCGGACCTGGGACTCTTCGACGAAGAGCTGGGCCGCGCGGCCGCGCTGCGTGGACGGGATGGCGTCGGCGACGAGGACGTGGCCGGCGATCGAGATCAGCTCCGCCTCGAGTGACTGACAGAAGACGCGCGCATCGGTGCGGCCTTGCGCGCCGGCGACGGCGCGGCCGCGAAGCGCGCCGTAGACGTGGACGTGGCCGTCGGCGCTCACCTGCGCGCCGGGGTTCACCTGCGCGAGCACGACGAGATCGGCGTCGTGCGCGTGGATCACCTGGCCAGCGCGCACCGGTTGGCGCACGGTCAGCGTCGCCGCGCGCGGCGGCTCGGCGACGGCGGGTGGCGCTTGCGCGACGATGGCTGCCGGCTCCGCGACGAGGGGCGCCGGCTCTGCGACGGCCGGCTCCGCGACGGCGGGCGCCGGCTCTGCGGCGACCGGGGACGGCTCGGGCACGGCCGGCGGCGCTGCGGCGAGCTCGACGATCCCGATGCCGGCGGCAGCGGCGTTCCACACCGCCATCGGCGGCAGGTTGGCCGCGCCCACGGGAAGCAGCCGGCACGCGCGCAGCCGCTCGACGAGATCGAGCAGCGGCAGCTCGAGCGCGCTCGATTCGTCGAGCGCGCCGGCGTCGATCACCACCGCCGCGTAGGGAAACGCGTGGCGCAGCGACGTCAGTCGCGCGCGCAGCTCCTTCTCGATCCGCGCCACGTCGGCCGTGCGCAGCCGCAGCACCGTGACGGGCGCCAGGCTTCCGTCGAGCTCGAAGGCTTCCGCCCGCGGCCGGGTGCGTTCGCGGTTCATGCCCCCATCCTTCGTCGATCGCCCGGACGGCGCAACAAAACGCGCACCCTCGAGAAAATAGTCTTCAAACCGCGCGCTTCCGCGGCTCGTGCCCGAGCGCGATCCAGCGCTCGACCTCCGCCAGCGGCGGCGCGGTCCCGGAAAACGCCGTCCAGCTCACGCCGCTTCGCCCGAGGTCGGCGAACGAGACCGAGCGCGGCGCCGGATCCTCGTCGAGGTAGTGGCTCACCTCCCAGTAGGTGAGATCGTGGTCGAGCTTGCCGCGCGAATCGTAGACGCGGTTGAGCTCCCATTTGATCCCGTCGTGCTCGCCACCGCCCATCGGTTGCGCGATGTAGCCCGGCGGCAGTGTCTGCCAGCGGCTCGGCGTCATAGTGTGCGAGAAGGTAGCGCCCGCCGTCGGCAGCGCAACCGCCGCTCAGCGACGGGCGTCGAGGCGGCGATCGAGGTTGTACGCCGCCGAGATGAGGGCGATGTGCGTGAAGCCCTGCGGGAAGTTTCCCAGCGCCTCGCCCGCCGGCCCGGTCTGCTCGGCGTAGAGCCCGAGGTGGTTGGCGTAGCCGAGCATGCGCTCGAAGATGAGGCGCGCCTCGTCGAGCCGGCCGGCGCGCGTCAGCGCCTCGACGAGCCAGAAGGTGCACAAGTTGAAGGTGCCCTCGCCGCCGGCGATGCCGTCGGGCGGCCGGTCGGCGTCGTAGCGGTAGACGAGCCCGTCGGAGGTGAGGCCGCCCTGGCGCGGTCCGCGCATCGTCGCCTCGATCGTCTGCAGCATCTTCGGATCGGTCGGCGAGCAGAAGAACACGAGCGGCATGATCAGGTTCGACGCGTCGAGCGAGCTCGAGCCGAACGACTGCATGAACGCCTGCCGCGATTCGCTCCAGCCGCGCGCGATGACCTCCTCGTAGATGTGATCGCGGATCGCGTACCAGCGCGCGCGATCGGCGGGAAACGAGCGCTTCTCGGCCAGGCGGATGGCGCGATCGAAGGCGACCCAGCACATCAGCTTGGAGTAGACGAAGTGGCGCCGTCCCGAGCGCACCTCCCAGATGCCTTCGTCCTCGCGCTGCCAGTTTTGGCCGAGCCAGTCGATCAGCTTACGCAGCGCGCACCACAGGTCGTACGAGATCGGCTCGCCGTACTTGTTGTGCAGGTAGACGGCGTCCAAGAGCTCGCCATAGATGTCGAGCTGCAATTGCAGATAGGCGCCGTTGCCGATGCGCACCGGCCGCGAGCTGCGATAGCCGTCGAGGTGATCGAGCGTCTCCTCCTCGAGGCGGGCGCGCCCGTCGATGCCGTAGACGATCTGCAGCCCTTCGGCCGGATCGGCCTCGCGACAGCGGGCGGCGAGCCACTGCATGAACGTGCCCGCTTCGCTGGTGAAGCCGAGGCGCATGAGGCCGTAGAGCGTGAAGGCGGCGTCGCGGATCCAGGTGTAGCGATAGTCCCAGTTGCGCACGCCGCCCGGCATCTCGCACAACGAGCAGGTGGGCGCGGCGACGATCGCGCCGGTCGGCTCGTAGGTGAGGAGCTTCAGCACCAGCGCCGAGCGGTTGACCATCTCGCGCCAGCGCCCGCGATAGGTCGACGCCCGCAGCCAGCGGCGCCACCAGGCCACGGTGTCGGCGAACAGCTGTTCGGCCTCGTCGACGCCGCAGATGTGACAGACGTTCTCCTCGCAGGGACGGAGCACGAAGGCGCATGACTGCCCTTCGTCGAGCGCGAACTCGGCGCGCGCCGCGTCGCCGTCGATGGTGAGCGGCACCGACGCCGACAACGCCAGCGACAGGCCCGGTCCCTCGAAGATGACGCCGCCCGGCGACGGCCAGGCGCGGTGGCCGGCGCGCGCATAGTCGAACGCGGGACGGCACTCGAGCGCGAAGCCGACGGAGCCACGCACGACCCGGACGCGGCGCACGAGCGTGCCCGGCGCCTCGCGCCGGTCGCCGATGGGCATGAAGTCCTCGATCTCGCCGACGCCGTCGGGCGAGAGGAAGCGTGTGATGAGCACGTTGGTGTCGGGCCAGTAGAGCTGCTTGCCCTGCACGCGCTCGCTCGTGGGGCGGATGCGGAACCAGCCGCCCTTCTTGTCGTCGAGGATGGCGGCGAACACGCTCGGCGAGTCGACGCGCGGCGTGCAGAACCAATCGACGGTGCCGTCGTTGCAGACGAGCGCGACGGTCCGCAGATCGCCGACGACGCCGTGATCTTCGATGCGCGGATATCCCACGTCGAGGGAGGTGGGCCGATCCGACGGCGTGTCAATCGAGGAGGCTCCGCTCGGCGACCGAGGCAGCAGGGCATCGCGCGCGCCGCGACGCATGTTCACCTTGGGAAGGACCATGGCTGATCTCCTCGAGCGTGCGAACCGCTGGCTGAGCCGCCGCCGGGAGCGGGCGATCGAAGGGTGCCGCGACGAAGTCTCGGCGCTGCGCGAAGATCGGCACGCGCTCACCAAGCGCCTCGAGCTCCTGGCCAAGGTGAGCGCGCTCGTCGACGGCGACCTCGAGACCCTCTTGCAGAAGATCGCCGAGCTCTCGATCCCCGAGCTCGCCGATTGGTCGTCGGTCGACGTGCTCGGCGACGGCAAGGCGCGGCGCATCCACATCGCGCACCGCGATCCGGCCCAGGCCGAGATTGCCGCGGCCCTGATGCGCGAGCGGCCCTGGCCGTCCCGCACCGCCTGGAGCGAGCTGCTCGACGGCCGCACCCTGTTCTTTCCCATCGTCACCGACGAGGTGCTGCGCGCCAACCTCGACAGCGAGGCGCACCTGGAGCTGGCGCGGCGGATCGGCGTGCGCTCGGGGATCAGCGTGCCGCTGCGCGCGGGCGAGGCCACCATCGCGGTCATGACCTTCATCACCACCGCCGCATCGGGGCGCCACTACGACTACTACGATGTCGTGATCGCCGAGGAGGTCGCGCGGCGCGCCGCGGCGCTCATCGAGCAGGCGCACCTCGTCGAGGAGCTCAAGGCCAGCGACGCGCGCTTCCGCATCGCGCTGGCGCTGGCGCGCACCGCGGTGTTCGAGCAGGACCGCGAGCTGCGCTATCGCTGGGCCTACTACGAGCCGTTCGGCAAGGAGGTCATCGGCAAGCGGCACGAGGACCTGTTTCCGCGCCCGCTCGCCGACGAGCTGACCGCGCTCAAGCAGCAGGTGCTCGACACGGGCGAGCCGTTTCGCGGCGAACGCTCGGTCGTCGTCGGCGGCCGGCTGATCGCGATGCGCTCGGCCATCGATCCGGTCCGCGACGAGAGCGGCGCCGTCGTCGGCATCCTCGGCGCCAGCACCGACATCAGCGACGAGCTGCGCCTGCGCGACGAGCTGGAGCAGGCGGTCGACTTCAGCGATCGCATGGTCGCCATCCTCGGCCACGACCTGCGCAACCCGCTCGGCGCCGTCGTCGCGTCGGCCGAGCTGTTGCGCGACGAGCCGTCGCTGCCGGCGTGCTTCGTCGCCGCCGTCGAGCGCATCGGGCGGGCCGGGCGGCGGATGTCGGAGATGATCGCCACGCTGCTCGACGTGACGCAGGTGCGCGGCAACCGCCGGCTGCCGGTGTCGATCGGGCCCGCCGATCTGGCCGAGGTCTCGCGCGCGGTCATCGACGAGCTGCGCAGCTCGCACCCCGATCGCACCATCGCGCTGCACCTCCGCGGCGACGCGCGCGGGTGCTGGGACGCGGCGCGTATGGGCCAGGTGATCTCGAACCTCGTCGGCAACGCGCTCACGCACGGCACCGCCGACACGCCGGTCAGCGTCGCCATCGACGCCGGCGACGACGCGGTGACGCTGCGCGTGCACAACTTCGGGCCGGTGATTTCGCCCGAGCTGGCGCAGACGATGTTCGAGCCGTTCTACCGCGGCGCCAAGCACGCGGGCGGCGGGCGCGGCCTCGGGCTCGGCCTGTTCATCGTCAAGCAGATCGTGCTGGCGCACGCCGGCGAGGTCGGCTTCGAGTCGACGCCGGGCGGCGGCACGAGCTTCATCGTACGGCTGCCGCGCCAGGCGGCCGTCTCGGCGGAAGCTCGGATGCAGACGTAGGAGGCGCTACGAAGTGGCGGTCGCCAGCGGCTCCGGCGCTTCGGCGGCAGGCTTGGGCTTGGCCGGCGCGAGCACGACGTTGAGCTCGAGCACCTCGCAGCCGCCCGATTTGTCGACGTTGACCGAGACCTGCCCGAGGTCGATGAGCTCGTACTTGGCGATCACCTGCAACAGCTCCTGCTGCAGCTGCGGCAGGTAGTCGATCGCGTTCGTGCGCGTCTGCGTGCGCTCGCGCGCCACGATGATCTGTAGCCGATCCTTGGCCACCGTCGCGCTCTTCGACCGCTTGAAGTAATCGAGGAATCCCATGTGTGCACCTCGCTGGTGGTCGGCTAGCCGAAGATGCGCTTCAGGAAACCGCGCTTTTCCTGCTCGATGAACCGGTGCGGCCGCTCTTCGCCGATGAAGCGGTACACGACGTCCTGATAGGCCTGCGCCACCTCGGTCAGCTCGTCGAGGATCACGGGCGAGCCCTTGTTCGACGCCTGCAGCACCGCCTTCGACTCGGGGATGACGCCGAGGAACGGGATGCCGAGGATCTCGAGCACGTCGCCGACCGAGAGCATCTCGCCGCGCGCCACCTGCGCCGGCGAATAGCGCGTGAGCAGGAGGTGCGTCTTGATCGGCTCGGCGCCCTGCTCCGCCCGAACGGTCTTGGCGGCGAGCAGCCCGAGCACGCGATCGGAGTCGCGCACCGACGAGACTTCGGGGTTGGTGACGACGATGGCTTCGTCGGCGAAGTACATCGCCATCTGGGCGCCCTTCTCGATGCCGGCGGGCGAGTCGCAGATGATGTACTCGAAGCCGAGCCCCTTGAGCTCCTCGAGCACGCGCCCCACGCCCTCGGGATCGAGCGCGTCCTTGTCGCGCGTCTGCGACGCCGGGAGCATGTAGAGGTTCTCGATGTGCTTGTCGCGGATGATGGCCTGCTGCAGCTTGGCCTCACCCTTGATGACGTTCACGAGGTCGTAGATGACGCGACGCTCGACGCCCATGATGAGGTCGAGGTTGCGCAGCCCGACGTCGAAATCGATCGCGATGGTCTTCTTCCCGAGCAGCGCGATGCCGGTGGCGATGTTGGCGCTGGTCGTGGTCTTCCCGACACCGCCCTTGCCTGAGGTGACGACGACGATCTTGGACACGGAGGGCCTCCTGTCGGCGGAAAATCAAACGTCCCGCGAGTCCAATAAGCGCCCGCCTCGTCGAGCGAGCAAATTTTTTTGCGCGAATTTTTTTCGAGCGTGTGTGGCGACGGTGCGATTAGAGCGCGGCGACGCGGACCGAGCCGTGCTCGACGAACATCTGGGCCGGCTTGCCGCGCAGCTTCTCGGGGATGTCGTCGGCGGTGATGAACTCGCCGCACACCGAAACGAGCTCGGCCTCGAGGCTGTGACAGAAGACGCGGGCGTCGGCGCGGCCATGGGCGCCGGCGAGCGCGCGGCCCATGAGGCGGCCGTAGACGTGGATGTGGCCGTCGGCGATGACCTGCGCGCCGGGATTGACCGGCGCGAGGACGACGAGATCGGTGCCCTGCGCGTAGACGACCTGGCCGCCACGCACCGGCGAGGTGATCGTCAGCGCCGACTGCTCGACGCGCGGCGCGGGCGCAGCGGCCGGAGCCGGCGCGGGCGCAACGGCGGCGGGCGGAGGTGCCGGCGCCGGCGGCGCAGCGACGGGCGCGGCCTGCAAGGGCGGCCCACCGCTAGTGGCGCGGGCGCCACGCGAGCGGCCGAAGCCGAGCTGCAAGATCGCCAGGTCGTGCTCGGCGGCGAGCGCGATGCGGTCGGCCGGCAGATGCGCGATCCCGACCGGCATGAACTTGCAGCCGCGCACCACCTCGAGCAGCCCCGACAGCGACAGCGCGTCGAGCTCGCTCTCGACGTCGGCCACGTCGATGACGATGGGCGCTTTGTGGAACATCTGCGGTGCCTGCGCGACGCGCGCCCGCAGCTCCGCCTCGATGGCGTCGAGCGCCGTCGAGCAGAGGCAGAGCACGGTCACGGGAGCGATCGTTCCCTTGAGCTCGAAGGCGGGCCGACCCGAAAGACGTTGCGCGGAGACGACAGCCATGGGACCGCATGTTCGCGCTTCCACGGCCGCGTGCAACTTTCCGGATCGGTCGCGTCGCTAGCGCGCGGTCGGATCGACGACGCGCCCGGCGAACAGCACGACGCCGGCCTGGGTGTCGCGGATGACGAAGAAGAACGGGTGGTCGGCGTTGAACACGATCGGCCCCGCGGGCTCGGCGTTCAGCGCCAGCGTCGGCGGCAGTCGATCGACCGTCGCGGCCGCCGCCTCGGTCGTGGCCTCGTCGACGCCGACCACCGCCTGGTGGATGACGCCGCCGAGGTAGAAGTCGCGCGCGCCGTCGATGCCCGAGAAGTCGGCCTCGCCGCGCTTCGTCGCGTGCACGACGCCGAGCCGCTCGAGCGCCGGCAAGAGCTCCATGGCCGACGACAGCTTGAATTTCGGCAGCGTGAGCTGGACCAGCGCGTACGAGAAGTCCTTCAGCGCCCCGAGCAGCGCGCCCTTGACGTAGGCGTCCTCGATCGCGCCGAGACCGTCCTTGCGGTTCGGCAAGATGATGTCCATCGCGATCCGGTCGCCGGCATACCGCCGCTCGAGCACGAACGCGCCGTCGACGCGCGTGATCCACTCGTAGTTGAGCTTGTGCATCAACGGCACCGTCACCGTCCGGCCGCCGCCGACGGAGAACGGGCCCTCCGAGGTGAGCTGCGGCCGGAACGGCGAGAGCCAGCGTCCCTTGAAGTAGACCGCGTTGGTCACCATCAGCTTCGTGTCGGACGCGAGCTGGCCCGGCCCGACGAGCGCCGGAATCCTCTGCTCCGTCGCCTTCGCCACCCACTCATTGATGGTCCGGCGCGCGCCTTCGCTGTCCTGGCGAAAGTCGACGGTGCCGAGCGGCGCGCGATAGAGGTCGCCGAGCGTGCGCACGAACGCGTCGAGGAGCTTCCGGCCCGGTTGCGCCCACACGCGGTTGACGACGCGCAGGACGACGAGCTCGGCCTCGGGCGCCTGCTCCTTTGGCGCGAGCTTGTCCCAGTCGGCGAGCTGCGCCCCGACGATGCGCGCGGCCTCGGGACCGCTCGGCAGCGACAACGCGCGCGCCAGCTCCGCCTGCGTCGTCCCCCGCGCGCCCGCCATGGCCATCGCCAGCGCCACGCGCACGCTCGCCGGCGAGTAGAACAGGTTGCCCTTTTGCGCGCGCAGCTGCGCATGCAGCGCCGTGGCGAACGCCGCATCGCCGTCGCTCATCGTCTGCTCCGGGCGCGCCGTCGCCGTCGCGACGAAGAGCGCGCACATCATCATCACTGCTCGCATCGTTCCCCCATGAACGTGGGTCCATCGTGCCTCGATCTACGTTTTTCCCGGTTGCGCCACGGCACAGGGCTCGCTACCCTTGTCCGCGTAAGGGGAGTAGTTCACGTCGCATGAGCGGCGTCGGAGAGATCGACACACCGGCTTCGGCCCGGTCCTCCACCTCGCACGAGGCGAACGAGACCTTCGGTACCAGTCGACGACTGGCCGAGGTCCCGTTTGCGCGACGCAAGCGTCGACTCGGCCCAAAAGGAACGAGATGACGCACCTTCTGCACATCGGACCGATCTCCCCGCAGCTCTTCGCCACCGTGTTCGGCGTGATCTTTCTGGCCGAGCTCCCCGACAAGACCGCGCTCGCCGCGCTGGTGCTGGCGACGCGGCACAAAGCGCTGCCGGTGTTTCTCGGCGCGTCGCTGGCGTTGACGCTGCAAAGCCTCGTCGCCGTGGCAGCGGGCGCTCTGTTGTCCAAGCTGCCGGCGCACTGGGTGCACATCGGCTCGGGCGTGTTGTTCCTCGGCTGCGCCGTCCTCATGTGGATCCGCAAGCACGATGCCGACGAGGGCGACACCCGACACGCGCACAAGGCCGGATTCTGGAGCGCGCTGTGGACCGTGTTCGTCGTCGTGTTCGTCGCCGAATGGGGCGACCTCACGCAGATCGGCACCGCCGGCTTTCAAGCGAAGTACCACGCCTGGTTCACCATCTTCGTCGCCTCGAGCCTCGCGCTGTGGACGGTCGCCGGCATCGCCGTCTTCGTCGGCAATCGCGCGGGCCGGCTGCTCGATCCGAAGCTGACGCAGAAGGTCGCCGCGGTGGTGTTCGCGATCATCGGCGTCCTGCTGATCGCCGGCATCCTGTAGCGCGCGCGCCGCGCCGACATGTCGTGAAGGCGGCGCCTGCTTTCGCGCTTGTTTGCATCGGCGCAACCGCGCAAAGATCGAGCCGCATGATGCCCGGTCGATCGGCGCTGCTCGTCTTCGCGTGTGCCACGACGTTGCTCTTCTCCGTCGGACACCCGGCCGCCGGCGAACCGGAAGCGACGTCGAAGGGAAGCGTGTCGCCCGCGCTCATCGGCCTCGCGCCCGGCACGCAGACGGCGCAGCCGCCGCCGAGGCATCGCACGCTGTGGATCGCGCTCGGCGTGGTCAGCGCCGCGGCGGTGGTCGGCGCCATCATCGCTGTCGGTGTCTCGCTCGGCACCTCTTCGAGCAACCACTCGGTGTTCAACGATTGGGGCACCGTCACCGTCACGCGACGATGAGGCCTGCGCGTCCGATGCGTACCACCGCCTGCGCGTTCGCCCTCCTCCTCGCCGCCGGCTGCGGCCGCACGCCGACCGAGGTGATCGTCCAGGTGAGCGGGCCGACAGGCCGCGGCGAGCCGACGAGCGTCGACGTCAACGTGTTCGACGCGTCCGGTCTCCTCGGCCACAGCCACGTCGCGCCGGCGGTGCTGCCGGGCGCGCTCACCGTGCGCGGGCTGGCCGACACCAGCGCCGATCTGCGCGTCGTCGGCATCGGCGTCTCGGACACGGGCGTGCAGTCGCTCGGCGGCGCGCACGTCACGGTCCAGCCGTTCGCGCGCACGGTGGCGACCCTCGTGCTCTCGACCAACGTCATCGACAGCGACGGCGACCAGGTGCCCGACACGCTCGACGACTGCCCGTCGGTGGCCGATCCGATGCAGGACGATCCGTGCGGCCCCGTCGTCGATCTCGCCGGCGGCGGACCTCCCGATCTGGCGGACCTGCCGCCGGGCAGCGATCTGTCCGCTCCGCCCGATCTGGCGCCGCCGCCGTCGGGCTGCGCCGCCGCCGGGGTCGCCTTCTGCGACGGCTTCGAGGGCGGCGTCATCGATCCGCATTGGAACGACGTCACCGTGACCAACGGCGCCGTCACCGTCGACAACACGCGTGCGTATCGCGGCTCGTGGTCGCTGCACGTGCACAACAACGCGCTCGGAGCCAAGGGCGCCGCCGACGTCGAGCTCAACGAGGGGCAGACCTTTCCGTCGACGCACTTCTTCGTGCGCGCGTACCTCTACGTGCCGTCGGCGTTCGGCAACAGCGAAGGCGACGTCCTCCTCGCCGAGCAGGGCGTGTCGCCCTACGACGGTGTCACGCTCGGCCTCACCAACAGCACGTGGCAGACCGACGACACCATCGGCGGCGTGACCAAGACGTCGACCACCCCGATGCCGCGCGATCAGTGGGTCTGCGTCGAGTGGGAGGTGCAGCTCGGCGCCAGCGGATCGACGGCGCTGTCGGTGAACGGCCAGGCGGCGACGAACCTCGGCGGCACGCAGAACCTGTCGAGCGATCCGCCGGTGAGCGAGCTCGGCCTGGCGCTGGTGGCGCAGGCGCCGGCGAGCGCGGGCCTGCCGGCGCGTGACCTGTGGTTCGACGAGGTCATGGTCAACCCGACCGCGATCGGCTGCACGCGCTAGGCGACGTCGTGGGCGCCGACGGACAGAAGGCCGACGCGCCGCTGCCCACGCCCGCCGCGCCGCCGCGCGATCGCTGGCGCTGGTTGCGACGGCTTCTGCCGTGGGGATCACTCGTGCTCGCCATCGTCAGCGCCGTGTCGATGGATCGGCGGCCCGAGCGCGCGCGCCTGATCGCAGCCGCCGCGGTCGCCGGCTGGCTCGCGCTCGGCATGGTCGCGCTCTTCGACGGGATGGAGCTGGCGCGCCTGCCGCGCTTCGGCGCCTGGCTGGCGCGGACCGCGCGCGCGTCGACGGCGATGGGCGCGCAGTCGCTGATCCAGCTCTGCCTCTTCTTCGCGCTGCCCTTCTACGTGCGCGCGGCGGCAGTGCCGGAGCAGTACGGCTTCGTCGCCGTCCTGGGCGCAGCGGCGGCGGTGACCTTGTGGACGCCGCTGTGCGCGGCGGTGCTGCGCCGCCCCGCGCTCGCGCTCGTCCTGCAGGGCGCGGCCGCGTTCGCCGCGCTCGGCTGCGTGCTGCCGCTCGTCGGCGTCAGCTTGCGCTGGAGCCTCGCCGCCGCCGCCGGCGCGATCGTCGTCGGCGCGCCCTTCGTGGTGACGCGCCATCGCCTCGTCGCCACGATGGTGACCGCCGTCGCGTTGGCGGGCGCGGCGCTCGGCGGCGCGGCGCGGCTGATCCCGCCCGCGCCGCTGCGCTTCGTCTCGGGCGGCATCGGCACGCGCGTGGTCGACCGCGCGCTCGTCGACGCGCGCGACGCGTTCGACCGGCCGCCCGAGCGGCTCCTGTGCCTGACCGCGATCGCGGCGCCGCGCGGGCTCAAAGATCGGCTGCGCCACGTGTGGCGGCGCGATGGTGTCCGCCGCGCCACGGCGGCGCTCGACATCCGCGGCGGGCGCGCGCAGGGCTTTCGCGCCTGGTCGACGCAGCGCAACCCCGCGCCCGGCACCTGGACGTGCACCGTCGAGACCGAAACCGGACAGGAGCTCGGCCGCGTCACCGTGACCGTCGGAAGCTCAAACTAGTTTGAAGGAAACGGTATGAAGCGGATGGCCATTTCAGGTAAACAAGATTTGATGGCAGCACAGCGTCGCTACAGCCTTCCCCCCTACACGCGCGGTTGGTTTCAAGTCGGATGGAGCCACGAGCTCGCCGCCGGCGACGTCAAGCCGGTACGCCAGTTCGGGCTCGACCTCGTCATGTTTCGCGGCCACGACGGCAAGGTCGGCGTGCTCGACGCGACCTGCCCGCACCTCGGCGCGAACCTCGCCTGCGGCGGCACCGTGCGCGAGAGCTCGGTGGTCTGTCCGTATCACCATTGGTCGTTCGATCAGCGCGGCCTCTGCACCGCCATCCCGCACGCCGCGAAGATTCCGCCGAACGCGCGCGTGCACTCCTGGCCCGTCGACGAGCGCTACGGCCTCATCTTCGTCTATCGCGATCGCGCGCGCAGCGCGGCGCCCTATCCGCTGCCGTCGATGGACGACTTCGACACCGCCGGATGGAGCCGCCCGGCGACGCGCGATTGGCGCGTGCGCATCCACGGGCAGGACATCATGGAGAACTCCGTCGACAGCGCGCACTTCGCGGCGGTCCACGGGCATCGCCTGCCGGTCAACACGTTCACCGCCGAAGGCAAGGAGCTGCGCATCTCGCAACAGACCGAGGTGAAGAAGCTCGGTTTCAACATCCGCACCAAGCTCGAGTTCCACATGATCGAGCCCGGCTTCCACTATCTGCGCTTTCGCGACACGCCGGGGACGCAGGCGATGGTGTTCTCGTCGATCACGCCCATCGACGAGGACGAGGTGAATCATCGGCTGACGATCTGGGTGATGAAGACGCGCATCCCCGGCTGGACGTGGCTGCTCAGGCGGTTCCTCGTCAGCCAGATGATGGCGACGTACGTCGAGGACATGGCGATCTGGCAGAACAAGGCGTATCTGGCGCGGCCGGTCTTGTGCTCGTACGACGGCGCGATCATGAAGCTGCGCAACTGGTACGCGCAGTTCTACGAAGCCGAAACCTCTCCGTCGTAGTGACGATTCTCCGTCGAGCGTCGTGTCGGATGCGGGCGCTCATCGGCGCCAACGTAGGTGCGCGCGCCACAGCGCCCCGCTTGCGCGACCGGTATTTGATGGCCACACCAAGTATTGCACTCGCAAGGGGGTGGATCGGATCGACGCGGAGGTGAGTCATGCGACAGATCTTGATCGTGGCGGCGTTGGGGATTCTGAGCACACCTGCATTGGCGAAAGCGAGAAGAGCGGACAGCTCGAAGGAGACGGCGGCGGCGCCGCTCAAGAGCGGCACCATCAAGGATGGTGAGGCGACACGCTGCATCCTCGAGCGCCTCGCCCAGGCAACCGGCATCAAAGACTGGAAGGTCGACTTGAAGCCGCTCGCCGGCAGCTCGCGCAACTTCGTGGCGACGAGCGGCGCCCGTCAGGAGAGCGGCATGGTCAACGTCGCCAAGAACTATCCGAACCCGGGCGCGCTGCGCGTGTACCTGGTTCCGAAGGACTGACGAGCGCGATCACTCGGCGGTGAAGTAGACGTCGTCGATGAGCAGCTTCTCGCCGCCCGAGCCGGCGCCGCCGCTCAACACGAACGGCGCGGCCACCTGCGTGACGTCGAGACCGGCGGCCGCGAAGTCGGCGACCGGAATCGCGAGGCTGTGCCACGCGTCGTCGTTGGCGTAGCCGTAGTCGGGCGCGTGCACGAACACCGGATTGGCGTTGTTCATGCCGACGTCGACGGCGGCGAAGGCGGCGTCGCTCGACTTCAAGCTCACGTGCAGCGTGGTCCACGACGACAGATCGCGCGCCATCATCCAGTGCACGCCGAAGCCCCACCAGGTCTGGCCGGCGTGCGTCGCGCGCGTCGAGGTCTTGCCTTCGATGTGGTCGGGATCGGGTAGGAGCGTGACGGTGTCGGAGTAGACGTAGAGGTTCGATGCCATGTTGTCGACGGGGATGACGTCGGAGGCGCCGCCCTCGTAGAAGGCGCCGACAGAGAGGCGCCGCTGCCCCGGCTGATACGGATTCGGCCCCGGCAGCGACGCGTCGCCGCCGTCGTCGTGCGGGAACGGCTCCTGCTGGTCGTAGCGCGACGCGCCCGGATCGGGCCGGCACGCCGTCGCCGCGGCTACGAAGACGAGCGCGCAGGCGAGCCGCGCGAACGCCAGCCGCGCGCTCACTGTTTCACCGCCACGTCGCCGCCGTCCTCGGTCTTGATCAGCACCCAGCCGCCTTGCACCGTGCCGCCGAGGCCGACGATGCCTTGGTACGCCATCGTCGCCAGGCTGAAGGCTACCTTGCCGGTCGCGTCGTAGGTCACGCTCGTCGGAAAATTGTCGAGCACCGCTTGATAGCTGCGGATCGCCAGATCCTCGGCGACGGGCAGATCGTCGGCGCTCGCCTGCCCGGTGCGGAAGATCTGCTGCAGATCGTGCGCGGTGTAGAACTGCGCCTCGCCGTTCGGATTGCCGGCGTCGAGCGTGGCCCACGAGTAGAACGCCGCCACCGGCCCGGCGTTCGCTTCGAGCACCCACTTGCCGTCGTCGGTCGGCGGATCGGTGGCGAAGGGATTGTTGGGATCGTCGAGGACCGTGCGATCGGGATAGATGCCCACGTTCGGCGAATAGGCGTGGAACGTCAGGCTGGTGAAATCGCGGCCGTAGAGATACGCCGGCGTCTTGGTACAGCCGATCGACACCAGCGCAGCGACGGAGAACAGCAGGTTTCGCATGATTGCCGACCTCACAGGCTCAGGCGCACGTAGGCGCCGATTTCATATTCGAGACCCTGTTTTCCCGGTTGATTCGGATCGGGCAGATATCCCTCGATCGAATATTGGTCGAGCGTGCGCACCTGCGCGCGCAGGCCGACGCGCGTGCCCAGCCATCCCGGAATCAGCGACGTGACGCCGTACGACAGATCGCCATACCACTGCACGGGGAACGTGATGTTGAAGTCGCGCTGATAATCGTACGGACCCCAGTCGTTGAACTTGAGCTGCGTCCAGAAGAGCCACGTCCACCACCACAGCTTCACCTCGCCGCCGACGCGGCTCACCAGGCGCGGATCCATGCCCGTCGACTGCGTCTGCCCGCCCCACACGCTGCCGGCGAGGCGCAGCTGATAGCGCGGATTGGCGACGAAGCGCCAGGTCACGTCCCAGGTATTGTGCGCGGGCGGCGCGGCGTTGAACGGCGCCAGCGTGCCGTCGGCGAGGATGGCGATGCCCGAGTCGAGCGAGGTCGGCTGGATGCGATACACGGCGTCGAGCGAGGCGGCGAACCGGGCGTCCTCGCGCAGATCGCGATCCCAGGCGTGGAACCAGGTCGCCGGCGTCGGATCGAACACGAGGAGCAGCTCGAAGCCGGTCATCTCGCGGTTGTCGCGCACGGCGAACGGATCGGTGAGCACGTTGCGCGGCCGCACCGCGGAGTAATAGGTGCCGGTGGCGGTGCTGAAGTAATCGTTGATGACGGGGTTCGGCCCGATGAGCGGGCGCTGATAGAGGAGCTTCGGCGCGATCGAAAACGGCCCGAACGCGCAGGTCACGCCGGTCTCGCCGCCGAGCTGGTTGCCGCGGCCCGACTCCTTCATCGACCAGTCGGTGAGCGTGATCGTCGGATCGGGCCCGCCGTCGGCGACGAGGCCGCGCAGCTGCGCCTGCACGAACCAGCGGATGCGCGAGAGGTCGAGCGTGAGCTTGGCCTTGGCGCCGAGCGTGTCGATCCACTGGATGCGGTCTTGCAGCACGTCGTAGCCGCTGTCGAGATAGCCGCGGCCACCCGTGTGGCGCGTCCAGAGGAACGGATCGCCGACCTTGGTCGAGCCGGCCCAGATGCCGCCGACCTGGAGGAGCACGCGCGGCAGGCGCAGCTCGAGCGCGAGCGTGGTGCGCCGCGTGGGCGGCTCGCGGATGACGGCGCTCGTCTGCGTGCCGGCGCCGTGCGCGAGATCCTCGTCGTGCATGAGCGTCGCGGTGAGCGGCCCCCACGTGCGCGAGTATTTGGCGATCACCGACGGGTTGGCGCCCCAATAGATCTCGGGGCCGATGGCGACCTTGAGCCCTTCGAGCGCCTGGTGGCCGCTGACGACGGCGCCGAACGGCGCGTTGCCGTTGTAGATGTCGAGGTTCGGTCCGTAATAGGCGTTGCGATAGAGATAGAAGAAGTCGCCCTCTTCGCCCCAGTGGTAGTGGCCGGTGCGGTAGTAGCCGTCGACCGAGAACCACTTCTGATCGATCTTGAACTCGGCCTGGTAGACCGCCAGCCGCTGCAGGTCGCTGAGCTTCTGCTGCGTCGACGGCGCGGCGCTCTGGTTCATGGTCGCGCCGGTCTGCGACGCGGCCGAGCCGGCGAGCGCGACGACGCGGTTGCGGTTCTCGTAGAAGATCGGGTCGAGCCGGTTCTGCGCGACGTTGCCGATGATGTTGAACGACACGCGCGCATAGATCTTCGACGACGGCTGGAGCACGAAGTCGAGGAAGAACGACTCGGTGTGATCGAAGACGGTGTTCTCGCCGCGCACGGTGCGGTCGTTGCCGCGGCTCATCGACGAATCGAACAGGATGCGCAGGTTCGAGACGCGCAGCCACTCGAGCGCGTTGATGCGCGCGAGCGCCTCGTTCGACTGATAGCGCGACGCATATTCCTCGGGCCGGATGCCGGCGAAGTGCGCGTCGATGGCGGCGGGCGTGGTGTCGGCGGCGTAGGGGTCGAGCTTGAACGCCTGTTGCAGGACGTAGTAGGCGATGCGCGGACGCACGTGGTAGAGGCCGCGGTTGTCGGGCATGCCGAGGGCGGTGATGCCGAACCACTCCTCGTTCATGTTGTTCTCGCCGGGCGCCCAGTCGTAGGCGTAGGCGGGGTTGCTCCAGGTCGCGGTGGTGTCGTGGACGTCGAGGTTCTTCTCCTGGTCGACCTTCCACCAGCCGTCGGTCCACTGGAAGATGAAGCCGCCGATGGCGTTGCCCGCCCTGCCCTTGCCCCAGCTCTGGTCGTAGATCTCGCGCCACTGGGCGAGCTCGATCTCGGCCTGCGCCTCGGCGTCCTCGTGGCCGCTGCGCGCGTTGAACGCGTCGGCGCCGAACTCGGTGAACATGACCGGCAGGCCGAGCTTGTGCTGGACGACGTCGAAGAGATCGCGCGCCGACGGGCCGCGGTAGACGTTGGCGCCGAAGATGTCGAGCCCGTGGCAGTAGCGCGCGATGAGGTCGAGGTAGGCCGCGTCGCCGTTGACGAGCGAGACGGGGTGGTCGGTGTCCTTGGCCTTGATGAGCGCGATGGCTTCGCCCAGGAGCGAATAGAGGGGCGCGGCGCGGCGCTCGTCGGCGCTGGCGCCGGGCAGGTTGCCGATCTCGAACGAGGTCCAGCTGAGGCCGTAGTTGTTCTCGTTGCCGAGCATCCACATGAGGACGCCGGGCGTGTTGCGGTAGGTGTCGACGGCTCGCGCGAGCTCGGCCAGGATGGCGCGGCGCTGCGCGGGCGACGAGTAGTCGACGTTGGCGATGTGGGCGCCGTTGACGTCGATGCCGTAGCGGCCCATGAGCGGGTTGAGGACGACGTAGATGCCGTAGTTGCGATGGATCCATTCGATCCAGCGCGGCGGGATGTCGGCGAACTGGCGGATGGCGTTGACGCCCATGTCGCGGAGCAGGCTCATGTCGCGGCGCAGCGCCTCTTCGACGACGGAGTCGGGCTGCGCCCACAGGCTGTAGCTGTAGTTGGTGCCGACCGGCGAGTAGCCCCAGTTCATGCCGTAGACGAAGAAGTCGCGGCCGTCGACGGTGAGCTTCCAGCCGCGCTCGTCGTGGTGCACTTCGACGTGCGCCGTCTTCGCCTGCGCCGGTGCGGCGGCGAAGAGGAGCATCGCGATGATCAGGGATCGGGCGCTCATCGTTGCACCGCGCGCGCTCCACTCCGGCGCATCAGGTCGGCTCGCTGCACTCGCCTCCGGGATGCGAAAATCCCTCCGTTCCACGCGCGCGCTCATCGTTGCACCGCGCGCGCGTTCCACTCCGGCGCATCAAGTCGGCTCGCTGCACTCGCCTCCGG
>Ga0134125_10001813_pt1 | contig 25839 bp, 21 predicted proteins | sample KB31751_FD_96464 | JGI IMG/M metagenome (GOLD analysis project Ga0134125, IMG submission 96464) | Terrestrial soil microbial communities with excess Nitrogen fertilizer from Kellogg Biological Station, Michigan, USA - KB3-175-1 | ecosystem: Environmental > Terrestrial > Soil > Unclassified ...
CGCGCCGCCATCGGCATCGTTCCCCAGGATACGGTGCTGTTCAACGACACGGTGCGCTACAACATCGCCTATGGCCGCATCGGCGCCAGCGAGGCCGAGATCCGCGAGGCGGCGGCGCTGGCCCAGATCGACAAATTCATCGTCGAGCTGCCCCAGGGTTACGAGTCCATGGTGGGCGAGCGGGGCTTGAAATTGTCGGGCGGCGAGAAGCAGCGCGTCGCCATCGCCCGCACCATCCTCAAGAATCCGCCCATCCTGCTGTTGGACGAAGCCACCTCGGCGCTGGATACCGGCACCGAGCGGGAAATCCAGGGGGCGCTCAGCGACGTTTCGCGCGGCCGCACCACCTTGGTGATCGCCCACCGGCTTTCCACCGTGATCGACGCCGACGAGATTCTGGTGCTGGATCACGGCCGCATCATCGAGCGGGGCAGGCATTCCCAGTTGCTGGCGCTGAACGGCCATTACGCATCGATGTGGAACAAGCAGCGCGAAGCCGCAGCCGCGCGCGAGAAGCTGAAAGAAGTCGAAAACGATCCCGACGTGGCGCCCGGCATCGCCAAAGCGGCGCCAGTCTAGGCAGGTTGCGCCTGGCGGGCCTCACGCGCCGCAATCATCTTCTTCCAGTTGGGGATGGTCACGGCAGCGAGATATTCGGCCTGCATCTCGGGGGTGAGGATTTCCATCATCTGCCGGCCCTCGATCCAAAGCTCGATGACGCCAAATTGGCCGCCCCGCTTGCGATATTTGGCCGGCCAGCCTTCGCGGCTCGCAATCGCCATCACCGCGTCCCGGTCGAGATTTGTCGCCAGCGCGGCATGGGTGGGCGTGAAGCGGTCCCGGCCTTCCAGTGCGCCATGGGCATCGGCATCCCCTTCGGCTTCACGCAACACCGTGTTGAGGGGATAGACCTCCATTGCCGTGGCGCGGTCGTCGCCGGCAAAGGCGATCCAGCCATCGTCGGACACGGGCGGGAAAGGGAAGGCCTCGCCGCCCCAGAATTCGGCGATCACCCCGGCGACGTGGCGGGGATTTTCAGCGGCGATCGACATGTGGAACAGCATGGGGACCTCATACGGGGCGTGGCGGGACGATCTAAGAATATGGCACAAAAAGTGTCAACTTAAATTTGACATTTGCCGTGCCACTTTTTAGTCAGAGTTCCATGAGCAGGGCCAAGCCCGAAGCCAACCTGCGCGAGCGAAAGAAGCACGCCGTGCGCGAGCGCATCCTTGATGCATTGATCGGGTTGATGACGGAAGGGGCGGCCGACCAGAGTCATGATGCCGTGGCGGCGCGCGCCGGCGTGGGGCGGCGAACCGTCTATCGCTATTTTCCTGATCGCGAATCCTTGATGGAGGCTGCGCTTCTCCGGGTCAGGACATTGGCCGGCCCTCAGGTCGGCCTTCCCGGTAGCGCCGAGGAAATTCTCGCCACCCTGGAGCCGATTTACACCGGCTTCGACAGGATCGCGCCCATCGCCATCATGACGCGCTCCACGCCCCAGGGCCGCGCCATGCGGCTGTCGCAGAACAAGGCGCGGGTGAAGAGTTACACGGCGGCGCTGGCCGATGCGGTCAAGGCGCTGCCGGAAAGCGACCGGCGGCTGGCGATTGCCATGATCCAGGTGCTGCACACCACGCCCTGGCTGGAAATGCGCGACCATTGGGGCTTGAGCGGAAAGGAGATCGCCCGCGCTACCGGCTGGGCGATCCGCATCCTACTTGCCGACCTCAAGGCGCGCGGCAGCTTGCCATTGGATCGGACGCGGCGGCCTGCGAAAAAGACGAAGGCCTGAGCGCGAGAGGTTTTGCGGCTTGAGCAGAAGGCCGCGGGAGCGTGTGTCCGCGCGGCCGCTCGCCCAAGCTCGCGGCGCTCGTCACCCCAAATGGTCCACTGGACCATTTCGTTCGCTTAGGCGAACCGTTCCTTGCTAGATTATTTCCACCCGATCGACTTCGACACCCTTATTGCCCTGGCGGGTTGAGTATCGAATGCGCTGATCCGGTTCGACCGACTGCACGCCCGAACGGCGAAGCGCCGAGGCATGGAGATAGATGTCGCCCGAACCGCTGTCCGGCATCACGAAGCCGAAACCTTTCTGGTCGTTGAAGAACTTGATCTTGCCTTCGACCATGGGGCCCGAGGGACCGTTATCGCGGAAATGGCTGCGGCCGCCGCCGCCAAAGCCGCCGCCACCGAACCGGTCGCCGCCGCCAAAGCGGTCGCCGCCGCCAAAACGGTCACCGCCGAAATCGCGCCGGGGTCCCCGCGAGGGCGCCTCGGCGGTGGAAAGATCCACGCTATGGACGTTCACCACCTGCAGCCCGCGCTGGCTGTCGGCCAGGTCGCAGATGATGGTCGCGCCTTGCGGCACCTCGCTGTGGCCTGCCGCCTGCAAAGCGGAGGCATGGCAGAAGGCGTCGCCGCCGCCGTCCAGTGTGATGAAACCGTAACCCTTGGTCGCGTTGAACCACTTCACCTTGCCCGTCGCGGAAGTTTGCGCGAGGGACCGGGACCCATCGTTGTCGTACTGTGCCATTTGAACCGACGCCACACCCCAAGCCGGTTGATGAACAAACGCCCCCACGCCGGCTGCGAGCAGGGCGTATTGCGACATGATGACTACAGAAACACGGGACTCGCAAGCAGGCCCCAAACGCCGTAAGCCTCTGGTTGCGCTGCAAAATGACGGCCTAAGGTTACGCTGCGCTGCGAAAGATGCTTGACTTTCAATGGGTCGGCCCCGATATACGGTTCGTCACCGGCCGACCGCACAGGGCTTGAGGCCTCATCGCCGGGACTTTTTTTGAACCCTCCGTTCCCTCCAATGTGCGTGGAAGACGGCAACAGCCGTTCCCGTGCGCGCCCTTAGGGCTGCGCGCGGTCTTCCGGTTTTAAGGATTTTTGTGACTGACATGAGTTTTGCCGCGCTTGGCGTTGCCGAGCCGATCCTCCGCGCGCTGGCCGCGGAAAATTACACCACCCCCACCCCCATCCAGGCCCGCGCCATTCCGGCGCTGCTTTCGGGTCGCGATCTTCTGGGCATCGCCCAGACCGGCACCGGCAAGACCGCCGCATTTGGATTGCCGCTGCTGCAGAAGCTTTCGGTCGGCCATCTGCCGCCCCGCCCGCGCGAGGCCAAGGCGCTGATCCTGGCGCCGACCCGCGAACTTGCGGTCCAGATCGAACAGAGCCTTCGCACCTATGGCCGATTCCTCAATCTGAAGCGTGCCGTGATCCTGGGCGGCGTGAGCCAGAACGCGCAGGTCGCCGCCATGAAACACGGCGTGGATATCCTGGTGGCGACGCCGGGCCGGCTGCTCGACCTGGTGCAGCAAAAGCATATTCGCCTGGATGCCGTTTCGGTGCTGGTGGTGGACGAAGCCGACCGCATGCTGGACATGGGCTTCATCCGCGATGTGAGGAAGATCGTGGCGCATCTGCCCCGCGAACGCCAATCCATGCTGTTTTCGGCCACCATGCCCGACGACATCGTCAAGCTGGTGGGCGACATGCTGAAATCGCCCGAACGGATCGAAGTGGCGCCGCAGGGGCGCACCGCCGACCGTATTGAGCAGAAGCTTTATCATGTTCCCGCGGCACAGAAGCGCCAACTTCTGGTCGAGCTGCTGAAAGACCTGGCGCTGAGCCGCGTGATCGTCTTCACCCGCACCAAGCATGGCGCCAACAAGGTGGCGGAGCATCTCTCCAAGACCAAGATCGAGGCGGATGCCATCCACGGCAACAAATCGCAGAATGCGCGCCAGCGCGCCCTGGAAGCGTTCCGCGCCGGCAAGATCCGCGTGCTGGTGGCGACCGACATCGCCGCGCGCGGCATCGACATCGACGACATCTCGCATGTGGTGAATTTCGAATTGCCCAATGAGCCGGAAAGCTATGTCCATCGCATCGGCCGCACCGCGCGCGCGGGTGGGGCGGGGATTGCGATCTCGTTCTGCGATGCTTCCGAGCGCGGCTATCTGCGCGACATCGAACGGCTGATCCGCAACAAGATCGATGCCGTGCCGCATGAACTGCCGGAATTGACCGATGCCCAGAAGGCCCAGGCCGAAGAGCCGCGCCGTCCCCATGGCCATCGCCATGGCAAGCCGGGTCACAAGGGCGGCCACAAGTATGGCGGTCACAAGCCGAACCATGGCAGCCACAATCATGGTGGCCAGAATCATGGTGATGCCGACGGCGCCGCCCTGGCCAAGAAGCGCAACGGCTCACGCCCGCACTGGCGCAGGAACAAAGACAAGAAGCGCGACGCGGCGTAAACTATCGGCATGCGTGAAGTCGCCGAGCCGCTTTTGAAACTCGATGGCCGCGTGGACAACAAATTCGCGCGGCTGCCGGGCGATTTCCATACCAAGATGCGGGCCGAGCGGGTGGGCGGCGATTTGCGCCTGGTCCACGCCAACAGGGAAGCGGCGCGGCTGATCGGGCTCGATCCCGTTTTCTTCCGCGATCCAGCTTTCGTTGAAATCTTTTCCGGTCGCGCGGAGTTTCCCGGCGGCGAACCACTGGCGATGGCCTATTCCGGCCACCAGTTCGGGGCCTGGGCCGGGCAGTTGGGCGATGGCCGCGCGCTGATGATCGCGCAGGTGCGCAATGCGGAAGGCGCGTTATGGGACGTGCAACTCAAAGGCTCGGGGCTGACGCCCTATTCCCGCTTCGGCGATGGGCGCGCGGTGATGCGCTCGACCATCCGCGAGTATCTGGGCAGCGAGGCGGTGGCGGCGCTTGGCATCCCTTCCAGCCGCGCGCTTTCCATTATCGCCACCGGCGAGAAAGTGCGGCGCGAGGAATTGGAGCCGGGCGCCATCCTCACCCGGCTGGCGCGCTCGCATATCCGCTTCGGCCATTTCGAGCATTTCCACTATGCCGGCAAGCACGAACAGGTGCGGCTCCTGGCCGATCACGTGATCGACGAATATTTTCCGGCCTTGGTGGGCGATCATGGCGGCTGGTTCGCCGAAGTGGTCAAACGCACCGCCCAATTGATGGCCGATTGGCAGGCGGCCGGTTTCGCCCACGGTGTGATGAACACCGACAATATGTCCATCCTGGGCCTCACCTTGGATTACGGGCCTTACGGCTTCATGGATGCCTATGATCCCCATTTCATCTGCAACCATTCCGACGAGACGGGACGTTACGCCTTCGCCAACCAGCCGGGCATTGGCTTGTGGAATCTCAAGGCGCTGGGACACGCGCTTGCCAGCCTGATCGACAGCGACACCCTGGTGGCGAAACTCGAAAGCTATGAATCCCATTTCGTGACCCGCTACCGCGCGCTCATGCGCGCCAAGCTGGGATTGGTGCGGATGGAAGAGGGCGACGATCAGTTGATCGGCGAGCTGCTGGCCCTGATGATCAAGGCGCGGGCCGATTATACGCTTACCTTCCGGGGATTGGCTGATCCGGATGAAAATTGGCTCAATTTGTTCAATTCCGTGCGCGACGAGGCGCTGGAATGGTTCAATCGCTATCGCGCCCGCCGCGACGGCGATCCCAAGACGATGAACCGGGTCAATCCCAAATATACCTTGCGCAATTGGGTGGCCGAGACCGCCATCCGCGCGGTGGAAGACCATGACGATGCCGGCCCGCTCGACCGCATCCTCAAGCTGGTGCAAAGCCCCTATGACGAGCATCCCGGCTACGAGGCTTTGTCCCAGCCGCCCGCGCCGGAATATTGCGGCCTTTCGGTGTCCTGCTCGTCCTAGCGGGCCATCGGCGGATGGGAAATTTAATTCCAAATCCATTGCCCCCCCGCAACGGGTGTAATTTGGCTGCGGCATAGGAGGAGTAGTTATGAAAAAGCTCGCTCTTTTATTGGCGGTCCTTCCGCTCGCGGCCTGCGCGACCTCGCAAGACAGATTGGCGCAGGCCGGTGAAGCAAAAACCACCTGCACCGCCAATCACGAAGGCCCGACCGACCCGCATTATACGCGATGCGTAAATCAATATCTCCAAGCCCATTACGGATGGCAGGTGGTCACGCTGCGCGATGGGTCGCTGGGTATAAGCCACCACCATTATGTCGGGACACCCGCGTACTTCTAGGGCAGCACCGGCGCCAAATTCTTGACAATGAGTGGGCGGTCCCTATGGTCCGGCCCGCCATGGAACCATTCAAGAAACTCGACGGCGTCGCCGCCCCCCTCGACATGATCAATGTCGACACCGACATGATCATCCCCAAGCAGTTCCTCAAGACCATTCATCGCACCGGCCTGGGCAAGGCCTTGTTCGACGAGCTGCGTTACAACGAGGACGGCAGCGAGAAGCCCGATTTCGTGCTCAACAAGCCGGCCTATCGTGAAGCGCGCATTCTGGTGGCGGGCGAGAATTTCGGCTGCGGCTCGTCGCGCGAGCATGCGCCCTGGGCGCTCTTGGATTTCGGCATACGCTGCGTGATCGCGCCCAGCTTCGCCGACATTTTCTACAACAACTGCTTCAAGAACGGCATCCTGCCCATCAAGCTGCCGCAGGAGATCGTGGACAAGCTGCTGGACGACGCCAGCCGCGGCTCGAACGCGCGCATCTCGGTGGATCTGGAGAAGCTGGAAATCCGCGGCCCCGATGGCGGCATGGTGAAGTTCGAGGTCGATGAATTCCGTCGCCAATGCCTGCTCAATGGCTGGGACGATATCGGGCTGACCTTGCGCGAGGACGACAAGATCGCGGCGTATGAAAAGCAGCACAAACACGACGCGCCCTGGGTCTGACCATGCATAACATTCTGGTGACGCCGGGCGACGGCATCGGCCCCGAAGTGATCGACGCGACCCGCCGGGTGCTCGACTGGTACGGCAAGAACCGCAATTTCGCCTTCCATGTCGAGGAAGCTTTGGTGGGCGGCGCCGCCTTCGAGAAGACCGGCCGTCCCGATCCGGACGAGACCATCGCCAAGGCCAGGCGCGCCGATGCCGTCCTGTTCGGCGCGGTAGGCGGACCCCAATGGGACAAGCTGCCTTTCAACCTGAAGCCCGAACGCGGCCTCTTGCGGTTGCGCAAGGACCTGGAGCTGTTTGCCAATTTGCGCCCCGCGCTGTGTTTCGATGCGCTCAAGGACGCCTCGACCCTGAAGCCGGAAATTGTCTCGGGTCTCGACATCCTGATCGTGCGCGAGTTGACCGGGGGGGTCTATTTCGGCGAACCGAAGGAGACAAAGGCACTGCCCGACGGCCAGAAGCGCGCGGTCGATACCCAGGTTTACACCACCGCCGAGATCGCCCGCATCGCCAGGGTGGCGTTTGAATTGGCGCGGCTGCGCGGGCGTCGCGTGGCCTCGGCGGAGAAATCCAATGTGATGGTGACGGGCGTGCTCTGGCGCGAAGTCGTCAGCGACGTCCATGCCAAGGAATTCCCGGACGTCGAACTTTCCCATGTGCTGGCTGACAATTGCGCCATGCAACTGGTGCGCAATCCCAAGCAATATGACGTGATCGTCACCGACAATCTGTTTGGCGATGTGCTGTCGGACGAAGCGGCGCAACTGACCGGTTCGATCGGCATGCTGCCGTCGGCGTCGTTGGGGGCAAAGATGGGGGGCAGGCAAGCCGCGCTTTACGAGCCTATCCATGGCAGCGCCCCCGACATCGCCGGCAAGGGGTTGGCCAATCCCATCGCCGCAATCCTCTCCTTCGCCATGTGCCTGCGCTATTCGTTCGGGCGGGTAAAGGACGCGGCGCTGCTGGAGAAGGCGGTGGAGCACGTCCTGGCGGAAGGCTATCGCACCGGCGACATCATGCAGCCGGGGATGAACAAGGTCGGCACGACAGCGATGACGGACGCGATCTTGAAAGCGTTAGCTTTTCTTGCGAGCGAAGCGAGTTAGAAAAGCTAACGTCCCCGCGAAAGCGGGGACCTCGCGACACATGCTTCCTGGACGACCGACCAAGCCCGGCCATGGCGTGGGGATGCCGTCAGCTACTTCAACGACCACATGCGCATGAGATTGTGGGACACCACTTCCATGCGCACCCGGCTGGCCCAATCCATTTTCAGGCCTTCCAGCGCCAGCACGTCCTGAATCTCGAAGAGAAGATTGCGCTCGCGCTCGTCGGGGATCAGGCTTTCGATGAAAGTGATGGAAACCAGCCGCACGCCCGCCGTCACCGGCCTCACTTCATGCAGCAAGGTCGAAGGATAGATGAAGGCCTCGCCCGGCTGGCCCTTGATCGGCACCGGCAACGTGCCCACATGCAACAGCAACTCGCCGCCCTGATAGCTGGCGGGATCGTTCAGGAAGACGGTGCAGGAAAGATCCGCGCGCAACTGGAACGATGTCGTGCCGCTGGCGATGTTCATATAGGCGACATCGGCATGGGCGCCGTATTTCATGCCGGGCTCGTAGCGGCTCAAAAGCGGCGGGGCGATGATCTTGGGAAAGGCAAAATCGCGAAAGGGACGCGAACGCTGGAACGCATCCAGGACGATTTGAGCGGACTCGGCATAGCGCGGGTCGCGGCGGTCGGCCTGCAGATTCACCTTTGTCACATTATTGGGGTTGGATAGCCGGCCTTCGGTGAAGCTGAGTTCCCCGGCCAATTGGGTGAGGCGGGCCACCTCGGCCGGATTCAAAAAACCGCGCAATTCCTGAAACATTTGGCCCTCTTGGACGATCGGATGACCCTATCACGGCCTTTTAGGACGCCGCATGCGTCGAATGCGGGCAAGAAACTTCCGCTGCGGCAGAAATTGATCGGGCCAACATGAACAATCGTTAATGATACCGCCCGTATATGACAGCGATTGGCGACAATTATGAGCGACTTCCCCTTTAGAAAAATTTTGAGCGCCACAAGGGAAAAATCCCCCATTGCGGCCGCTTGTTACGCCCGGCAATAAGCGGGGTGTAAGAGCGCGTCACGGGTGGCCCAAGCCCGCGGTCGCCGTTTCATGCTTCAAGCCAAGGCTGCGCGAAAATGTCAGTGAGTGAGTTTATTCCTTCGATGACCCGCGACGCGAAAGCAAGCGGCACGTCTTCACGCAGCCGCCTTGTCTGGGGTGCCCTCGCCATTGTCGTGTTGGGTGCCGTGGCCTGGTTCGGCTGGGGCTTTCTGTTCCAGGGCCCAAAGCGCACTCCCCCCCTGCCGCCCGTCAGGATCGCTCTTGCGCAGCAACAGGATGTGACGGTGGTGCAGCACACGGTCGGCACGGTGGTTTCGCCTGACATGCTGGCCGTCACCGCCCAAGTCACCGGCATGCTGCTCAAGGCCAATTTCCACGAGGGCGAATTGGTCAAGAAGGGCGATCCCCTGTTCGAGATCGATCCCAGGCCGTTCGAAGCGGCGCTGGCGCAGGCGGAAGGCCAGCTTGCCAAGGATTCCGCCCAGCTCGCGGGCGCCCGTGTCGATCTCAAGCGCTATCAGACGCTGCTCGCCGCCAACGCCATCTCCAAGCAGATCGTGGATGATGAGACCGCCACCGTCGCCCAGATCACGGGCGTGGTGCAGGCCGACCAGGCCTCGGTCAACAACGCCAAGATCAATCTGGGCTACACCCATATCGTCTCGCCCATCGACGGCAAGACCGGCCCGATCATGATCCAGCCCGGCAATGTGGTGAGTTCGAGCGCCACGGCCGCGCCACTGGTCAACATCACCCAGATCCAGCCGATCAAGGTTTCCTTCTTCCTGCCGCAGAACCAGCTTGTGCAAATCCAGAACCAGATGGCGGCCGGCAAGCTGTGGGCGCTGGTGCCCATGCCGGGCGCGGTCGGCGGCGAAGAAAAGGCCAAAGTGGATTTCATTTCCAATGCGGTGGGCGCCAGCACCGGCACCATCGAACTCAGGGCCACCTTCACCAATGCGGATCAGCGCCTGGTGCCCGGGCAGAACGTCAATGTCGGCGTCACCATCAAGGATATTCCCGGCGCCACGGTGGTGCCGCGCGATGGGGTCAATCTGGGTCCCGACACGGCTTACGTCTATGTCTTGAATCCGGACAATATCGTCTCGTCCAAAACCGTGACGATCCTGAATGATGATGGGGTGAACGACGCCATCGGGGGTGATGTTCATCCGGGTGACCGGGTGGTCGTCGAGGGGCAATTGCGCATCGTTCCTGGCAACAAGGTCCAGATCCGCAACAGAAGGCCGCAAGCCGGCGCTCCCACCTCCGATATCCCGTCATGAACATCTCGAAAATCTTCATCGAAAGGCCGGTCTTCACCACGCTCCTGATGGCGGCGTTGGTGTTTTTCGGCGTGTTCGGCTACTCGACCTTGCCGGTCTCCGAACTGCCGGCGGTGGACTTCCCCACCATCTATGTCTCGGCCAGCCTGCCGGGCGCCGATCCTTCGACCATGGCCTCGGCCGTGGCGACGCCCTTGGAAAGCCAGTTCTCCAGCATTCCGGGCGTAAGCTCGATGACGTCGCAGAGCTCGCTGGGCCGTACCGGCATCGTCATCCAGTTCGATCTCGACCGTAACATCGACGGCGCCGCCGAGGACGTGCTGGCGGCCATCCAGCAGGCGACGCGGCAATTGCCGGTGAACATGCCGTCGCCGCCCACCCTGCATAAGGTCAATCCGTCGGACGCGCCGATCTTCTTCGCGGCGATCCAGTCGGATTCCATGCCGCTCTACAAACTCGACCAGTATGCGGAAAATCTTCTTGCCCGCCGGCTCTCGACCCTGAACGGCGTGGCCCAGGTCAACGTGTTCGGCGCCGCCGCCTTTGCAGTGCGCCTGCAGATCGATCCCACCGCACTGTCGGCCCGCAATATCGGCATCGACCAGGTGGCCGCCGCCGTCAAGGCGGCCAATGTCGATGCCAACACCGGCCAGCTCAACGGCCCGACCCAATCCACCCTGATCCATGTCAACGGCCAGATGGACAACGCGGCGGAGTGGAACAAGCAGATCATCGCCTTCAGGAACGGCGCGCCGGTGCGCATCCAGGACATCGGCAAGGCGATCGATTCCTACCAGAACATCTATTCGGCCAGCTATTTCAACGGCAAGCGCGCCATCGTGCTCAATGTGCAGCGCCAGCCCGGCTCGAACACGATCCAGATCGTGAATGAGATCAATCAGGTGCTGCCCGGCTTCATCGAGACCATGCCGAAATCGGCGCATCTGACCGTGTTCTATGACCGCAGCCAGACCATCCGCAACGCCGTCAACGACGTGCAGATCACCCTGATCATCGCCGGCGTGCTGGTGATCGGCGTGATCTTCGTCTTCCTGCGCACCATCTCCGCCACCATCATCCCCTCGCTGGCCTTGCCCATCGCCGTGATCGGCACCTTCGCCGCCATGGCGCTTCAGGGCTTCAGCATGGACAATCTTTCGCTGATGGCGCTGACGCTGTCGGTGGGCTTCGTCGTGGACGACGCCATCGTGATGCTGGAGAATATCGTCCGCCATGTGGAAGAGGGCGAGGAGCCGCGCGCCGCCGCCTTCAAGGGCTCGGCGGAAATCGGCTTCACCATTCTCTCCATGACCGTGTCGCTGGCGGCGGTGTTCATTCCCATCGTCTTCATGGGCGGCATGATCGGGCGCCTGCTGCACGAATTCGCCGTCACCATCATCTCGGCGATCCTGATCTCGGGCCTGATCTCGGTGACGCTCACCCCCATGCTGTGCTCGCGCTTCATCAAGGCGGGCAGGGACTCCAGCCATGGCAAATTCTATTGGGCCGCCGAGCGCGGCTTCCAGCGCATCCATCAGGCCTATGGCAACTCGCTGAGATGGGCGATGAAACACGCCTATTTCACGTTGGGGCTGTTCGCGCTGTCGCTGTTCGTCTCGGTTTTCATGTTCATGACGATCAAGACCGACTTCATCCCGTCTGAGGATACAGGGCAGATCAACGTCAATACCGAAGCCGCCGACCGCACCTCGTTCGAGCAGATGGGCAAGTACCAGAAGCAGCTTCAAGACATCGCCATGCGCGACCCCAACATCCAGGACGTGATGTCCACGGTGGGCGGCGGCGGCGCGCGTTCGGGCACCAATACCGGCAACATGCTGTTCAAGCTCAAGCCGCGGGGCGAGCGCGCGCTCTCGGCCGACCAGATCATCCAGGAACTTCGCCCCAAGCTTCAGCGGGTCTTGGGCGTCAACGCCTTCATGCAGAATCCGCCCGTGATCCGCGTGGGCGGCGGTTCGTCCAAATCGCTTTATCAATATGTGCTGCAATCCACCGACATGAACGAGTTGCAGCAGAATGCCGCCAAGCTCACCAAATATCTGCAGCGGACCCAGGGGCTGGCCGACGTCACCAACGACATGGATTTCACCAGTCCGTCGGTCGAAGTGAAGATCGACCGCGACCAGGCCGCCATCCATGGTGTTTCGATCTCGGCCATCGAAACGGCGCTGGGCGCGGCCTTCGGCGGCGAGCAGGTTTCGGTGATCTACGCCAGCGATGCCGAATATTGGGTGATGCTGGAATTGTCACCGCAATACCAGCACGACATCAATGACCTGGGCATGCTTTATATTTCCTCCACCGGGGTGAACGGCTCGTCCGGCTCGGGCGGAGCGCCCGGCGCCACTGGCACGGCCGGCAACGCCAACATCATTCCAGTCGTGCCGCTCACCGCGGTGACCACGCTGGAGCCCGGCACCCAGGCGCTCGCCGTCAACCATCTGGGCCAACTGCCCGCGGTGACGATCTCGTTCAACCTGATGCAGGGTTATTCCCTGTCCGACGCGGTGACGGCGATCGACAATGCGCGCGACGCCATCGACATGCCCGATACGGTGATCGGCCAGTTCCAGGGCCAGGCGCTGGCGTTCCAGCAATCCATGGGCAACATGGGCGTGCTGCTCGTGATCGCGGTGATCACCGTCTATATCATCCTGGGCATTCTCTATGAGAGCTTCATCCACCCGCTGACCATTCTGTCGGGCCTGCCGTCGGCGGCGACCGGCGCTTTGCTCGCGCTGTGGCTGTTCGGCTTCCCCCTCAGCCTTTATGCCTTTGTCGGCATGATCATGCTGATTGGCATCGTCAAGAAGAACGCCATCATGATGATCGACTTCGCGGTCCATCGCGAGCGCGCGGACAAGGCCGAGCCCAGCAAAGCGATCTACGAAGCGGCAATGGTGCGCTTCCGTCCCATCATGATGACCACCATGGCGGCATTCATGGGCACCATCCCGGTGGCGATTGGCATCGGCGCCGGTTCCGAGGCGCGCCAGCCTTTGGGCCTGGCGGTGGCGGGCGGCTTGTTCCTGTCCCAAGCGCTGACGCTCTACATCACGCCGGTGATCTATGTGTACATGTCCCGCTTTGAACATTGGCTCCACAATTGGCAACCGGGTCAGGCGCGCGACAGGCGCCGTCCGTCCGGCGGCCACCACGCGCATCCGGCGCCCGCAGAATAGCATTTAGGCCTGTCACGAACGGGAGGTTGCTGGGTTAACATCCCAGCATGCCCAATTTCACCGAGCTTCTGTGTCCGGACGAGGCGGGGCTTTATTGCCCGCCCGGCGGCTTTCATATCGATCCCGTGAGAGTGGTGGAGCGGGCCGTCATCACCCACGGCCATGGCGATCACGCGCGCACCGGCCATGGCGCGGTGCTGGCGACACGCGAGACTTTGGCGATCATGGCGTCGCGCTATGGCGCGGATTTTGCCGGCACCAGCGAAGAAGCGCGCTATGGCCAAGCCGTGAAGCGCGGCGGCGTCGAGGTCACGCTGGTGCCGGCGGGGCATATCCTGGGGTCGGCGCAAGTGGTGCTCAAATGGAAGGGCCTTACCATCGTGGTGTCGGGCGACTATAAGCGCCGCCGCGATCCCACCTGCGCGCCCTTCGAGCCGATCGCCTGCGACGTCTTCGTGAGCGAAGCCACCTTCGGCCTGCCGGTGTTCCGCCATCCCGATGACGGCGGCGAGGTTGCCAAATTGCTGCAATCGCTGCGGCAATTTCCCGAACGCACCCATCTGATCGGCGCCTATGCCCTGGGCAAGGCGCAGCGCCTGCTCGCGCTGTTGCGCGAAGCGGGCTATGGCGAGACTATTTACATCCACGGCGCCATGCAAAATCTGAACGCGCTTTATGAAAGCTTCGGCGTGGCGCTGGGCACGACCGCGCCCGCCACCACCGACAGGCGCGCCAACAAGCATGATCGGCTGGAGGGCAGGATCGTGATCGCCCCGCCTTCGGCCACCCAGGACCGCTGGTCGCGCCGCTTTGCCGAGCCGCTATTGGGCTTTGCTAGCGGCTGGATGCGGGTCCGCGCCCGGGCGCGCCAGCAGGGGGTGGAATTGCCGCTGATCCTGTCGGATCACGGCGACTGGGATGAACTGACCGGCACCATCGCCGAGATCAAGCCGCAGGAATTGTGGGTGACCCATGGCAGCGAGGAGGCGCTCTTGCGCTGGTCCTCGCTCAACGGCGTCACCGCCAAGGCGCTGGAACTGGTGGGCTATGAGGATGAAGAGACGTGAAGGCCTTCGCCCGCCTGCTGGATCGCCTCTCGTTTTCGCCCCAGCGCAACGTCAAGCTCACCTTGCTGGAAGATTATCTGCGCCACGCGCCCGATCCCCAGCGCGGCTGGGCGCTGGCCAGCCTCACGGGTGAGTTGGTTTTCGACGAAGCCAAGCCTGCAATGATCAGGAAGGCTATTGAGGCCAGGCTCGATCCTATGCTTTTTGCGCTCTCGTATGATTTTGTCGGCGATCTGGCCGAGACGGTGGCGCTGGCGTGGCCGGCGGAGCATCGGCCAGGAAAAGTGTGGAGCGCCGAAGGCGCGGAGCGGTTTTCCGTCCGGCCGTGCGACCAACAAAAAAGCCATGGCGCGAATGCAGAGCCCGAATTGCCGGAAGTGGTGGACACGTTGCGCAGCGCGTCCCGCCGTGAAGTCCCCCAATTGCTGGAGCGCTGGCTCGACGCGCTGGATGCAGATGGCCGGTGGGCGCTGCTCAAGCTTTTGACCGGCGGCTTGCGGGTGGGCGTGTCGGCGCGGCTGGCCAAGCAGGCTTTGGCCAATCTGGGCGGCGTGGAGGTGGCCGAGATCGAAGAACTGTGGCACGGCCAAAGCCCGCCTTACGAGGATCTGTTCGCCTGGCTGGAGAAACGGGGCGAGAAGCCCAGCGCCGACGCCCCGGCGCGCTTTCGCCCGGTGATGCTGGCCCAGGCGTTGGACGAGGCGGAGGATTTTCCGAAGCTCGATCCCGCCGATTACGCCGCGGAATGGAAATGGGATGGCATCCGCGTGCAAGCGGTGAACGAGGGCGGCCAGCGGCGGCTTTACAGCCGCACCGGCGACGATATTGGCAAGAGTTTCCCCGATGTGCTTCAGGCGCTTAATTTCGAAGGGGCGCTGGACGGCGAACTGTTGATCCTGCGCGACGGCCATATCGGCGGCTTCGGTGAATTGCAGCAGCGCTTGAACCGCAAGACCGCCTCGGTCGATCTGATCGCCAAATTTCCCGCCGGCATCCGCGCCTATGATCTTTTGCTCGATGGCGAGGAGGATGTCCGCCGCCTTTCTTTCGCCGAGCGCCGCAAGCGGCTTGAGGCTTTCGTCGCGCGGCTTCATTCCACACACATCGATCTTTCGCCGCTTCAACCCTTCGCCGATTGGGAGGAATTGCGGCGCCTGCGTGCCCAGCCGCCAAAGGGTGATGCCGAACGCGCCGAAGGCCTGATGCTCAAACGCTGGGATTCGATCTATGAGGCCGGGCGGCCCAAAGGCCCCTGGTTCAAATGGAAGCGCGATCCCCATCTGGTGGACGCGGTCCTGATGTATGCCCAGCGGGGCCATGGCAAGCGCTCGGGCTTTTATTCCGATTACACCTTCGGGGTCTGGCGGGCGGACGAGAATGGGGATGAGGTGTTGACGCCGGTGGGCAAGGCCTATTTCGGTTTCACCAACGAGGAGCTTTTGAAGCTGGACAAATTCGTGCGCGACAACACGGTTGAGCGGTTCGGCCCGGTCCGCGCCGTGCGCGCGGCTAAGGATTTCGGCCTGGTGCTGGAGATTGCCTTCGAAGGGCTGCAGCGCTCGACCCGCCACAAATCAGGGGTGGCGATGCGCTTTCCCAGGGTGAACCGCATCCGCTGGGACAAGCCGGCGCGGGAGGCCGACACGCTGTCAGAATTGGAAAAAATCCTGGTCCGGGAAGGCAGTTAGGCCGGCCTTGCGTTGCTCTCGCAGTTGCAACATAAAACCTCGCCATATTTCCCAGGCCCGCTCCTATGTCTGTGCCCTTCCGCCGTCTTCTGGTGGCCAATCGCTCGGAAATCGCCATCCGCGTGTTCCGTGCCGCCACGGAATTGGGCATCTCGACGGTCGCGGTCTATGCCGAGGAGGACAAGCTTTCCCTCCATCGCTTCAAGGCCGACGAGGCCTATCTGATCGGCAAAGGGAAGGGCCCGGTCGAGGCCTATCTCTCGATCGGCGAAATCCTGCGCGTGGCGCGGGAGGCCAAGGTGGATGCCATCCATCCCGGCTATGGCTTGCTGTCGGAAAGTCCGGAATTCGCCGAGGCCTGTGCCAAAGGGGGCTTCATCTTCATCGGCCCGTCACCGCAAACACTCCGTACGCTCGGCAACAAGGTGGATGCCCGCAATCTGGCAGTGAAAGTAGGCGTGGCGGTGATGCCGGCCAGCCCACCCCTGCCGGACGATCCGGAAAAAGTGAAGGCGTTGGCATGCGAGGTCGGCTATCCGGTGATGCTGAAGGCCTCATGGGGCGGGGGCGGGCGCGGGATGCGCCCGATCGAAAGCGAAGCGGGCCTGCTCGATGCCGTCTTCACCGCAAGGCGCGAGGCCAAGGCCGCGTTCGGCAAGGACGAGGTCTATCTGGAGAAGCTGGTCCGGCGCGCCCGCCATGTCGAAGTGCAGATCCTGGGCGATGCGCACGGCAATCTAGTCCATCTCTACGAGCGCGATTGTTCCATCCAGCGGCGCAACCAGAAAGTGATCGAGCGCGCGCCTGCGCCCAATCTCGATCCCGCCACCCGCCAGGCGCTGTGCGAAGCCGCGCTGAAGATCGCCCGCGGCGCCGATTATGTGGGGGCGGGAACTGTCGAATTCCTGCTCGATGCCGACAGCGGCAAATTCTATTTCATCGAGGTCAATCCCCGCATCCAGGTCGAGCACACCGTCACCGAAGTCGTGTGCAATCTGGATATCGTCAAGGCCCAGATACGCATCGCCGAAGGCAAGCGCATCGGCCGGGTGGGTGAGGATGGCGCCTATGAAACCGGCATCCCGCCGCAGGATCAGATCGCCACGCGCGGCCACGCCCTGCAATGCCGCATCACCACCGAGAATCCGGAAAACAATTTCATCCCCGATTATGGCCGCATCATCGCTTATCGCGGCGCCGCCGGCTTTGGGCTGCGCATCGACGGCGGCACCGCCTATTCCGGCGCAGTGGTGACGCGCTGGTACGATCCGCTGTTGGAGAAAGTCACTGCCTGGGCCGCCACGCCAGGCGAAGCGATTGCCCGCATGGATCGGGCCTTGCGCGAATACCGCATCCGTGGTGTCGCCACCAATCTGGCCTTTCTGGAAGCGGTCTTGTCACACCCAAAATTCCGCGCCAACGGCTACACCACCCGCTTCATTGACGAGACGCCGGAACTGTTCAATTTGCCGGCGCGGCGCGATCGCGCATCGAAGCTGCTGACTTACGTCGCCGACGTGACCGTGAACGGCCACCCCGAGACGCGGGGACGGGTGAAACCGCCTGCGGACGCGCGAAAACCCGAAGCGCCCAAATTCGGTGTGAGCCCAAAGGACGGCACCAAGCAATTGTTCGACCAATTGGGACAGGAAAAATTCGCGGCCTGGATGAAAGCGCGAAACCAGGTGCTGGTGACCGACACCACCATGCGTGACGCGCACCAGTCGCTGCTCGCCACGCGGATGCGCACCCACGATATCGCGGGCATCGCCTTGGCCTATGCCAACGGCCTGCCTGAGCTTTTGTCGCTGGAATGCTGGGGTGGCGCCACCTTCGACGTGGCGATGCGCTTCTTGAGCGAAGACCCATGGGAACGGCTGGTGAAAATTCGCGAGCGCGTGCCCAATCTGCTGTTGCAGATGCTGCTGCGCGGCGCCAATGGCGTGGGCTACACCAACTATCCCGACAATGTGGTGAAGGAATTCGTGCGCCGCACCGCGGAGGCGGGCATGGATCTGTTCCGCATTTTCGACTGCCTCAACTGGGTCGAAAATATGCGCGTCGCCATCGACGCGGTGTGCGAGGCGGGCAAGCTGGCGGAAGGGGCGATCTGCTACACCGGCGACCTGTTCGATCCCGCCCGCGCCAAATACGACCTCGCCTATTACGTGAAGATGGCCAAGGCGCTGGAGAAGGCTGGCTGTCACATATTGTCGATCAAGGACATGGCGGGACTGTTGAAGCCCGCCCAGGCGCGCGTGCTGGTAGCCACGCTGAAGAGCGAAATCGGCATTCCCATCCACCTCCACACCCACGATACATCGGGCATTGGGGGCGCCACGGTTCTGGCGGCGGTGGATGCGGGCGTAGACGCGGTCGATGCCGCCATGGACGCAATGTCGGGCACAACCTCGCAGCCCTGCCTGGGTTCATTGGTCGAGGCCCTGCGCCACACGCCGCGCGACCCCGGACTCGATCCCGAAGCCATCCGCCAGATCAGCTTTTATTGGGAAGCGGTGCGCACCCAATACGCCGCGTTTGAAAGCGACCTGAAAGCGGGCGCGTCGGAAGTCTATCTGCACGAGATGCCGGGCGGCCAATTCACCAACCTCAAAGAGCAGGCGCGGTCATTGGGACTGGAGACGCGCTGGCACGAAGTGGCCAAGGCCTATCGCGCCGCCAACGACCTGTTCGGCGACATCGTCAAAGTGACGCCGTCATCCAAAGTGGTGGGCGACATGGCGCTGATGATGGTGAGCCAGGGCCTTTCCAGCGACGACGTGCTGGACCCGAAACACGAGATGGCGTTTCCCGCCTCGGTGGTCGAGATGCTGCGCGGCGACCTGGGCCAGCCCCTGGGCGGATGGCCGAAGCAGCTCCAGGCCAAGGTGCTGAAGGACGCCAAGCCCACCACCGAGCGCCCCGGCGCGCATATGCCCGCCGCGGACCTCACACAGGCCGAGACGGATGCGCAAGCCAAGATCGGCCGCCCGCTGGAGGGCGATGAGCTTCTTTCCTATCTGATGTATCCCAAAGTGTTCACCGACTACGCCGCCATGCAGAACCGCTACGGTCCCGTATCGGTGCTGCCCACACCGGTCTTCTTCTATGGCATGAAGCCGGGCGAGGAGATCGCCGTCGAGCTGGAGCGCGGAAAGACCCTGGTGGTGAGGCTTCAGACCATGGGCGAGACCGACGAGGAGGGCAAAGTGCGGGTCTTCTTCGAACTCAACGGCCAGCCCCGCATCGTCAAGGTGCCCGACCGCTCGGCCAAATCCATAGTGGAAATCCGGCGCAAGGCGGAAGAGGGCAACGAGGCCCATGTCGCGGCGCCCATGCCGGGCGCCATCTCCACGGTGGCGGTGAAGAAAGGCGAGGCGGTCAAGGCGGGCGACGTGCTCCTCACCATCGAGGCGATGAAGATGGAAACCGCGCTTCATGCCGTCCGGGACGGGGTGGTGATGGAGCTGTTGGTCGCGCCCGGCGCCCAGATCGACGCGAAGGACTTATTGGTGGTGTTAAGTTAATCCCTCCGCCCTACGCACCTGGGCGGTGCTACGGGCACCTCCCCTTCCAGGCGCTTCGCGCCGAAGGGGAGGATGGCCACGACCAAGTCGCGCTATCGCCGGCGCTTGATCCGATCATCCAGGAACCGTGATCCGGCTGGGGCATTTCATTTTCGGGTCCCTCGGGAATGCCTTCCATGCATGAAGACGTCGGCGCCGGCTCGCTCAGCTATGGCGCGTTCCTGCGTGGCCTGATCCACAGCCCCAAGGGCGTCTCGGCGCCCACCCCCTCAAGCCCCGTCCTGGCCGAAGCCATTGCCGCCCAACTCGACTTGACGCGTCCCGGCCTGGTGATCGAATTGGGGCCCGGCACGGGCGCGGTCACCGCCGCTTTGATCAAGCGGGTGGGGGGCGAACGGCTTCTCGCCATCGAACAGGAGACAAGCTTCATCGCGCCCTTGCGCACACGCTTTCCCCGTGCCGACATCAGATGCGGCGATGCGCTGAATTTCGAATATTTCCTGCCGCCCGCCGCAGTGGTAGCCGCCGTGGTCTCGGGCCTGCCGCTGTTGCATCTGCCGCAAGCGACCCGCCGCTCGCTGCTCGCCCGTTCGCTCGACGTCCAAGGGCCGGGTGGTCTTTTTATTCAACTGTCCTATAGCTGGCGCCCGCCGGTGAAAGCGGATGAGAGCGTGACGCTCACCAAGCGCGGGGTTTTGCAAAACTTCCCGCCGGCCCACGTGTGGACATATAAGGTAGCCCCCTCCGCCCTGCGCACCTGATTGGTGCTACGGGCACCTCCCCCACCAGCATGCTTCGCATGCGCGGGGGAGGCGGGCCTCGGCCAAGACGCACTGCCCTGCGCACCTGATTGGTGCTACGGGCACCTCCCCCTCCAGCATGCTTCGCCTGCGCGGGGGAGGCGGCCTCGGCCAAGACACACTGCCCTGTTTTAGTTTTGATCGAATGGAACGCCGTTCTCCACAGCCGCCCAGGCTCTGGCACTGCGCTCACTCGGTAGCCAGGCGGTAGGCGTGTCGGACGGTTTGGCGCCCGGCACCACGGCCGAAATCGCATGGGTGGAAAGATCGCCCAGCCAACCCTTGTTGGGATCGAGCGGCTTCAAGGCGGCGCTGCCCGACGTGATGCGCATGGGCAGCACGTCGTCGAAGAACATGCGCGACATCAAGTCGGAGCGGCCCACTGCATGGGGGGTGTTGGGCTCCTGCACCAGGGCCCAGAGCGCGCCGGGCCGCCGGTTCATCGCCCAGATGCCCGTCACCGCGGTGATGCGGTACTGAAGATCACTTTCGCCCACGAACAGGAGCGCGGGGATGTTGCGCGTCGCCTTGGACGCCACCCCGGTATAATAAAAGTTGCCCTTGTTGACGACGAAAGCGGCAACGCGGTCGGGAATCCAGGCCGCGATCTCGTAATTCACTTCGCCGCCGGCCGACATGCCCCACAGGACCAATGGCGCGGTGGCAAGCTCGGGATGGTGCGAACGGGTGGCAAATTGATTGATGGCGTTGATGAGCGCCTGGCCCGAGCCTTTGCTCACATTGGCATAGTCCTCGACGATGGAGGGCTGCTTGTCGGTGAAATGGGTGCCGATGATGGCCAGTCTGTGGCTGGCGGCCCATTGGCGCCAGGTGGGATCGGAGGCTTCCTGCCGGCCTTCGCCATTGGAGCCTGGATTGAGCACCAGGATGCCGTCCAGCTTGGCGATGCCCTCAGGCGCCCAGAAGCGGAAATCCGCCTTGTCATAATTGGCGCCGGGAGGGGCGGATTCGTCCAAAGTAGTGGGATCGGGCTGGAGCGGCTGACGCGGCTCGCGCGGCGCCTGCGCCACCGCACTTCCGGCAAGCATCAACACGAGCGCGGCGGACGCGCAAACCGCCATGAAATTCCGTGACATATTTCCCCATCCCCAGCACCGATTTTCTATGCCCCGATCTTAGGAAGGACACGGTTCCAAAGCAAACGGCAAACGGCGTCACGTATCGTCATGACAGATCGTTTTGCGCCCGCGAACGGCGGAGCGGCCAGGCGAAAAAAGAGACAAGGCTTTCACGCAAATTCATTGGACAGGACTGCGAGAGGAGTCGTTGAATGGCGGGCGTCAACGGAGCGGCCTTTGGACGCCTATGAAATCCGCATCGTCAAGAAAAGGGGCAAGGCGCCCGTGATCTATGCCTGTTCGCATGTCAGCGATCACGCCGCCATCCGCCGCGCCCAGAGCCTGGTCGAGGATGGCGATCTGGTGGAAGTGTGGCGCGGGCTCGATTGCGTCTATTCCCGCAGCGAAACCCATCAAGGTTCGGCATAAAAGCGCCACGAAGATTTCTATAATCTGGCATTGCGATGCGCGCCTAGCCAGGATCGGCCATGGCAGCAAAGGATCAAGACTTGAAAGGCGACGAACTTCGCGCCCTGTTCGCGGAGTTGAGAACAGCTTACGCCCGCGTCAGCGAAGCGGTACCTCAGCCCATGGAGCTGGCGGACGAGGGCGCGCATTCCCGCTTTGCCGAAGAGAATCGCAGGATCGCCGAATTGATCCGCCGCATCCGGGAAGTCCAGGGACTATGAAGAAAATGCGGGAACCAATGGCGCCGAGAAACGTTTTCGCCCTTTCGGGTTTTTGCGGGGCAAATCAACCGGGGCGTGAAACGGGGCGTAGTGTCTGACGATCGAGACGTCGAAGAGTTCATCCGTGGCTTTATACCTTCGATCTGGGCGCTGGAATTGCTGCTGGTGCTTCAGCACGATCCTGCTCGCGTCTGGGCCGCGCCCGCCCTGGTGAAAGAATTGCGCGCCTCGGCCGGCCTGGTGGACGACAATCTTTCCCGTTTCGAGCGGCATGGGTTGGCGCTGAAGAGCGACGAGGGCTGGCGGTTTCAGCCCGGCCATCCCCATTTGGCTGAGATGGTCGCGCGATTGAGCGGCCTGTACCGCGCGCGTCCCATGCATGTGATGAGCCTGATCACCCGCGCGGACGCGATCAGCTCGCTGGCGGACGCGTTCCGCATCAGGAAGGACGAGACATGACCCCCTTGTGGCCCGCCCTCGTCTATCTTCTTTGCCTGGCCGCCAGCATCCTGTGCGCGGTGTTGCTGCTCAGGTCCTGGTGGCTGGGCCGCTCGCGCCTTCTGCTCTGGACCGCGATCAGTTTCATATTCTTCGCCATCAACAATCTGGCCCTGGTAGGGGATACGCTGATCTTCAAAGATGTCTCGCTCTGGGCCCTCCGGTTCTTCCCCAATTTGATCGGCCTTTGCGTGCTGCTCTATGGCTTCGTCTGGGAGGTAGATCGGTGAACACGCTTGATCCCACCATCCAGGCCTTCGCCGCTGGAATCCTGGTCACCGGCTTTCTGGTGGCCGCGCTGTTTTTCCTGCGCTTCTGGCGCCGCGCTGGTGACGCTCTGTTCCGCTATTTCGCCCTGGCTTTCACCCTGATGGCCGTCAATCAGGCGCTTCCCACCTTTCTGGGGGTGATCAACGAGGATTATGCCGGCATTTTCCTGTTCCGGTTGGCGGCCTTCGTGCTGATCATTTTCGCCATCTGGCGCAAAAACCGGGAACGCGGCCGTCCGCGCTAGCGGAACCTGAAAGTTCCTATTGTGTTCCCCGGCCGGTCGGTGAATCATCAAACGGCTTGGCCTATCGTGCGCTAACGCACGGAGCCGGCTTCAAAATTTTTTGCAGGGCTGGGGAACGGGAAACAAATGAGCCCGTTTCACCACTGGGCTCGAAACCCCCAAAGGGGGCAAATTTGCACTGTCAGTGGCATTCCACCGTCATCCGTGCCGGTGGCTCCCGATTGAAATCGTTGCGAAAAGCGTTGCCGGCTCCCTGTGGGCGGGGCGCGAGAAGGGTCACATGAGACAAGATCAGCAAACCCCCACCAACCGGCCGTCTCATTCCGCTGGCCATCCTGCGGGCCAACCCCCTGCTGGAGCCGAAGGGCGCAACGGCAATGGCGGCGTGGTCGAGGCCTTCCCTGGCGCGATGCCGGGGCTGGATTTCGCGCTGGAAGAGTTGCTGAAGGCGCTCCAGGCCATGCAGGCGGGTGATTTCTCGGTCCGGCTGCCCGGCAACCAGACCGGGATCGTGGGCAAGATCTCCGACACCTTCAACGACATTATTTCGACCAATGAGCGGATGGCCCACCAGTTGGAACAGGTGGGCGACGTGGTGGGCAAACAGGGCCGCACCCGTAGCCGCGTCAAGCTGGGCTCGGGCCGCGGCGCCTGGGCCGAAATGGAGAATTCCGTCAACACCCTGATCGACGATCTGCTCTGGCCGACCGGCGAAGTCACCCGCGCCATCGCCGCGGTGGCCAAGGGTGATCTGCTTCAGACCGTCAATCTCGACGTCGATGGCCGTCCGCTCAAAGGCGAATTCCTGCGCTCGGCCAACATCGTCAACACCATGATCAAGCAGCTCTCGGTGTTCACTTCGGAAGTGACCCGCGTGGCGCGCGAAGTGGGCACCGAAGGCAAGCTGGGCGGCCAGGCCCAGGTGCGCGAAGTGACCGGCGTGTGGAAAGACTTGACCGAAAGCGTCAACTCCATGGCGTCGAACCTGACCGCGCAGGTGCGCAGCATCGCCGACGTGACCATCGCCGTGGCGAACGGCGACTTGTCCAAGAAGGTCACCGTGGACGTGCGCGGCGAAATCCTTCAGTTGAAGGAAGCCATCAACACCATGGTGGACCAACTGCGTTCGTTCGCCTCGGAAGTGACGCGCGTGGCCCGCGAGGTGGGCACCGAAGGCAAGCTGGGCGGCCAGGCGCTGGTGCCGGGCGTTGCCGGCACCTGGAAGGACTTGACCGACTCGGTCAACGCCATGTGCGGCAACCTGACCGACCAGGTGCGCAATATCGCACAGGTGACCACCGCGGTGGCGCGCGGCGACCTTTCGCGCAAGATCACCGTTTCGGTGCGCGGCGAAATTCTCGAACTCAAGGACACCATCAATACGATGGTGGACCAGCTCAACGCGTTCGCCGGTGAAGTCACGCGCGTTGCCCGCGAAGTGGGCACCGAAGGCAAGCTGGGCGGCCAGGCCCAAGTGTCGGGCGTCGCCGGCACCTGGAAAGACCTGACCGATAACGTGAACTTCATGGCGTCGAACCTGACCGCTCAGGTGCGAAACATCGCCGAGGTGGCGACCGCAATCGCCGGCGGCGACCTGTCGAAGAAGATCACCGTGAATGTGTCGGGCGAAATTCTTCAGTTGAAGGAAACCGTCAACACCATGGTGGACCAGTTGAACGCGTTTGCGGGCGAAGTGACCCGCGTGGCGCGCGAAGTGGGCACCGACGGACGCTTGGGCGGCCAAGCCAACGTGTTGGGCGTGGCCGGCACCTGGAAGGACTTGACCGACAATGTGAACTTCATGGCCTCGAATCTGACCGCTCAGGTGCGAAACATCGCCGAAGTGACCACGGCCATCGCCAATGGCGACTTGTCCAAGAAGATCACCGTGGACGTGAAAGGCGAAATCCTTCAGCTCAAGGAAACCATCAACACGACCGTCGATCAGTTGAACGCCTTTGCCTCGGAAGTGACGCGCGTCGCCCGCGAAGTGGGCACCGAAGGCAAACTGGGCGGCCAGGCGGTGGTGCGCGGCGTGGCCGGCACCTGGAACGACCTGACCGACTCCGTGAACTCGATGGCGTCGAACCTCACCGCCCAGGTCCGCAACATCGCCGAAGTGGCGACCGCGGTGGCGCAAGGCGACTTGTCCAAGAAAGTGACGGTGAACGTCTCGGGCGAAATCCTGCAGTTGAAAGAAACCATCAACACGATGGTGGACCAGCTCAACGCGTTTGCCGGCGAAGTGACCCGCGTGGCCCGCGAAGTGGGCACCGACGGCAAGCTGGGCGGCCAGGCCGAAGTGCCCGGCGTGGCCGGCACCTGGAAGGACTTGACCGACTCGGTCAACTCCATGGCCGGCAACCTCACCGCGCAAGTGCGCAACATCGCCGAAGTGGCCACGGCCATCGCCGGCGGCGACCTTTCGCGCAAGATCACCGTGGACGTGCGCGGCGAAATCCTTCAGCTCAAGGAAACGCTCAACACCATGGTGGACCAGTTGAACCGCTTCGCGGGCGAAGTGACCCGCGTGGCGCGCGAAGTGGGCACCGAAGGCCGCCTGGGCGGCCAGGCCAACGTGCCGGGCGTCGCCGGCACCTGGAAGGATTTGACCGACAGC
>Ga0134125_10001814_pt1 | contig 25831 bp, 18 predicted proteins | sample KB31751_FD_96464 | JGI IMG/M metagenome (GOLD analysis project Ga0134125, IMG submission 96464) | Terrestrial soil microbial communities with excess Nitrogen fertilizer from Kellogg Biological Station, Michigan, USA - KB3-175-1 | ecosystem: Environmental > Terrestrial > Soil > Unclassified ...
ATTGGTGCCAAACTCTACGCGAATGGATCGTGTGCGGCTTTTTCCCCAGAAAAAGCCGCATCCAGCTCGCCCCAGGCGGCCTGCTGCGGCATGATGAGACCACTTCTAGTGTAGTGCGTCACACAAAATGACGTTTAATTTCGGGCGAAAGCGTGCGACTTTTCTTGGGGAAAAGTCGCATACGGGGCATTGGCATAATGCCAGCTATTTGTGACGCACTACACTAGGTCGGCGGTGAACTTGTCCCCCATCTGGGTCGTTTTCGTGATGTAATCAAAAGATGCGTAGTTTTTCCTGTTGGGGAGTGGCGGCGTTGGCCGCTGCTTGCGGTTTGGCGGCGCAGACGCCCGCCAAGCCTTCCGCGGCTACCAAACCGGCCGCCCAAACCAAGGCGGCTCCGGCTGCGGCCTCGACCGATCCCGTAGTGATCTCGGTCGGCACGCAGCAGATCCGAGCCAGCCAGTTCGATGAGCTGATCAAGCAGGCCCCGGCCGAAAATCAGGCGGCGATGCAGGCCAACAAACGCGCCGTGGCGGACGAGCTGGCCAAGATGCTGGCGCTCTCCGAGGAGGGTCACCGCCAGGGTTTGGACCAGGGATCCGCTTTCAAAATGCAAATGCTGGTGGCGCGCGATACCGCGCTCTCCAACTCGGTGGTGGATAAGCTGCGAACCACGGCCACGCCCAGCGATGCCGACATCAAGGCCTATTACGACGCCCACACCAAGGACTTCGCGCAGACCAAGGTGCGCCACATTCTGGTGGGCGACTCGGAAACCCCGGGCGGCCCCAACCCGCGCACCCAGGCCGAAGCCTTGACCAAAGTCAACCAGCTCTCAGCCAAGCTGAAGGCGGGGGGCGACTTTGCCGCAATCGCCAAGACCGACTCCGACGACCCGGGCTCCAAGGACAAGGGTGGCGAGTTGGGCGAGATTTCGCCGGGGGAGACCGTTCCCGAGTTTGAGACCGCTGTCAACACGCTGCCGGTGGGCAAGGTCAGCGACCCGATCCACACCCGCTTCGGCTACCACATCGTCGAGGTGGAAGCCCGCACCACGATGCCGTTTGACCAAGCCAAACCATTGATCGAACAGGAGTTGGGTGGCAAGGCGCTGAGCGATGCCATTGACCGTATCACCGCCGCGGCGCATCCTGTGGTGAGTGAGAGCTACTTCGGCCCGGCCAAGCCGGCCACGCCTCCTCCGGGGACGCCGCACAAATAGCGGCGCATCCGGCAGACGCTCGCAACGGCGGCCCTCGTGGCCGCCGTTGGCATTTTTGGAGAACGAACTGGTCCGAAGGCCGGTCTTTACGAGATGAAGGCGGATGAAACGGAAATAGCGGCCCAGCCGGTTCTAGCGGCCGCGGCGGATGCGGACTCCGCCTGGGAGGCGGTAGTGTGGCCGCAGGCGCGGCTGCTCTACCGCGTCGCCTACTCCGTGCTCCGCCACCCCCAAGACGCCGAGGATGCGGTGCAGGAAACCTTACAGCGCGCCTGGAAGTATCGCCACCGCCTGGATCAGGTGGAGGATCCGGCGGCGTGGCTGGCGCGCATCGCCTTCCGGGTGGCGGTGGCGCGTAGGGTCAAGCCGGCCACGCTGGTGGCCATCGAGGACCTGCCCGAGGGCTTCGAGTTGCGTGCGCACGGCGCCGCCGCGGATGAGACCTTGGCCCGGAGCCAGATGAAAGCCATGGCGACCCAGCTGATTCAGCATCTGCCCGCCAAGCTGCGGCAACCGCTGGTCCTCTCCACCGTGGCCGAGCTGAGCGCGCGCCAGATTGGCGCCATGCTGGGCATCCCCGAGGCCTCGGTGCGCACCCGCTGCCTGCGCGCCCGGCGCTTGCTGCGCGAGAAGCTGGAAGCCGCCCTGCGCGGCCGCGGAGGCCAGGCATGAAGCCGGAGATGGATCCCCTCCTCGACGAGGTGCTGGCGGAGTACAGCGCGGTCGAGCCCGCACCCGGGCAAGTGGCGGCCTGGATGCAGGCCGCGCGGACAGCATCGCGGCGTGATCGTGTTCGGCGCTCCCTCCGGCCGCGCGCCGCCTGGTTCGCGATGGCGGCGGCGCTGCTGCTGGCGGTGGCGCTGACCGCGGCCCTGCTCTATCGCCGCGCCCGCGTGCAGCAGCGCCTGCGCCTGGCGCAGCACGAACACACCGTGTTGGTGCCGATGGGCGGCGCGGGCGCGCCCCCGCTTTCCGCGCGGGACAAACAGCTCATCCAACTGATGCAAACCAACCCGTCGGCGCTGGCCAACCAGAAGCCCGACGCCCCGCCGGCCAAAACCCCACATCGTTAGTAGCGCTAGCCAAGCGCGCGCGTCCGGTGCCCTTCGGGGGCAGTCGTGTTCCCGTACGGCACAAAAAAATATAAGTGTTGTTATGTTTTGCTGTTGACATGTACATCACCCATGGACCATGATCCACGAGTCAAGCCGTGTCTGGATTGGTCATATAGGAGGACAAATGTCATTGGCTCTGCATCGGGGAGTGCGGTGGCTTGTGGTGGCCATCGCAGTTTGGGGCTTAGGTCTGATGGCGCCGCGCAGCGCCGCCGCGCAGGCGGCGAACGTCGGCACCGTGGTGGGTCAAATCACCGACGCGCAAGGCGCCGCCATGGCGGGCGCGGTGGTGGTGCTGACCAACAATGCCACCAGCGGCTCGCAAGCCACGGTGGCCAACTCGGCTGGCCGCTACGTCTTTTCCAACGTCAATCCCGGCGTCTACACGCTGACCGTCAAAAAAGAAGGCTTCAAGGAGGCGGCGGTCAAGAATCAAGCGGTGGATGTCGGCAAACAGGTCACGCTCAACGTGCCCATGCAGGTGGGCACGGCTACGCAAACGGTCGAAGTCACCGCCACCGGCGCCGAGTTGCAAACCATGAACTCCACCGTCGGCAGCTCCATCAGCGGGGACGCCATCATCAAGCTGCCCAACCTGGGGCGCGACGCCAACGCGCTCACCATGCTCCAACCCAACACCGCGCCCGATGGCGGTATCGCCGGCGCCGACAAGGACCAGAACAGCTACACCCTGGACGGCGGCTCCAACTCCGACGACATGGACGGCTCGCACTCCACCTATACCCCCTCCTCGGGCAGCACCGGCAACGGCGCCGGGGGCAACCCCTCGGGCGTGATCCCCACTCCGGCCGATAGCATCGAGCAGTTCTCCGTCGGCGTGAGCAACCAAACCGCGGACGTCAACGGCTCCGCCGGTTCGGCGGTGGCCATGGTCACCCGCCGTGGCACCGATGCCGTTCATGGCTCCGCCTACGAATACTATTTGGGCTCCTACCTGGCTGCCAACTCGTGGACCAATAACCGTACCAAGGTGGTACGCCCCAAAAGCCATCAGAATCGCTATGGCGCATCGCTGGGCGGCGAGATCCTGCCCAACTGGCTGGGTGGCAAGACCTACCTGTTTGGCAACTTCGAGGGCCGGCGCTATCCCTTGACCGGGACGTTGACCTCGACCGTGCCCAGCGATCTGCTGCGCGCGGGCGTGATTCAAACCGACTCCAAAAGCGGCGCCGAGGTGCAGTACAACCTCAACCCCAACACCGTCACGGTGGGCGGCACCGCCTATCAGCCGGCGCAGTGTACCGGCTATGCCGTCACCCTTGCCAACCCCGGCGGCACGGGTGCGTGCGATCCGCGCGGCTTGGGCCTCAACCCGGTGGTGGCGCAGTTGTGGAAGCAGTACATGCCCGAGCCCAACAACTTCACCGCCGGCGATCAGTTCAATACCTTTGGCTACACCGCACAGATCCCCGAGCCGCTCAAGTCCAATTTCTTTGTGGCTCGCATGGATCACGACTTCGGCGCCAAGAATCACTTCACCGCCAGCTACCACTTCTACAGTTACAATCCCACCACCACCTCGCAGGTGGATATTGGCGGCGCGCTGCCCGGCGATACTTTCGGCGTGCCCCACGCCACCACGCAGCGCCCGCAGTTGCCGTCCATGATCACCGTGGGCTTCAACACCAGCCTCACCTCCAACCTCACCAACGCGTTTCACTACACCTACCTGCGCAACTACTGGGAGTGGCTGGGCACCAACACCAGCCCGCAGAACCTCACCGGTTTCGCCGGTTTGGGCGGCGCGCTGGAAATCGGCGGAGAGAGCACGAGCGCGCTGATTCCCTACAACGTCAACACCCAGAGTGTGCGCACCCGGTTTTGGGATGGCATCGGCAACACCTTCAGCGATGACGTCACCCTGCTGAGGGGCAACCACATTTTCCAGTTCGGCGGCAAGTACACCCACCAGTGGGACTACCACCAACGCAACGACAACGGCGGCGGCATCATGGCCGCCAACGTCTACCAAATCACCGACGGCCAAGGCGTGTCGAACACCTTCTTCCCGGTCGGCTATTCCGGCTCGTCCAACAGCGGCTACCGCACCTCGTACAACGAGGTACTGGGGATCGTGAACCAACCTCAGACCTTGTACACCCGCAGCGGCCCGCAATTGACCCTGCAGCCGCTGGGCACGCCCATGTCGGACCAGAGCAATATCCCCCTCTATAGCGCCTACTTCACCGATTCCTGGCACGTGAAGGCCAACCTGACCTTCACCTACGGCGCCAGCTACACCGTCGAAATGCCCCCGGTGGAAGCCTTGGGCAAGCAGGTCGAACTGGTGGATGGCTCGGGCGCCTTGGTAGACACGGCTGACTATCTGGCGACCACGCAGCGCGACGCGCTGGGCGGCCAGGCCTACAACCCGACCCTCGGTTTCGCCACCGTGGCCAATGTGGGCGGCGGGTTGAAGTACCCCTATCACCCCTTCTACGGCGGCCTCAGCCCGCGCATCGGCCTGGCCTGGAACCCGAACTTCAGCGGCGGCCTGCTCGGCAGCTTGCTGGGCAGCAACCGCACCGTCATCCGCGGCGGTTGGTCCCGCATCTACGGCCGTCTCAACGGCGTGGATCAGGTGCTGGTCCCGCTGCTGGGCACCGGCTTGGGACAGGCGGTCGCCTGCCTCGGCGCGATCGGCACTGGCCCTACCGCCGGTACCTGCGCCGGCATCGGCAATGCTAACCCGACCAACGCCTTCCGCATCGGTCCCACCGCGCTTGGCTTCGACGGCATGGTCGCCAATATTACCGGCGGCGCGCCGCCCACCACCACCCTGCCCCAGCCCTACTATCCGGGGGTGATGCAGAACGGCGTGCAGAACCCGGCCGCCGGTTCCGGTGAGGCGCTCGATCCGGACTTCAAGCCCAACCGTTCGGACGAGTTCGACCTCACCGTCCAGCGGCAGATCAGCTCCAACTTTTCCACCGAGGTCGGCTACAGCGGCCGCATCCTGCGCAACGAGTACCAGGCGATCAATCTGGACTCGGTGCCCTACATGCTGACTTCGGGCGGCCAGCAATTCCAGCAGGCCTTCGCCAATCTGTTCCAGGAAATGGCGGCGGGCACGACCATTTTCCCGCAGTCGTTCTTCGAGACCGCTTTGGGCGGCTCCGGCTCGGCCTACTGCAAAGCCTTCACCAGTTGCACCGCGGCCGTGGCGGCCAACGAGGGTACCGGCAAAGGCGGTAAGGGCCACATCAATACCACCCAGGGCGACGACGTCTACAGCCTTTGGAACGACCTCAACAGCAGCTCCTCCTGGACGTTGGGCCGCACCTTCCCCAGCGCCACCCCCAGCCAGATGCAGGCCATCTTCATGAACCTGTCCAATGGCTACGGCAACTACAACTCGCTCTTCTGGAGCGTCAACATGCGCAACTGGCATGGCCTGACCGCGGTCTCCAACCTTACCTGGAGCCGCTCACTGGGCACCGGCCAGACCACGCAGGCCACCAGTTCCTACACCGTCAACGACCCCTGGAACATGCACGCCATGTACGGACCACAGGGCGACGACACCCCACTGCTCTACAACCTGTACTTCGTGTATGAGCCCGGGGCCAAGCCGCAGCACAGCTTCGTGGATCACTTCATCCACGGCTGGTCGTTCGCTCCCATCCTGACGTGGAACGACGGCGGATGGAACTACGTCAACAACGGCAACGATTGTTCCTCCTTCGGCGAGACCGACTGCAACGCCGGCAGCACCGACGAGTCGGCCATCAAGCTCACCGGCTACACCGGCGGTACGGGTGTGCAGCAGAATACGGTGCAGCCCACCAACATCGGCAACAAGAGCAATGCTTCCCTCAAGGGCACCGGCATGAACCGCTTTGGCAACAACGCGGCCGGTATCTACAGCGAGTTCCGTCCCATGGTGCTGGGCTTGGATACGACCGGCATGAACGGTCTGATTCCCGGCCTTCCAGTGTGGGACGTGGACTTCTCGGTGACCAAGGATCTGGCTCTCTCCGAACGTATCGGAACCGAGCTCAGCGCCCAGGCCACCAACGTCTTCAACCACTTCTCTCCCGCGGGCGCCAGCCTGAACATCGCTTCCCCCCAGAATTTCGGGGTGATTACCGGCAGCTCTCTCGGGGCCCGAGCTGTGGAGGTCGGCCTGCGCATTCACTGGTAGCCGCAGACAACCAGCCTTCACGCAAAAACGGCTGCGGCCTCCCCCGCAGCCGTTTTTTTTGAGTAAGGGGCAATCGAGCGAAGCGCGGCGCAGACGCGCTGGGGCCGCGCCAATCAATGTGTTAAGGTAGGCGGAATATGCCCCTGAGCGCTGGGAGCCGTCTGGGCCATTACGAGATCGTGGCGCTGCTGGGCGCCGGAGGCATGGGCGAGGTCTACCGCGCCCGCGACCCCCGGCTGGAGCGTGAGGTGGCCATCAAGGTCCTGGCCGCCGATGGCGCGCTCGAGCCCGGCATGCTGCAGCGCCTGCAGCAGGAAGCGCGCACCGTCGCCGGTCTCAACCACCCCAATCTGCTGGCCCTGTTTGATATGGGCGAGCATCAGGGCGCGCCTTTCCTGGTGATGGAGCTGCTCGACGGCGAGACCCTGCGCGCCCGCCTGAACCGCGGGCCGCTGGGGGTGCGCCGCAGCCTCGACATCGCCCGCCAGGTGGCCCAGGGGCTGGCGGCGGCGCACGAAGCCGGCATCGTCCACCGCGACCTCAAGCCCGAAAATATCTTCCTCACCCAGGACGGCCGCGCCAAGATCCTCGACTTCGGCCTGGCCAAGGTGACGGCCACCGGCGACGCCGCCGGCCTGGCCGAAGCCGCCACCATCGTGGCCGCGCCGGCAAGCGCGCGCACCCAGCCCGGCATGGTGCTGGGCACTGTGGGGTACATGTCGCCCGAGCAGGTGCGCGGCGAGCCCGCCACCCCGCGCTCCGACATCTTCGCCTTCGGCGCCATCCTCTATGAAATGCTGAGCGGCGCGCGCGCCTTCGGCAGCGCCTCCAGCGTCGAGGTGATGAGCGCCATCCTGCGCGACGAGCCCCCGCCGGTCGTGGCCGAGGGCACGCCGTTGGCGCCGGCGCTCGACCGCATCGTGCGCCGCTGCCTGGAGAAGGAACCGCGTCTGCGCTTCCAGACTGCCTCGGATCTCGATTTCGCCCTGGCGGCCCTGCAGGATACCTCCACCTCGCGCCTCACCGCCGCCCTGAACGAGCCTCCGCGCCGGCGCGAACGCCGCTTCCGCCTGGGCCGTGCCGCCGCCGCCGCCCTCGGACTCGTGATCGGCGCCGCCCTGGTGGCGCTCTTCACGCTCGACCGCGGCGGCCCCGACTACACCCGGATGCGGCTCCAACCGGTTGTGCCCTCGACCGAGCAGGGCTCGGGCGCGCACTGGTCGCCGGACGGTACCGCCATCGCCTATGCGGCCCGTCCGGCGCCGCAGCAGCCGCCGCAGGTCTTCGTCCGCTACCTGAACTCGCCCACCGCCACGCAGCTGACCCACGTTCCCAACCTGGACGACATCGAGGGCTGGTCCGCCAGCGGGGACCATATTTATTTCGACGACCAGCACCACGCCTGGAGCGTGGCGGTGGTGGGCGGCACGCCGCAGCAGCTTACCGGCCTGGACTTGGGACAGAACGATCAGGGGCTCACCGGTTGGAACGACAATTGGGCGGTGCTGCGCCCGGCGGGCGACGGAAAGTTCACGGTCTTTACCTCCAGCCCCGGCAGCCGCGGCTGGCAGCGGTACCAGCCGGCTCCGTTTGCCGCCACCACGGTGGTGAACCAGCCCCAGCTGCGCTTTGCGCCCAACGGCAAGGCCATCCTGCTGGCGATGAACAGCGAGCGCGGCGAGGAGGAGAACTGGCTGCTGCCCTACCCCGCGAGTCCCAGCCATCCGCCGCACCGCGTGCTGCGCAACCTGCCCGCGGCTGGGCGCGCCCCGACATTCTCCTGGATGCCCGACAGCCGCCACCTGGTCGCGGCCACCCAGAACGATCCCAACTCCAACCCCCAACTCTGGCTGGTGGATACGCAAAGCGCGGCCATCGAGCCGCTGACCTTTGGGGTGGGCGCCAGCGGTCTGCCCGCGGTTTCGCCCGACGGCGGACGGCTGATGTTCGTCCACACCAGCGGCGAGTTCAACATTGTGTCGGTGCGGCTCGCGAGCGCCGTGGCCGCTCCGGTTCTGGCCGAAGCCACCAACGACGACCAGCCCTCCTGGGCGCTGCGCCAGCCCGCCATGGCTTACCTCACCACCCGCAACGGCGCCGCCGAGATCTGGCTGCACACCCAGGCGTCGGGCGGCGATACCACCGAGCGTCCCCTGGTCACGCCGGCCGAGTTCGGGCCAACCGCCGCCAACCGCACGCTGTTCATGGCGCCGGTGCTCGCGGCCAACGCCGACCGGGTGATGTACTGCGCTGTGGGGTCGGGCGCCGGCAACGTGCGCATCATGATCTCCTCCACCCGGGGCGGCAGGCCGGTGCCGCTGGTCACCACCGATAACCGTCTTGAAGTCGCCCCCACATGGTCGCCCGACGGCAACAGCGCGGTGTTCATCGGCGTCCACGGCCACACCGGCGACCTCCTGCTCGCCTCCACCGCCGGCAACGCCACTGCCGCCGTGTTGCGCGCCGACATCAGCTCCATGCTCCCCGCCTGGTCGCCGGATGGGAAATGGATCGCCTACCAGGCGGACGACAATACCGTCCACCTGCTCTCTCCCGACGGCAAGACCGACCGCAACCTGGGCGCGCTGCCCACCCAGGCGGTGGCGTTCGCGCCCGACAGCCGCTCGCTCTACGGTGTCGAGAGCGTGCCCGGGCATAACTACTTATTTCAGGTGGACCTCGTCGGCGGCGGCCCGCGCCGTGTCGGCGACATCGGCGCCGACTTCACCCCGCAGTCGGGCTCCAACCCGGCGCTGCGCTTCACCCTCACCCCCGACGGTCAAAGCCTGACCTACAGCACCGCCCACATCAGCCAGAGCCTGTGGATGCTGACCAACTTCGACCCCCAGCCGGGAGTTGCGGCCAGGATACGGGGATGGTTACACATACCGTGAGATATGAAGGCACTCCCGGCAACGATTGTGGTTCTGATGCTTGCCGGTGCGGTGGCCTTCCCCCAGCGCTCCGGCAACGACGAAGTGCGCGTCAGCGGCGGCCAGTGGCGCTTGCCGCCGCTGGTGTTCACCACGCAGAGCAACACGGTTGACCTTGAGGTCGTGGTGCGCCATGCCGACGGCAGCGCCGTGGCCGGCCTGCGGCAGTCCAACTTTGCCATTCAGGACAACGGCAAGCCCGAAGTGGCGACGGCATTCAGCGTGAACGCCGCGCCGCCGCCGCCCGCGCTGGCGCGCGGCAAGACGGCCGCGCCGGCCGCGTCCGCCGCGCCGCCGCCCGCGGCGCCCGCCGCGCCCCGCTTCCTCGCTCTCCTGTTCGACGACGTCACCACCGACAAAGCCGACCTGGCCAACGCGCGCAACGCCGCCGCGCGTTTCGTGCGCGAGGCGTTGGGGCCAGGCGACCGGGCGGCGGTGCTCACCATGTCCGAGGAGGGGGACTTCGGGTTCTCCCCCGATCCCATCCGGCTCGGCGCCGCCATCGCGCAGGTCGCACCGCACCCGCGTTCGTCCAAGACCATCCAGAACTGCCCGCGCATCACGCCCTACACGGCCTACCTCATCGCCGTCGAGCGCGAGCCCATGGCCACCCAGGCCGCGGTGGCGGAAGCAAAGGTGTGCAATGGCGACCCGCCACCCACGGGCAACGCCATGGATAACAACGTCACCAAATCCCTGGGTTCGTTCACCAGCGCGGATGAGGTCGTCCAGGCGCTGGCCGAGGCCACCTGGGATCAGGCGCGGAGCATTGCGCAAGACAACCTGACCGCGGTGCGCGACGCCGTCACTGACCTCGGCCGGCAGCCTGGCAAGCGCATCCTGGTGCTGGCCTCGGGCGGCTTCCTCTCCGACACCCTCGGCGCCCAGCAGGACGACATCATCCGGCAGGCCATCCGCGATAACGTCGTGATCAACGCGCTCGACGCGCGCGGCCTCTACACCGACGGCCCGGGACGGCCCATGGACGAGCTGCCCCAAACCGCGGGACCCCTGCCGCTGGTGACTTATTTCTTCGAAGAAACGAGCAAGCTGCCGCGGAAGCAGGCCGAGGACGCCGCCGCGGTCAACCTGGCCCAGAGCACCGGCGGGCTCTTCTTCCACAACAACAACGACCTCACGCTGGGCTTCGAGCGGCTCGGCTTGCAGCCCGCGCTCGCCTACGAGCTTGCCTTCCAGCCGCGCGATCTCGTCCACGACGGCAAGTTCCACAAGATCGAGGTCAAGCTCGATCCCCCGATCCATGGCGCCATCGTGCAAACGCGGCGCGGCTACTTCGCCCCGGCGCCCGAGCTGGCAGGCGCCTCGCTCGAACAGTCCATGGAGAACGCCATGCGCGCCGGCGCCGTGGTCAAGGACTTGCCGGCTGAGTTGCGTGCGTCCCCGCGCCCCGGCGGCGTGGCCGTGCACCTCAAGCTGGACGCCGCCACGCTGCCGTTCGCCCAGCGCCAGGGCCGCCACGGCGAACGCCTGGAGCTGCTCGCCGGGTTGTTCGATGCCAAAGGGAAGTTCATCGCCGGCGAGCGCGGCGAGATGGACATGTCTCTCCAGGACGCCACCTGGAACCGCTTCCGCGCCCAAGGCCTCGGCACCAGCCTGAGCGTGGCGGCGCCGCCCGGTGATTACACCCTGCGCGTGGTGGTGGGCGAGGCCAACGCCGGCAAGATCGCCAGCTTCGCGCAGCCGGCCACCGTCGCCGGCCGCTGAAGCCTCATATCGCGGGGGTCGCGCCGTTGGCACTGTGAGCAAACTCGGCGCGAAGGGCTGCGAACCGGGCCCCCACCGCGTTCTGCGCGGTGGGGTGGTCGCAATTCCGCGGGGCGGCCCGTCCCCGGCAGCAGTGTAGGCGCGGTCCCCGCGAGCGCAGCACCGGCATGGGGCTCCGGGGTCCCCATGCCGGTGCGAGCACAAGCGGGGCGCGCGGCGCAGCCGCGCTGGGGCCCGCGCCCATCAAATGCGGGCCACGCACTCCGGCGACTCGTTGGCCGCGCGGTTGACCAGCGGGCTCACCGGGTACATCTCCAGTTCGAAGCTGGGCCGCAGCAGGTCGAGATCGGGCGCCTCCAGCCAATCCTGGTACCGCTCCGGATCGGGCATGGCGGGCATGCGGTCGTGCAGCCCGGCGAGGAAGGGAAGCGGCGTGGTGGTGATGATGGCGCAGGTCGCGCCTTCCCACAGCCCGGCAAAGGCGAACAAGCCGCCATCGCGCCGGTGCACGTACCAGGGCTGCTTGACTTTCCCGTTCGCCTTCCACTCGTAGAACCCGTCGGCGGGGATGAGGCAGCGCCGCGCCCGGAGCGCATCCCGGAACGACGGCTTCGAGCGCAGCGTCTCCGCCCGCGCGTTGAAGAGCGCGGGCAATGGCGTGGTGTCCTTACTCCAGTGTGGAACCAGCCCCCAGCGCTGCAGCACCATCTCGCGCTGTCCGGTTTCCGGGTTGAGCCGGATCACCGGAATTGTCTGCGTGGGCGCGATGTTGTACCGCGGCGGCGGAAACGCCTCCGCCAGCCGCGTCTCATCCAGCGCGAAGTGCCGCGCCAGGGCGTTGGTATCGGTCTTGAGCGTAAAGCGTCCGCACATGGGAGGCGCCGGGGCGGAGCCAATATCTGCCCACGCAAATATTAATGATGCCATAGGGGACTGATCCTCGATTCCAGCGTGTTGATTGCCGCCGAGCGCCACTTCCAGACGAGTACTAGCCACCTTTAGCGGAAGTCGTGGGATGGCACGAGCCGTTCCGCCGCCGGCGCCAGCGGCGCGACAGCGTCGGCGATCACGTGGATCACCCCTTGCTGGTGCTGCAGCCTGCCGCGCACGCGCACCTGGGGGGCGGCGGCCCAGCCCAGGCGGTCCTGCTCGAACACTGGGGGCCACACGATGATGTTGCAGATCCCGGTCTCGTCCTCGAGGCTCATAAAGAGCACCCCGCCGGCGTTCTCCGGACGCTGGCGCGCGATCACCACCCCGGCCACCTCCACCCGCTGCCCGTGGCGCAGCCGGGCCAGCCCCGCGGCGGCGACCACCCCGGCCGCGGCCAGCGCCTTCCGCGCGAACGCCAGCGGATGCGGCCCCAGCGTCACCGAGGTGCCGGTGAAGTCGGCGCGCATGCGCTCGCGCGCGTCCATCTCGGCCAGCGGCGACTCCGCGCCCGGCTCTGCGCCGGGCTGGTCCAGCTCGGCGTAGAGCGTTCCGGGATCCTTGTGCGCCGCCTCCGCCTGCCACAGCGCCGCGCGGCGCTGCAGCCCGAAGCCCGCGAGCGCCCCCACCTCGGCCAGCGTGCGCGCCTCGCCGGCGTCGAGCGGCACCCGGCGGAAGAAATCCTCGAGCGACGAGAAGGGGCGCTCCTCCCGCGCCTCGACCAGCCGCCGTCCCGCGCTCGCGCGCAGCCCGCGCACGTAGCGCAGCCCCAGCCGCACCGCCCGGCCGGCGCGTCCGCGCGCGTGGGCTCCCACGCCGCACTCCCAGACCGAGGCCCGCGCCGACACCGGCAGCACCAGCACGCCGTGGCGCTGCGCGTCGGTGATCAGCGTGGCGGGATGGTAAAACCCCATGGGCTGGTGGTTGAGCAGCGCCGCCAGGAACTCCTCCGGAAAGTGCACCTTCAAATAGGCGCTGGCGTAGACCAACAGCGCGAAGCTGGCCGAGTGCGACTCGGGAAAGCCATAGAGCGCGAACGAGGTGATGGAGCGGATGATCTCGTCCGCCGCCGCGTCGCCGATCTCGCGCTCGCGCATCCCCGCGCGCAGTTGGCGCTCGATCTGCGCCATGCGCTGCTCGGAGCGCTTGAACCCCATGGCGCGGCGCAGCTCCTCCGCCTGCCCGCCGGTGAAGCCCGCCACCACCATGGCCATCTTCAACAGCTGTTCCTGGAACAGCGGCACCCCCAGCGTGCGCCGCAGGATGGGCTCGAGCAGCGGATGCGCGTACCGCACCGCCTCCTCGCCGCAGCGCCGCCGCAGGTAGGGGTTCACCAGGTCGCCGGTGATCGGCCCGGGACGGATGATCGCCACCTCGATCACCAGGTCGTAGAACGTCCGCGGACGCATGCGCGGCAGCGTCGCCATCTGCGCCCGCGACTCCACCTGGAACACCCCCACCGTATCCGCCGCGCACAGGCTGCGGTAGACCGCCGGGTCCTCGGGCGGCAGCCAGTCCAGGTCGGCGGCCTCGCTCCGCCCCGCCGCCCGCGGCAGACGGCCGCGCGCCCGCCCCAGCGCTTCCTGCAGCGCCGCCATCATGCCCAGCCCGAGCAGGTCCACCTTGATCAGCCCCAGGTCGGCGCAGTCTTCCTTGTCCCACTGCACCACCACCCGCCCGGGCATGCTGGCCGGCTCCAGCGGCACGATCTCCGAGAGCGGCCCCTGGCACAGCACCATGCCGCCCGAGTGCTGGCCCAGGTGGCGGGGCAAATCTTGCAGCGCCTGGCACAGGTAGAGAAAGCGCAGCAGCCGCGGCTGGGCGGGGTCGAAGCCGGCCTGCGCCAGGCTCTCGGCCACCGGCGCCGCGATCGCCTCCGGCGATGGCGGAAAGCGCGGCAGCGTGCCGCGTTGTTGCAGCGTTTCCTGCCAGCTCGGCGGTTCCATCACGGTGTGCGCCGAGCCGATGATGCGCGAGAGCTGGGCGATGGCCTCGGGAGGGAAGTCGAGCACCTTGCCCACCTCGCGCGCCGCCCCGCGCCCGCGGTAGGTGATCACGTTGGCGGTCATGGCGGCTCCGGTATGCACCGAGTTGCCGCCGTAGCGCGCGTAGACGTGTTGGATCACCTCCTCGCGCAGCTCGCCCGAGGGCAGGTCCACGTCGATGTCGGGCCACTCCCCCCGCTCCTCCGAGAGGAAGCGCTCGAACAGCAGCTGCATCCCCACCGGATCCACCGCCGTGATTCCCAGGCTGTAACACACCGCGCTGTTGGCCGCCGAGCCCCGCCCCTGGGCCAGGATGTGGTGCTCGCGGCAGTAGCGCATGATGTCGTCCAGGATGAGGAAGTAGCCCGCCAGCCCCAGCTTCCCGATCACCTCGAGTTCGTGGTCGATCTGGCGCTGCGCGGCGGCGTAGAGCGGACGGTACCGCCGCCGCGCCCCCGCCAGGGTCAGCTGCCGCAGCCAGCTCGAGGGCGTGTGTCCGGCCGGCACCGCGGGTTCGGGAAAGCGGTAGCCCAGGTCGGCGAGCGTGAACCCGAGCCGCGAGGCCACCTCGGCGGTGCGCGCCACCGCCCCGGGATAGTCGTGGAAGAGCGCCTCCATCGCCGCCCCCGGCTGCAAAAAACACTGGGCGTTGGGGGCGAGCCGCCGCCCGGCGGCGTCGAGCCGGGTGTGGTGGCGCAGCGCGGTGAAGACGTCGAGCACCGTCCGCCCCGCCGGGGTGGCGTAGCGCGCCCCCTGGGTGGCAACCGTCGCGAGCCCCATCTGCGCGGCCAGCCCGGCCGCGGCCTGGTTCCGCTCCTCCTGCTCGCGCAGGTAATGCCGCTGCAGCTCGACGTAGACGTTCTGCTTGCCCAGCGCGCGGGTCAACTGCTCCAGCCGCTCGGTGGCGCCGGCCACGCCGCCCGCCGCGAGCGCCACAGCCAGCGGTCCCTCCTCGTCCCCGGTAAGCGCCAGCAGCCCCTCGGGCATCTCCCCGAGCTCCGAGTAGAAGAGCCGCCCCGCGCCTTTGCGCGGTGCGCGCAGGTGCATGCGGGTGAGCAGGCGGCAGAGGTTGCGGTAGCCCTCGCGCGAGGCGACCAGCAAGGGCAGCGCGCCGCCATCCTCCATGGTGACCTCGGCCCCCAGCAGCGCCCGCACCCCCTGCTGCCGGCAGGCCTTGTGGAAGCGCGGGGAGCCGTAGACCCCATCGCGGTCGAGCAGCCCGAGCGCGGGCAGCTCCAACTCCGCCGCCCGCTGCGCCATCTCCTCGGGCAGCGAAGCCCCGCGCAGAAAACTGAACGCGCTGGCGCAATGAAGCTCGTGGTACATCAGTCGTACTCGCCTAAGAGAAACCACTTTTGAGCGCGGCGGTCGTAGAGAAGGCGGTATCTGTGCCGATCCGCAAGCTCGACGTCCCACTCGTCGCGGCTCCAGGCTTCGTTGGTCCACCATTCTCCCGAATTGCGCCACGGCCCCGCCGCGCGCAGCACCGGCTGCGCGGCCTGATGCGGCAGTTGGCACCAGGCGCCTTGCAGGCGCGCCGTGCCGGGGATCGCGGGCAGCGCCGGCAGTTGCAGGCCAATCGGCGGTGGGGGACGCAAGGCCCGTAACGCCAGCCTTGGCAGCCGCCGGGACGGCGGCCCCGGGTCTTTTTCTCCAAATGGAGTGATGACCCACGCGTCGCTGCGGTGCAGGTCGCGCAGCCGGGGCGAGCCGCACCGCTGGCCCGAGGGATCGTCAAGCAGGTCGCGCAGCCGTCCCAGCAGGCGCTCGGTTTCCTCCGAGGCCTGCACCGGGTCTCCAAACAATCCTCCTTGTATCCGCCGCGGACGCGTCTCCAGCAGCCGCAGCCGCGCCGTCACGATGGGGGCGGGCGGAGGCTGCTGCGCCAGCGCGGTCTCGAGTTGGCGCAGCAGGCGGCGGGCGTCGTGGTGGGGCAGGGAGTAGGTCTGGCGCCACTCCCAGGCGGTGGCGCGGCGGTCGAGCGTCAGTTGTAAGTCGAGCGCCAGCACGGCGCGGTCGGCGCGCGCCAGCGCGGCGCACAGCGTGCGCAGTTGCGCCTCGATCCAGGGCAGTACCGGCAGGTAGCCCTCCACCGCGGGTTCGAAGTGCTCGTGCCGCTCGATCGGGGGCGGCGGCGGCGCGTCGGGCAGCATCAGCCCCTGGTCCTCGCCCCGCGCCCAGCGCTGGCAGTCCAGCCCGTCCGCCCCCAGCCGCTCCGCCAGCGCCCGCGAGGGCAGCCCCGCCAGCTCGCCCAGCCGCGTCAGCCCCCACCGCTCCAATAATTCCAGCATGGCCGCCACCGTCTCGCCGGCGTTGCCGCACCCGGCGAAAGCACGTAAGGACTCGAGCGGCAGCGGCGCCAGCGCGGCCGCGGGCGGAGCGTCGTCCAGGATCCGGAAGGCCTGATGGACGCTCGTCAATAGCGCCGCCGCGCGCGTCGGGGCGACCGCGATCCGTGGCGTGAGATCGTTACGCTCGAGATGCGCTCGCAGCTTCTTGGCAATCACCCCCGGAGGCCCGAGCAAGCTCTCCAGCCCAGTCAAGTTCAGCAGCCACCGCTCCGGCGCCAGGAAGTGGCACCGGTCGGAGAAATGGTCGAGCTCCTCGCTCACCCACACCCGGCGCGAGGGTTCGAGGTCGGGCAGCCACAGCGCCAAATAGAGGCTCATGCCCGTAGCTCCCCATGCCGGGAAGGATCTTCTTTCCGCACCGGTCGCGGCGCTCCGGACGCAATCCCCCGCTCGGCCGCTTGTGCCTCGATCGAGACCGCGGGCCACCGTCCCGCCTCATAGCGCACACGCAGCACCCGCGCCGCGCAGGTCTGGGCGAGTGGTTCGGGGGCGAGCAGCAGCAGCCCGGTGCGGCGGGTGCGCTCCAGCCCGCGCAGCAGACGGAACCAAGCCGAGCGCGGCGTGCGGCGCAGTTCCGCCAACGGCCAACTCAGGAAGTCCGCCACCACCAGCGGCAGCGCCGCCGACTGGACGACGGCATTGAGCGCCGCGTGCCAGCGCGCCAGCCCTGGCAGTCCCGTCAGCCCGCGCCGCTTGCCCCCGCCCCGCAGCCACAGCACCCGCTCCAGGTTGAGCCCGGCCCGCCGGGCGGAAGCCGGATCAAACCGGTCGCTGGGGTCCACCCAGACCAGCCGCTCGGCGGTAGCGGCAAGCTGGAACGCCAGGCTGGTGACGCCCCCGGCCCCAGGAGTGGCGGGCACGGCCTCCAGGATGCTCCCCGCCCGCGGTCCCTCGCCCGCCTCCGCTGCGGCGAGCCCCCAGGCCTCGGGCGGGCGCAAACTGCCCCCCAACCCCCGTGCCCCCAGGGCCGCCTCCAACTCTTCCCGCAACGCCATGCCGCTCCACTACTTTCGCTTTTTCTTCGTCTCCAGCGACCATGGTATGCCCGGCCCGGCGGGGTGTCAAACGGGCGGAGGGGATAAACAAATCAACTCGCGGGGGTCGCGCCGTTTGCACTGTGGGCAAAGTCGGTGCGAAGGGCCGCGAACCGGGCCCCCACCGCGTTCTGCGCGGTGGGGTGGTCGTAATTCCGCAGGGGCGAAGCTCGCAGTGCGAGTTTCGCGTCCCCGGCAAGCAATGCAGGCGCGGTCCCCGCGAGCGCAGCACCGGCATGGGGCTCTGGGGTCCCCATGCCGGTGCGAGCAGAAGCGCCGAAGGCGCTCAGGAATGCCGGGCGCGTGGCCTACCGCGCTGGAGTCCGCGCCAATCAAATGACAGAGTTTTGTGGCGTTATACTCGCGTCGTATGAAAGCCGCAAGATGGCGCACCGTCCGCCGCGTGGCGTGGGTTGGCTTGGCCTGTACGGCAGCCGTTCTCGCGCAAGGGTCCGCTCGTCCGAATCTTGCCAAAGGCTGGTGGATTGGAGAGATCACGCCGTCCGGAAAGATGCTTATCTTTTTCGACGTAGGTCTACGGACCCAGCCGAAGCCGAAATCGGGAATGCAAGGCGACCCGGTCTCGCTCACACCTTCGGAGTTCGCATCCGCGGCCGCCCGATCGATCAGACCACACGCGGTGCCGCCGGGGTTGGCCCTCGGCAACCGGTGGGACGCATTTTGGCAAGGAAGCCGACACCTTGCCGTCCGGGTCGCCGGGTTTGCCGCAGTGCGAGGAGACTATGGATGGTACCTGGGCGCTTGGCTCGACCCGGAGCAAGACGGCCGACCGGCTCTTGCGGAAGCGGGCGCTGGGCCGTTTCTTGCACGCCCTGCGTCCGCAATGGCCGCGACGGCCGATGCGAGCCTTGCGCCGGCGTTTTTCGATCCGGGATTGTCGCCGCGGGAGCAGGCCTACATCGGGGCAACGTTGACCCGGCGCATGCTCCAAGAGTTGCCCCACTTTAGCGCGTCCGACCAGGCGGCGAAGGACAATGCGCATGCGCCGCTCGACGCCGCATTGCTCGTAGACCCGGGCCAACCGAAATTGTCGATCCAAGGCGTGCGCTTGGCCGACGGCAACTCGCGTCTGTTCGTGCGGGCCGAGTGGGACGCTCAGCGTATTTCGGGGTTTCTGCTCTCGGCCTGGTTCACGGATGAACCCACGCCACGCATTCTGAGCGTTGACCTGGATAGCGCCCGCCAACAACGAGACAGCTCGCCGGGCGGTTTCCCCGAGGATCAAACCATCGGCCTGATACCGCCCTTGCTGCGGGTTATCTACCTGGGGAACGGCGCGACTGGAGTCTTGCGCGGCGACTCCCAGTACGAAGGGGTCGGAGTGGAACTGTTTGCCTATTCCGACTCGACCGGGCTGGTTCCCACTTATTTGTTTTACGACCGCGCAGTTCAGTACATCCTGAGCCACGGCTGGTAATCACGAAGGCTTCTCTCCTCCCTGCCCCCGGTACAATAGGATTATTCAGTACTGGATCTTCGAAAGCCTAGCGCTACCTGAGCCCCACGCCGTCGTGGACCGCACCGGGCTCACCGGCAAGTTCGACTTCGACCTTACCTATCACTTACTCGGACGCGTGATCGGTGGGCGGGGCATGGATGACCCGGAGGTGCTCCATGACAACATGGCGGCGTTCGCCAAGGAAGTCCGCGCGCAGCTCGGCCTGAACTTCGACCCGTTTCATACGGATCGCGGGGGTCGCGCCGTTTGCACCGTGGGCAAAGTCGGCTGCGAAAGGCTGCGGAATTCCGAAGGGCGGCCCGCCCCCGGCAAGCAAAGCAGGCGCGACTCCCGCGACGCGCAGCGCCGGCATGGGGCATCCAGGGGTCCCCGTGCCGGCGCGAGCACAAGCGGGGCGCGCGGCGTAGCCGCGCTGGGGCCCGCGCCAATCAATAGGTTCCGCTGCCGGTGGTGGTGGTCGACTCGATCGCCATGCCGTCGAACTGACCGCTACGCCGTGGCCCGCGCCGCCTGGGGCGGGATATTGTTGAAGGCATCCTGCACGATGGCGTGGCCGATGATGGTCAGCAGGAAACACAGCATGAAACCCGCCCAGCGCGGCATGCGTCCGCGGGTGACCAGCTCCACCCCGACCGCGTACTTCCAGAGCCACCAGATATTGCCGAACGGCACGATCAGCCACCAGGCGGTGGGAATCTGCGCCCCCAGCGACTTCATCTCATCCTTGGTCTTGACCAGCCAAACCAGCGTGTAGATGCCGAAGGTGACGAGCGGAAGGAGCAGGGGCGCGGCCGGGCTGCGGTGTTTCATGACTGACTCCGAATGACGTCGGACCTGCACACTATACACCGGCTTGGCGGTTGATGCGCCGCGCTATATTGGAGGCGTGGGTACCGACTCACGGCAACCGGTCTTTCTCACCGCCGAGTGGCGGAACCTGGCGATGTTGAACTATGAATGCTCCGCATCGCAGCTGCTCCCCTGGTGCCCGCGGGAACCGAGCTTGACCTGTACGACGGCCGCGTCTACCTGAGCCTGGTCGGCTTCGAGTTCCGCGAAACGCGCATCTGGGGCTTCGTCATTCCGACGGCTCCGCCGTGCAGGTACATCTGCCAGCCGCGTGCTCGACCTTGCCTCCGGACGCGCGGGTGGCACGGCCACTTTTTGCCTGGGTCGCTCCCGTTGGTCGCTCGGAGGCCGGGCTTCGATTGCCGGCAGGGGATGCCCGCTCCGCTCAGGGCATCTGCGAGCTGCCGCCATCGGATAGCGCGGGTACTCACCTCCCGCCCTCCAGGGCTTCGCGGCGGACAACACCTCCTCTGCGTGAGGCATCCATCCTGCGAACATGAAGAGCGTAGAGGTCGACCAGAAGGCCTATGAGATGCCCCCGCGCGACGGGTTCACGGTGGCGTACTTTCTGACTGTCGCCGACATCGACCGTTCGGCCCGGTTCTATGAAACCGTCTTCGGCGGCCGCGTGCTAAGCCGCGGCGACGCCAAGGGCGCGCCCGGATACATTCAGATCGGGAACATGTGGCTGATCGTCAACGTTGGGGGCGGCCCGACCCCCGACAAGCCCTCGGTAACGCTCAGCGTACCCGCCGACCCGAACCAAATCAGCAGCTTTATGAACCTCCGGGTCGCGGATATTCGTGCCTGCTATGAGCTGTGGAAGGGGCGCGGCGCCGAGTTCCTCACCGAGCCGAAGGACAAGTACGGCGAGACCCGTTGCTACATTCGCGATCCCGACGGATATCTGATCGAGGTCGGACAGAGCAAGCCCGAGTTCAGGTATGGCTAACCCGCGGTCGCCGGGTCAATCGACCGCGCAGTTCCGTACATCTGGCGGCAGCTCGCAGATGCCCTGAGCGGAGCGGGCATCCCCTGCCGGCAATCGAGGCCCGGCCTCCGAGCGACCAACGGGAGCGACCCAGGCAAAAAGTGGCCGTGCCACAGCCACCGCTGGTAATCACGAAGGTTTTCCTCCTCCCTGCCCCCGGTACAATAGGAATATTCAGTACTGGAGAGAGGTGGATGCGAGTTCCCAGCGCAGCATCGTTGTGTTTTGTCATGATCCTTTGGGGGTGTACGGCCGCTTCCGGCGCCGCCGCGCAGGACATCCCCTGTCCCGGCGGCCGCGTCGTCACCGGCTTCCAGCTCTCGGTGGCCGCGCCCGGACAGCCTGGCGAGGTGCCGTTCTCCGACATCAACAACCTCGACACGGGCGACGTGCTGCACTATGCGCCCGCGGCGCTGCCTAAAGTCTGGAAGGATTCGTCGCGCATCGCGACCATTCTCATCCCCGCCGCTTACGACGCCAGCGCCCGGTTGACCGTCTTCACCGGGCACGCCGACAAGCCCGCCTCCTGGACCGTGCCCTCGCGCATCGGTGCGGTGGCGTTTCTGTTTGGCCCCAACGGCCTCAACGCCAAGAAGACGCGCTCGCTGCTCTCCGAGCATCCCGAGCTGGTGCTGCACTTCATCTCCTATGCGGAAGAGACGTCGCGCGTCGAGGCGCTGGTGGCGCTGCTGGCGCGCTATGAGAACTCGCCGCCGGGTTCGCTCGATCTCAACACGCTCTTGAAGCAGTACTCGGCCGCCTACGGCGTGACCATGCCCAAGGCCAATCCGGCGCTGCCGCCCGATCAGGAGGCCGCGGTCCTGCTGGCGGCGGTGGCGCCGCCCACCGCGAATCCCAACGCCCCGAACAACAACAGCCTTACCGCCGGCTCGACCAGCACCGCCACCGCGCTGGCCAGCCTCTACTTCGGTCCCGAGATGGGGCTCGCGACCGACACCCTGCCGCTCTTCCACGCCCTGCACCAGAGTCTCTTCCCGGGCACGCAGTTCCAGGGCGCCTTCGCCCAGGCCGGCTCGGGCCCGTCGCGCCTGTGCGCCGCCAACACCGCCCCGCCGCCCAACCAGCACACCGTCTACATATGGATGTCGAACCTTCCCGGAGGCTCGGTGCCGGTGGTCAAGCTCGCCCAGAGCCAACCCGCGGTGGTGCCCGCCGGAGCCAAGTCCACCATCACCGTGACCTGCGCCAGCGTGGCGCAACTGCGGAATCTGGGCCGGGCGCGGCAGTGGAGACTGGAACCCGCGGCAGGGGGAGATGCCGCGCCGGTGCCGGTTTCCGTCGAAGTCGCCGCCGGCCCGCTGCGCGACACGCTGACGCTCGATCTCTCGCACGCCGCGGCCCCCTCCGGGGACTACCGCCTGGTTGCGCTGTGGGATTGGACCCCGGTCGAGGTGCAGGGCGCGGTCGCGGTGCGGCCGCCCACGCCTCTCGCCGACGCCAAGCTGGCCGAGGGCGACGCCGCGAGCCTGATTTCGGGCGGCAACGAGGAGTTGCTGACCGTGACCGGCGGCGATTTTTCGTTTGTGAACAAGGTCGAGCTGATCGGCGCCGCGCCCTCCGCGCCCGACCCGCTCCCGTTCACGCTGGCCAAGGATCGGCAGAGCCTCTCCATCAAGGTCGCGGCCGCCAAGCTGGCGCCGGGCGTCTACCAACTCCGTCTGGACCAGTCCGCCGGCGGCCCGCGCAGCCTCCCGCTCACCGTGCAGCCGCCCAACCCCACGCTGGAGGCGGTGCGCGCCAACCTGGACGAAGGCTCGCAGCGCGTCACCCTCCATGGCCGGCACCTCGATCGCATCGAACGCATCACCAGCCCGCAAGCCATCGTGACGCTCGCGCCGGTGCCCGCTTCGGTGCCGCCCGAGGGACTGGAGCAGCGCGCCGCGGTGATCGCCCTGAGCCCGTCCGCGGCCGCGGGCCAGCACCTCTCCGCCGATGTATACGTCGCCGGACGGCCCAACCCGCTGCCGCTGGGCGCCGCCATTCACGTGCTCGGGGCGCGGCCCAAGATCGCCCACCTCAACCAGACGGTGAACGCCGGCCAGACCGTGGCCCTGGTGCCGGGCGAGCTGCCCGCCGACGCCACCGTGAACTTCGCCTTTACCGTACGGCACGCGCCCGCGGCCACCGCAATCCAAGTGAGCTGCCAGTCGCCCGATGAACAGGTGCGGGCGGTGACGCTGCATCCCGGCGAGAGCTCGGGCACGCAGGAACTCGACGCCGGCGGCAACGGCCTCTTCTACCTGGCCGCGGTGCCGGGTAAGATCGGCTCCCCCGGCTGCCGCTTGCGGATGACGGTCGCCGATCCCGTCGACGGCGACTCCGACCCCTACGATCTCGGGCGCATCGTGCAGCTCCCGCGCATCGTCGGCCTGACTTTGTCGAACCAGAGCCCAGCCCCGGGGCAGTTTGCGGGCGAATTGCGCGGCGACAACCTGCAGCTCATCGCCAAGACCGGCTGGAACGCCGACACCGGCATCCCGGTCACCAGCGTGCCCATGCGGGTCGGCACCACCTCGCCCACCCAGACGCTGGCCATCGTGATGCCCTGGCCCCCGCCCTCGCCCCACGCCCCGCTTTACATCTGGCTCCGCGGCGAAACCCACGGCCGCGCCACCACGGTGAACCCGTAGCCGGCGATCGCATTCCGCGCGGCCAAGCCGCGCGGGTGCTATTTGCCGTCTCCCGCCCCGTCCGGGACGAACGACGGATGCGCCTCAGTTGGGCGTGGGCTTTTCCGCGCGCACGATCGTGAGAAAGGTCTCGGTCACCTTGGTGCGCACCAAGCGCAGACCAATCGCGGTGTGCAGGAGTTCGTCAATGGTTTCCGGCTCCATGCCGTCGGGGTGGTAGTAGTTCGGCCCCGGCGGGTTGGTGGGCGCAAGAAACGAGTGTCCCAAGGCGGCGACGAGATTGTAGCTACCGGTGAGGCCAGTTTTGTCAATCACCGGGAGGTACTGCGATCCGCAGTCGCACATGTAACCTTGGTCGTTTGGCTTGAGGATGTTGACAAAGGCTGGGATCGTCTGGTTATTGATGCCACGTCCCCCGGCTTGCCCCGCCGGCAGGTTCTTGATGCCACCCTTGTCTACCTCCAGGGCGAAGCCGGGAACGGTACGCGACTCGCTTTTCACCGTGAGCTGAAATCGGTCGGCGAGCAGGGCGCGCAGCATGGCCCGCAATTGGTCTACGCTTGCGGGTTGGCTCGTAGTCGCGACGATATGAAACAAGCCGTCTTGACTCTGCGCCCACTTGGGCAAGCCCAAAACCTGATTGGGCTGCACTGCGTATGCGGTTTGAATGATCTGCCCCAAGCTGGCGGATAAATCCACACGCGCGCCCGGCTCAAGGCTCCATTTCAGGAAGCGGATCGGCGGCAGCAGCGGCTTGATGGACGCGACATCGAACTGCGCCGGCGGCGCGGAAGTCTGCTGTCCCGGCAGCGCGGCTGTCAGGCATAACAGCAGGAAGAAGATAACGGACCCCGGGCGCAAAAGGCGAACTCTGTCCGATAAGTAACCTAACATGGCGCCACTATACACCCGGACAGATGTCGTCGCCATAATGCAGGCGGTCCCCGCAAGCGCAGCACCGGCATGGGGCTCCGGGGTTCCCATACCGGTGCGAGCAGAAGCCGAAGGCGCCCGGAAACGCCGGGCGCCTGGCCTTCCGCGCTGGGTCCGCGCCCATCAGAATGAACGACAATACCTGAAGGAGGGTCCGAAATCATGCAACGCGAAGCGACTGCGGTTTGGCAAGGCGATCTGCGCGCCGGCAAAGGCGCGCTCTCGACGGCAAGCGGGGTGCTGCGCGAGACGCAGTACTCGTTCAGCACGCGTTTTGAGAACGGTGTGGGTACCAATCCCGAAGAGCTGCTCGCGGCGGCGCATGCCGGCTGCTTCACCATGGCGCTCTCGGCCCGCCTGGGCGCCGCCGGGTTGACCCCGGAGCGTCTCGACACCCGCTGTACCATCACGCTCGACAAAGTGGGTGACGGTTTCTCCATCACCCGCAGCCACCTCGAGGTGACGGGCCGCGTGCCGGGCGCCTCGCAGGCGAAGTTCGACACCGCGGTCAAGGAGGCGGAAACCGGCTGCCCGGTTTCCAAGCTCTTCAAGGCGGACATCTCGGTCAACGCCCGTCTGGAAAATTAACCGTCCTGCTTCCACTCTCTTCGCGCTCCCGTGCGGACGCAACATCTCCGCGCGGTGAGGCATCCATCCCGCGCGAAGAGGAACAATTCATGAAAATCGTGATGGTGCTGACCTCGCACGACCAGCTGGGTTCGACGGGGCGCAAGACCGGCTTCTGGCTGGAGGAGTTCGCCGCCCCCTACTTTGTATTCCGCGATGCCGGCATGGACCTCACCCTGGCCTCGCCCAAGGGTGGACAGCCCCCGCTCGATCCCAAGAGCGACCTCGCCGAGAGCCAGACGCCGGCGATGACGCGCTTCAAGCAGGACGCAAGCGCGCAGCAGGCGCTCGCCAACACCCGCCGGCTTGAGGAGATCCGGGCGGAGGATTACGACACCATCTTCTATGTGGGCGGCCACGGTCCCATGTGGGATCTGGCCGAGAGCCCGGTGTCCAAGGCGCTGATTGAGTCGTTTTACAACTCCGGCAAACCGGTGGCGCTGGTGTGCCACTCTCCGGGGGTGCTGCGCCACGTCACCTATAAGGGCGAGCCGCTGGTGAAAGACAAGCATGTCACCGGCTTTACCAACGGCGAAGAAGCCGATGCCCAGCTCACCCAGGTGGTGCCGTTTCTGGTCGAGGACGAGTTGATGCGCCTCGGCGCCATCTTTGAAAAAGTGCGGAGTTGGCACCCGCACTCCGTCGTGGACGGCCGCCTGGTCACCGGGCAGAACCCCGCCTCCTCCACCTAGGCCGCCCGGATGCTGTTGGAGGTGCTCGCCGGCCAGAGTACGGAGAAGGCGGCTTGACCGGCGCAGCCGCGCTGGGGCCCGTCTATAACCCCGGCACCCCTGTCAAGGGCAAATGTGCCACACTGCGCCGCTGACGCCTTGTAGGCGG
>Ga0134125_10001816_pt1 | contig 25825 bp, 31 predicted proteins | sample KB31751_FD_96464 | JGI IMG/M metagenome (GOLD analysis project Ga0134125, IMG submission 96464) | Terrestrial soil microbial communities with excess Nitrogen fertilizer from Kellogg Biological Station, Michigan, USA - KB3-175-1 | ecosystem: Environmental > Terrestrial > Soil > Unclassified ...
CGAGGGAATTCGGGTGACCACTTATCCGCTTCGCAACTTGGAAACGTGGTGAGAATATATAACCGTTCGCATTCGTGCGAACGGTTTTTTAATAGACCCCCGTTTAATTTTTGAGCGGGGTTGAGAGTTCTATAGTACGAGGATGAAATGGCGATTAACTTGTGCTAACGTGAGTCAAGAATAGTTCACCTACCGCAAGGAGGGGACGGTGTCAGAACGCGACGATGACTTTGATGACGATGGGGATCTGTTCAAGGATTCTGACGAGGGCGACGAAGGTCTCTTCAATAACAACGAGGCTCTCGAGCTCGACGATTTGTTCTTCGATGACGACGAGTCAGAGGAGCCGATTTCGTTGTCCCGAGGGACGTGTCCCAACTGTCACGAGGAGTTGAGCGAAAAAACGAAGAACGGCAGAAAGATTGTGTACTGCGAGTCCTGCGGCTACGTCGACGGCGACTGACCCTGCCCGCGTAGCGCCTTCACAACAGTTCAGCTCGGCAATGCGCCGGGCTGTTTTTAATTTGACTTTTTTAGATATATGTGATAGTTTATTTTTGGAACAAAACGCAGCTCAACCCTCACGAGGTCCCGATGAGAACTCACTTTCTTAGTTCAGCTGAAGCAAAGAAGACCATGGAACAAATCAGGAAGGAATATTTTCCTGATTCGAACAAAACCCTGACGGCCGACGAGTTTGAAGCAATCGTCAGGAAGCTTCCGAAACCGGCGGGGGTAGAGAGTATCCTGCTCGACGCTGTGACTCGACGTAGCACGCGTCTCATCGGAGAAATCATGGATGTCCTGAGATATCCGGTCGACACCGAAGATTTTCTTCGGATGACCGATCTCGCGGCCGAGCAGAAGAAGGTCAAAGAGAGGATGATCTTCGGACGTCTTCTCAATGAACTGTTCACGCGTGTCGAGAAGGTGGGGCAGACTGCATCGGTCTGATTATTGAAACGCGTAGTATTTGTGCGACAGCTCGGCAATGCGCCGGGCTGTTTTTTATAAAAATCTTCATGTTTGATAAGAGAGGCAAAGAGTAGTATTGTAGGCGTTCAATGAAAGAGAAACTTCACGCAATCTTCTCAAAGCCGCACAGGGTTCTTCCTGTTGCGGCGGGCATTGCTCTCGTCGCCGGAGTGCTCGTTTTCTCGTTTGTCGGCAGGGCACCGGTGGTCACCGACGTCTCGCTTGATGCGTCGTCTACTATAGAGAGCGGCGCGGTGAGCCTCGCGTTTAACGCTTCGGGCAGCGTCGGGTCGGTTAGCGTGGCGGTCGGAGACAAGGTGACGAAGGGTGAGACGCTCGCGGCTCTCAACGCCGGCGTCGCGCTCGGCGCGCTCAATCAGGCGAAGGGCGCGCTCGAACTCGCGCAAGCGCAGTACGGCTCGATGTCGGTGCAGTATGCGAATGCAAAGACGCAGCAAGACACGCTCGTCGAAAACGCGTATCGAACCCTGCTCTCGTCGGGCTTGCAGGCCTTTCCGAGCGGCAATGATGAGTCTCACAATCCGATTATTAGCGGCACCTACACCTGCGACAAGGAAGGCTCGTACGAGATTGATTTGTATCCGTCGGGTGTGACGAGCGGATATTCGTTCAACGTGACCGGACTTGAGACAGCCAACAGTCTTGAGGTGACCTACGGCACGCCGCAAGCTTTCGGCAACTGCGGATTGCAGATTACTTTTGTACAAGGATTTATTCCGAGCACGAAGTGGACCGTTGCGATTCCGAACGTCAAATCATCGAGCTATCAGGCCAACAAAAACGCCTACGACCTCGCTGTGGCCACGCGCGACCAGACCTTGAGCCAGCTTGCGGCAGACCTTGGGCAGAACGGCACGACGGGAGCGGATGTCGCGAGCGCCTCGATTTCGGCGGCGCAAGGCGCCTATGATGCGGCGCTCGCTCAATACAACAACAACCTTATCGTCGCGCCCGAAGACGGCGCGGTCAGCTTCGTTGATGCAAACCTGAAGGTCGGTCAGCCTGCGGTTGCCGGTCGTCCGGTCATCACCATCACTCAATAACATGGAAAAGCAAAGCATATTTAAAAAGCCGTGGGTCCAGAGCGTGATCGGCATCGTGGCTCTGATTCTTCTGCTCCTCGGACTGGTCGTCTACAAAAATTTGAGCTCGAAAGTCTCGATTGATCTTTCAAGCATCGAAGCGCCGATTATCAACATCGGACCGCAGTCGGAAGGCGTTCTTCAGCACGTCTTCGTCAAGGCAGGGGACACGGTGACGAAAGGCGAAACAGTCGCGCAAGTCGGCGGAGAAATTTTGACTGCGCAGGTCGACGGGCTTGTCATCGCGGTCGACAACGTTCCTGGCGAGGTGGTGATGCCTGGGCAGATGGTGGTCTCGATGATTGACCCGACGCAATTGCGTGTCGTTGGCACGATTGATGAAAACAAAGGACTTTCGAAGATTGCCGTCGGCGATCCAGCGACGTTTACGGTCGATGCCTTCGGCGGACAAACCTTCACCGGCATTGTTGATGAAATCAGCCCGACCTCCGACGACACGAGCATTGCCTTTAGTATTTCTGACCAGCGCCCGACGAAGCAGTTTGATATCAAAGTGCGCTACGACATCGCTCTGTATCCGGAGTTTAGGAACGGGATGTCGGCGAAGATGCAAATCTATCCGAAGAGCTAGCTCGAAATTTTAAATCTATGGAACCGAAGAGCGACAATTTGAAGTGGTGGATACTTTTGACCGTCATCGTCGGAACGTTTTTGGGCCGCCTTGATCAGACGATCGTCAACCTTGCATTGCCGAAAATCATCAACGACTTTTCTATCACCGTCTCCGCGGCCGGCTGGATTGCGACGGCCTACATTCTTGCAAACGCTGTCTTCGTGCCAATCTGGGGCAAGCTCGGCGATACCATCGGCAGAAAAAAGGTCTACATGCTCGGCTTCGGTATCTTTATCATCGGCTCGGTGCTCGCGGGATTGTCGTGGAACCTTTCGTCGATGATTGCCTTTCGCGTCATTCAAGCTATCGCAAGCTCCGCCGACTATCCGACGGCCATGGCGATTCTCGCAGTGACGTTTAGAGAAGGGAAGGAACGCGCGCAGGCGCTCGGCATCTGGTCGTCGTCGTTTGCGGCGGCGTCGGTTTTCGGCCCGCTGATCGGCGGCCCGCTTATCGATAACTTCGGCTGGCGCTCGGTCTTCCTTGTGAATTTGCCGGTCGGACTGATTGGGATGTTCATGGCGTGGACCTTCGTGCACGAGTCGCGCTCGGAGACGAAGAGCGTGTTCTTCGACTGGTGGGGCGCGCTTTCGCTCGGCGGCGTGCTCTCGGCTCTGGTGCTTGTGCTTGATCAGGGGCCGACGTGGGGCTGGCTTTCCGGCTGGAGCGTGCTGTGCTACATCGCTATCGTCGTACTCTTTTATGTTTTCATCCGTATCGAAAAGAAAGTGCCCGAGCCGATTGTTGATTTGAAATTTTTCAAGATTCCGGCGTTCGTCAACACGCTCGTCAACAACTTTGTTGTCTTCATGGGCATGATGGGCGGGCTGTTTCTCTTGCCGATTTTTGCGCAGACCTTCCTCGGCTACACGGCGACGCAGTCGGGATATTTGTTTATGCCGATGGCCGCGGCGCTCATGCTCGCAGCTCCTCTCGGCGGAGCGCTCATCGGCAGAGTTGAGGCGCGCTATGTGATTTTTGCTTCAACGCTCGTCGCAGGGCTCGGGCTCTTTCTTTTCTCGTCGCTTGATGTGCGGTCGACGGCGCTCTCAATCATGTGGCCTCTCTCCATCATGGCCTTCGGGATGGGCTTCGGCATGGCGCAGCGCACCAACATCATCGCGAGCGTGGTGGATCAAAAGGAAATCGGCGTGGCTTCGTCTATCCTCGCTCTTGCGCGCAACGTTGCCGGCGCGTTCGGCATTGCGCTCTTCGGGACGATTTTGAATGACCGCATCAACTCAAACGTCATGTCGATTAGCACACACAGTAGTTTGCGCAGCACGAATCCGCTTGATATCCAACACTTCATCAATCTCATCGCTCTGCGCGCGCAAGTCGACGCGTACAATTACGTCTTTGTTATTTCTTCAATCATCGTCTGTGTCGGCGCGTTTGCAGTGCTGACGCTCAAAGTTGGGAGGGAACGAACCGACATCAAGGTTCATGTTGAGTAGTGTGGTATAATGGGCTCATGAAAAATCGAATTCTCTGGATTGTCGGCATTATCGTCGTGCTGGTTATCGCGGTTATTGCTCTGCATCGCCCGCTTGCCCCGACCGACAAGACCGCGTTCATCAACAACGTTAATTATTTTTGTGATGCAGGCACGATTAATGCAATCTATACCGACGGCAACGTTGCTTTGACGCTCCCCGACGGCCGAAGTTTCTCGCTTCCGCAAGTTGTTTCTGGTTCAGGTACTCGCTACGAAGAGGGTTCGGGCACAAGCGCTGATATCGTTTTCTCAAGTGAGGGCAACAACGCGTTTCTCATCGAGAACAACAGCACCACCTACAATAACTGCGTCGCAGGAACAGCAAAAGCGACCGGCATGAACACGCTGTTTACCGACGCATCAAAAACCTTCAGCATTGTGTATCCTTCCGCCCTGACGCTTTCGGGCGGGGGAGTCGGCTACACGCAAAACTGGAGCGTCAACGCCACGACGTCGGGAATGATTCTTGCGGAGATTGATGTTCCGCGCTCATACACGCCGCCGAAGACGAACTTTTCGGGAGCGAAGGTGACTATCGGCGTTTCAAGCGACCCGAGCGCCATCGCGATGTGCACGACGCCGACGAACGGAGAAGTGTCGGCGGGCGTACAGACGATTAACGGCACGATGTTTACAAAATTAACGCTCGGCGACGCCGGAGCCGGCAATTTCTACGACACTACGAGTTACCGCGTGCTCAAAAGCGGCGAGTGCTACGTCGTCGAGTACACGATTCACTCAACCAACATCGGCAACTATTCTCCCGACCAAGGCATCACCGAGTTTGATAAAAACCAGATTCAAGGTATGCTAGAGACAATCGTCGAAAGCTTCAAGTTTCTCTAATACATTATTTTGACCAATTTCCGTTCACCTATGCGAGGTTCGCGTCCGCCGTTTCGCGGAGGCAGCCGAGGAGGATTTCAGCATCGCGCGTCGAGGCCTATTCGCTCTATCGACGTTTCTCGTTTTATCAACAAGGTGGCGGTGACCATGGAAGCCGAAGTGTTCACGCCCGAGCATTCGTTCAACGATTTTAAGATTGAAGACGTGCTCAAGCAGTCGATTGCCTCGCATAAGTACGTTTTCCCAACTCCGATTCAAGACAAGATCATTCCCTACATTTTGCAGGGTCGCGACGTCGTCGGACTCGCCAACACCGGTACCGGCAAAACCGCAGCCTTTCTCATTCCGCTTATCAACAAAACGCTCTTAAACCAGAACGAGCGCACGCTGATCATGGCACCGACGCGCGAACTCGCTACGCAGATTCATGATGAACTCAAGAAGTTTTCTCGCGGGATGGAAATCTATTCGGCAGTCTGCGTCGGGGGAGCCAACATGGGCGCGCAAATCCGCGAGCTTCGCAAGGGTGTGCACTTTGTCATCGGCACGCCGGGGCGGTTGAAGGACTTGGCAGAGCAGGGCTACGTTAATTTCAAAAAGTTTAACAACGTTGTGCTCGACGAAGCTGATCGCATGCTCGACATGGGCTTCGTCAACGACATGAAGATGATTATTCATCAGATGCCGCAAGACCGACAGGGGCTTTTCTTCTCGGCGACGCTCTCGAAGGATATCGAAGGTCTGGTCAAGGACTTTCTTAAGGAGCCCTTGACCATCTCGGTCAAGACGCAGGAGACAGCGAAGAACATCGAGCAAGACGTCATCAAGGTTCCGCGCGAAAAGAAGTTTGCGAAGCTCATCGAAATGCTGAAGCAGCCGGAATTTAACAAAGTCTTGATTTTCTGCCGCACCAAGCACGGCTCACAGAAGCTCGCGCGAGAACTCGAAATGCAAGGATTTAAGGCAGACGCTATTCACGGCAACAAAACTCAATCACAACGACAGAAAACCCTCGACAGATTTAAAGCCAACCAAATCCAGATCCTCGTCGCCACCGACGTTGCTGCACGAGGTCTCGATATCAGCGACATCAGCCACGTCATCAACTACGACGCTCCCGAAAGTCACGAAGACTATGTGCACCGCATCGGCCGTACCGGTAGAGGAGACAAGAAAGGAAAGGCTTTAACCTTCGTCGATTAAAGAGTTGCTCTTTTTTAGGCTTTTTTGTATCGTGTCTGCTGGACTTCCCCCTACCGAAGAGGTGTACAGATGAAGATTGCTCTTGCCACACGAGATGCAAACGATGTCGCGTTACTCGCTCGGTCCTTAAGAGATTTACAAATCGAGGTCTTGAGCATGACGCAGATCGGTATCAGAACCGAAGCGGTCGAGGATGGAGCGACGCTCGCGGAGAATGCTTCGAGGAAGGCTCATCACGTAGCGAAAAGCTTCGTTCACGGCTGGGTCATGGCGGTCGCTCTTCTCCCTGAAACTGCCGGAGAGTCCGTGAGCTCGCTTGTCGAAAAGCTCAAGACCATGCCGCCGCAAGCTCAATGGAGAACCTTCAATGTCGCCATTGCCGTCATCAGCCCCGACGGCGAAGAATGGTCGTACGAAGGCCAGATGCGCGGGACGCTCGTCGGTGAAAGCCTTTGTATCAGCTATCACGGACCGCTCTTCAACGATGTGTACAAGCTCCTCGCTGAATTTCGTTCGTGAACACCAGACGCTCTCGTACAGAGCGTCTTTTTATTGGCTCAATGTTTGAATCGGATTGACGTAGTTGGTGAGGAACGACGGCACCGCGAAGACAAGCCCGATGAGCGGAAGAACGATGAGGGCGACAGTGATGACCATGGTCCAGAAGAAATATTTGCGGGTTTTCTCCGTCGATTCGTATACGGCATCAATTTTTTTGTTCAGGATTTCGAGCTTTTCGTCGGTGGTCGGATTCATGACTATAGTATACTTTGTGTATGTGTTTGAAACAATTTGCTGTCTTCGCACTTCTTGCCGTTGTGTTTATTCCTCGAGCAGAAGCGGCAACGCGACCATTTGAAATCTCCGGCTGGATTCCGTCGTGGCAAAGCGCCTCTGGCACGACCGATATACTCGGGCATTTGAGCACGTTCACCGAAATCAATCCGTTCGGCTACGGCGTTGAGAGCGATGGGACGCTCGTTGACTCGATGGGCATGAGCGCAGCGCCGTGGGCATCATTTGTAAAAACTGCTCAAAAGCACAATGTCAGGATTGTTCCAACGGTCACGTGGTCGGACGGCGCGGCGATTGATCATGTGCTCGAAAGCCCGACGCTACGCAATGCGCAGATCAAATCAATTGTAAATCTCGTTTATTCGCACGGCTTCGACGGCATCGAGCTCGACTACGAAAACAAAGAGCCGCAGACCGAAGGCGTGTTTGAAATTTTCTTGCATGATTTGTATGCCGCGATGGGCAATAAGTGGGTCGAATGCGATGTCGAGCCCGAGTACGGCGCCGATTATCTTGCGTACAGCAAGTACTGCGACCGTGTGAAGCTCATGGCCTACGACGAGCGCGTCATCGATCACACGCTTTCGACTATCACGACGATTCCGTATGCGCCGATTGCCGATCCGAGCTGGGTGAACCAGTCTATCATCGCGGCGTCGCAAGTGATTCCGAAGAACAAGCTCGTCGTCGGCATCGCGACCTACGGCTACGAGTATCAAGTTTCAGAGCTTTCGAGCGGCTATGATTATCGACTGATTGACGCGTTCAATCCGAGCTACGCGACGAACCTCGCAACGCAATTGCATATCACGCCGACTCGCAACAGTGCCGGAGAACTTTCGTTTGCGTATACGCCGGGCATCACGTCGCTGCATTTGCTTTGGTGGTCCGACGCAAGCGCTATTGCCGACAAGATCGCTCTGGCAAAATCTCTCGGCATCCGCGGCGTCGCTATTTTCAAAATCGACGGCGGTGAAGATCAAAACATTTGGAATGTTTTGAAGTAGTAGGGTATAGTGTCGACATGAAAGGTATCAAAACTTCCTGGAACCTCGGTCTTTTGTATAAAAACGAGTACGACCCGCAGATTGAGAAAGATATCCGAGCTATTGAGTCTGCTCATAAAGCATTTTCCAAAAAGTATCGAAATAAGGATTTTACGAGTTCTCCCCAAAGACTCCTCCGGGCTTTGGTAGATTTTGAGAAAATGGCAAAAATTAGTAATGGATCAAAACCATGGTGGTATTTTGCACTTCGCGCCGAACTCAATTCAGATGACGCAAAAGCAGGAGCTATGGCGACAAAGATTGACCAACGATTGACAGAAGCTGGCAATCTGACAACATTCTTTTTTCTCGAGATAGCAAAAATTCCTAAATCTCAGCACGTACTTTTTCTTAACTCAAAAATTCTCAGTCCTTATGCTTATAGACTCAAACGGATTTTTGAAAACGCCCAATACAATCTCTCCGAACCCGAAGAGCAAATAATTGATCTTCTGTCGCAGATGAGTTACACCATGTGGGTCGATGGAAATAACAAGGTTGTTACTTCTGAGCCCGTCATTCTTGGAGAAAAATCTATGCCAATTTCTGAACTGAGCATGAAAATTGAAGACTTTTCTGATTCCGAGCGCCAAGCTTGGAGCGGGGCTCTCAATAAAAAACTCAAAGACATTTCAATTTTTGCCGAAGCGGAATTGAACGCGATATACAGTTATAAGAAAACACTTGATCAGCGTCGTGGTTTCAAAAAGCCTTACACTGCGACGGTTCTTGGCTATGAAAATACCGAAAAGGAAATCGAAGCGTTGGTTGCAACCATCACGAAGTATTTCACAGTCAGTCAGCGTTTCTACCGACTTCATGCCAAACTCCTCGGCAAGAAAAAACTTTCGTATGCCGATCGTTCAGCAAAAATTGGTCAGATAAAAAAGAAATTTCTTTTTGAAGACGCCGCAACTATCACCAGACGCGCCCTCGGAAGTGTTGATAAGAAGTATGCATCTCTCTTCGATAACTTTGTTTCGAACGGACAGATCGATGTGTATCCTAAGAAAGGCAAGGCCGGAGGAGCTTTTTGTTGGGGACAAGGAGATAATCCGACGTTCGTTCTTCTCAATCAAGTTGATACTACAGGTTCAGTCGAGACACTGGGTCATGAGATGGGGCATGCAATTCATACGGAGCTTTCTAAGATACAACCAGTTCGCTATCAAAAATACTCCATGGCTACTGCAGAAACAGCGAGTACTTTCTTTGAATTAGTGACGTTGGATGAACTTGAAAAGGAGCTCAATGATGATGAACGTATTATTTTCCTCCATAATCGCATCAGAGGTGACATTAGCACTATTTTTCGACAGATTGCTTGTTTTAACTTCGAGTTGGAGCTCCACAAAAGAATTCGAGCCGAAGGTCAGGTTTCTCGTGCAGAAATAGCCAAGCTTCTTGCTGCTCACATGCAGTCGTACATGGGAAGTGCGGCTAAGGTAACCGAGGATGACGGATACACTTTTGTATCGTGGGGACATATTCGCCGCTTCTTCTATGTTTATTCGTACGCATACGGTCAGCTTATTAGTCGAGCCTTGTTTGAAAAATGGAAAGAGGATCCGACGTATGCAAAAAAGATTGAGCAGTTTCTTTCTGCTGGTCGTTCGATGAGCCCGAAAGATATCTTTAAGAAGATTGGTATCGATACTTCAGACCCAAAGTTTTTCGAAGCAGGATTAAAAGGAATTGAAGAGGATATCAAAAAACTTGAAAAACTGACTTCTAAGAAGAAAATTAAGAAATAAGCCGAGTTCGACCGAGTGGTGATAACGTGTTATTATCTTTCGTTCAGTTCTATGAACGGAAAAGAAAAAATAAAAACAAAGAATCAAGCAAAGCTCCGCGATATCATTAGAGCTTTTTGGCGCGGAATGAAACCTCAACATTGGGCTTTTTATCTCATGGTAATTACCTTCGGAGTGTTTGATGTTGCAAACCTTGTCGTTCCCCTCTACTACAAGAAATTTTTTGATATTATTACCGTTACTTCAAACAAGGCCGCTACGGCTTCAGCATTGGTTCACGTTCTCATTATCATCTTTCTTATCAATGCCGCTGCATGGTTCATTTTTCGTATCGGTCTCTTTACGACAAATCATCTCGAAGCCAACACTATGTCTCGTTTGAGGCAAATATCGTTCGATCATCTTGTTGGCCACTCCCATTCATTTTTTGCTGACAATTTTTCTGGTTCCCTTGTTCAAAGAGTGAATCGTTTCAGTCGTGCTTTTGAAAACCTGTGTGATGTCATGGTTTTTAATGTTCTTCCGCTTGTTATTCAAGTTGTCGGAGTGATTATTGTTGTCTGGCTTCAACAACCGTTTATTGCAGAAATGATGCTCGTCTGGGTTCTTATTTCTCTTGTTGGGAACTATGCATTCTCGACCTGGAAGCTAAAATATGATCTTCGCTCTTCGAGTGCAGACTCAGCGACCACAGCTCGTCTATCTGACGATATTACCAATCAAGCAACTATTATTTCATTTGCTGGGAGTAGTCATGAAAAAGATGAATTCAAAAAGGTTTCGCTTGCTCAAGCGCGCGCAACGTGGACAGCGTGGGACCTTTCTTCTGTGTTTGACAGCGTTCAGGCTGGATTAATGGTGCTTATTGAATTTTTCGTTTTCTATTATGGTATTCATTTCTGGCAAGCCGGAACAATTACAGTCGGTACGTTTGTCTTGATTCAAGTCTATATCCTCGGCCTCGCACAGCAACTTTGGGGATTCAGTCGTATTGTGCGCACGATATATCAATCGATCGCCGACGCAGAGGAAATGGTTTCACTTCTCATTTTGCCTCATGAAATTCAAAATATTCCCGATGCCTCTCCACTCGCTGTTCAGAAAGGAGAAATTATTTTAAAAGATACGTCATTTGCTTTCGGAGAGAATCAACCGGTACTTAAAGATCTCAACCTTACAATTGCTGGTGGCGAGAAAATTGCTGTTATTGGTCCGTCTGGAGCCGGAAAGTCAACACTCGTTCGTCTTATCTTGAGGCTCTATAATCTCAAAGAAGGAAGGATTACTATTGATAACCAGGATATCCAAAAAGTAACGCAGGAAAGTTTGCGAGAGAGTATCAGTCTCGTTCCTCAAGATCCAATACTCTTTCATCGCTCGCTCATGGAAAATATTCGCTATGGGCGCCGTGATGCAACTGATGAAGAGGTTATCAAGGCCGCTAAGCTCGCACACTGTGATGATTTTATTGATGCTCTGCCACTCAAATATGAAACTTTTGTCGGCGAACGTGGAGTCAAGCTTTCCGGAGGTGAGCGCCAGCGTGTTGCTATTGCCCGAGCCATTCTTAAAAACGCCCCAATCCTGATTCTCGATGAGGCAACTTCGAGCCTTGATTCACATTCAGAATCACTTATTCAAGATGCTCTTGATAAACTGATGAAGGACAAGACAGTTATCGTAATTGCCCATCGTCTCTCGACCATTCGTAAGATGGACAGAATCATCGTTTTGGAAAATGGCAAGATTATTGAAGAGGGCACGCACGAAGATCTTCTGGACAAAAAAGAAAGTCTTTACAAAAATCTCTGGAGTTTGCAAGCAGGAGGATTTTTGGCTTCATAAGTTTCTGCTACAATAGCGGGATGAATCTCATCTTCCTTGATACCGAAACGACAGGCAACGAGCCGGCGACCGACAGGCTTTGTCAGGTGTGTTATCGAGTAGGGAAGGAAACTCATACAGAATATTTCAAGCCGTCTCTACCGATGTCGGTCAAAGCGATGAGCATTACGCACATCACGAATGCGATGCTCGAAGACAAGCCGAGCTTTGCGGACAGTCAAATGAAAAGGGATTTGCAGATGCTTCTCGCAAACGGAGTGATGATTGCGCACAATGCGCTCTTCGACAAAGCGATTCTTGAAGCCGAAGGCATGAGTATTCCGAAGTTTATTTGTACGCTTCGCGTTGCCCGAGCGCTCGATACGAAAGATGCGATTGCCGAATATAATTTGCAGTTCCTCCGCTACTATCTTGATCTAAAAGTCGAAGGCAATCCGCACGATGCAGAAGGAGACGTCAATGTGCTTGAAGCGCTCTTTCAGCGTCTCTTTGCCAAGGTTCGCGAGGGAGTTGAGACAGACGAAGAAGCGATTGAGAAAATGATCCAGATTTCAAACACTCCTGTGCTTTTCAGAAAGTTTAACTTCGGCAAATACAAAGACCAGCCGATTGAAGACGTGGTAAAGATCGACAAGCGCTATCTTGAATGGCTTTTGAGCGAAAAAGAAAAATCCTCCGAAGCAGAAGAGGATTGGATTTATACGTTGAAGAAATATTTAGGAAAATAATTACATCCCCAACGATTTCAAGAAATCATCAAGCTCGTCGCCGGTGATTTCTCGGTATTGACCGTCACCGAGCTTGTCGAGAGTGATATTCATAATGCGCACGCGCTTGAGATCATCGACTTCGGCAAAGAGAGCGGAGCACATGCGGCGGATTTGATGCTTCTTGCCTTCGGTCAAGAGAACGCTAAAGGCTTTTTCGTTTAAAATTTTGACTTTGCACGGTCGAGTTTTCTCGTCTTCGATTTGCACGCCCGCTTCCATCTTTTCTTTGAAGTTGTTGCGAAGTTTTTCTTTGACCATCACCACATATTCTTTCTCGTGCGCAGAATTAGGATTGAGCAGAGCATCGGTGATGCGTCCGTCGTTTGAGAGAATAATCAGTCCGTGTGAATCTTTGTCCAAGCGGCCGATAGGCGAGACACCTTCGATATGAATGTCGGAGGTAATCTGCCCGCGAGGCTTGTTGTAGGCGAGATAGACGTACGTCGGCATCTTGCCGCGGAAGCGCACGTCGACTTTGTCAGTTTCTTTGACTTTGTCGCCAAGCACCGCAAGACGTCCGTTGATAAAGACTTGTTTCTTGATAATTAGCTCATCAGCTCCTCGACGCGTCGAGTGCTTTTGCAGCGCCAGGTATTTGTTGATGCGCATTGGGTAGAGGGACTTTTCCATACGCGCAGTATACACGGTTTAGAGAAACTAAACAGACGCTTTGATTTTTTGCACGACGTCGAGGTATGCAGATGAAGTGATGTCGCGAGGATAGGGAAGATTGACGTGTACGGCGTTTTTGAGCTTGCCGTCTTTGAGCGCGTAGACAATTTGCCCGAGTTCGGCGGCTTCTTCGACGCTGTGCGAAATCATCAGCACAGTCAGCTTCAATGTTTTCCAAATATTCAAAAGATCAACGCGCAAACGTTCGGCAGTGTTGACGTCGAGCGCAGAGAACGGCTCGTCGAGAAGAAGAATATCCGGCTCGACAGCGAGCGCTCGAGCGATGCCGACGCGCTGACGCTCGCCGCCCGAAAGCTCGCGCGGATATTTGTCCGCCAGTCCCAAGAGTCCGACGCGAGAAAGAGCAACGCGAGTTTTCTTCTCGATTTCTAATGCACTTTCACCAAGCGCAAGCAGTGGGAGAGCAATGTTTTCGCGTGCCGTGCGCCATGGAAGCAAAGCGCCGTTCTGGAAGACGACTGCAACCTTGCCTTTGACGTTCACGGTGCCCATGCGAGTCTTGAGCAGTCCGGCGACAAGGCGAAGGAGCGTTGTCTTGCCCGAGCCGGAAGCACCGACGAGAATAGTGAAGGTGTCGGGAGCAATCGAAAGTGAGACGTCCTTGAGTGTTGGAGTTTCTTTGTCGTAATTAAACGTCAGGTGAGAAATATCTATCATGTTAGTCGAATCTAAACCTCTCGGATAAGCGCAAAAGTCTTTGCCAGACGAAGATGTTGGTGAAGGCGATGACGAGGACCATCGCAACGAGAGCGATGAGGAAGAGCGCGGTGTTGCCGCTCGCCGACGACTGTACCATCAAGCTGCCTAAGCCGAAGAGATCGAGCGCCGAGGTGCCGCCCGAGACGTACGTGTGCAAGACTTCGGCAACGATGATGATGTTCCAGCCGTCGGCCACGGCGAGAATCGAGCCCGTCACGAGCTCGGGCAGCATTGCCGGAATCGTGATGGTGCGAAGTTTGAGCCAGCCTCTGATGTTGAAGACGTTGCTGACGTCGCTGATAGTTTCCGGAATGAGCTTGATGCCGCCGACGAGCGCAAAGAGAATATTCCAGAGCATGCTGATGGTCAGGACGAAAATCGCCGCACCTTCGAGAAAGTTTCCTTTGATAAAAATAAGAATGATGACAGGAAAGAACGCAAGAATCGGAATTGATTCAAGCACGTCGACCACCGGCAAGAAAATCTTTTCACCGCGTTCGGTTTTGGTAATCCAGAGCGCTAGCGGAACCGCAATAATCACCGAAAGTATGTACGAAATAACAATGCGCAAGAGCGTGGCTCCAGTTGCGGCAAGCACGGTCGGTACAAGGAAGCGAACGTTTGAAGAAATGATGAGCGGAATGCCCGCGAAAAATGCAAGGAGAGCGATGATGCCGAGCGGCAGAAGAATCGGGGTCAGAAGCTTGTGCAGGAAGCTGACGGGATGGTTTAGAGCACCACGAAAGCGGGGATAGCGGTAGTGAATGCGTTTTCGCATATCTTTAGTATACTAGATAAAGCCTACGCCTATGCAGCCCAGCTCTCAAGACAATTCAGTCCGCCTCTTTCTCCTCATCGTGCTGATTATCTTCGGAGGGGTGATTTTCTACGTGCATCACGTCACCGTCACCCGCGAAGCAACCGTCGCTGCTCCTCAGCCGACGAAGTACAAGAACAATATTTACGATGTTAGCCTCGAATTTCCAGCCGACTGGCAGCCGACGAGCGACACGACCTTCAACAGCTATTCCGGTTCGAGCGGCTTCTTTAATCTCTCTGTTTCAAATGCACAAAACACTTCGGTCAGCGCTCTGGCAAAAAGCGATGCTGACGACACCGCGCATCCGTACGGTTCCGCTCCGACGACGAGCTCTCTCGTGGTCGACGGACAGCCAGCCGTCATTATTACTCCGTCGAGCGATCAAGATTCGTCGCTTGAAGGTCGCGCCGAGATGATTGTCGAATATCCGAAGCCGATTAGTGTTTCCGGACAGACGTATGACTATTTGATTCTTCAGGCCGACAAGGTGCACATCACCGACATCGCTCGTTCGTTAACGTTTGGTGAATAACATGCAAAAAGCTACTTTCGCTATGGGCTGTTTCTGGGGAGTGCAAGCGCTCTTTAAGGCTGTGCCGGGAGTAACGAAGACTGTCGTCGGCTACACAGGGGGGCACACAGTCAATCCTTCATACGAAAAGGTTTGTAGTGGATCGTCTGGACATGCTGAATCTGTTGAAATGGAATTTGATCCGAAGATTGTTTCGTACTCACAACTTCTTGATTTGTTCTGGGAGCATCATGATCCGACCACGCCGAATCAACAAGGTCCTGATCACGGCGAGCAGTATCGTTCGGTCATCTTTTATCACAATGACGAACAAAAGAAGCTTGCAGAAGAATCGAAAGAACGTTTAGAGAGAAATCACCGCTTCAAAAATCCCATCGTCACCGAAATCGTCGCTGCATCAGTCTTCTATCGCGCTGAAGAATATCATCAGGACTACGCCGAGAAGAATCCGAGTGTCGTGTGTCACATCTAATGCTCGAACAAACGCTCAAGAAGCTCAACACTCCGGAGAAGATTCAGGATTTTTTGAACACTCTGAAGTTTAACTTCGAGAGAAACGGCGAGACGTGTATGTCGCCGAAGCGAGTGTTAGAAAACAAAACAGCACACTGTTTTGAAGGTGCGCTTTTTGCTGCGGCAGCACTAGAGGCGCACGGACGCAAACCCTTACTGCTTGATTTGAAAGCTTCAAGCAGAGACGATGATCACGTCGTTGCACTTTTTAAAATCAAGGGGAGGTGGGGCGCGGTTTCAAAGACGAATCACGCTGTCTTGCGCTATCGCGAACCGGTCTACGCAAGTGTCCGCGAGCTCGCGATGTCGTACTTTCATGAATACTTTTTGCCTGACGGCACGAAGACGCTCAAAAGCTTTTCAAAACCGTTTGATTTGTCGAAACAGAAAATCGACTGGAAAATTTCCAACAAAAATCTTTTTGTTCTCACTCGCGCACTCGACAAGTCGCCTCACACGCAGATTGTTCCCAAGGGCTTAAAGCTCCGCAAAGCCGACCGCATCGAAATCAAAGCAGGGGAGATTGTTGAGTCGAAAGCTTAAATACTTAAAATAACCGGAATGATAATCGGTTTCTTGGCAGTTTTCTGGAAGAGGAAGCGGGAGACATCTTCGTTGACGGCGTTCTTGGCATAATCGAAGTTGATTGGATTCATGCCGATAGTTGTGCCTTCGATTGAGCGTTTGATGAGATGACGAACTTCAGAGAGAAGCTCCTGTGATTCGCGCAGGTAGACGAACCCGCGAGAGATGATGTCAGGAGATTTCTTCAAGTAGCCGGTCTTAGTGTCGACCATGGCAACGACCACGACGAAGCCTTCTTCAGCGAGCATTTTACGGTCGCGGATAAGGATGTCTGAAATATCGCCGATAGAGAATCCTTCAACCACCATGTCTTCTGATGGAGCTTTTTCTTTTAGCTTCATAAACGTTGTACCCTTGTCGCGGATTTCGATGAGCGAGCCGTTGTCTGGAACAATGATATTTTCTCGAGGAGTGCCGAGCGTCGCTGCAAGCTCTGCGTGCTGCTTCAACATGTAATGATGTCCGTGCACCGGCATAAAGTATTTGTACGGAATTTGCTTGTGTACCCATTCGAGCTCGCCGCGTTTGCCGTGTCCAGAAGTGTGCACGTCGTTGTCTAAGTAAGTGATGATACGCGAGTCGTGTCGGTAGAGATTGTCTTTGAGCTTAGCCACTGCCTTGTCGTTGCCTGGAATAATCGACGACGAAAGGATAACGGTGTCAGTGCGATTGAGCTTGATGAACTTGTGCGTGCTGTTTGCCATGCGCATGAGAGCAGCAAATTCTTCGCCTTGTGCGCCGGTTGCAATCATCATGATTTTGTTGGCAGGATATTTTTCGATGTCTTCAATCGGAACGACGTGGCTCGTGTCGACGAGGTTCAGGTGTTTGATGATATCAACGTTGTTTCTCATCGAGCGGCCTTCGATGACGACTTTCTTGCCGTAGCGGCGAGCGATTTCAAAAAATTCAATGATACGCTCGACTTGTGATGCGAAGGTGGCGATGATAACGCGGCCCGGGACTTCAGCAACAATCTTGTCGATGTTTTTGAGAATCGAAACTTCCGACGGAGAAAAGCCTGGCTTCTCGATACCGGTCGAGTCCATGGTGAAAAGGAGGACATTGCGGTCTTTAAACATTTTGTACTGCTCGATTTCTTTCGGAACAGGAACACCCTGCTCGTTTTCGACGCGAACGTCGCCGGTGTTAACGATATCGCCGAACGGAGTTTCGATAATGACTCCGGTTGAATCAGGAATCGAGTGTGTGAGACCGAAGAAGCGGAGCTTGAGATGCGGAGTCAGCGAAATTGCCGACTTGTCGGTCATTTCGATGATTTTGAAATTGAGCGGCGGAAGATGAGGAAATTCTTCCTGACGCTTCTTGATGATGAATGAGCCGAATTCACGCGTGTAAATCGGCGGATTGCCGAGGCGGCCGATGAGATAGGGAATAGCGCCGACGTGATCGAGGTGTCCGTGCGTGATGACGAGCGCGCGGATTTTGTCTTTGCGATCTTCGAGATACTTGGTGTTTGGCAGGACGTAGTCGACGCCTGGTGTGTCTGCATCGGTAAATTGAATGCCGCAGTCGACGACGATGATGTCGTTTGCGTATTCAATCGCCATCATGTTGCGTCCAACTTCTTCAACGCCGCCGAGAGGGACAATGCGAATTGTTTCCGGCGCGAGCGGAGGAAGGATGTCGGGAGCGCGCTTAATAGGCAGAGCGTTGTCGTTTGTACGACGAACATTTCTCTGTCGAGCTCCGCGCTTAAAGTTGGGATTCATAATGATGATAATTAATTAATTTTTGGTATGAAGATTTGCCAGACCGAATCCGTATCGATGTACCAATTTCTGATACCGGCGAATCTGTCTTGAGGAAGCGAAAGATTTTCGAGGTTGACTCCGTGCACGCTCGTCGGCAAGACGTAGAGGAAGCTCGGAGCGTAGATAAACGCCGCCGGAGCATCGTTCATAATATCTTTTTCGAAGCTTGCATAATCCGTCGCGCGCTTCGCAGGATCACTCTGGCTGCGTGCGTCCTCAATCAGCTTGTCGACTGCTGAGTTCGCATAGAGAGCGATGTTGAGGCCCGGATCATTTCTCTCGGATGAATCCCAGAACGGATAGACATCTTCGTCTCGGCCGATGACTTCTCCGAAGAGGAGAGCATCGTAGTGGCGCGGGCGGATGACGTTTTGATTGAGATCGCCGGTGTCAAAGACTTGCACGGTGACCTGAGCACCCATCTGGGTCCAAGCGGTTTTGAGAGCATCGGCGACTGCTTTGAGCTCCGGAGTATCGCTCGTCGAGAGAGTAAACGACAAAGTCAGTGTACCAGACTTCGATTTCTTTTCAAGTATGCCGGTTGACGGATCTTTGACCCAGCCGTTCTTGCCGAGAAGTGTTTCCGCTTGCGCTAAACCGTCGGCGGCAGAAGGAATGGTGACGTTCGCTTTCGAAAATTCCGGAGGCAAGGGTCCGTCAAGCGCGGTGCCGTAGCCGTCGAGCACGTTGTTGATGATGTCGGTCTTCGGAGCAGCGAGGTCGAGCGCTTCGCGAACATCTGCTTCGAGGAAAACTTGATTTGAGTTTTGATTGAAGAAGACGCCGAAGACGCGGGGCAAGGGAGTTGAGATAACGTTCGCTCCTTCTTTCTTCAGCGCGACGGCTTCGTCGGGAGACATGCCCGAAAGACTTTGAATCGCTCCGGAGCTGTACGCGTCGAGCAAGTCATTTTCATTCGTATAAAATTTAAAGACCATGTTGGCAATGTACGGCGCGCCGCCGAGAGCCTTGTCGAACGGAACGAGGTCGTAGTAGTTCGGAATGCCGCCAGAGTCGCGCGTGACTGTCGCCACCTTGTACGGACCGGAGCCGACTGGCGTGATGTTGAGCTGGCTGAAAGAAAACTCATCGTCAGAGACCGAGCTCCAGAGATGCTTCGGCAAAATTCCGACCGTGAGGTTGTCGATAAACGGTGCGTATGGTTTCTTGAGCGTGAAGGCGACTGTCTGGTCGTCGATTTTCTGGATTGAAATGCCTGCGAAGTCTCCGTAGAGCGGACTCTTGATAGAGACGTCGACAATTTTGCCGATAGTGAAGATGACGTCGTCTGCTGTCACAGGCGTGCCGTCTTGAAACGTCGCTGCGGGATTGATGTGCGCGGTGTATGTTAAGCCGTCTGGAGAAACAGTGACATTAGCAAGATCATCAGCAATAGTTCCTGTCGGCGTGACGCGGACGAGGCCGGAGTAGACGAGTGCGACGAGATTTTTGTCTGCTTCAGAAAGCGCAAGGACCGGATTGATGAAGCGCGGATTGCCGACAACGCCTTCGGTCAAAGTTCCTCCTTGAAGTGGAACACTCACAAGAAACGAGCTGTTCACTTCCCAGAGCAAAAGTACCCCCGAAAAAATAAAGAGCGAAACGAAAAAATAAAAGACGGCTTTTTCGGCGAGCGTGAAGCGACGGATAGCCGTGCTGATAGAACGTGACTTGGGAATGTGGAAACGCTTCACCAGAAGCGCGCGAAGATCGTGATATTTCATAAAGCTCGTGCTCGAGCGAGGATGTTAGGAATGAATGAAGAGGGAAGCGAACGCAGTAGCAGCAAAAAGAATAGCAATGATAATTGTAGCAATGAAAAGATATTTTTCAAACCCGCGGCGGGCATAGTGTGTGGAATTCATCATGTCCTGTCCGAAGGCTGCACCGAGCGCTGCTTCAGAGCGTTGCAAAAGAATGCCGCCGATGAGGAGAAGGCTAAGGATGATTTGAGCGAAAGGAAGGTATTGAGCCATCGTCTTATGGCTACGATAGTAGCACGAACGGGGTCGGCTCGCAATATGCACCGTATCGAGTATAATGAGCGTATAACCATATACACATGTCATACATTATTCTCGCGATTATCGTGGTGCTCGTGCTCTGGGTTGTCGGTTCATACAATCATTTCGTCCGTTTGGTCAACCGCGCTAAGGAAGCATGGGCAGACATCGATGTTCAGCTCAAACGTCGCTATGATTTGATTCCGAATCTCGTTAATACGGTCAAAGGTTATGCGGCTCACGAATCAAGCGCTTTTGAAAACGTCACTAAAGCTCGTGCGGCTGCGATGGGTGCCGGTACGCTCGCTGACAAGTCTCAAAAAGAAGACGCACTTTCAGCTTCGCTCAAATCAATCTTCGCGATTGCTGAAGCGTATCCAGATTTGAAAGCTAATCAGAATTTCTTGAGTTTGCAAAGCGAACTTTCAGATACCGAAGACAAAATTCAAGCTGCTCGTCGCTTTTACAACACTAACGTTCGTGATCTCAACACCGGTTTGCAATCGTTCCCAGGTAATATCATCGCGAGCGTCGCTCATTTCTCTAAGATGGAATTCTTCGGGCTCTCTGACGCAGACGCTGCAGCCAAGAATCCTGTTGAAGTAAAATTCTAATATGCCAGCTGAGAATCTTTACACCCACGCCGATCAAAACATCGTGCGAACATGGATTTTCATGTCTCTCTTTTTCGTGCTTGTTATCGCACTCGGGTATTTCATTGCAGACATATACCAAAGTCCAATCATTCTCTACATCGCAGTCTTCTTCGCTATCTTTATGAATATCTTTTCGTATTGGTATTCAGACAAGATTGTTTTGAAACTGCATCGTGCTCGTCCTGCGACGCGCGCAGACAACTTTGACTTGTGGACTGTCACCGAAAACCTCGCTATCACTGCCGGTTTGCCAATGCCAAAGCTCTATATAGTAGATGACCCAGCTCCCAATGCTTTTGCAACCGGTAGAGACAAAAATCACGCAGTCATTTGTGTCACATCTGGACTTTTGGGGATGATGGACAAAAACGAGCTCGCCGGAGTCATTGCGCACGAGATGGGCCATATTGGAAATAAAGACATGCTTCTCTCAACAGTTGTCGTGGTACTCGCCGGTTTTATTTCTCTACTTTCAAATTTCTTTTTGCGCAGCATGATGTTCGGCGGCGGACGTCGCAGCAACGATCGTAGCGAAGCGGGTGGAATCCTCATGCTCGTTGGAATTATTTTCGCAATTCTTTCACCGATTGTTGCTCTCATTATTCAGCTCGCTATCTCGCGCAAGAGGGAGTTTCTCGCTGATGCTTCAGGTGCACTCCTCACCCGCTATCCCGAAGGTCTCGCGAGCGCTTTAAGAAAGATTAGCGCCTACGGTGCGCCGATGAAAACCGCCAACACCGCCGATGCGCATCTCTTTATCTCCAACCCGTTCGGCTCGAAGGCTGTCTCGTCGATTCAGAAGCTCTTCATGACGCATCCGCCCGTTGACGAGCGTATCAAGGCGCTTGTCGGCTAGGAAATGGTGCTAAGATTAATGCATGTCAGAAGACTTGCAGAAGCGTATCGACGAGCTTGAAGCGACCGTCCAGTCGCTCGGGAAAGATTTGATTCACGACAGCTTGACCGGCTTGAAGACCAAGAAATTTTTCGAAGAAGAGGCGAGCGTGTACTTTAGCATTGCGGTCAACATGTCAAATGCGCGGATGGGCGAGCGCAAGCAGTGGTTCGGCTTCAAAAACGTTTCCTTTGTCTTCTTCGATATCGACTTTTTCAAAAAGATTAACGACACCTACGGGCATCTCGCGGGCGATGAAGTGCTCAAGGCTGTGGCGGAGACTATCAAGACAAGCGTGCGCGAAGGAGACACTGTCGCTCGCTGGGGCGGAGAAGAGATTGCTCTAACGCTCATCGGCGTCACCGAGCATTATGCAATTCAAAAGGCCGAAGAAATCCGCCGACACATCGAAAATATTAAATTTGGAAAGATTCCTGATCTCAAAGTGACTGTGTCTGCTGGCGTGGCTTCTTCCGAGACAGGGCAGACGTTTGAATCAATTCTCGGCCGTGCGGACAAGGCTCTCTATAGAGCAAAAGAAACCGGCCGTAATAAGGTGGTCGGGTATTCGGAGATCGCTGAAAAGTCATAATATAAATATATGGAAATCAAAGATAAAGAACTGCATCGCATCGCTGCTACCTGCATTATCTATAACAACGGTAAATATTTGATTACGAAACGAGCTTTGCATAAGAAAGTCATGCCGGGAAAATGGTGTGTGCCAGGAGGCGGTTTGTCTACGGATGACTATACTTCGCTCCCTCCTTCAACAAAAACCTCAAACCAATGGTACGGTTCTCTCGACAGAGCTCTTCGTCGTGAGATTAGAGAAGAAGTCAACGCGGAGCTCGGTCCGATTGAGTATCTGACAGATCTAACATTCATTCGTCCGGACGGTGTGCCTGTTCTTTGCATCAGCTATTTCGGCAAATATCTTTCTGGAGATATCAAGCTTGATGCAGATGCTACAGAATATGCGTGGATAAGCGTCGATGAAGTTTCGAAATATGATTTGATAGAAGGAGTTGATCATGAAATTCAGATGGTTGATGAGATTTTAAAAAAACGAAAAGCGGGGTAGTATGCTCTGGCACGGAAGCGTCGCATAGTGGTCTAGTGCACCGCCTTGGAAAGGCGGCATGCTCGAAAGGGTATCGAGAGTTCGAATCTCTCCGCTTCCGCCAATGTTAAAAATCGAAGCTCACAAACTCAAAAGAAAACTCACGCCGACGAAGAATCCGTTTTTGTCGTTGGCGCTCTCGATTATTTATCAGCAGATTTCAACCAAGGCAGGAGCTTCCATACAAGCAAAGTTTTTGAAATTATTCGGAAGGAAAAAACCGTCGCCGAAATTATTTTTGACATTCTCAAGCACGCAATTGAAGTCTGCAGGTATTTCTCCGCAGAAGCAAAAGTACCTGAAGGATTTAGCAGAAAAATTTTTAGACAAGACGATTGATCCGAAGCATTTTTCGAAGATGACTAACGCCGAAATCACCGAGCATCTGACGCAAGTCAAAGGCATCGGAAATTGGACCGCCGATATGTTCTTGATTTTTGCTCTCAATCGCACCGATGTCCTTCCGGTCGGTGATCTCGGGATTCAAAAAGGTTTTCAAAAAGTCTTTAGACTCAAAAAGTTGCCGTCAGAAAGACATATGCGCACACTCTCGAAACCTCATGCCGAACATCTCACGCACCTCTCGCTTTTTCTCTGGCAATCTCTGGATAACGATTGATTATTCGGATTCGTTTTGTTCTATAATAAAGTGAGTCCTCACATGTATTCTCTCTTCACACCGCTTGTGTCTTCGTTTGAAACCTATCTCACGCTCGTGATTCCTCTGCTCGCGCTCGTCTTCGCTCTGGTCTATCTTGTTTTTCATGCCGTGCATGCCGTACGAATGCGTCGCAGTAAATTTCAGCATGAGCTTCGCGACGTCGAGCGCTTAGTCGATAAAGCTTTTTCACTGCTCAAAGAAGATGTTGAAGATTCTATCCGTCTACTCGAGCGAACGCGTTCTCGCCGCAAGCTGACTCAGGAAGAAGATAGGCTCGTTGAGCGCTTGCGTCAAAACCTCCGCGACGCCGAAGATGTTATTCATAGCGAGGTGCGCAAGGTCGAAGAATCGTTATAATAAAGACATGGAAATCAAAAATAACAACTTAACCGATCAAGAAAAGGAGGTTCTCTTCGAAAAGGGAACGGAATTGCCGTTTTCGGGAAAATATCTGCATACCAAAGACAAGGGCATGTATGTCTGCAAAAACTGCGGCACAGAGCTTTTTTCGTCGGATGCAAAGTTTGATTCGGGCACCGGCTGGCCGAGCTTCGATAATCCTGCAAATACGAAGAATATTATTCTCAAGCATGACGACCAGTACGGTATGAATCGCACCGAAGTCACATGTGCCCATTGCGGCGCTCATCTCGGGCACGTCTTCGATGACGGTCCGACTTCAACCGGCAAGCGCTACTGCATTAATTCTGTCTGCCTTGACCTCAAGCCTGGGGATAAGGTATAATCTCTCGCATGTAAGTTTCTTGTGCTGTTTGCGAGGGCAACCTTAAGAACGAGCGAAGAGAAAAGTCCGGCGGCTTACATGTTAATTAAAGGCCGGCAAGAATAAGTAAAGAAATGTCAACAAAGCTCTATGTCGGAGGTATTCCTTATACCACGACTGAAGGTGGTCTCCGCGATGCATTTGCAAAAGCGGGAACTGTCACTTCAGCTTCCATTATTATCGATCGTATGACTGGACGCTCAAAAGGCTTCGGTTTCGTCGAAATGGCATCTGAAGATGAGGCCAACGCAGCTATCAGCATGTGGAACGGTCAGGATTTCGAAGGTCGCAAGCTCACGGTCAACGTTGCTCGCCCTCTCGAACCTCGCGCTCCGGGCATGGGTGGTATGAATCGTCGCCCAATGTAATCTCGGCTTCGGCCAATTACGCAAAACTCCCGCTTCGGCGGGTTTTTTGTTGTGTATAATAAAGAAATGATAATAACCAAACGCGCGGCGATTCTCGCGGCAGTGATTGTACTCTTGGCAGTCAGTATTAAATTCTTTCCGTACCACTGCAACTGCACAACGCCTGCTTCGGCAAGCACAGACAATGCCGGCTTGAAAACTGAGACGATTACACTCGGTAAAACACCTGTACAAGTCGAAGTTGCAGACACCGACGCATCGCGAACGCAAGGACTTTCGGATAGAACAAGCCTCGGAAGCGACAACGGCATGCTGTTCGTCTTCGATACTCCGCAAATTCCGGGATTCTGGATGAAAGATATGAATTTTTCGCTCGATATGGTCTGGATTGGTGTGGATAACTCAATTATTAAGATAGATAAAAACGTCGCACCCGACACATACCCAGCGATTTTCTATCCTCCGAGCGAGGTTAACAACGTCATCGAATTGCCCGCAGGATTTTCCGACGCACACTCGCTTCAAGTCGGTGAAAATTTCTCTATCGGACAATAATTTTTCATTAAAGGACAGATATTTCAGCCCTCATTATAAGCCTCGTTTGAAAGACTAGTTTACACGGGAGAAAAAATATTTCCGTGTGAAAAATAAGTTGTTATCCACAGTTTTTTGGGCGTGCTTTTTCCTACAATGAGTGAACATTTTACTTTTCAAAACCAATGACCTTACACATCACCAAGCGAGACGGAACCAAAGAGCTCTTCAACGCCGATAAGATCAACAAATCAATCGAACGCGCGTGTGTAGGGCTCGCCGACCCGATTTCGAAGGCGATGCAGGTGGCAACCGACACTCGTTTGACCGTCTACGACGGAATTACGACCGAAGAAATGGATCAGGCGACAGTCAGCGCGGCTGTTCAGAACATCAAAGACGATACCGAGTACGACAAGATTGCGACGCGTCTCTTCCTCAAGACTGTCTACAAGCAAGTGACCGACGGATACGATACCGATAGCGCTAAGGATCTCGAGCGCAAGCATCGCGACGGATTTATTTCGTTTATCAAAGAAGGAGTAGCGAAAAATCGCTTGCATCCGCAGATGGTGGAAAAATATGATCTCGAACGCTTGGCTGATGCGCTCAGACTCGAACGCGACGAACTCTTTCTCTACTCTGGCGTGAACGGTTTGATCAATCGCTACGGCATGAAAGATGAAAACCAGCGCGCGCTTGAGACTCCGCAATA
>Ga0134125_10001817_pt1 | contig 25819 bp, 23 predicted proteins | sample KB31751_FD_96464 | JGI IMG/M metagenome (GOLD analysis project Ga0134125, IMG submission 96464) | Terrestrial soil microbial communities with excess Nitrogen fertilizer from Kellogg Biological Station, Michigan, USA - KB3-175-1 | ecosystem: Environmental > Terrestrial > Soil > Unclassified ...
GAATACCTGAATGCCGCGACAAAGGGAAAGGATATTTCTGTCACCGTGATTGTTCCCAGCACACTCGATACGCCCGTAAACCGTAAAGCCATGCCGGATGCCGATCCGGAGAAATGGGTGAAGCCGGAACAACTGGCGGAAATACTGGAATTCATCGTTTCAGAAAGAGGAAATCCCTTGCGGGAAACGGTATTGAAAGTATATAATAATAGTTAGTTGTCACACTGATGTTGGCGTTTCTGAATAGTACACAAAATGCATAATCAGAGAATGTCCATCAAACAAACCTTTTCTGCATAAATGCTCTTCCTGATCCTGATTTTAAATATTTTTCAAACTCGAAGGCTTTGTACTTCTCTTTAAAAGCCCCATAAAAGATCAATTCAACAGGAAGGCAATTGGCAGTAGCGGGTACATTTCCGTTAATATGTCTTTGATACCTCGCTCTTAAGTCAGATGTGTAGCCTTTATAGTATTCTCCATTGTTACATCTCAATATATATACATAGTACATGGATGTAAATGTAAAATCAGAGCGTACGTGGGAAAAGGTGCTTTAACGGCGAATATGTCGGGAAACAACTTGTGATATTTGTAGAAAAAACGAGAATTCTTTAAGCCGGCAGACAAGCGGACTTCGTCCGTTGAAACCAGCCGGTCAGGGAAGAATGATCGATGAATTGAAACCAGCCTACGCCTTCGCCTGCTGAAAAAAGTCTCTTTCGCAACCTCTGCGGACTTCGTCCGCCGAAGCCCACCATTAGAGAAGCCCACCTTCGCTAAAGCTCCGGTGGGCGAAGGCGGAGAGGGCGGGATTCGAACCCGCGATAGCGTTTCCACTATACACACTTTCCAGGCGTGCTCCTTCAACCACTCGGACACCTCTCCAAAAAAATTCAGATAGCCTATGCACCTGGCTTACTACGGACAGCCCGCCTTCGCCAAGGCTTCGGCAGGCGAAGGGCGGCAAAAATAATACATCCGGCGCTTACAGTGCGAATATTTTTAAAGCATTTGCCGTTGTAACATCTGCAACCGTTTCCACATCAACACGCTTAATTTCCGCCAGCTTAGCCGCAACATAAGAGATATAACTGCTCTCATTTCGCTTTCCTCTGAAAGGAACCGGCGGCAGATAAGGTGCGTCTGTTTCCAGTACGATATTTTCCAGCGGAATATTTTTCAGCACTTCAGGTAATTTGCTGTTCTTGTAGGTAACCGTTCCGCCAATTCCCAGATAAAATCCCAGCGCAATAATTTCCTGTGCCGAGTGCTCATCTTCATTAAAGCAATGAAATATTCCCTTCAGGCTTCCTTGCTGATGTTCCCGGACCACAGCAATCGTTTGCTCCATCGATTGTCGTGAGTGGATTACAATGGGTAATGCATAATGCAATGCCCAGGCAATCTGCTGATGAAATGCCTGGTACTGCTGGCTTTCAAAGCTCCGGTCCCAATAAAAATCAAGGCCAATCTCCCCAATGGCTGCAAATTTTCGAAGGGCAAGGGAAGCCTCCACCCGCTTCAATTCCTCCGGAAAATCCGCCTTTACGGAACAGGGGTGCAAGCCCTGCATCGCAAAGCATTTGCCCGGAAACCGGCTTTCCAGATCAAATAACAGGGGCTCATTTTCCCGGTCAATGGCCGGAAGGTAAAATCGGGTGACGCCGGCCCTTCCCGCTCTTTCCATAGCCTCATTTATATCGGCTTCGAACACCGGCAGATATAAATGACAATGGCTATCAATCAGTTCCATAATTATAGATTTTTTAAAAATCCGGGTGGCGAATTAAGATAAAGTATTAAATTTAACAGCCTAAGTGCAAACACTTAGTCTCCCTTTTTACCCCCTTTTTTACCGTTTTTATAAACCATGCTCTATTCCCTGAATGGCTGTATCGGCATGGTTATCTGTGAAATATGTTTGGTGAATCAAAAAAAGTTCTACCTTTAAATCAGTTTTCATAGGGTACGGATTAAAAACGGGCCAGGGTGTCTACCCCGGCCCAATTTTTTTTACCCAATTGCTTCAAACAAATATCCCTGCGCCGAAAAATATTCCATCACCCGCGGTAGTGCTTCCCGGATTACTTTAAATGATTTTGCACTATCGTGGAATACCACGATACTTCCCGGCCCGGCTTTTTTTATTACCGTTTCCCCAACTGTTTTCCCGCTGACCGCCGGATCAAAATCCCCACTCAGGACATCCCACATGATGAGTTTATATTTCAGTACCTGCGTGAGATTTTTAATCTGAAATGCAGAGATCCTGCCATAGGGCGGACGGTATAAATCCGAATCAATCAGTTCCCGGGCTTTCTCTATGTCGGCCAGGTACAATTTGTCCGGAGTTTTCCAGCCATTCAGATGATTCATGCCGTGATTACCCACCCGGTGCCCTGCATTCAATATGTTTTTATATACATCCGGCTCGGCAATCACATTCTTCCCGATGCAGAAAAAAGTTGCCTGCGCATCGTATTTCTGCAACAGATCCAGTATAAAGGCCGTAGCACCCGCGTGCGGACCGTCATCAAAACTCAGGTAAATGACTTTTCTGTCTGCCGGCATCTTCCAGATCCCGGAAGGATAGAGCTTCCTCAACCATCCTGGAGTTTTGCTGAAATAAAACATACCGCAATTTAATCAGAAGCTGTTGATGTGGATCACTTCTCCGTTTTGGCGGAATATTTTCCCATTCTCCTTTAAAAACTTTTCCTGGCTGATTTCATCGGTGAGGAGTTTATCCATATAGTTTTTTACTTCTTCATTCGTAATGGTTACCGGCTTACCGGAATAAAGAACCTGATCTGTATACCCGATCAATACCGGATCGAGCATATTGTAAAAAAGATTGCGGCTGGCAAAAATATCAGAGCCGATCACCTGATCACCGGACATGCATACGATTCCCACGATCGTGCTGTCCCCCGCTTTAAAATGGTCATGGAAAAAATTAATATACTCGTTCTGGAGGGTTTGCATTTTCTTATCGCCATTACGGGAAAGATAAGCGAGGCTTTTACTTCTGATATGCTGACTATCCAGCTGACGGGACACTTCCTGCCAGATCAAAACCTGGTTGCGGTTTACATCCAGTACTTTTCTCAAAGAGGAATTTGCAAAATTTTCGTAACGGAATTTTCTTTCCTTGTCACTCCATCGGCCTTCTTCCACACACATAACCGAGATATACTGATCCCGGCCATCAGGCACCAGTACCGTATCCCGGGTTACCATACGGTCCTGCCGTCCGCCCGAGAAAATTTCACCGGAAGCCACATAGATCGGCTGATCGGAAACATTCCGGATGCGCATATAATGTACATTCTCCGTGGATGCCGTTCCGCGTTCGGAAACCGTTGCCAGTCCCTCTTTTAAGGCGTGATTAAGAGATATGATATGGGACGCCGACTCGCCAAAACCCTTTTGCTTCGGGCGTATCGGAATGATCTTCAGATTCCTGAATTCCACCGCGCTGTCATAATCCACGTACAGCGTTTGGTAAGTCAGTTGCTGGGCATGAACAGGAACCCGCAGGACCAGCAGAAATAATGCAGAAATAAGAAATTTCACCCGTGAATATACAATTTGAATCAGCAACGCGCAACAGAAAAGCAGGGATTAACATTTATCTTTGCGGTCCATGGAGAAAAAAATCAGGGTGCGGTTTGCGCCCAGTCCCACAGGCGGTTTACACCTCGGCGGCGTTCGCACCGTATTGTATAATTATCTGTTCGCCAAACAGCATCAGGGCGATTTTATTTTGCGCATTGAAGACACGGATCAGTCGCGTTATGTTCCCGGGGCCGAAGAATATATCTATGAAACCCTGCAGTGGTGCGGACTGGAACCGGATGAAAGTCCCTTGAAAGGCGGTCCCTACGGTCCTTACCGGCAAAGCGAACGCAAAAAAATTTACCGGCAATATGCAGAACAACTGGTAAAAGCCGGTCAGGCTTATTACGCCTTCGACACGCCCGGTGAACTCGAATCCATGCGGTTGAAACAGCGCACGCCGGAAAATCCCTCCCCTCAGTACGATCACCGTACCCGTAAACACATGCGCAATGCACTCACCCTAACCCCCGAAGAAACGGAAAAACTGATTGCAGAAGGTATCCCCCATGTGATCCGCATCAGGATACCGGACAATGAAACGATCCGGTTCAACGATATGATCCGTGGGGAAATCAATTTCGACACTGCTCTCCTCGATGACAAGGTATTGCTCAAAACAGATGGCATGCCCACCTATCATCTGGCCGTGGTCGTGGATGATTATCTCATGCAGATCACGCATGCCTTCCGGGGCGAAGAATGGCTGCCCAGCGCTCCGCTGCATATATTGCTCTGGAGATATTTATTCGGTGAAGATCAAATGCCGCAATGGGCCCATTTCCCCCTGATCATGAAGCCCGACGGCAAAGGAAAACTGAGCAAGCGGGATGGTGCCCGGCTGGGGATACCCATTTACGCCATGGACTGGAAGGATCCGGCTTCCGGGGAGTCCATTCCCGGTTTCCGGGAAACAGGTTTTATACCCGCGGCCTTTGTGAACATGCTGGCTGTGCTGGGTTGGAATGATGGCACCGAACAGGAATTGTACAGCATTGCAGAACTGATTGAAAAATTTTCTGTTGAGCGGGTGCATAAGGCGGGCGCCAGGTTCGATTATGAAAAAGCAAAATGGTTTAACCACGAATGGATCAAAAAGCTTTCCGTTGAAGAGCTGTTGCCTTTTGTAAAAAAGCTCCTGGAAGAAAAAAACCTGCCCATTGCCGATGATCAGCTTCTCCTTTCTGTGATCAGCCTGGTCCGCGACCGCTGCAGCTTAATCCCCGATTTTTACCCGCAGGCGAAATTCTTCTTTGAAGCCCCGCAGCAGTGGGATCTACAGGCTGTAAAACCAAAATGGAATGATGAGAAAGCGGATTTTTTCGGGGATTTACTTGAGCAACTGAAGAATTTGCCGGATTGGACTGCATTTTCCGTGGAAGCGGCATTTAAAGAACTGGCTGTCGCGAAAAATATCAAGGCCGGTGAACTGCAGCTTCCACTGCGCATCATGCTGGTTGGTGAAAAAATGGGACCCCCTGTTTTCGAGATTGCTGCAACACTGGGCAGGGATAGAACGATTGACAGGATTGAAAGGCTGCTGGACCGGATCGGAAAGACTTAACCTGCTCAAATGCAAAAGATAAAAAGGCTGCTTTATTTTCTGGCTTTCCTCAAACTCATCCTGCCTTTCCTTTTGCAAAATCCCGTCTACGAACCGCACCGGGATGAATTTCTCTATCTCGCAGAAGGTAACCACATGGCTTTCGGATTTATGGAAGTGCCACCGTTACTTTCTGTGTTTGCCTGGCTCACACATCTTGCCGGAGCTGGCATGTTCTGGATCAAAATCTGGCCCTCCCTGTTCGGCGCGCTGAATTTTATCCTGGCGGGGAAAATTGTTCTTTCGCTGGGCGGGAAGGCCTTTTCCGTCTTTCTGCTCTTCCTGAGTTTTATTTTCAGCGCTTTTCTGCGGGTGCATTTTCTTTTCCAGCCGAATTTTCTGGAGATCTTTTTTTACAGCCTGATTGGCTATGGCTTGATCCGTTATATACAAACTTCAGAAAATAAATGGCTTTATATCACCGGTACTGCCATGGGACTGGGATTGCTGAGTAAATATTCCGTTGCTTTTTATATCGTCTCCGTGGCCGTTGCCCTTTTGCTTAGCCCGCAGAGAAAGATATTCCTTAACAGACATTTTTATTTTGCACTGGGCGTTGCCGTTATACTCTTTCTGCCCAATTTCATCTGGCAGTATACCCATCATTTTCCCGTGCTGCACCATATGGGCGAACTCACCAGAACCCAGTTGCAATACGTTAGCTCTTCCTCTTTTCTGAAAGACCAGATCCTGATGTTCTTCCCCTGCTTTATGGTCTGGATTGCCGGATTGATTTTTATGCTGACCACCCGGTCCGGCAGGAGATACGTTTTCCTGGCCTGGGCATATTTCGGGGTGATTGCCATCCTGCTCTATTTTCATGGAAAAAGTTATTATGCGCTCGGGCTTTATCCGCTGTTGCTGGGCTTTGGATCTTTTGCTATAGAAAGATGGACTGCCGAAAGGTTTTATTTTCTTCGTTACCTCATTACAGCCTGGGCCGTTCTTTTTGGTTTGTATTCTTCCGTTATCCTGCTGCCCATGCAGCAACCTGCTCAGCTGGCCAAAACTTATGTTAAAATGCACGCCGTTAAAACCGGCGCCCTGCATTGGGAAGACCTTCGGGATCACCCCTTACCCCAGGATTTTGCCGATATGCTGGGCTGGGAAGAAATGGCGCAAAAAACAGGCGCTGCCTACAATAGCCTGAAGGAAGATGAAAAAAGACAAACCATCGTTTTTGCCGACAATTACGGAATGGCCGGCGCCATTAACTTCTACAGGAAAAAATACCATCTCCCCGAAGCCTATAGCGACAATGCCAGCTTTCTCTACTGGCTGCCGGATCAGATGCCCATAAAAAACCTCGTGCTGATCACGGATGATCAGGAAGAACTGCAGCATGCTTTCATACAGGATTTTTCAGAGGCCATACTTTACGACAGCATTACCAGTCCCTATGCCCGGGAACGCGGAGACCTGATCATTATTCTGAAGGGCGCGAATGATGCGTTCCGGAAATTTTTTAAAGAGAAGATTGAAGAGGATAAGAGGAGGCTGGTGGAGCATTAGCTGACGGTTAACAGATGACGGTTGACGGACTTTAAGCGTTACTTCGTGGTAGAATATTCTCTTTATGATCCACAAAAGTCCGTCAACCGTCATCCGTCATCCGTCAACCATTATTACCTAATTTTACCATCATGAACAATCCCCGCCCCATCAGGGTCCTTGTCGCCAAAGTAGGCCTCGACGGTCATGACCGGGGCGCAAAAGTAATTGCCACTTCACTCCGGGATGCAGGCATGGAAGTAATTTACACCGGGCTCCGGCAAACTCCGGAAATGGTGGTGAATGCAGCGCTCCAGGAGGATGTGGACGCCATCGGCATCAGCATACTCAGCGGAGCGCAGATGACCGTTTTTCCAAAGATCCTTAGCCTGATGAGGGAAAAACAAATGACGGATGTGCTGCTTACAGGAGGAGGCATTATTCCGGAAGATGATATGAAATCGCTTCAGCAACTGGGGGCAGGCAGGCTATTTGCACCCGGAACTGATACCCGGGAGATTGCGGAATATATCCGCGAATGGGTAGCGGAGAAAAAACGAAGTGTCAACACCTGAAAAAACGGAATATGTACCAGACATTGATCACCGCTCTTGCTGAAAATATTTTTACCATCACCATTAACCGGCCGGAAAAATTAAATGCCCTGAACAGCCTGGTGATCCGGGAACTGGGAGAAGCGGTTGAAGAGGTATATCAGCATGCGGCCATCCGCGCTGCCATCATTACCGGCTCCGGCAATAAGGCCTTTGCAGCCGGCGCAGACATCAGCGGTTTTGCAGGATTAAGCAGGGAGGAAGGCCGGAGCCTGGCCAAAGAGGGACTGGAAGTTTTCTTTAAAATCGAAAATGCTCCCAAACCCATTGTGGCGGCCGTAAACGGTTTTGCGCTGGGTGGTGGCTGTGAGCTCGCGATGGCCTGTCATTTCAGGCTCTGCAGTGATCTGGCGCAGTTCGGTCAGCCGGAACTGAACCTGGGCCTGATCCCCGGCTACGGAGGAACCCAGCGGCTGACCCGGCTGATTGGAAAAGGAAGGGCAATGGAAGCACTGCTTACCGGAAACCTCATCAATGCATCACTTGCGCTGCAATACGGGCTGGTCAACTACGTTACTTCTCCGGAAGAATTACTGGAAAAAACAAAAGTGATCCTGAACCAGATCACCAGCAAATCACCACTCGCCATTGCGAAATGCATCGCGGCTGCCAACGCGGCAACAGGAAACGAAGAGGGATATGCGCTGGAAACAGAAAAATTCGGGGAAAGTTTCGGCACAGATGATATGAAAGAAGGTATCCTGGCTTTCCTCGAAAAGAGAAAACCGGTTTTTAAGGGATCCTGAGAAACAACAGCCCCGAGACCCCGTTAAATTAAATTTTGAATATGTACGTCGGTCCGCCCCTGAGCGATAAACTGCACTGGTATAAAGATGCCATTATTTATGAGCTTCATATCAAGGCCTTCCGGGATGGAAACGGAGATGGCATCGGCGACTTCGAGGGTCTGTTGCTTACGCTCGACTATCTGCAGGATATCGGGATAACAGCCATCTGGCTGCTGCCCTTTTATCCGAGTCCCCTGAAAGACGATGGCTACGATATTGCGGATTACTATCAGATTCATCCCGCTTACGGCAATATTGCAGAGTTCAAACAATTCCTGAACGAGGCCCATAAACGGAACCTGAAAGTGATCACCGAACTGGTGATCAACCATACTTCCGATCAGCATCCCTGGTTTCAGAAAGCACGCAGGGCGCCAAAAGGATCGCCCGAAAGGGACTTTTATGTCTGGAGCGACGACCCGAATCAGTACAAGGACGTACGCATCATTTTTCAGGATTTCGAACCCTCCAACTGGAGCTGGGATGCCGTTGCGGAACAATATTACTGGCACCGTTTCTTTTATCATCAGCCGGATCTGAATTTTGAAAATCCCCTGGTGCAGGATGAGATCCTCCGGATCATTTCCTACTGGTGCGGGATGGGCGTGGATGGCTTCCGGCTGGATGCCGTTCCTTATCTTTTTGAACGGGAGGGAACCAATGGGGAGAATCTGCCCGAAACCCATGTGTTTCTGAAAAAACTCAGGAAGCATGTGGACGAACATTTTCCCGGAACGGTCTTTCTCGCGGAAGCCAATATGTGGCCCGAGGATGCCGCTGCCTATTTCGGAAACGGCGATGAATGTCATATGAATTTCCATTTCCCTTTGATGCCCCGGATGTTTATGGCATTGCAAAGGGAGGACCGCTATCCGGTCACGGATATTTTTGATCAGACGCCGGCCATCCCCGATACCTGTCAGTGGGCGATCTTTCTCCGGAACCACGATGAACTCACCCTGGAAATGGTCACCGATGAAGAAAGGGATTACATGTACAAAGTATATGCAAAGGATCCGAAAGCCAGGATCAACCTGGGCATCCGGCACCGGCTGGCGCCCCTGCTGAAAAACAACCGGCATAAAATAGAATTGCTGAACTGCCTGCTTTTTTCCCTGCCCGGAACACCCGTCATTTACTACGGGGATGAAATCGGCATGGGAGATAATTTCTACCTCGGCGACCGTGACGGCGTGCGGACCCCCATGCAATGGTCGCGCGACCGGAATGCGGGATTTTCAACAGCCAATCCGCAACAACTCTACCTTCCGCTGATACTGGATCCGGAATATCACTACGAATCGGTGAATGCTGAAACGCAGCGTCTGAATACTTCTTCCCTGCTCTGGTTCATGAAGCGGATCATCAATATGCGCAAACGGTATAAAGCGTTCGGCCGCGGCAATCTGAACGTATTGAATCTGGAGAACCCGAAAGTTTTCGCTTTCACCCGCACCTATGAAGAAGAAACCATACTGGTGCTGGTGAACCTGTCCAAGTTTCCACAGCCTGCAGAAGTGGATCTTTCCGATTATAAAGGATATAACCTGATTGAAGTGGTGAGCCGGAACAAATTTCCCAAAGTAAAGGAAGACGGTTACTATTTTTTTACCCTTGCCGCCTACGCGTTTCATTGGTTCGCCCTGGAAAAAACAAAGGATGAAATTCAATCATCGGCCACGCTGCCCTTTCTGGAAATATCCGGGTGGGGGGAAATGCAGCAACTGCCAAATATTGAGCAACTGGAAACGCTGATCCTGCCGCGATATCTCCCGAAAACAAAATGGTTTAACGGGCTCCATAAAGCGCTATACAGCTTAAAGATCAGCAATCACGAAACGATAACTTTCAGTGAGCATCCGGTATTCTGGATTCTTGTCGACGCGGTTTATCAAAGTGGATTGCCGGAAACTTATCAGCTGCCCCTTCGGTTTGTTTCGGAAAAGGAAGCTGAAAAGATCCGGGAAACAAATCCAAATGCCATACTCGCCATTATGGAATGCAATAAGAAAAAGGGATTTCTCTGTGATGCATTCTTTACCAACTCCCTGCAGCAGGACCTGATCAATCACATGTCGGCGCAGCAGGAAGTACCCCTCCGGCTCGGACGGATGGATTTCTACGGCAATGAATCCCTGAAAGAATACCGGAAAGAATCGGACGAAGTCAGAACGCGCATTCATACCTCCGATGAGTCAAATACTTCCATCACCTACGACAACCGCTTTTTCCTGCGGATGTACCGTAAAATAGATATTTCGATTAATCCGGATCTCGAGATCACCCGCTTCTTAAGTGAAAAGGCAAAATTCAAATATATGCCCCGGTTTATCGGCGCCATTGAATGGAAATATGACCAAAAGGCAATCGTACTGGGCATTATGCAGACCATGATCGAGAATCACGGTAACGGATATACGTATATGCGGGAAAGGGTAAACAATTTTATTGAGCGGGTCATGGCCAGGGAAAGATCCCAGCTTAACCCCTTTGAATTTATCGGCACCCTGGTGAATCCGGTGGGCTTTGAACAGCTTCCGGAACATCTGCAGGAACTCGTCGGCACCAATGCCGCAGGCGAGACCCGGCTGCTGGGAAAACGAACCGGCCAGATGCACCTGGCCCTGGCATCGGCATCCGGGGAGGACGAGGCTTTCCGGCCGGAGCCATTCTCCCTGCATTATCAGCGTTCGCTGTATTCGCATATGCAGTCCCTGCTCCGGGAAGCCTTTCAGAATCTGAACCGGTACCAGAAAAAGGCAACCGGTGACCTGGCAAAAAAAACAGAACTGATCCTGTCGCAACGAAACGTGCTCGTGGATGAAATGAAAAAAATTTATGCAAAAAAACTGGATGTGATCAAGATCAGGATCCATGGGAATTATAATTTATCCCAGGTGTTGCTTACCGGAAAGGATATGGCCATTCAGGATTATGGCGGGGATGCAGCCCATAGTTATAGCGAACGCAGGCTCAAACGGGCGGCTTTCCGGGATGTGGCATCCATGGTCACTTCCATTTACGAAGTCACACTGGAATCCTTCCTGAACAACGACCACATCTCCAAAGAATCACATGCCGACCTGCTTCCGTTTTCAACCTTATGGGCACACTATATCAGCGGCATCTTTATCAATTCCTGGAAAGAAACGGTAAAAGGAAGTAAACTGATCCCTGCCGATCCGGAAGATCTTTCCATGATGCTGCAGAATTACCTGCTTCTTCAGATCCTGAAAAAATTAAACTACGACGTAAATTATCACGAAGAAAACACCCCGGTGTCATTGGATATCATCTTATCGCTGTTGAAGCTGGACAATCAGCCGCAGCACGCCGTTGCAGAAGCAGTCGGAGCTCCGCGCTAAAATCCGGTGACCGGATCCTGCCTGCCATACAGAAAATCCCACATACAGGTAATTGTCCGGCATCGCCGATTGGAATAATTTGGGGCCGTTTAAACCTGCTCCATGCTTGTTAAAACTTACGGAAGTGCCGTTTACGGGGTTGATGCCATTACCATTACTGTGGAGGTAAATGTGATGAAGGGGAAAAATTATTTCATTGTCGGTTTGCCGGACAATGCCATCAGGGAAAGTCTGCAGCGGGTGGAAAGCGCATTAAAAACCAACGGATACCTGATGCCAAGAATTAAACTGCTGATAAATCTTGCGCCGGCCAATATCCGCAAATCAGGATCGGCATTTGATTTACCTATTGCCATTGGAATTCTGGCAGCCAGCGGGCAGATCAAAAACCAGGCTCGTTTGAAACAATTCCTGATCATGGGTGAATTAAACCTGGACGGGAGCATTCTTCCCGTAAAAGGCGCGCTGCCGATGGCCATTCAGGCAGACCGGGAGAAATTCGCCGGATTCCTGGTGCCGGGAGCGAACCGGTACGAAGCGGCCATGGTGCGCAATCTTTCCATTTATCCGGTATCCCATATCCGCGAGGTTGTTGACTTTCTTGATGGCAGTAAGAATATACCGGCTCTTCAAACCGATCCGCGTCTTGATTTTTTTTCCGGACAATTTGATTTCGATATTGATTTCAGAGATGTTAAGGGGCAGCAAAATATAAAGCGGGCGCTGGAAATTGCAGCTGCCGGAGCGCACAATGCCATTCTGATCGGGCCGCCGGGATCAGGAAAAACCATGCTGGCGAAAAGATTACCAACTATTCTTCCGCCACTCAACCTGACGGAAGCGCTGGAAACGACAAAAATTTACAGTGTGGCGGGTAAACTTCCTTCAGGTTCCATGCTGATCGCCCGCCGTCCCTTCCGGTCGCCGCATCATACTATTTCGGATATGGCCCTCGTTGGAGGGGGTGGAATTCCGCAACCCGGCGAAATTTCCCTCGCTCATAATGGCGTCTTGTTTCTTGATGAATTGCCTGAATTCAAAAGAACGGTTCTGGAAGTAATGCGTCAGCCCATGGAAGAAAGGAAAGTGAATATCAGCCGCGCTAAAATGACCATCGATTTTCCCGCCCGCTTTATGCTGCTGGCATCCATGAATCCCTGTCCCTGCGGCTTTTACAATCACCCCGACCGGGAATGCAGTTGTCCCCCCGGAGCCGTTCAGAAATACCTGAACAGGATTTCAGGCCCGCTGCTCGACCGCATCGACCTGCATGTGGAAGTGACCCCGGTCAGCTATACGGAACTGACTACGATAAACACAGAAGAACCTTCCTCCCTGATCAGGAACCGGGTTATGCAGGCCGGAAAGAAGCAATCGGAAAGATTCCGGAATCATCCTGGAATTTATGCGAACGCGCAAATGGACAGCGCGCTGCTTAAAAAGATTTGTGTGCTGAATATGGCCGGCTCGGCCCTCCTGCGATCTGCCATGGAGAAGTTAAATCTCTCCGCAAGGGCATTTGACCGTATTCTCAAGGTTTCGAGAACCATTGCAGATCTGTCAGAATCGGAAGAAATTAAAACGGAACATCTGGCCGAAGCCATACAATACCGGAGCCTGGACAGGGAGTCCTGGGCGGGCTGATCATCTGAGATTCTCAACCAGGAACTTGGCGTCCATATGGCTCATCCGTTCGAGGCGCTTCAGCTTGAAGGTCCTGAACGAAAAAACACATTTCAGTATCTGACGGGTAGTAAGCCGGAGAATCTTGAAATCCAGTGCAGGACGGGCATTACGGATGTAAAAGGCATCCCACTGGTAGCGATGGAAAATACTGTAGAAATTATCTGTCCGTCCCCTGTATCCCTTCACCTGCGCCATGCCGGTAATACCGGGCTTGGCGCAATACCGGAGCGGATAATTTGAAATTACAATGCTGAATGCCTGGTCGTCTTTCTTCATAAAAGGACGGGGCCCGACAACGCTCATGTTTCCGATAAGCACATTCAAAAATTGCGGTAATTCATCGAGACTTGTAAGACGTAAATAATGACCGAGACGGGTGATGCGCGAGTCATTGAACGTGGCCTGTTTGGAATCCGAGTCCTCATTCACAACCATTGTACGCAATTTATAGCAACGAAAGGGGATGCCGAGAAAACCGATCCGGGTCTGAACAAAAAACACAGGTCCTTTGGAATCCAGCTTGATTAATATGGCCAGTATGGGAATTAGCCAGCTGAGAACCAGCGTGATAAGGAGAATTGAAGCGAATATGTCAAAAAGACGCTTTCCCGTCTGAAATAAAATCCCACTGAACCGCGCCTTCACCTTTCTTTTCTTTCTGGAGATATGTTGAAAATGCGTAATATAACTTTTGCTTCGAACTCCGGTGGTCATAAGATATCAGTTTTATACGATCAATAATTACTTCCCTTTCATACGGGGACTTAAGGCAAATTTCCTGCCTTTCCCTGCCAATACCTCCCTTTTTCCCTACTTTAACAATTAATATGCCCATTTAAACCTTGACGACATTCCGCTGCAAAAGGATGCTTCACGGAATAAAAAAATTTTATATAAAGAATTCAAACGGGGTTATTTGTTTTTTATTGCAAAAGAATGGGAACTGGTTCGTTTTTAAAAATAATATTTTGTTTTTTTCAAATTATAAGTGCAAGCACTTAGTTAATTGCAAATGCGGGTCAATAAGCTTTTCAACAGACAAAAAATTGCAGCATAGTGCTGCCTCATGTCCTGCTGATAAATATCCGGCAGCATTTGGCTGAAGGAACTTACCTTGTGAAAATTTCCGCAGGATCAAAAGAGTTTTCCGGAAAATATTTTCCCGGAACAGCGCAGGTGGACTTTACAGAACGCATCCTTTAATAGTTAATATGAAAATTGGCATCCTGGGGACAAGGGGCATCCCTAATCAATACGGTGGATTTGAGCAGCTCGCTGAGTACCTGTCCGTCGGATTGCTGGAAAAGTCTTTTGAAGTTTATGTTTACAATACCCATAATCATTCCTACCAGGAAAAAACATGGAACGGCGTAAATATCATACACTGTTTCAATCCCGAAGACAAATTAAAAACGGCCGGTCAGTTCATTTACGACCTCAACTGCATTCTGGACGCCCGCAAGCGGGGGTTTGACGTTTTGCTTATTCTTGGGTATACCAGCATTTCGGTCTGGGGAAGATTATTTCCAAAAAAAGCCGCCATCATTATCAATATGGACGGTCTGGAATGGAAACGAAATAAATATGCGGGGAAAATCAGGAAATTTCTGTTCTATGCAGAGAAACTGGCGGTAAAATTCTGCGACTATTTTGTTGCGGATTCCCTTGCGATTCAAAAATACCTGCAAAGCAAATACGATATTCCCAGCACGTTTATTGCTTATGGCGCCGATATGCCGGGCGCGGCCGACGAGGCAGATCTTGCGGAAAAGGGCCTTATCCCCTTTGGGTATTTCCTGATCATTGCCCGTATGGAACCGGAGAACAATATCGAAATGATGCTCGACGGGTTTTCGGCAAGCCGTTCTGAGAAAAAAATGATCCTCATCGGGAATCCAACTAACCAGTATGGCACTTACCTGCAGAACAAATTCCGGTCCGACAAAAGAATAATTTTTTTGGGTGCCATATACGACAAGGCAAAACTGCATTCCCTGAAGGCTTTCTCCGCTATGTATTTTCATGGTCACAGCGCCGGTGGAACGAACCCTTCGCTCCTGGAAGCCATGGCCAGCGGAGCGCTGATCGCCGCAAACAATAATGAATTTAACGCTTCCCTGCTGCGAAAGGATGCTTATTATTTCCTGGACGCGGATGAAGTCAAAAAGCTGGTGGAAGACGTTACGCACGGGACAAAGGAAAATACGATGATTGAAAATAATATCAGAAAAATCCGGGAGGAATTTTCCTGGCCGAAGATCATTGATCAGTATGCCGAGTATATAATTGCATGCTACAGCGATAAAAACTCATGAGGGTATACGCTAAGGCCGTCAAATAACAAATTCGTATGCATTCACCTGTTATCTCAATTATTACCATCGTATTCAACGGAGAAAAGCACCTGGAGCAAACGATCTGCAGCGTCCTGAATCAGACCTACCGAAATATCCAATACATTATCATCGACGGAGGTTCAACAGATCAGTCGGTAAACATTATTAAGAAATATGAAAGAGATATTTTTTATTGGATCAGCGAGAAAGACAGAGGCATCAGTGATGCATTTAATAAGGGAATCGCCCGGGCAACCGGCGATGTGATTGGCATCATCAATGCCGATGACTGGTTTGAACGGGATGCGTTCGAACGGGTTGCCGCCCAAATAGCCGGCGCCGACATCTGTTATGGAGATATCCAGTTATGGAAAAACGAGAAAAAAGAACTGATTCAAAAAGGAAATTTAGAATTGTTGAGCAGAGAGATGACAATCCATCATGCCACGGTATTCGTGAAAAGGGAAATATATGAAACCTATGGAGGATTTGATCCGGAATACCGCTGTGCGATGGATTATGATCTACTGTTGCGATTCCGAGTAAATAACTGCCGGTTCATTTACATCCCGCATGTGCTTTCCAATATGCGCTGGGGTGGCTTCAGCGATAAATTCTGGGCACTGGGTTGCCGCGAAACACTTGAAATAAAAAACAAATATTTGCCCGAAAGGAAACTAATCAATCAACTCTACTATATTAAGCATATGGCTGCGATACGGATCGCCAAAACCCTGTCCAGGCTTAACCTCGGATTTGTTACGCGGATTTATCGAAAGTTATTTTCACCTATCAAAAAAGAATACAACGATTAACCTGCCGGGATTGTGGATTGGGTCCCTTTGTACATAACCAAAGGAAAGAATACAAAAAGAACAATACCATACTGCGTTTTTAGCGGCGCATCCGTAAAACAAAAACAGAGCAGGAGAATTACAAACACCCGGAAGGACAGATGGCCGGATTTCACTGCCATCCGGAGCAGGCCAGCGCAGGCCAGGATAAAAAATGCCAGTCCAAAAAGGCCTGTTTCCAGGATCGCCTGGAGGAACTGATTGTGCGAATGGTAGCCGAGATAACCCGTTTTATTGCCCGGCGTTCCTCCCGTAAACAAATTTTCGCGCTTGTACTTTTCAGCCAGCGCATCCTGGCTGTCGCCAGGGCTTACTCCGAATATCCAGGCATGCTTTTCATTTAAAATCTCATATACGAACCGCCAGGACAGCAACCTGAACTGAACACCGGTGAAGTAATCTCCCGGATTAAATTTTTGTTGCCGGATCAATGCAATACCTCCATCCGTTTCAACCTGCAGTCGTTTACTGAATGGGGTATGGGCCAGGAGCAGGCCCGCCATCAGCGCCCCAATCAAAAAAAGTCCTGCAAACCGGTAGGTTCTGCGTTTGACAAGCGCATCGGTAAAGGCAAAGATGTACAGGATGTACAGAAAATAAATTATTATCACCAGTTTGGAGGAGAGCAAAAAAAGGAAAACGGAAAAATAGATTATCAGGAAAACGATCCAGGTTTTATTCTTCAGGAAAAGGAGACTGGAATATTCATCTACCAGAAATAAAATACCAAAGAAAACGATCACGGAGAACTGAATGGCGTGATCTGAATACAAACTTACAAGCGGATGATAGAAAAATACGCCGGCATCGTGATGCTGGAAAAAGGATATCGTGGCCCACGCGATAGCAAGGATTGTTGCGGACAACAGGATATAGACGAAGCACTTCATTACCCTTCCATAGGATTGCCTGTTCAACAGACCGCTGTATAGCACCCCCACCGGCAAAACAATGATTCCCAGATTGGTCTGAAAAATAGAGGTGCCTTCCTGCTGGTTTCCGGTATACAGCAGGGCGATCGCCTGCATGACAAAAAATAAATATATTCCAGTGGTAAAAAGATTAAAAAAGGAGGGGTTCCACCATTTTCCGCTGTACACCCTGTAGGCCAGCAGGGCATTGGCGGTCAACAGGATCGTAGATAAGCCCACAAAAAAGCGGATACTGAAAATAAAGCTAAATAAGAAAAGAATCAGCAGCAGTTCGTTCAGCCGGTTCAGTATTTTGCTCTCCTGAATTCTTTTCATAAAAGGATTACTCAAATATACAGTCATAAGCGTCAATATATACTATTTCCGGCGGGGAAACCGTCCGTCTTATGTAGTCTGTCAGCCGAGCTGAAAACAGGATTACGCCAGCAGAACATTTATTCATAATAGATTTAATTTGTTATTTTTGGCGAATTGGAAAAATTACCCCTGTAACCATAACTGCCCCATCATTCGAAAGATATTGAAATGAGTGAAGAAAACATAAAAAGAGAAGACGAAATTGTCTTACCCCCATTAAAAAAAATCACGGTTCAATTCCTTCGTTTCATTTTCTCTATCGTTGATTTATTGCTGGAAGTGGTCAGGAGAAGCAAACTCCTTCTGCTAATAGGTCTCGTTGCCGGTCTGGCCGCGGGGTATTTCTTTTATACTTCCAGGACGGCCTATTTCGAAGTTTCGATGATCGCGGAATCTTCTTCGATATACCGGAAGACCCTGGCGGAAATGATCAAATCCCTTAATGACCTGGTTGCTTCACAATCTTATAGCAAATTAGCCTCAGAACTTCGCATCAGTGATCCGCAGGCCAGACAGATTAGTCATATAGAAATGACCAGTTTGCTCAACGAATCGCTGGAAAATGACACATCCACAAAATTTAATGTGCCATTTAAGGTCATCGCCCGCATCAAACAAACTGAGCTGACGGATACCTTTCAAAATGCAGTTATTAACTATCTGGATAATAAACCATTGTTTAAAAAGGTCAAGGAACAACAGGTTAAATACTATAATGAAAAACTGGATTTTATCGATCGGGAACTTGCGAAACTGGATACGCTGAAAACAGAGTATAATCGCTTTTTCGCTTCCTCTAAAATTACAACCACGTATTACAGCAATGATGTTGATCCATCCAACATATACAGACATTCGAATGAACTGTTCAATGAAAAAGGAGCTATTATGAGCTGGCTGATCTCGGATTCAAAACCCATCCAGGTTATTGACGAATTCAAAAGCCCTTTGTTGCCGCAATCCTACTCCCGTTTCAAATTGATGACCTACGGGGCTTTATTCGGCCTGGGCATTTGTTTCCTCTTTGGTTTGTATAGGTACCTGTACCGGAAAACCTGGAACAATCAGCAGTAACTATCACATAAAAATCCGGACCCGAAATCCACGGTCACTTTGGTAACCTTGAAGACAACCCTTATTCCGGCCAGCCAATGAAAGTATTCAGGTCATCGGGGAAATGGATAGCAAAATACAAAAACAACTTGTTGGTTAACAGGTTGTTCGCTGTCCTGAGCATTGATATCCTGGTCAAGTTGGCCGGCATCATTCTGCTGCCGGTTTATCTGCGGCTGATGACCCAGGAGGAATATGGGTTATACAGCTACCTGCTGTCCATTATTTTTACATTCTCCGTGGTGTTGAATTTTGGTTTATACATCCCCTTAAGCAAATACTATCATGATTTTGAAAATGAAGAAGAGAAGGGCCGGCTTTTGTTTACCGTCTTTTGTCTTCTGGCCCTGATACTGGCTTGTGTCATTTTCCCCATTTATTTTTTCAAGTGGGATTATGCCCTGGTAAGAATTCTTTTTAAAAACCAGATTGACTATGCGAATTACCGCGGCTCCGTGTTACTGGCATTAATCGTTTGTATTGGAAATTTCATGCTTACCAACTTTCTGTATACCTCAGAGAAAATAAGAAATCTCAAACAATATAATTTCCTGAGGGTAGTCTGCATAAACATTTCGGCAGTCGTATTTCTGTATGTCCTGAAAAACCACGATAAAGTCAGAGTCCGCCTTGAAACCACTTATATTGTGGAAGCAATCCTGTTTTTGGTTTTTATTTACATCTTTATTAAGGAAGTCAGAGCGCGCTTTAGCAGGAAAATTGCGCTTGCCGGACTTAAACTGGCTCTTCCGGTGATGCTTTCCGCAGTTTTCGGCATTGTCATCAATTTCAGCGATAAATTCTTCCTGGAAAAATACGGCTCCTTTAAAGAGATGTCTTATTACTATCTGGCGGTTTCCTGTGCCGGGGTTATTCCCCTGATCTTTAATTCGTTTCAGAATGCGTGGCTCCCCCTGTTCCTCAAAGAGAAAGACCTCAGAAAAAATGTTGCAAAAACCAATAAACTGATCATCCGGATCTTTGCGATCTTCGCGATTCTGTCCTGTTCTATCCAGTTCTTCGTCTGGGTTGTCATTTCGCTGGGAATTATTCAAAGCAAATACCATGAAGCCTTATATGTTCTCCCGCTTCTTTTAACCTCCCAGATTTTAGCGGCGCTCACCCCGCTGTACACGAACTACCTTGTTTATTTTGAAAAAACCCATGTGGTTTCCATTACCGGACTCATCATTTGCTGTATCAGCCTCGGCCTGAGCATGCTGATTATACCACGCTGGGGTGTCTACGGAGCCGGCGTAGTGTCGATTGCGTCCAACGCCTGTTATTTTATCATTTATTATTTTATTATAAAGATCTATATTCAGAAAAAAATGGACCTCATTCCTGTTATCAATTCATAAGCATTATCCCATGCCAACTCCCAACCCGGTTATCTATCTGAAAAAATCATTGAAAGCACTTTGGAACAGACCGCGTCTGAAAAGCCTGTTTTCCTTTATCCGGTATTATCCGACATGGCGCGAACACCTCAGACCGGGCCGGAATCCGGTAGATGACAAAACCCCCTGGATGAGTTTTGCCGCCATCAGACACCTGAATAAAATAGTCCGCCAGGATATGTCCGTATTTGAATATGGCTCTGGTGGATCCACCATGTTCTGGTTATCCCGGGTCCAGGAACTGGTTTCCGTGGAACATGATTTATCCTGGTACAGGAAGATGAAAAAAAAGCTTGAAGAGCAGTCAGTATCCAATATCCGGTATATACTGGCAGAGCCGGTTTCTGACTCGCGGTTTGCTGAAAAAAGGTTTGAAAATCCAGCCGATTATATTTCCGGAGATCCGGAATATGCCGGGAAAAATTTTGAAGCATATGCAAAATCCATCGATGGTTTTCCGGACCAGTATTTTGATATCATCATCGTAGACGGGCGCGCCAGACCTTCCTGCATTCAGCACGGCATACCCAAATTGAAAAAAAACGGATGGCTGATCATCGATAATACAGAAAGGAGGTATTATATGGCACCCTTCCCCCTTGACCGAAACTCGTGGAAAATCTCGAAATTTGCAGGGCCTGTGCCTTATATGCGGGATTTTTCAGAAACAAGTTTCATAAAAAAGTTGATTTGATGGAATTGTCGCCCATTGCCTTATTTACTTATAACAGACCCTATCATACAAGGAAGACGGTTGAAGCGCTGCAACAAAATAAATTGTCATCCCTAAGTGATCTCACTGTTTTTTCCGATGGTCCGAAGGAAGGAGATTCCGCCGCCCGGGTTCAGGAAGTGAGAAATTTCCTGAAAACCATTCAGCATTTCAAATCAGTCAGCATCATCGAAAGAGATAAAAATATCGGGCTTGCGGCCAATATCGTGGATGGCGTTCAGCAAATCCTGACCCGGTTCGAAAAAGTGATTGTACTCGAAGACGACCTGCTGACTTCTCCCTTTTTTCTCGACTTTATGAATGATGGGCTTCGGATATATGCAGATGAGGAAAAGCTGATCAGCATACATGGCTACCTGCCTCCGCTGGAGACGGAATTACCAGATACCTTTTTTCTGCGGGGTGCAGATTGCTGGGGCTGGGCAACCTGGAGAAGGGGCTGGGAACTCTTCCAGCCTGACGGGCATCTGCTCCTGAAACGACTCATTGAATCCAAACAGAAAGAGCAGTTTGATTTTGAAGGAACCTATCCTTATACACAAATGCTGGTGGACCAGATAGCGGGAAAGACAAATTCGTGGGCCATTCGCTGGTACGCATCCGCATTTTTGGAAAACAGGTATACCCTCTATCCGGGCAAATCGCTGGTAACAAATATCGGCGGTGATGGAAGCGGAACCAATAACGGCGTCGAATATAATATACCGGCTCCTTTCTATCAGGAACCCATTGCCATATCCAGAATGGAAGTCAGTCAGAATATCCCTGCTTATCAGGCCCTGGCAGCATATCACCGGAAAGCCGGGCACCCGAATTTGTGGAGCAAAATCAGGCGCAGATTAAAAAACAGTCTAAAAGCCACGATTCTTTAAAATATGCCTTCAAACCGGTCTGCTGTATATTTGAAACAACTCATTCCACCATTGTTTATAAACCTTCTGAAAAAGGGGAAAAAATACGGCTGGAAGGGCGACTATGAAAACTGGCAACAGGCAAAACAGGTCTCGGGAAACTATGACGACCATAAAATACTGGAAAAAGTAAAACGGGCTACCATCAAAGTGGCCAGTGGGGAATCCGCATACGAGCGCGATTCTGTTTTGTTCGACCGGATTCACTATTCGTGGCCCCTGCTTTCCGCTTTACTCTGGATAACAACATTGAACAGAGGCAAACTTAAAGTGGCTGATTTCGGTGGCTCGCTGGGCAGCTCGTATTTTCAAAACAGGGTATTCCTGGCCGCTGTGCCCCAATTAAATTGGAATATCATCGAACAGGAAAGCTTTGTGGACTGCGGACAGAGGTTTTTTCAGAATGATATCCTTCGCTTTTTTTATACAACTGACGAAATGATTGGGAAGCAGGGCTTACCTGATCTGCTGATCCTATCCTGCGTTTTACCTTATCTGGAAAACCCCTATGAAATGCTGGAAAACTTACTGAATTATAAAATACCTCATATTATCATCGATAATACTTATTTCAACTATAAGAACAGGGATCGGATTTGCATCCAACGCGTCCCGCCTGAAATATATGAGGCCAGTTATCCCTGCTGGATGTTAAATTATGAGCGTGTCAAATCGGTCTTAAGGAATGACTATGAGATAGTCTCCACCCATGAAAACGATTCATTTATTTTTCTCGACGGAAAAAAGATTCAATACAGGGGTTCGCTATTCAAAATAAAAGGATGAAAATAATTGATAAGATATTAGGTTCTGAATATTTCAGGGAACAGCCACCGGTACTGATCGACATCGGAGCATCGGGAGAAATTCACGCCAAATGGAACTCCATCAGGAAATATGCGTATTGCGTGGCATTTGATGCCGATGACAGGGAGTTCCAGATCAGTGAGGAGATCAATAAAGATTATAAGAAATTAATTCATATAAACCGTATCGTAGCCCCTCTTCCTTCAGGCAGCACACCCTTTTATCTTACCCGCTCCCCTTTTTGCTCCAGTTTACTTGAACCAGATGAGGATAAATTGCGTCCCTGGTTATTCAAGCCTTTGTTTGAAGTGAAAAAAATAACCAGTCTGCCGGCAGTAACGCTGAAGGAAACCCTTCAAACGGCTGGGATCTTTTATATCGACTGGTTTAAAGTAGATACGCAGGGAACCGATCTGCGGCTTTATATGAGTCTCCCTGAAGAGATCCGGGAATCCGTTCTCCTCGCAGAATTTGAACCGGGCATCATGGATGCGTACAAATCTGAGGACAAAATGTATTCGGTGATGCAGGAAATGCATTCGCAGGGTTTTTGGCTTTCCTCCATGAACGTTAAGGGTACCCAGCGTTTGCAAAACAGTTACGCAGATCAGATCGGCCGCTTTCTGAGTGAAAGAATCATCAGAACTTCGCCCGGATGGGCCGAACTTACTTATTTTCGCAACCCGGAAGGACTTTCCTGCAGGAGCCTGCTCCTTTTGATTGTCTTTGCCCTGCTGGAACGTCAGTATGGATTTGCACTCGAGCTTTCAGACACAGGCAGACAACTATTCAGGGAACCCTTGTTGGATGAAAGCAGGAAAACTGTTTTAAATAAGATTCAAAAGGAGAAAATTAAAATTCCCCTCATTATACTGAACAGAAAGATCAAAAAATTATTTGCCGCCCTACATGCTTAATTTCTGCACCCTTTTTGATTCTAATTATTTATCCAGGGGCCTGGCACTTTTTGAATCCCTGAAAAGAGTTTCATCGGATTTCCATCTATTTATACTCGCCTTTGATGACGAAAGCTATCAATACCTGGAAAAACATCGCGAACCTGAACTTACCATTATTTCCCTTTCCGACTTTGAAAATGAAAAGCTGAAACGGGTAAAATCCGGGAGAACGGCTGCTGAATATTGCTGGACCTGTACACCTGCCGTAATTCTGTATTGCATTGAAAAATTCCTATTGCCCTCCTGTACGTATGTAGACGCAGACATGATCTTTTACAGTGATCCCCTGGCCCTGATCATGGAAATGGGAAACGAATCGGTATTAATTACCGAACACAGATACACCCGCGATTATGATGTTTCTGCGACGCACGGAATATTCTGCGTCCAGTTCATGTATTTTAAAAATGACAAAAACGGATTAACCGCCCTTCGATGGTGGCGGGACCGCTGCCTGGAATGGTGCTTTGCCTATCTGGAAGACGGAAAATTCGGAGACCAGAAATACCTGGATGACTGGCCGGAAAGATTCTCCGGTGTGCATGTACTGCAGCACCCGGGGGGCGGGCTGGCTCCCTGGAATATCCAACAGTATCTGCCAGCACAAAAAGACGATAAACTGTTTGTTCTGGATAAACGTAGTGGTGCACAGTACCCCGTAGTTTTTTTTCATTTCCATGGATTGAAATTTTATTCCGATGAAAAAGTGGAGTGCAGCGGTGCATTGTACGAATTGAACCGGCAGGTGAAGGAAATGCTTTATTTCCCCTATATCCGGAAGCTACTGGAAATAAAAAACCAGGTAAAGCGGTCAGGCTTCACCCGAAACCCGCAGGGCGCGCTGAAAGCCGCTCCTTCCCGCCGGGAAATATTTTTTGGATACCTGAAAAACGTCCTGTTCCTTATAAAAAAAGGGAATATGACTTTATTTAAAAAAAACCTTTTCAGTATTCGTCTGCATGACCATATCTATAAATTAAACACTATTAAATAAAGCGAATGGCTTACCTGATTGACCTGAAAACGTTTATAGATAAAAGGGGCAACCTCACTGTTATCGAAAAAACCATTCCTTTTGAAATAAAACGGATATTCTATATTTATGGAGTGGACGATTCCCGCCGTGGCGGCCACCGGCACAAAACAACGGTTCAGGCGGCCATTTGTCTCAGGGGCAGCTGCCGGATTTACAATAACGATGGTCAGAAAGAAACCTATTATATCCTGGATCAGCCGAACAAATGTCTGATCCTGGAAACGCATGACTGGCACACGATGGATGAATTTTCCGAGGATGCCATTCTCATGGTGCTTGCATCCGAATATTTTGATCAGCAGGATTACATCTTTGAACCCTATACAAAATGATGGAATACGAAGACCTCGGAAAGGTAAATGAACCATTTTTCCCTGCCTTCAACAGGGTATTTGATGAAGTGCTCCGGAGCGGATGGTATATCCTCGGTAACCATGTAAAGGAATTTGAAAGGGATTTTGCATTGTATTGCGGCAGTTCTTTTTGCTGCGGAGTAGCAAATGGACTGGATGCGCTGCTCCTTGCCTTAAAAGTCTGCGCATTTGATAAAGGCGACGAGGTGATCGTACCGTCGAATACCTATATCGCTACCATCCTTGCAATCCTGCACGCCGGCTTGCGGCCCGTTCTTGCAGAACCCGACATTTCAACCTACAATATCGATCCCGATAGAATAGAAGAGAAAATAACCGGCCGCACCCGGGCTATCCTGGTCGTGCACCTCTACGGCAAGCTTTGTGCAATGGACCGGATCCTGCCCATTGCCAGAAAAAAGAACTTAAAGGTAATCGAAGATTGTGCCCAGGCGCACGGTGCTTCTTTCAAAAATAAAAAAGCCGGAAGTTTTGGCGATCTGGGCGCATTTAGTTTTTATCCGACAAAAAACCTGGGCGCGCTGGCCGACGCGGGCGCAGTAACCACATCAGATGAATTGCTTTACCAGTCGGTTCACGGCCTGCGTAACTATGGATCCAGGATAAAATACCATAATGAAAGCATCGGCTATAATTCCCGCCTGGATGAAATTCAGGCGGCCTTCCTTTCCGTGAAACTTCCCTATCTCGATCAGCTAACCCGGCATAAAAAAAACCTGGCCGGTTTATATTTGCAAGGCCTGAAGAATGACTTCATCAGGCCAATCGTTCAGGAAGACTATTCAGATGTATACCATATTTTTAATGTCCGTCATGAACGCAGGGACCTGCTCAGGGAA
>Ga0134125_10001818_pt1 | contig 25807 bp, 23 predicted proteins | sample KB31751_FD_96464 | JGI IMG/M metagenome (GOLD analysis project Ga0134125, IMG submission 96464) | Terrestrial soil microbial communities with excess Nitrogen fertilizer from Kellogg Biological Station, Michigan, USA - KB3-175-1 | ecosystem: Environmental > Terrestrial > Soil > Unclassified ...
CCTCGTAGCCGCCGAGGGCGATCGGGGGGTACAACGTGGAGACGAACAGGATGCGCACGGCGCGTTACGTTAGCCGCGCCGCGATCCGATAGAGAAAGGGACCGCCCCCCGCGAGCGCGACGCGCCGCGGGCCACCAGATCCGCGATGGCTACGACGCTTTCCGACACAGAGCCGCGACGACTGCCCGAGGGCGTGGCCGTGCTGCCCGCGCCGCGGATGCCCCCCGCGCCCCTGCTCGTGCGCCTGAAGACCTCGACGCTGCTGCGCAGGTTCGTGCCCAACCGCCTGGCGGTGGCGCGCGCGGAGCGCAAGGGGGCTCGGCTGTTCGACACGGACGAGTCGACGCGCCGGCAAGCGCTCAGCAGGATGGAGGCGGTGGTCGCGGGCACCCCCCGCGCCGCCGAGCTCGAGCAGCTCGCACGCCGCAGCGCGATCGAGCGCGAGGCGTGGAACGCGGTCTTCTGGCAGCCGTGGCCGCGGCCGCGGCTCGCGCCGGGCACCCCGGAGACGGTGCTCGCCGCGCGGGCGGCGGGCCGCGGCGTGATCTTCAGCCTCTGCCACCTCGGCCCGTACTTCGCGAACGCGCGCGCCCTGTGGAGCATCGGCGTCGAGTGCTGCGTGGTCTCCGGCGACTGGTTCTTCGAGCAGCCGAGCCACGATCTCTGGGGCAGGCGCCTCGCGCGCTGGCGCCGGGGCCTGCCGCCGGTGCCGCTCGTGCGTCCGCGGGGCAGCTACGCGGCGCTCGCCGAGCTGCTCTCGCAGGGGGCCTGCGTGATGAACTACTTCGACCTCCCGGGGCGGCGCGAGACGCGCTTCCTGGGCAAGCCTGCGTGGCTCGTCGACGGCACCGCGAGGCTCGCGGTCGACACCGGCGCGCTGGTCGTGCCGCTGCGTCCCCATCGCGACGGCGCGCGGATGGTGCTCGAAGCGTTCGAGCCGGTCGACCCGCGCGACTTCGCCGACGCGGCGGAGCTCCACGGGGCGCTGGCGGCCCTGCACGAGCGGCTCATTCTCGAGCGCGCGGCGGAGATCGAGGACCCGGTCGAGATCGGCTGGGGAGACGGCGCCACCCCGACGGGCTGGCGCGCGGGCGGTCCGAGCTGAGCACCCCGGCCTCGGCACGCGCGCCGTTGCGGGTGCTGTTCTTCAACGAGGGCAACCTCGGCGCGCACGTGATGGGCCAGGGACAGCTCGACGCGGCGCTGGCGGTGGGGCTGCGCGAGCTCTCGGATGTGTCCGCGCGCTTCGCCGGCCTCACGCCGATGGGACGGGTCTCCAGGGCGCTCGCGATCCGCCCGCTGCCGCTGTTGGCGCCGCTGGAGCTCGACATGCGCACGTTGCGCTGGCACGCGGTCCAGTCGCTGCGCGCGCGGTCGGCGGTCGAGCGGGCGCTCGCCGGCGAGAGCGCCGACGTGCTGCTCGTCCACAGCCACTCGGTCGCGATGGCACTGGGCGCGCGGATGCGCGCGACGCCGACGGTGCTCTCGCTCGACGTGACGGTCGGCGACTGGTCGGAGATGCCGGCGTGGCGCTCGGAGAAGCGCTACGGGCGCGCGCTGACCGCCCCAAGCCGGGCGCTCGAGCGCCGCGCGCTGGAACGCGCGGCGCTGACGATCGCGTGGACCGGATGGGCGCGACGGCGAGCCGAAACCGTGGCCCCCGGGGCGCGCGTCGAGGAGCTGCATCCCGGCATCGACCTGCTCCGCTACCTGCCCGCGCCGCGACGGCCCCGCGAGCGGCCTCGCGTCCTGTTCGTCGGCGGCCGCTTCGCTGCGAAGGGCGGCCCGCGGCTGATCTCGGCCCTCGGAGACGGGCTCGGGGAGACCGTCGAGCTCGACGTCGTCACCCCCGAGGAGGTCCCGAAGCGGCCGGGAGTGAGGGTCCACCGCCTGCAGCCCGATGACCCGGCGCTGCTCGATCTGCTCCAGCAGGCCGATCTGCTCTGCCTGCCGACGCTCGGCGACGCGGCGCCGTGGGCGGTGCTGGAGGCGATGGCCTGCGGCACACCGGTGCTCGCGACCCGCGTCGGCGGCATCCCCGACATGCTCGAAGAGGGCCGCGCGGGGGCGCTGTTCGAGCCGGGCGACGACCGAGAACTCGCCGAGGCGCTGAGCGCGCTGCTCGGCGACCCGGGCCGCCGCGCCGAGCTGGCCGTCCGCGCCCGCGGGCGCTGCGAGCGCCGCTACGACGCGCGCCGCCAGGTGCCCGCGCTGATCGAGCTGATGCGCGGGCTCACTCCCTCCTCCCCCTGAGGGGCACGGGCGCGCCCCCTCAGGCGCTCGCGCCGCGGCGCAGCAGCACGCGGACGTCCTCGGTCCCGATCGCGCGCAGGCCGAACAGCAGCGCCGGGTAGAGCGCGAGGGCCGCTAGGACGAGCACGCCGAGCGGCGCGTCGGCCAAGCGCAGCGCTCCGAGCGCAAGACCCAGGACGACGGCGGCCGCGGCCGTGCGGGCCACCCGTCCGACGGCCGGACGCCTGATCTCGAGGTGCGCGGCGAGCAGGCGCGTCGTGAAGAAGAACACGACGGCCTCGGTGAGAAGCGTCATCCAGGCGGCGCCGATGAAGCCGACCAGGGGCACGAGGACGAGGTTCCCGGCGACGTTGAAGACGAGCGCAACCAGGCTGATCCGCAACATCCTGTCCTGTTTGCCGAGGACGAGCATCAGGTTGCCGTTCAGGTAGCCGTAGCAGATCAGCACGAAGGCCCCGAGCAGCACGGGCAGGGCCGGAGCCGCGTCGCTGAAGCCCGCGCCGAACAGCAGCCGCACGACCGGCCCGGCCGCGACGATCGTGAACGCCAGGCCGCCGAAGGAGACGACCGAGAGCAACTCGGCGGTCAGGCGCGCGGTGCGCTTGAGACGGACGGGATCCTCGGGCCAGGACGCGGCGAGCACCGGCGCGAGCGTCGTGAGGATCGAGATCGGGACGAAGTGGGTCTGGTTGAGGATGTTGTAGACCGCCCCGTAAAGGCCCGCTTCGCGGCTGCCGGAGATCGAGTAGACGATCACCTCGTCGATCTGGGCGTAGGCGATGATCAACAGGCCCGAGATGCCGATCGGCACCGCCACCCGCAGGATCTTGCGGACGTGCGTGAAGACCGGCCTGGGCCGGCGCTCGGCCAGGCGCAGAGCGGCGAGAGTGTTGACGATCGTGCCGACGAAGTTGGTCGCGACCATCGCGATCGCGAACGGGACCATGCCGCCCCCTTCGAGGTGGATCACGAGCACGGCCGCTCCCCACAGCACGCTGCGGATGCTCAGCACGAGCATCGGGATCCGGTTGTCGACCCGCAGCTGGAAGAGCAGGCCGAGCGAGCTGACGCCGCCGAGCGGCATCGCCACGACGAGGATCGCCCCGGCGATCAGCATCTGTTCGTTGTGCGGGAGCAGCAAGAGGACCCCGAAGCAGAGCGCCATCACGGGTCCGATCGCGAGCAGCCGCAGCATCATCACCGAGCCGATCCACTCGTGCTCGGCCTCGGGCTCGCGCGCGGCTTCGCGCAGCGCGACCCCCTCCATCCCGAACTCGGCGAAGTAGGCGACCAGACCCGTGACCGCGAACAGGGTCGCCCAGCGCCCGTACCCGGAGCTGCCGAGGGTGCGCACGACGAGCGCCGTGACGACCGCGCCGAGCGCGAGGTTGAGGATCCGCACGCCGACCTGCATCGCGATGTCGGAGGCGGCGCGCTGGCGGGTCGCGTGGCGGGCTAGGGTCGACATCGGCTCGCTGCTCTCGTTCCCAGGGGGGTCACGATATCCCTACATCGGCGCGCCGGGGACGGTCCTGCAGGCGCCTCAAGCCGCGCTTGGGCCGTGCCGATAGCGGCTATACCATTGCGAGGCTCTGCATCGCAGTGGCCCATCGACCCGTCGCGAGGCGGCGGGCCGGCACGGCGAAACGACCAGAGAGGAAGCACCACGTGGGCACGACCCTGATCACCGGCGGCAGCGGCTACATCGGCTCCCTGCTCGCCCGCGAGCTGAAGGAGAACGGCCACGAGGTCCGCGTGCTGGACTCGCTCCTGCACGGCCAGGAGGACATCGCCGCAGAGCAGGAGCAGGCCGGCATCGCGGTCGTGCGCGGGGACATCCGCGACGCCGCCGCCCGCGCCCGCGCGCTCGAGGGCGCCGACGCGGTCGTCCATCTCGCGGCGATCGTCGGCGACCCGGCCTGCGCGCTGGACCCGGCGGTCTCCGACGAGGTCAACGTCCAGGCCACGGAGGCGCTCGTCGCCGACGCGAAAGCTGCGGGCGTGCAGCGGCTCGTGTTCGCCTCGACGTGCTCGAACTACGGCCGCATGGCCGACCCGACCGTGCCGATCACCGAGGACGGGGAGCTGCGGCCCGTCTCGCTCTACGCCGAGCAGAAGGTCGGGATGGAGAAGCTGATCCTCGGCGGGGCAGGCGACGGCATGGCGCCGACGTGCCTGCGCTTCGCGACCGTCTACGGCGTCGGGCGGCGCATGCGCTTCGACCTGACCGTCAACGAGTTCACGCGCGAACTGTGGGCCGACAAGGAGCTGGAAGTGTTCGGCGAGCAGTTCTGGCGCCCGTACATCCACGTCCGCGACGCGGGACGCGCCGTGCGGACGGTGCTCGAGGCCCCGCTCGAGAAGGTCGCCGGCAACGTCTTCAACGCCGGCCGCTCGGGTGAGAACTACCGCAAGCTCGACATCGTCGAGGAGATCGGCAAGCAGACCGACAAGGGCCACGTGACCTACGTCTCCAAGAACGAGGACCCGCGCGACTACAAGGTCTCCTTCGACAAGATCAAGGCCGAGCTCGGCTTCGAGACGCTGATGACAGTGCCCGACGGGATCGCCGAGATCCTCGCGGCGCTCGACGAGGGCCGCTTCGGCGACCCCTACGACCCGCGCTACAAGAACATCCCCTGAGCCCGGACGAGGCGCGAGGGCCACAGCGATGGCATCGACCGAGACCTTCCCCGAGCTGCCGCTCTTCGACCTCGAGCTGCAGCCCGAGGACCTGGAGGCGGTCGCCGAGACACTGCGCTCGGGCTGGCTGACGCTCGGCCCCCGCACGGCCGCCTTCGAGGAGGTGTTCGCCGAGCACCTCGGCGCGCGCCACGCGATCGCGGTCTCTAGCTGCACGGCGGCGCTCCACCTCGCCTACCTGGCCGCGGGGGTCGGTCCGGGCGACGAGGTGATCGTGCCGTCCTACACGTTCGCGGCGACGGCCGCGGCGGTGATCTACTGCGGCGCGACGCCCGTCTTCGGCGAGATCGTCTCGCGCGAGATCCCGAGCCTCGACCCCGAGGACGTCGAGCGGCGCATCACCCCGCGCACGAAGGCGGTCTGCATCGTGCACTTCGCGGGCTACGCCGCCCAGGCGGACCGCATGAAGGAGCTGTGCGACCGTCACGGGATCGCCCTGATCGAGGACGTGGCGCACGCGCCGAGCGCGACGCTGCACGGGCGCAAACTTGGCACCTGGGGGCTCGCGGGCGCGTTCAGCTTCTTCTCCAACAAGGTCCTCTCGGTCGGCGAGGGCGGGCTGCTCTGCACCGACTCCGACGAGGTCGCGGCGCTCGCCCGCTCGCTGCGCTCGCACGCGATGACGAGCGGCACCTGGGACCGGCACAGCGGGCGCACCGACACCTACGACGTGGTCGGCCTCGGCTACAACTACCGGCTCGACGAGCCGCGCTCGGCGCTGCTGCTCTCGCGGATGGGCCGGATCGAGCGCGAAATCGAGCGCCGCCGGGAGCTGACGCTGCGCTACCGCTCGCTGCTCGCGGACGTCGAGGGAATCACGGTCCCGTTCACCGACGAGGAGGTTCCGACCTCCTCCTGCTACGTGATGCCGATCATGCTCGCGGAGGACGGCCGCCAGGCCGAGGTCTCGAGCGCGCTGCGCGAGCGCGGCATCCAGACGAGCATCTTCTACCCCTCGATCCACCGTTTCACGGCCTACCGCGAGCGCTTTCCGGGCGTGACGCTGCCGATCACCGAGCTGGCCTCCCGGACCGAGCTGACGCTGCCGTTCTACCCGCACATGAGCTTCGCCGACCAGGACCGGGTCGTCACGGCCCTCGACGAGGCGGTGCGCACGCGCGGAGGGCCGGCGGCATGAGCGACTGGAAGATCGCCCTGACCGACGTCGAGGTGCCCGAGGAGGACGTGCAGGCGGTGCTCGAGTGCCTGAAGTCGGGGTGGCTGACGATGGGCCCACGGATCAACGCCTTCGAGCAGGCCCTCGCCGGATTCACGGGCGCGCCGCACGCGATGACCGTCTCGAGCGGCACCGCGGCCCTGCACCTGGCCTGCCTGGCGGCCGGGATCGGCCCCGGCGACGAGGTGCTCGTGCCGGCCTTCACGTTCGTCGCGAGCGCCGCGGCAGTGCGCTACGTCGGCGCGACGCCGGTGCTGTGCGACGTGATCTCCCCGAGCGACTTCAACATCGACCCCGAGGACGCGGCGCGGCGCATAACCCCGCGGACCAGGGCGATCATCGGCGTCCACTTCTGCGGCTACCCCGCGCAGGCGGCTGCGCTGCGGGCGCTCTGCGACGAGCACGGGCTGACGCTGATCGAGGACTGCGCCCAGGCGATCGGCGCCACGATCGACGAGGACGGGCGCCAGGTGGGCACGATCGGCGAGCTGGGGGCGTTCAGCTTCTTCTCCAAGAAGCAGCTCTGCGTGGGCGAGGGCGGGATGGTCACGACCGCCGACGACGCTCTCGCGACCCGGGTAAGGCTGCTGCGCTCGCACGCCCTGACGAGCAGCACCTGGGACCGCCACCGCGGTCACGACCCGGCCTACGACATCGTCGACGTCGGCTTCAACTACCGCATGGACGAGCCCCGCGCGGCGCTCGGCCTGAGCCGGCTCGGCCGCCTGTCCGACAGCCTCGCCAAACGACGTGAGAGCGTGCGCGCCTACCGCGAGCGGCTCGCCGAGGTGCCTGGCGTCGAGCTGTGCTTCGACGAGACCGCCGTCGAGCGCTCCTCGCACTTCGCCTTCCCGATCCTGCTCGCCGACCGCGAGCGCCGCGACCGGTTTCGCGACGATCTCAAAGCGGCCGGGGTGCAGACGACGTGGTACCCCGCGCTGCACACGTTCACCGACTACCGATCGTACGTGCCCGCCGACGGACTCCCGGGGGCGACCGAGGTGGCCGCGCGTCACTGCGCGCTGCCGCTGAGCTCCTCGATGAGGATCGACGACGTCGATCTGGTCGTCACGGCGGTGCGCAAGGCCGTCGCTGCCTAGCCGGAACCTCCTCGACGCACTCAGCCCGACTGCACCAACCCGATCGCCGCACGCTGAGCACCTGGAAGGGCGCTCTGAGCCGCCGGACCGAGCACCCGGCGCCACACGCCCGACAAGGGTCCCTCGATGTAGATCGTGTCTCCCACCGACTCAACCGCAGCGCCTCCGCCGTCGGCGATCTCTCAACCGCCCGGGATCAGGCGGTCGCGGACGGCCGCGAACTCCTCCTGGGCCTGTTCGTAGTCGTCGTGGCGCCCGATGTCGAGCCAGTAGTCGTCGCTGAGCCACGAGCGCACGATCTCCCCCGCGGCGATCAGCCGCAGCACCAGGTCGGGGAAGTCGAGCCGCTCGCCGGGCTCGATGTGGGCCAGCGCGCGGGGCGCGAAGCAGTACACGCCCATGCTCGCCACGTAGTCGATCGCGGGCTTCTCGTCGTAGCCGGTGAGCAGTGTCGGATCCGACTCGTCGCCGAAGCGCAGCACGCCGAGCGAGACCTGGATCTGGCGCTCCTTGGTCGCGATCGTCGCGGCGGCGTCGCTCGCCCGATGGCGCTCGAGCAGGGCGCCGTAGTCGATGTCGGTCAGGACGTCGCCGTTCATGACGAGCACGTCGTCCTCGGCGAGCCCCTCGATCAGGGCCAGCGCGCCCACCGTCCCGAGCGGCTCGTGCTCACGGAAGTAGTCGATCGCGACCCCGTACTTGGAGCCGTCGCGGAAGAAGGCCTCGATCAGCTCCGCGAGGTAGCCCGTCGCCATCGTCACCCGCTCGAAGCCGTGCGCCTTCAGCTGGCGCACGACGATGTCCAGCACCGGCCGATCGCCGATCGGCATCAGCGGCTTCGGCAGCACCGTCGTGTAAGGACGCAGACGGGTTCCCTCACCGCCCGCCAGGATGACCGCGCGCTTCACCGGCGAGGAGGCTCGTTCTGCGCGAGGGGTGCGACCACGCCGCCAACAATACGAGCACCGATGGACGGCGCCCCCGCGCGTCTCCGCGGACTCGTCGACCGCTCAGGCGACGGCGCGGCTCGCGTCGACCTCGGCCAGGAAGTCGTCCCAGTGCGCCGCGTACGGCGCGATCAGCTCGAGCAGGCGCCCCAGCGCCGCCCAGTCCTCGTCGGCCTCCCAGCCCCAGTGCAGGACGATCGGGATCCACAGCGCGGCCTCGCCCTCGATCAGTCGCCGCGCCGCCGCGCTCGCCTCGTGGGCGTGGCCGTAGAGGGGGTGATAGGAGGGCAGGTAGACGGCCCCGCCCCACCACAGCGGCGAGCGCTGGAAGCCGAGCAGGCCGATCGACTCGGGGCCACCGCAGACGACGGCGAAGCGGGCGGCGAGCAGCTCGTACTGAGCCGCGTCGAAGCGGTTGAACGGCGGCACGAACACCCGCGGGCCGATGCCCTCGGGCGCTAGCGCCGCGAGCCCTGCGTCGAGCAGGGCATCGGTCTCCTCGGCGCTCAGGCCGCACAGCTCCGAGTGCCGCCGCGGCGAGGCGTGGCGGGTCCGGTGGTCGCGTCCGTGCAGGCCGAAGGACACCCCGTCGGCCGCCATCCGCGCGAGCATCGCGCGCTCGCTCTCGTCGAGGTCGCGCCGTCTGTCGCCGGCGGGGTTCAGGGGGTCGGCGGAGACCTGGGGAAGGACGGCCGCCAGATACGGCACCCCGGCCGCGCACATCATCTCGTGGAAGCGCACGTAGCGCTCGGTCCCGTAGAGGTCGGGGTCCTCCCAGGCGAGGGAGTGGGGGAACTCGTCGACCCGCACGAGGAACCGCGGCGGCCCGGCGGCGGCGGCGCCCAGTGCGGCGCGGCGCGCGGCCATCAACGGCGCCGCGACCGCCCGCTCGTACTCCAGGCGCCCGAGCTTGCGCTTGACCTGCTGCGCGAAGCGGACCGGAGGCGAGGGGACCCCCCGGGGTCGCGTCGCGCGGCGCACCTCCGGGAGCTCGGCGGCCCCCTCCGGCGCGGCCGCGCCGAGCAGCAGGCGCGCCCCCCGGATCGCGTCCTTTCCGTCATCCATCGTCGAGCACCTCGCCGTAGACCTCCGCCGTGCGCGCCGCGATCGCCTGCCACGAGTAGCGCTCATCGGCGAGCCGCTCGCCGGCCTCCCCGCGGCGGAGGCACTCGGCCGCACCGACCCTGATCGTGTCGGCGAGCGCGTCGATCAGCGCGTCGCGGTCGGGGCGCGCGCAGATCCACCCGGTCTCCCCGTCGAGGACCGCTTCGCCCATCCCGCCGACGGGATAGACGACGACCGGGCGCCGGAAGCCGTACGCGAGCAGCAGCACGCCGCTCGCCGAGGCGACCCGGTAGGGGAGCGAGACCGTGTCCGAGGCGGCGAACAGCTTCGCGGCGTCGGACATCTCCAGAAAGCCCTCGCGGATCGTGACACGGCCGCGCAGCGCCGGATCGGCGAGCGCCTGGGCCTGCTCTGCGAGCCCGCCGTTGTCCTGGCCGCCGATCAGGAGGTGCAGCTCCGGCAACGCCCGGACCGCGTCGATCAGATCGCCGAGCCCCTTGTCGGTGCGCAGCTGCCCGAACATCAACGTGACCGGGGCGCCGGCGGGGATGCCGAGCTCGGCACGCGCAGCGTCGCGGTCGGCCACGCCCCCCTCCCTGGCGAGGCCGCCGTACTCGCCATGGGGGATCACGACCGCGCGCCGGGCCGCCGACGGCGAGAGGCGCTCGACGTCGGCGGCGGTGTGGACGATCGTGCGCGCGGCGATGCGCGCCGAGCGTTCGCGCATCGCGCGGCGCAACCGGGGCAGCCGGCCGGGACGCTCGAAGGTGCTGTGCGCGGTCTGGACCACCGGGCGTCCGGCGGCGCGCAGGCAGAGCATCGCGAGCAGCCCGAGCTGCGGGATCTCCCAGCCCTGCGTGTGAACGACGTCGGCGCGCCTGGCAAGCATCGTCAGGCGAGGCAGCGAGAGGATGAAGAGCACCCCGTTGAGCGGCCGTTTCAGGCCGACCCGGCGGAGCGTCCTCCCGAGCGCCGTCGTCTCCCGCACGTAATGAAACACCCGGTGGTGCGTCACCCCGTCGACGGGCTGGTAGAGGTGATCGTCGGCGCTCGCGAGGTCGACCGCCCAGCCGCGCGCCGCCAGCGCGGCGACCAGCGCGCCCGTGTAATCCGCCACGCCGCCCCGCCCGCCCTGCTCGATCATCAGCAGCCGGCGCGGTCCTCCTGCGGTCATGAGGCGAGAGGCCGGCCCGCTCCGCTCGCGGCGATCGCCCGCTCGAACAGCCCCTCGATCAGCTCCGCGACGACCGGCGCGGCGTAGGTCCGCTCCGCGAAGGCCCTCGCGGCGGCGCCCTCGCGGGCCGCCCGATCGGGGTCCTCCAGATAGCGGACGAGCAGCCGGCGCAGCGACTCGGGGTCGTTCTCGGGGCTGGCGATGCCGCCGATCTCGGGCGAGATCATGTCGGCGACGCCCTCCGCTCCGGTCGACAGGCAGGGGCGGCTCGCGAGCATGCCGAGGATCACCGCCCGCGGCGCTCCCTCGGTCGGGCTCGGACAGAAGACCGAGACGTCGAAGGCGGAGAGCACCTCGGGGACCTCCCGGCCCGGGGTCGGGATGAAGTGCGCCCGCTCGCCGAGCGGCCGGGCCAGCTCGCGCAGCTCAGCCTCCGTGTCCCCGTCGCCGCACAGCAGCAGGTGCACGCGCGGGTCCTGCAGCGCGATCACGGCCTCGACGACGACGTCGTTGCGCTTCTTGAAGTGAAAGCGCGAGATGCAGCCGACGACGAACGCGTCCTCGGGTATACCGAGCTCGCCCCGCACCCGCGCGCGGCCCTCCGGGGTGAAACGGATCTCATCCGTGCGCAGCACGTTCGGCACGACGACGACCTTGGCGGGGTCGACGCCGACTTCCGTGACGGACCGCTTCGTGCCCTCCGAGACCGCCATCACGAGCGGCACCGGCTCGGCCGCCCGCAGGTAGGCGCGCCGGGGCAGGCCCTTGCGCAGCGGGAACGGGACCGGCCCCCACTCCGACCACACGACCGTCCACCTCAGCTCGGCGGGCAGCATCCGCGCCATCAGCTGCTCCTTCTTGTAGTGCACCAGGAGCACGTCGTAGGGCGCCTCGGCGCGCAGCGCGGTGCGCAACCGGCCGAGCAGCTGCGGCCAGCGGACCCCCAGCGACGGCCAGCTGCCGGTCGAGAGCTTCGGGCCGATCTCGATCGGGCGGATCGTGACGCCGGTGTCGCGGCCGATGCCCGCGGTGTCGGTGAGCATCACCGTCTCGTTGCCGCGCTCGCGGAGCGCCTCGAGCATCTCAAGCGCCGCGAACTCGGCGCCGCCGCTGGAGTCGGTCGTCATCACGCTCACGATCTTCATCGCGGGGAGTATCCCCGCCGTCGTGGACGCTTCAGGTGGTGCGGATGATCAGCACCGAGCAGGGAGCGTGGTGGCTGACCTTGTTCGGCACCGAGCCGAGCAGGAACCGCTTGGCTCCCGTCATGCCCTTGTTGCCGACCACGATCAGGTCGGCCTCCCGCTCCTCGGCGACGTCGAGGATCGCGTCCGCCGGGTCGCCCTGGCGCGCGTAGGTGGCGACCTCGACGCCCGCCTCCTTGGCGAGCTCCGCGGCCGCCTCGAGCGTCGCGTCGACGTCCTCGCGCGGGTTGATCGTCCACTGCAGGTCCTCGGGAGCCTGCCTGCGTTCCTCGCTCAGGCGCTGCGAGGAGACGGGCTCGTACGCGCTCACGAGCTCCACCTTGGCGCCGACGTCCTTCGCGAGGTCGACGGCCTGACGGACGGCCTGGGTCGCCGTGTCCGAGCCGTCGGTCCCCACCACGATCGATTTGAACATCCTGGCCTCCTCGCACGCTCGCCTGTGGCCCGGGCCGGACCCGCGGCGCGATCATAGCCAGCGCGCGGGATCCGCGCGAGCGGCGCCCGCGCGGGGGGCTAACGTGACCACTCCGATGATCGACATGCACAGCCACGTGCTACCCGGAATCGACGACGGGCCATCGACGCCCGAGGGCTCCTTGGAGATGCTGCGGGCCGCCGAGGCGGCGGGGATCGCGACGATGACGGCGACGCCGCACGTGAGCGGGCGCTACCGGAACGATCCCGGCACGATCGCCGCCGCCCTCGAGCAGCTTCGCGACGCGCTCGGCGCCGACGCGCCCGCGGTCGAGATCGTGCTCGGCGCGGAGGTGGCCGTGACGCGGATCGCCGAGCTCGACCCGGAGACGCTCGCCGGCCTGCGCCTCGGCGACGGGCCTTGGTTGCTCGTCGAGCCCCCCTTCAGCGACCGGGTGGGTGGCATCGACGCCGCGATCGCGGAGGTCCACCGCCTCGGCCATCGCGTGCTGCTGGCCCACCCCGAGCGCTGCCCGGCGTTCCACCGCGACCCGCGGCTGCTCGAATCGCTGATCGACGGCGGCGTCCTCACCTCGCTCACGTCCGGCTCGCTCGTCGGGCGCTTCGGCTCGCCGGCCAAGAAGCTCGGCCTGGCGCTGCTCGATGCGGGCCTGGCCCACAACGTCGCATCGGACGCCCACGACGCGGTCAACCGGCCGCCGTCGATCTCCGCCGAGCTCGCCGCGGCGGGCCGGTCCGATCTCGAGGACTGGCTGACGCGCGAGGTGCCCGCCGCGATCCTCGCCGGCGCGGAGATCCCGCGCCGCCCGGCCACGCCGGCGGCGCGACGGTCCAAGCGACGGTGGCTGCGACGGGGATGACTCAGGCGAGCTTCGTGATCGCGACGATCATGCCGATCACGACGAACACGACGATCACGATCTGCATCCAGACCCAGGTCGAAGGCATACGCGGGGAAGCCTAGATGGTCGGAGGTCGTGGGCGCCGCGCCCGACGGGCGGGGCGGGGCGGGCGGGACTTTGCAAAAAGGGCCGACCGGCGGGACCCGCCGGCCCGCCTGACTATCTTGAGGGGAGATGACTAGAGCGACCCGCAGGCTCGCCGCGCTGCTGGCGGTGGCGGCGACGGCCCTGCCGGCGACGGCCGCGCACGCCTCGACCGGCTTCCTCGGCGGCGTCAATATCCCCGGCCTGACCGACGGCTCGGTCCCCGCCGAAGCCGACCACGAGATCGCGCAGGCCAAGACGCTGCACGCCCGGATCGTGCGCATCGACTTCCCGTGGGCGGTCTTCGAGCCGACCGGCCCGGCGCTCGACCCCCAGGCGCTCGCCTTCTCCGACCGGCTTCTGGCCGACGCCGAAGCAGCCCACATCAAGGTCGTCGCGACGGTCGCCACGACGCCCTGCTGGGCCTCCTCCGCGCCCGCCTCGATCCTGCGCGAATGCGCGCTCGGCCGCGACGGCAAGGCCGGCTCCTGGCCCCCGACCGACGACGGCGCCTACGCCGCCCTGCTCGGGGCCCTCGCCCAGCGATACGGGAGCAAACTCGCCGCGATCGAGGTCTGGAACGAGCCCGACCAGGCCAACGAAGACTATTTCGCGGGCCCCGAAAAGGCCGTCAGGTACGCCCGTCTGCTGCGCGCCGCCTACCCGGCGGTGAAGGCGGCCTCGCCCTCGACGATGGTGCTGGGCGGCTCGCTCGTCGGCTCCAACGGCAACTTCCTGAAGGCCCTCTACGCGGCGGGCATCAAGGGCTACTACGACGGCCTCTCGGTCCACTACTACAACCTCACGCTCGGCTCGCTGCGCTCGATCCGCGAAACGCAGACGGCCAACGGGGACTCCAAGCCGTTGTGGCTCGACGAGTTCGGCTGGACGAGCTGCTGGCCGGGCCGCCGGATCGAGCAGGAACAGGCGTGCGTCTCGCGCAAGGTGCAGGCGCTGAACCTGCGCAACGCGCTGCGCGAGATGGCGCGGGCCCCGTACCTCGCGGCGGCGACCGTCTACAAGCTCGAGGACTCGAAGGCGGAAAGCTTCGGGGCGCTGACCCGCACGGGAGCCCACAAGCCGGCCTTCAGGGGGCTCCGCGAAGCCTTCGACCGGCCCTCGGGGCCGTTCAGTCGGGTCACGACGAGGCTGCAGCGGCGCGGCTCGCACCTGCTCGTCTCGGGCAGCGGCCCGGTCGGCGACTTCCTCGAGCTGGAAGCGTCGATCGGAGGCCGGCTGCGCTTCCGCGCGCTGTTCACCCAGAACCGCTTCAACGAATACGCCGTCGCGCTGCCCTCGGTGCTTGGCACCCGCGGCGTCTCCGTGCGGGTCTTCCAGTACTGGACCGGGCCCGCGCGGGCCTCCCACGCCAGCATCTGATCGACGGCGCCGCTCACGGCGCGCGGGTCGCTACTCGGCGCGCGGGGTCGCTACTCGGCGGGTCGGGTCGCTACTCGGCGTGGGTCGCTACTCGGCGTTGCGGAACAGCGCGACGAGCGTCAGGGCGAGGATCTTGAAGTCCAGCCCGAGGGACCAGTGGGCGATGTAGTAGTTGTCCCACTCGACCCGCTCGGCCAGCGAGGTCTGGCCGCGCAGGCCATGGACCTGGGCCCAGCCCGTGATGCCCGACTTCACGCGGTGGCGGTCGCCGTAGCGGATGATGTCGTTGCGGAACAGTTCGACGAACTCCGGCCGCTCCGGTCGCGGTCCGACGAGGCTCATGTCGCCGCGCAGGACGTTGAACAGCTGGGGCAGCTCGTCGAGCGAGCTGGAGCGCAGGAAGCGCCCGACCGCGGTGCGGCGGTCTTCCCCCTCGACGCCCCCAGGGGCGACATCGCCGGCGAGAAGGAAGTCGAGCGCGCTCTCCTCCTCCTGCTGCTCCGGGACACGGTCCGGTTCGCGCATCGAGCGGAACTTGTAGAAGTCGAAGACCCGCCCGTCGCGGCCGACGCGGCGCTGCTTGAACAGGACCGGCCCGCTGCTCGACAGCTTCACCGCCAGCGCCGCGGCCGCCAGCACGGGCGAGAAGACGATCAGCAGCACAGCGGCCAGCACGCGGTCCAGCGCGTGCTTGATCGCGAACTGCATCCCCTTCGGGTCGATCGCGTTGAAGGACAGCAGCGGCAGGCCGCCGACCGTGTCGTAGCCCACCCGGTCGTTGATCAGGTCGAACATCCGGGGCACCACCGAGACGTCCACGCCGAGCTCCTGGCAGCGGGGGATCAGGCGGCTCACGCGGGCGTCCGCGACCGAGGAGAAGGCGACGATCAGGTTGCGCACTCCGGTCCTCGCGACCGCGTCCTCGAGGTCGTCGATCGTGCCCAGCACCGGCACCTCGCGACCCCCCACCTCCGCCACCGAGCGCGGGTCCTCGTCGAGGAATCCGACCGGGGCGAGCCCGTACTCGGGGTGGTTCTCCAGGCGCCGGGCGACCTGCGCGCCGACGACGCCCGCGCCCATGATCAGGACCGGCTTGCCCACCAGACGCCGGGACCGGGCGCGGCGCTGCGCGAGCACCAGCAGCGTGCGGCCGAGGCCGACGCCCAGCAGCGCGTAGAACCAGGCGCGGAGCCACTCGCCCTGTTCGGGCACCTCGTGGTTGAGCAGCATGCCGAGGACCGCGACCGCCATCGCTGCGACGGACACGCCGCTGAGGACCGGCAGGACCCCGTCGAGCACCTGGATGCGCATCTTCGTCCTGTACAGCCCGCGGACGTAGAACAGGAACACGACCAGGAACGGCATCACCAGCAGCGGCGCGCGGTGCGAGTCGATGTGGAAGATCGTCGAGAAGCCCCCGAGCGCGACGATCAGTGCCACCCAGACCATCACGAAGTCGCTGACCGGCCTGACCAGGCCCCAGCCCGATCCCTCGAGCGCCCACTGCAGCGGCCCATGGAAGCTCCCGGAGCGGAGGGCCCGCGGGCTCGGGGCGTCGTGCAGCATCTCGCTGCGCAGCGAGATCGTGCTCGACGTGGTCTGTTGGGTTACGCGCGCTCGATCCATGGCAGGCGAAACTCGGGTCCTATAGGACTACTCGGGTCCAGGCCGGCATCCCTTTAGCCGTCCCGTTGCCCCTACCGCGTCCCCCCTGCCCGGCCCGTGCGACCGGTCAGGCGGGAGGTGAGCACGGCCGTGGCGGCCAGCACGCAGAAGGCGAGGATTATGTAGAGCACGTCGGCGCCCGTCAGCCCGAGCGTCCCGCCCCCTCCGGGGCGGGCTGCGGCCGGCGCCGGGCGCCGCGCGCCGCCGGTCGCGGTCGTCTTCGAGGACGCAGAAGGCTTGCCGGCGGGCCGCGCGGGATGGGTGCGCCGGCGGCCCGATCGGCCGCCGCCCTTACCGGCGGAGGTCTGCGGCAGCGCGATCGAGGCGGGAGTCGATCCGGTGGCCTGCGCCCCCGTCGACCCCGAGCCCGAGCCTCCGCCCGAGCCCCCGCCGATCAGCGTCGCGCCGATGATCGCCTGGTTGCCCTGTCCGGGCCCGCCGTAGCCGCTCAGCAGCGTGCTCGACGCGCTCGCGGAAGCCGCCTGCAGGCACAGCATCAACGCCGTCAGCGCGGCCGCTCGGATGATGCGATGCCCTTGCAATTTCCCTACCGTGGGGTCCCTTCTTCGGCCGGAGCGGATGCGCTCTCATTCCATGCCACTCGACCGCGTGAGCCACGCCCGGTAGGCATTTCAATGGAGCCCCCGTCCGAGCCTCGACGATTCGACGAGCTGACATACAAAGTAGCGAAGGCTGCGGGGCCTGTCGAGGTCGATTTCAATTGTTGGGGCGGATTTAGGAAAGTTCTTCGGCCTTCAGGAGGATCAGGCGGTTCAGCGCCTCGACGCTCACGGCGCGCCCGGAGCTGACGAGGGCGAGTGCTTCGCGGGTGAGCGGATCGCGCGGGTTGAGCGCAGCCGCGCGGGCAAGCAGGCGGCGGGCTTCCGCCGCGCGGCCCCGGGTGGAGGCGATCGCGCCCCGCTCGAGCGTCGCGTAGGCGTCGTCGGGCACCCGTTTCAGCGCCCTCGCGAATTCCCGGTCGGCGCGGCCGAGCGAGCCGAGCCGCAGCGCGATCGACCCCGCGACGAGGTAGGGCTGGTCGCTGAACGGGTCGAGGGCGGCCGCCTGATCGAGGCGCGCGTAGGCGCCCGCGGCGTCCGTCGGCCACTGCTTGGCGGCGCTCTGCACCTGCCGCTGGCTGAGCCAGGGGCCGGCGAAGGCGAGCGCCGCGAGCAGAGCCAGGGCGGCACCGAGGGCCGCGCCGAGCAGGCGGACCGGCCGCGCCGGAGAGATACGCCCGGAGCGCCCCCGTGGCTCGCCCGCCGCCTCCCGCGTAGCGGGCCTCGCCTCCTCCGCATCCTCTGTTCCCTCGCCACCGGGGGCGCCGGCCGCGCGCGGGGCGCGGCGCGCCCGACCGCCCGGATCGAGGGCACAAACGAGCCCGAGCAGCGCGAAGGCCGGCGCCCCGAGCCCCGCGAACTCCCAGAACCAGTCGACCGAGCCGTGGACGACCCAGTAGCCGAACCCGGCCAGGGCGGCCGCCGCGGTCGCAGCCGCGAGCGGGTCGGGCCCGCGGGCGGCCCGCATCGCCGCCCACAGAGCGGCGGCCAGGCCCGCGATCGCGAGCAGGGCGCCGAGCAGGCCGGTCTCGGTCAGCACGCGAAGCTCGAGGCTGTGCGGATAGCGAGGCGTCTCCGAGCTGCGGCCGTGGCGCAGGTACTGCTGCTGGAAGTTGTCGACGCCGATCCCTCCGACCGGGTGGGCGCGGTATTCGTCCAGCGCGACCCTGTAGAAGTCGTAGCGGTTCGAGCCGAGGCCGCTCAGCAGCCGGTCCCCGCCGCCTTCCCCGTAGCCGCCCTTGAACGAGTGCCAGGCGTGTTCCACCCTCTTGACGGGGTTGCCCGCCGCGGCCAGGCCGACGGCGACGACGGCCACGAGCGCCGCGACCGCGGCGGCTGCCGTGAGACGGTGGACCAGCCGCCCGTCGCCCGCGGCGAGCGAGCGGCGCGACTCGACCGCGGCGCCTGCCGCGGCCAAGAGCCCCGCCGCGAGCGCCGCCAGCAGCGCCACGCCCGCGGCGTCGTGGAGGTTGGCCGGGATGACGTTGCCGGCGCGCAGGTGGTCGCCGACCTTCAGCGCCGCGGGCGCCGCGATCGCGATCCCGCCTGCGACGGGGATCAGCGCGGCGAAGGTACGCGTCCGCTTCGGCAGCAGGACGAACACGAGCACGAGCATCGCGGGGGTCGCGTACAGCGACCCCCGGCTCTGGCTCAGGAGCGTCACGGCGGCGAGCAGCACCGCCCCGGCCGCGAGCAGTCCCCGCAGGGCCCAGTGCAGGCGCCGCTCGCGCGCCAGCAGCAGCGCGGGCCAGAAGGCCATCATCCACTCGGCGGCGTTGGCGTTCGGGTAGCCGCTCGGGAAGCTCAACCGCCCCCCGGGCAGCAGGCTCGCAAGGCGCGAGGCCGGGGCGGCGTCGATGTGCAGCAGCACGAACAGCGCGAGGCCGACGATCGAGAGGACCCAGACCAGCAGCAGCGCGATCGCCGTCGTCCCGCGCTGGCGCCAGCCGGCGAAGAGCGCGAAGACGAGCAGGTAGAGCAGCGTCCGGTCGGCGCCTTCGAGCGCTTCGCCGGGGGCTTTCGCCCAGGCGATCGTCAGGTAGGAGAAGGCCGTGTAGGCGGCCAGGGACCCGAGCGCGACGCGGACGGCGGGCGAGGAGCCGGCGAGCGGACCGGGAACCGCGACGAGCGCGATCGCGAGCAGCGCGATCGCGACGAGCCCGCCCGGCGCCCAGTGGGTGACGGGGTAGCCGGCCTGATCGGTCGCCCACACCACGCACAGCGCGATCGCGGCGAGGCCAGGGACCGTCGCCGGCGCCCCGCGCAGCGCCGCCGTCAGCTTGGCGGTCATCCCGGCAACGATAATCACACCGGTGGAGGACTCCGCGGACCTGATCGGCTTCTACGAGCGCGCCTATTCGCTGCAGGGTCCGAAGGCGGACAAGGCCGCGCAGTGGCGCTCGCTCGGCGCCCTCGGCAAGGCCGACCACGTGACCTCGCTGTGCGGGCGGGCGGGAGTCCGCCCGGCGAGCACGCTCGACGTCGGCTGCGGGGACGGCGCCCTGCTCGGCGAGCTGGCGCGGCGCGGCTTCGGAGGGCGCCTCGCCGGGATCGAGATCTCAGAGCCTGCCGCGGCGATCGCGCGGGCGGGGCTCGCGGACGCCGCCGAGATCGGCCTGTTCGACGGCGCCCGGCTGCCGTTCGCCGACGGCGAGTTCGAGCTCGGGATCCTCTCTCACGTGCTCGAGCACGTGCCCGACCCCCCGGCGCTGCTGCGCGAGGCGGCTCGCGTCTGCCGCGCGGTCGTCTTCGAGGTGCCGCTCGAGGCGAACTGGTCGGCCCGGCGCCCCGCCAAGCGCGCCCACGCGGAGGAGATCGGGCACCTGCAGCGGCTCGGCCGCGAGGACGCGCGCGCGATCGCGGCGGACGCGGGCCTGCAGATCGCCGCCGAGCTTCTGGACCCGCTGCCGCGCTCGGTCCACGTGTTCTTCGCGACGGGGGCGCGGGGGCGCGCCGCGGGCACCGCCAAGTGGGCCCTGCGAGCCGGCGCCGAGCGGCTCGCCGCGCCGCTCGCGCGGCGCCTCTTCACCCTCCACTACGCGGCGCTGTGCCGCCCGCCGGCCGCGTGACGGCGGCCAGCAGCAGCGACAGGATCTTCCCCATCAGCTCGTCCGGGACGGCCGCCGGATCGGCCAGCTTCTGCCGGGCGATGCCGTCGGCGAGCGCGTCGATCGCGACCGCCAGCTGCTCGGCGGGGATCGTCAGCTCGAGGTCGAAGTCGCGCACCCCGTCGGCGATCAGCTCGGTCAGCACGGAGCGCATCTGCGCGAAGCGCGCGGCGACCTTGGGGCGCATCTCGGCGTCACGCACGCCGTAGGCCCAGAACTCCATGAACAGCAGCAGGGCCTCGGGCTCGCGCTCGATCATCGTCATCCACTGACGGGCGCCCCCCGCGGCGCGCTCGGAGACCGAGCCGCGCCCGACCGCGGCCGCGATCTCGTGCGCGTGCTCGTCGATCTCGCGCTCCATCAGGACCAGGAAGAGATCCTCCTTGCCCTCGAAGTTCGAGTAGAGGGCGCCGGTCGAGAAGCCGGCCTCCGAGGCGATCTCCTCGACCGAGGCGCCGTGGAAGCCGCTGCGGGCGAAGACTGTCCGGGCGGCCGCGAGCAGCCGCTCGCGGGTGTTCGCGCGGCTCTGCTCGCGGGTCATCCGCGCTCCCGTGCCGGTTCCGGCCATCACCGCACATCCTACTTGCAGAGCAAACGCTATTTCGATAGCGTTCGTTATCCCGACGCAGAACGGAGTAACGATGGCAACGGCTTCCCCCAGCCCAGACGTCGCGTCGCTGCCCACCGACGCGATCTCCTACGAGGACCTCTACGCGCGCTGGGAGCGCGGCAACTGGCGTGCGACCGAGCTGGACTTCACCGAGGACGCGCGCCAGTGGCGCGAGGACTTCACGGAGTTCGAGCGCCAGGCGGCGCTGTGGAACTACTGCCTGTTCTTCTGGGGCGAGGACGCCGTCGCCGACAACCTCTCGCCGTACATCGACGCGGCGCCGCTTGAGGAGCAGAAGTACTTCCTGACGACCCAGCAGGTCGACGAGGCCCGCCACGCGGTCTTCTTCAAGCGCTTCATGCAGGAGGTCTGCGGGATCGGCGACGGCTCGATGGCCTCCGGCCTGCAGGCGATCCGCCCGCAGCTGACGCCCGGCTTTCGCAAGATCTTCGACCGGCTCGACACGATGGCCGACGAGCTGCGCGCCGACCGCTCGCCGGCGAAGCTCGCCGCCGCGGTCACCCTCTACCACGTGATCATCGAGGCGTCGCTGGCGCAGCCGGGGCAGCACTTCATCTGCAGCTATCTGGAACGGCGCGACCAGCTGCCGGCGTTCCGGGAGGGCATGCAGAACATCGCCGCCGACGAGCAGCGCCACATCGGCTTCGGCGTGAAGCTGCTCTCCGACCTGAACCGGGAAGACCCCGTCGGGGTGCCGAAGGCCGTCGCCGGGCTGCTGCGCGAAGTGACCCGCTACACCGCCCAGGTCCTGATGCCGCCCGGCTGGGACGAGCGCTACGTCACGACCTTCGGCGCGACGTTCGACGAGGTCGGGGTCGAAGGCCTGACCTCGATGACGACCAAGCTGCGCTCCGCGGGCCTGCCCGTGGAGAGCCTGCCGGGGCCGCCGCTGCTGCCGCCGGGCCTGAGCCCGCTCGAGCTCTCCAAGCGCGGGCGGGCGCTCGCCAAAGCGGGCGTGATCGGGGTGCGCGAGGGACCGACCGCGCGCGACCCGGAGACCGTCGAGCTGCTGTTCGACACGATCCGCCGCCAGGTCGACCCGAGGCACGGCCTGCGCCGCCCGGTGACGTTCCAGTGGGAGTTCACCGACCCCGACATCCCCACCTGGCACCTGCTCGTCAACAACGGCTCGAGCACCGTCGAACAGGGCGAGGCCGCGGGCCCTGACCTGCGCCTGCGGGTCTCATGGCAGGACTTCGCCGACATCGTCGGCGAGCGGCTCAACCCGCTGCAGGCGATCGCCACGCGGCGGCTGCGCCCCAAGGGCAACCCGCTCGCGCTGCGCAAGCTGATGCGGGTCTTCCCCCAGTCCTAGCCCGGCGAGAACTCCCGCAAGGAGGAGGAGGAGGAGGAGGAGGAGGAGGTCGAGCCTTCGCCGGCGGGCGCGGAACTCGACGGCGGGGCGGAGCCCGCCGCAGATGCGATCGCGCGGTTCGTGGAGGACCCCGGGACGACCCGCGCGGGCTGCTCGAGCCCGAACTCGCGGGCCGCGGCGATGGGCGAGCCCGAGGAGGGTCTCCCGGGGCCCTGCCGTGAAGCGGGGCCGGTGACCCGGCGCGCGCGCCCGGCGCCGCCCGAGGTCGGCGCGAGGAGCGGGGGCGCCGTAGCCGCTACGGCGCGCGGACCCGCCGGGGCCACGAGGGGCCCCGCGCTGGACCGATGAGCCCGGCTCGGCGGGCCGTCGTGGACGATCGCCACGCAGCCCGCGCCGACGCCGGCGAGCAGCAGGCAACCCGCGGCGAGCTTCGCGCCGAGGCCGCCGAGCGCCCAGCCGCCGCTCGCTCCCGCGCCGCCGCCGGTCGCAGCCGACGCGCCCAGCGAGGGTAGAGACGCGGCGACTGGACCGGCGGCAGCGTGGTGGCCGAGGCCGGCGAGGCGGAGGAGCGCCCCGGTCGGGCCCGCCGGGAGGGTGAGAACGGGAGGCAGGACGGCGGCCGCGCCGCGCAGCACGACCACGTAGCGCCGGCAGGCGGGGCAATCGCGCCGGTGCATCACGGCGAGCCGGTAGCGCTCGCCCTCGGGGTCGAGGACGCCGAAGGCGAGCGCCCGCATCAGCGACTCGTGCCGGGCGCAGACCGCGTCCGCGCGGATCGTCTCGACGACCTCGGCGATCTTCGCCGAGACCCCCTCGCGCCTCCCGGTCCCCTCCATCAGCTTGCGCATCCGCAGCTCGCTCACGCCCATCCGCTCGGCCGCCTCCCGGCGGGAGTAGCCGTGCAGGTAGCAGAGCGCGGCCGCTTCGCGCTCGCGCAGGTCCAGCCGCGCCCGCATGCCGTGCAGCAGCGCCCGCATCCGAGCCCGGTCGTCCAGCTCCCCGTCGAGGTCGCGCTCGGCGTGCGCCCCGAGAGGAAGGGGCTCGACCGCCCGTCCCGGCGCGCGCAGCTCCTCGATCGCCCTCCGGTAGGTGACGAGGATCAGCCAGGCGCGCGGGTTGGAGATCTCCTCGCCCGCCAGCGCCGCCCCGTAGAGGCCCTGCCAGGCCGCCGCGTAGCACGCCTCCAGCTCGGCGCGGTCGAGCGTCGTGCCGGCTGCGCGCAGGCGCGCGGCGACCGTCGCGAGGACGGACTCCCGCAGACTCTCGAAATCGCGCGCGAGCAGACGCTCGGCCCGATAACGGCGCAGTGTGGCGGGACTCACGGCCGTGAGGGTGCCAGCGCGGATGACGTGCGGCCAGCGACCGACCGGCGGCTCCCACGAACCGCCGCTTTTGCAGGGAGGACGCAGCCGCCGCTGCGCCGCGAATGTCTCCGACCAGGCTTCTCAGCCGTAGGCGGCGATCTGCGCGAGCGTCTGCTCGCGCATGTTCTCCCCGGCGCGCTCGCGGAGGTGCCACTCGACGATCCGGGCGAGCGCCTCCTCGAGGCTCCACGCCGGCCGCCAGCCGAGCTCGCGCTCGGCCGCGCCCGAGTCGAGCTCGAGGTGGCCGGCCTCGGGCGGGTTCGGGCGCTCGTCCGCGCGCCAGCGCAGATCGCCCTCCCACAGCTCGGCGAGCCGCTCGACGATCCACCCGACGGGCCGCGCGTCGCCCGGCGGCGGGCCGAAGTTCCACGCCCGTGCGGCGTCCGGCCCTTCGAGCAGCCGCCGGGCGAGCAGCAGGTAGCCCACGAGCGGGTTCAGGACGTGCTGCCACGGCCGGACCGCCGCGGGATTGCGGACGAGCAGCTCCGAGCCGTCCTCGACGGCGCGCAGCGCGTCCGGGAGCAGGCGGTCCTCGCCGCGGTCGCCCCCGCCGATCACGTTCCCCGCCCGTGCGGTCGCGAGGTTCGGCGTGCCCGCGGCGGAGAAGAACGAGCGCCGCCATGCGGCCGCGACCAGCTCGGCGCCGGCCTTCGAGGAGGAGTACGGGTCCGAGCCCCCGAGCGCGTCGCCCTCCACGAAGGCGCGCGTCCCGCCGGGCGGGTTCTCGTAGCACTTGTCGGAGGTCACGACGAGCACGCCACCGACCTGCCCGCCCGCCGCGCGGACCGCCTCGAGCACGTTGATCGTGCCCATCACGTTCACCTCCCACGTCAGCGCCGGCTCGCGCAGCGAGCGCCGGACCATCGGCTGGGCGGCAAGGTGCAGGACCAGCTCCGCGCGCGAAGCGGCCAGCGCCGCGCCGACGGCCGCCGCGTCGCGGACGTCGCCGCGGTGCTCGCGCATCCCCGCCCCGACGTCCGCCTGGGCGTAGAGCGAGGGGACGGTAGGCGGACCGCTCGAGAGGCCGGTCAGCTCGGCCCCGAGGGACTGCAGCCAGAGCGAGAGCCATGCGCCCTTGAAGCCGGTGTGGCCCGTGACGAGCACGCGGCGCCCGCGCCAGAAGTCCTCGTCGATCGTCACCGCGGGAGGTATCTTCACTCAAATCCCGGCCGACTCCGCTCCCCCACCCCCGCCGCCGGCCGCTCCGCCTCCGCCCGAACGGGCCGAGGTGCTCGGCGCGCGGCTCGCGGTCAGCGACTACGCCGAGGTGCTCGACTGGATGGAGGCGATGATCGCGGCGGACGCGCGCGGCTACGTGACGGCCGCCGCGGTGAACCTCGTGATGAACGCCCGCGAGGACCCCGAGACCGCCGAAGCGCTGGCCGGCGCGACGCTCGCCACGCCCGACGGGATGCCGCTCGTATGGGCGCTCCGAGCGCTCGGCCACCGTCGCGCGACGCGGATCTACGGACCGGACCTGATGGCGTTCTTCTGCCAGCGCGCGGCCGACGCGGGGATCCCGATCTACCTGTACGGGGGACGCGACGCGGAGGCGCTCGCGCTGCTGCAGGCCCGTCTCCGCGAGCGCTTCCCCGGGCTCGTGATCGCGGGCGCCCACTCGCCTCCGTTCCGGCCTCTCAGCGAGGCCGAGTCCGAGCAGGACGCGGCACGGATCGACGCCTCCGGCGCGGCCGTCGTATGGGTCGGGACCGGTCAGCCCAAGCAGGAGAAGTGGATGCTCGAGATGCGCCCGCGCCTGCGGGCGCCGCTGCTGGTCGGCGTCGGGGCGGCGTTCGACTTCCACGCCGGGCTCGTCTCGCAGGCGCCGCGCTGGATGCAGCGCTCGGGCCTCGAGTGGCTCTACCGGCTCTCGCGCGAGCCGCGACGGCTGTGGCGGCGCTACGCGCGCTACAACCCGCGCTTCGTGGCGGGCTTCGCGGCCCAGTACGCGCGCCACCTGACGCGGCGCTGATCGACGGCAGCGCGCGCGGCCCCGAGCGCGCGCCGTCCGGTCGGCGAAACCCCGCCGGTCCCGGCGGGTTCCATGGGAGTGCGGATAACCTCTCCTATTCGATGAGCGCCCAGCAGAGCAACGCCGACGTGGCCGTCGTCGGCCTCGGCCGCGTCGGGCTGCCGCTGGCCCTCTCGTTCGCCCAGCGCGGGCTGCGCGTGATCGGCGTCGACAACGACGCGCGTCGCCTCGACGCCGTCCGCGAGGGCCGGATGCCGTTCGCCGAGACGGGCGCGCAGGAGGTCCTCGAGGAGGTCCACCGGGGCGATCGTCTGTCGCTCAGCTCCGCCGTCGCCGACGCGGCCTCCGCTCGGCAGATCGTGATCACGCTGGGGACGCCCTCCTTCTCGCACATCGAGATCGACATGCGCGACATCCGCTCGGCGCTCGACGACCTGCTCGGGGTGCTCGGGCCGGGGCACTCGCTGATCCTGCGCTCGACGATCGCGCCGGGCACGACCGAGTTCGTCGCCGGCTACCTCGCCAAGCACCGCGGCTTCCAGATCGGCGAGGAGGTGTTCGTCTCGCACGCCCCCGAGCGGATCGCCGCGGGCCGCTTCTTCGCCGAGATCGACACGCTGCCGTGCATCGTCGGGGGCGTCGGCGCCCGCTCCGGGGAGGTCGCGGCGGAGCTGTTCGGCGTCTTCGACGCGCCGATCGTGCAGACCACGCCCGTCCAGGCCGAGCTCGCGAAGATCTGGGCGAACATCCTGCGCTACACGAACTTCG
>Ga0134125_10001819_pt1 | contig 25787 bp, 16 predicted proteins | sample KB31751_FD_96464 | JGI IMG/M metagenome (GOLD analysis project Ga0134125, IMG submission 96464) | Terrestrial soil microbial communities with excess Nitrogen fertilizer from Kellogg Biological Station, Michigan, USA - KB3-175-1 | ecosystem: Environmental > Terrestrial > Soil > Unclassified ...
ATCATCGCGTTCTACGGAAAAACGTTGCAATGGGTTTTGAAATTTCAAACCGCCACGCTGCTTGTTGCCCTCGGCACCCTGGTTCTGACGATCGTGATGTTCATGCGGATCTCGAAAGGCTTTTTCCCTATTCAGGACACTGGCGTCATTCAGGGCGTTTCCCAGGCGGCACAAACCATTTCGTTTAATGAGATGTCCAATCGCCAGCAGCAATTGGCGCGCATCATTCTGAAAGATCCGGCCGTCGAAAGCCTCTCGTCGTTCATCGGCATTGATGGAACCAACACCACAATGAACAGCGGGCGCATTCAAATCAATTTGAAGCCGCTCGATGATCGGGGAACCAGCGCGACGGAGATTATTCGCCGCCTTCAACCGAAGCTTGAGCAGGTGGCCGGCATCACGCTTTTCATGCAGCCGGTGCAAGACCTTACTGTCGAAGACCGTGTGAGCCGGACGCAGTTTCAATACACGCTGGAAGACCCCAGTCAGGATGAACTGGATACCTACGCTCCGCGCATGGTGGCGGAGATGAAGAAGCGTCCCGAACTGCGCGATGTGGCAAGCGACCAGCAGGTGCTGGGCCTGCAGACGCGGCTGGTATACGACCGCGATACGATTTCGCGGCTTGGCCTCAGCCCGTCGCAAATCGATCAGACGTTGTACGATGCCTATGGCCAGCGCCAAGTCTCCACCATCTTCACGCAGCTCAACCAGTATCACGTCGTTCTCGAGTTACTCCCTGGCTTTCAACAAGGCCCCATCGATCTGCGCTCGCTTTTCATCCGGACAGGCGCGGCCAGCGGTTTGGTGGCAGGAGGGACCGCATCTACGGCTCATCTCGGGCCCACCAGTACGGCCGTCAATATAGCCAACCTTCCCGCTTCGTCCAACGCGCTCACGAGCACGATCATTCCGTCGGCTCAGGTGTTCGGCGGTAGCGGCATTGCCTCAAGCACGGCGTACCCGAACGGTGGCCAGGTGCCGCTCAGCGCGTTTACGCAGCTTGTCACCAAGACCGTTCCCATCACCATAAATCACCAGGGGCAGTTCCCGGTAGTTACGCTGTCGTTCAATCTTGCACCCGGATATTCGCTCGGGGACGCGGTGGAGGCTATCGGCCAGGTTAAAGATAATGTCGGATTGCCTCCCAGCATTCAAGCGGCATTCCAAGGCTCGGCGGAAGCGTTTCAAAGGGCGCTTGCGAATGAGCCATTTCTGATTTTGGCCGCAATCGTTACCGTCTACATCGTGTTGGGGATTCTATACGAAAGTTACATTCACCCAATCACGATCTTGTCTACCTTGCCGTCCGCCGGAGTGGGCGCTCTGCTTGCACTGTTCATCTGCCGTACAGACTTCAGCATCATTGCCTTAATAGGCATCGTCCTCTTAATCGGCATCGTTAAGAAGAACGCCATCATGATGATCGATTTCGCCCTCGAAGCCGAACGGAAAGAAGGCAAAGAGCCGCTAGATGCCATTTATCAGGCAAGCCTCTTGCGGTTTCGCCCCATCATGATGACCACCATGGCGGCATTGCTCGGCGGCGTTCCGCTGGCGCTCGGCACAGGAGTCGGCTCGGAACTCCGCCGGCCTCTCGGCATCACCATCGTCGGCGGGCTACTACTCAGCCAGCTCCTGACGTTGTACACAACGCCGGTCATTTATCTGTTCTTCGATCGCCTTGCCCTGCGCTTCGCCGGGAGGCGGAGTTCGGCGTCTTTCCATCCGGAAGCGATCCCTGCGGAATAAATCATGAACGTCTCGGCGCCATTCATTCAGCGTCCTGTCGCGACGACGTTAATTACCATCGCGATCGCCCTCTCTGGCGCCATCGCGTTCCGCCTGCTTCCGGTGGCTCCGCTGCCGCAGGTGGATTTCCCTACCATTTCCGTAAGCGCACAATTGCCGGGCGCAAGCCCAGAAACAATGGCGTCCTCGGTTGCCACGCCCTTAGAGCGGCAGTTCGGCCGTATCGCCGCGGTGTCGGAGATGACGTCGCAAAGCACGCTCGGTTCCTCCAGCATCACACTGCAATTCGATTTAGATCGAAATATCGATGCCGCCGCACGCGACGTCCAGGCCGCCATTAACGCGGCGCGTGGCTATTTGCCGACAAATCTGCCCAGTAATCCCAGATATCGCAAAGTAAATCCTGCCGATTCGCCCATCATGATTATTTCCCTTTCGTCGGATGTTCTGACGAAAGGGCAGATGTATGATGCTGCCTCCACGGTAATGGCGCAGCCACTCTCGCAAGTTTCCGGCGTCGGTCAGGTCGACGTCGGGGGAAGCGCGCTGCCGGGCGTTCGCGTTGAACTCAACCCTCGAATGCTGAATAAATACGGCGTTTCGCTGGAACAGGTTCGCTCCACGCTGGGCGCGGCGAATGCCAATACGCCCAAAGGATATTTTTCAAATCAAGAGCGGATGTGGGAGTTGGGCGCGAGCGATCAACTATTTCGAGCTCATGAATACGCGCCGCTTATCATCGCCTACCGTCACGGCGCCCCAGTGCGCGTTCGCGATGTCGCGCAGGTGGTCGATTCGGTCGAAGACATTCGTAATGCCGGTTACGCCGATGGAAAGCCGGCTGTCCTGCTGATTGTCTTCCGGCAGCCCGAAGCCAACATCATCGACACAGTGGACCGCGTTCGTGCCGTGCTTCCGCAATTGGAGACATCCATTCCGGCATCCATAAAAGTTCACGTTGCTATGGATCGTACCGTCACAATTCGAGCTTCGGTTCACGATGTCGAACTAACCCTCCTTATCTCGGTTTTCCTGGTGATTCTTGTTGTCTTCTTCTTTTTGCGCGACATTCGCACCACCATGATTCCGAGCGTCGCGGTCCCTGTATCGCTCATCGGCACCTTCGGCGTTATGTATCTCGCTGGATACAGCCTCGACAATCTCTCGTTGATGGCGTTGACAATCGCCACCGGTTTCGTTGTTGACGATGCAATTGTCGTCATCGAGAACATCATGCGGTACCTCGAAATGGGAATGGAGCCGTTCGCCGCCGCATTCAAAGGCGCCAGGGAAATTGGGTTTACCGTTCTAACGATTAGCGTCTCCCTTGTGTCCGTTTTCATTCCGCTGCTCTTGATGGGCGGCATTGTCGGACGCCTCTTTCATGAATTCGCGGTCACTCTTTCGGTCGCCATCGCCGTCTCTATGGTGGTCTCACTCACCACGACACCGATGATGTGCGCGTATTTGTTAAAGACTCATACCCAGCACGGCCCTATCTATCGAGCGAGCGAAGCGTTTTTTAATTGGGTAATCCGGATCTATGGGCGCTCGCTTACTGTGGTTCTACGCCATTCCGCCATCACTCTCGCGATCCTGATTGGCATTGTGGCGCTCAACGTCTATTTGTTCGTGCGCGTGCCCAAAGGCTTCTTCCCCCAGCAAGACACCGGACGGATGAGCGGTTCCATACAAGCAGATCAGGACACATCCTTTCAGTCGATGAACGTGACGCTCCGGCAAATGCTCAAGATCATCGGCCAGGATCCCGCTGTCGATAACGTTGTCGGATTCACCGGCGGCGGTCATGGCGGCAGCACCATCAACACGGCCCGCGCCTTCATTGCTCTCAAGCCTCTATCGGAGCGAAAAGTGGATGTCGATCACGTTATTGCTCGCTTGCGTCCGAAGCTGATGAAGATTCCCGGAGCCACTTTGTATTTGCAGGCTTCGCAGGATTTGCGCGTCGGTGGACATTCCACCAATGCCCAATATCAGTTCACGATGCGTGGCGACAATCTTGACGATCTTTCGAACTTCACGCCCAAAATGCTGACCCAACTGAAAAAGATCCCAATTATCACCGACGTCAATAGCGATCAGCAGGACCGCGGTTTGCAGGCCATGGTGACATACGACCGGCCGACGGCGGCGCGCTTTGGGATCTCCCCTCAGTTAATCGACAACACGCTTTACGACGCCTTCGGCCAGCGGCAGGTGTCGACCATGTATACGACGCTCAACCAGTATCACGTCGTCATGGAAGTGGCCCCCCAATACTGGCAGAACCCGATATTCCTCCACGAAATTTATGTACAATCGCCGAGCGGCCAGCAAGTACCGCTCGATGCGATCGCGAACATCACTTCCATGACGGCGCCATTAGCCGTCCCCCACCAGGGACTGTCACCGGCATTCACTATTTCCTTTAACCTGAGGCCCGGTGTGGCGCTGGGCGACGCCGTCGATGCCATTAACGCGCAGGCGTTCAACGTCGGTTTGCCGGCTACCATTCATACCGCGTTTGCCGGAACCGCGCAGGCGTATCAGGAATCGCTCGGCAGCGAACCGATTCTGATTCTTGCTGCGCTGGCGACGGTCTATATTGTGCTCGGCATTCTTTACGAAAGCTATATTCACCCTATTACGATTCTTTCCACGCTACCGTCGGCCGGTATAGGAGCATTGCTTGCGTTGATGCTCTTCAAAATTGAGCTGAGCATCATTGCCATCATCGGAATTATTCTTCTCATTGGCATCGTCAAGAAGAATGCAATTATGATGATCGATTTCGCCCTGGCGGCCGAGCGGAACGAAGGAAAGAATTCGCAAGATTCCATCTACGAAGCCTGTATTCTTCGTTTCCGCCCCATATTAATGACCACTATGGCAGCGATGCTCGGGGCAACTCCGTTGGCATTCGGAACCGGCACTGGGTCCGAGCTGCGGCGGCCTCTCGGCATCACCATTATCGGCGGTTTGATCGTCAGTCAGTTGTTGACGCTTTATACAACTCCCGTTGTATATCTGTTCCTCGACCAGCTTCAACATTGGTGGTGGCGCCGTCTCGGAAAGAAGGAGCCATCGGTGGGAAGACCGCTGGAAGTGGAAGTGTAGTCGATTGCCGCTGCTTGTATGTTTTCGCTGACTGAGGTACCGCGCTCAAACGGTTGCGTCACCCTTGCTCTTGCTGGTTCGGTTAGGGAAGAGGTGCTGCCCGAAATCTGCCGCTTGATCGCCAATGGCGAGCACGGCCACACGCGCGTGAAGCTTGATTTGAGTGAAGTAACGCTGATCGACCGCGTTGCGGCGCGTTTCTTCGCCGAACAATTGGAATGCGGTGTTGAATTGGTGGATTGCCCTGCTTATCTGCGGGCCTGGATATTACGAGAAGTAAGACATGAACAGAATAAGTAACTGGTGCTGGTCAAACAAATATTTGCCGTGTGCGGCGCTCGCCGCTTCGATCGTCGTATTGAGCGGTTGTATGGTCGGTCCGAAATATTCCCGTCCAGCCGCGCCGGTTCCGCAAGGCTATAAAGAACCGTTGCCCAATGGGTATAAGGAATGGAAGCAGGCGCAGCCGAACGAAACCGCGCTGCGCGGCAAATGGTGGGAAGTCTACAACGATCCCGATCTCAACGCGCTTGAAGAACAGGTGGCGATCTCCAATCAAAACGTTCTCGTCGCGGCGGCGCAGTTCCGCGAAGCGCGCGATCTTGTATCGTCGGCTCGTGCCAATCTGTTCCCTACGGTGGGCATAGGCACATCGATCGTCAATTCCCGCCAGTCGCAAACCATATACGGATCGGGAAATTCAAACAACGCTATCGCCTCCATCGTTCAGCAGCGCACTACCTACGCATTGCCGATCAGCATTTCGTGGGAGGCTGATATCTGGGGAAGCGTCCGCCATTCGGTAAACGCGAATGTAGCCGATACACAATCTTCGGCGGCGATTCTGGCCAACGCCCGCCTATCCTACCAGGCCTTGCTGGCCCAGAACTATTTCGTGCTGCATGGAATCGATGGCGAAGCCGACATTCTGGAACGCACGTACAAGTCTTATCAGGATTCACTGCAATTGACGAAAGATCGCTATGATGCCGGAGTCGCTTCCGATCTCGACGTAGCTCAAGCTGAAACACAGCTCAATACCGCCAAAGCCCAGTTGGTGGATTTGGGCGTTGCGCGCGCGCAATTTGAACATGCGATCGCGGTGCTGATGGGAAAGCCTCCATCCGGCCTTTCCATTCCGGCAAAAATTTTGGCGACTCCGCCGCCGCCGGTTCCCGTCTCGGTGCCGTCGGAGCTACTCGAGCGCCGGCCCGACATCGCGTCCGCTGAACGCATGATGGCCGCTCAGAACGAGTTGATCGGTATCGCCCAAGCTGCTTATTATCCGACCGTGGGCCTCAACGCGACCACCGGTTTGCAAACATCGGAATTTACGAAGTGGTTTACCTGGCCCAGCAAGTACTGGTCCGTCGGCCCCGTCGCTTCGGAGACTGTTTTTGATGGCGGTCGCCGCAAAGCTCAATTACGACAAACGCGTGACGCGTACGACGCAACGGTCGCCTCCTACCGGCAAACAGTTCTTACAGCCTTTCAACAGGTCGAAGACAATCTCTCTGCTCTTCGCATTCTGAGCCAGGAATCGCAGACACAGCGCCTGGCGGTAGACTCTTCGCAGCGAGCGCTCGATGTATCCACCGAAGAGTACAAAGCCGGTACCGCCGACTATCTAACCGTGCTCACCGCGCAGACGGCGGTGCTCTCCAATCAGCTAACCGCCAATAATCTTTTAACACGGCAAATGGCGTCGAGTGTTCTTTTGGTGCAAGCTTTAGGCGGAGGCTGGAACAGTACCGATCTGCCAAACCGAGACGCCATCATCAGTGGGCAGTGAGATACTGCCCTACAGAACATGCTGATTGAAGAACTCGACACTCCCGCGGTCGTTATCGATCTCGACGTCATGGAGCGGAACATCGCGCGGCTCTCGCAGTATGCCGCTGCCAATCATTTAAATCTCCGCCCTCACACAAAAACTCACAAAATTCCGGACATTGCAAAATTGCAAATAGCGGAGGGCGCAACCGGCGTCACCGTCGCCAAACCGGGCGAAGCGCGTGTGATGGTCGACGACGACGTTCGCGATCTCATGATCGCCTATCCTTTAGTGACAGCCGCCAAAGCAGACCACGCGGCCCAACTGGCGCGAGAGTGCCAACTTCGGGTCTCGCTCGATTCGCCCGAAGCGATTGCCGCGCTCGGCAGCGGAACGCTCCGGCACGATTCCCGCATTGGCATCCTCATTGAAATTGATACAGGTTTTCGCCGTTGCGGTGTTGAGACGCCAGAAGCCGCGCTGTTGCTCGCACGCGAAGTGCAGCGGCATTCGCATCTCGATTTCCTTGGGCTCATGTTCTATCCCGGCCATCTCGGGAAACCGCCTGAGGAACAGCCCGCCGCCATCGCGGAAGTGAATGCCATTCTTGACTCGTTCTACCGCGCATTTCAGATTGCCGGCATCGATCTTCCGGTCGTCAGCGGGGGTTCCACTCCCACCGCGTTCCGCTCTCATTTGTTCAATGGCATCACGGAAATTCGTCCCGGCATGTATTTGCTCAACGATGCCAATCTGGTCCGCATGGGAGTTGCCGGGCTTGACGATTGCGCCCTTCACGTTGTGGTCACGGTTGCCAGCACGGCCGTTCCTGGCCGCGCCATTGTCGATGGTGGATCGAAAACATTTTCTTCCGATCGGTCGCGCAACGAGCCCGTATCTTACGGAATGATTCGCGAAGATTCGCAAGCCATTTTCGTAGCCTTATCGGAAGAACACGGCCACCTGGACATCAGCAATAGCGGCCGAAAATACAAAGTGGGCGAGCGCTTGCGCGTTCTACCCAACCATGTCTGCACCACTGTCAATATGCACGACTATTTATATGGTGTTCGCAACGGTGAAGTGGAGAAAGTCTGGGAGATCACGGCCAGAGGCAAGGTCCAATAATATATGTTGGGGCAGAAACTTCTCTTTCGCGGTGGTACGCTCATTGACGGCAGCGGCGCGCCCGCGCAACGGGGCGACCTGCTGATTTCCGGCAATGCGATCGAAGCTGTAGGCACATTCGATCCGCCTTCCGGCATTCCAGCCATCGATTGCACCGGGATGGCGATTTCCCCCGGCTTTATCGACGCCCACAGCCACTCCGATCTCCAAGTCCTCGGAGAAAAAACAGAAAAGTTGCAGCAGGGTGTAACGGCGGAGGTGGTGGGGAACTGCGGATTCTCTCCATATCCGGCTTCCGAGCACCGGCACGAGCTTCATCAATTTGCGAACGGCATCTTTTGCGGTGACGATAGCTGGGGCTGGAAATCGGCGGATGACTATCTTTCCGATGTCGAGCGCAAAGGAAAGCATGCGACTGTCGGCTCACTTGCAGGGCATGGTAGTCTTCGCATCGCTACGGCTGGAAACAAGATGGGGGCGCTAACGTCCGCTGAACTCGAACGGATGGAAGGTATGCTCGCTGATGCTCTTCAATCCGGCGCAACCGGATTCTCCACAGGCCTGATGTACGCTCCCGGCTCAAGCGCGCCTTTTGAGGAATTGGAGCGGCTTTGCTCGATTGTTGCCCATACCGACAAAATTTATTGCACACACATTCGGGACTACAGCTTTCACCTGACTGAAGCCGTGGACGAGCAGTTGGAACTGGCGCGCCGAACCGGCTGCCGCCTTCAAATTTCGCATCTGCAGGCAACGGGCCGCATGAATTGGACCAAGCAGCAGCAGGTCATCGAAAAGATCGAGGCCGCAAAGAACGAAGGCGTCGACGTCGCCTTCGATTGCTACCCGTACATCGCCGGCAGCACCGTGCTCACCCAACTCCTGCCGCAGGATACGCTCGATGGCGGAATAGAAAAACTGATGGAGCGCCTGGCGTGGCCATCGGACCGGGAGAAAATAGCCAAACGCACTCTCGAAAAGCTTCCGCATCGGTGGTGCGACGTTCTCATTTCGGCTGTTGGTTCTTCAGCGAATAAGCGCTTCATCGGGATGACCATCGAGGAGGCTGCGCGCGAGCGGAACGAAGAATCGATAGACACAATGTTGAATTTGCTTGCCGAAGAGCGCGGCGAAGTCAACATGATCTCGTTCAATCAGAGCGAAGAAAATCTCCGGCAAACGCTCACTCACCCGCTTGCAATTGTCATCAGCGATGGCTTCTACGTGAAAGGCCGCCCGCATCCGCGCCTTTATGGAACGTTTCCGCGCCTGCTCGGGTTTGTTGCGCGCGAAAACAAATGGATGACGCTCGAAGAGGCAGTTCATAAAATCACCGGTCGTCCGGCCCAGCGCTTCGGATTCAAAAAGCGCGGCTTCCTGCGCCCATCCTACGTCGCCGACTTGGTTGTGTTCGATCCCGCAACCGTTGATTCGCCCGCGACGTTCAGCAACCCTGAAGTGCCGCCCATCGGTATCCGCTCCGTATTCCGCAACGGCACCCTCGCTTTATAGGGCGAGGCCTGCCCAGGCATGTCCAAATTGGTTTGTAGGAAAAGGCGGAATCCCTTATACGTTGAATTGAGTTCCCTGAGAGAACCAAAGATTTGGCGCGAGAGGATATCCTCGCTTGTCTGTCATATGCCAGTTATCTGGCCCACAAATAGCGCGCGAGCAGCCGGCTATTCGTTGCTGACCTGAACCATCAGGTACCGCCCTAACATGAGGCATTCCCAATTCCAGCGTAGATGCGCATCCTTGCCGACGAGACTTTCGGAAGCCGATTGTTGAGGCGCTTCGAATCGAGGACCACTACGTTCTGTGGCTTTGCACGGATCACGCGGAGCGAGGGATGTCGTCTTGTTGGATCTGGCGGAACCCGGAGTTCGCATCGCGTTGACGCTTGACAAGGACTTTGGCAGAGCGCCGTTCAGCGGCGAAGTCCACTGAAACGATCCGGCGTCGCTCTGTTCCGCGTTCATCCGGCGACGACCGCGAGGCTGGCACCCCTTGTGCGTGCGTTTCTCGTGCTGGATACTGCGTGGGAACGACATATCAGCATCATCACGGCGGACGGAATTCAAATAGTCGCAGCAAGCAAAAAGTGAATCGACCCTTCTCCGTTGTATTCTCGAGTTAGTCAGCTCAAAGACTCTGCGCCCGGCGAAGTTTTACCCACATCTCCAGTTGCCTCACCGATAAGAGCCACTTGACGCAAGCCAAATCCCACCGGACACCTCGACCCTCCCGGTGGAGTGCCTGGAAATCGCACCGGGACAGACTCCGTAGTAAACAAACTCGCTGTTCCTACCGATTTGCGTTAAGGGCGGCTACTCATCCGCCTGTGATATTGGCCGCCTGCGGGGGGCAGCGCCGATTTGGTACACATCATCGATTGCGATATTAAAGTAGGGAGCGTTACATATGATCAAATTCATATGGCGAACAATCCCGACGCCATGATTCTCGATCCCGAGCCAGCCGGAATACTTTATAGTGACGACTCGTTGCACTGCCCGCAGTACTAGATACCATCCGTTCGCACAGACAAATGCAAAAGCCTCTCTGAAGCTGGAACGAAAAATGCAGTGGCGGCTACGGATCAGAGCGCACTGTTGGTAATTGGAACGCGAATTATTGATGAGTTGGGAAAAATTCCGGGATTTTGTTCGTTGATTACGTGCAACCGTGGTCAAACCCAGAGAACTGGAGCAGCAGGTGGCCGTATATCGCGCACTTGGCTTCGAAGAAGTAGATAGCGAGGATGTATTCGGGACCGACGAAGTATGTGAAGTAATGCTCCGGGTAGGTCGCAGGTCCGAATACGATTCAACTGCTGGAGCCGCTAAGCGATGCATCGCCGGTGGCGCAGCAACCGAAAAATGGCGACGTCACGCATATGGCATTTCTCCTTTCGGATATTGGACGAGCTTTCGAGTACTTGAAGGAACATGGCTTCCAGATTATCGACACGAAGCCGAGGAAAAATTGCGCAGCACAGGTATTCTTCATTCATCCGGGGACGACGGACCGAGTGGCGTTCGGCTACGTGATGGAAATAGCCGACAAGGCGCACGCGTATGATTGAGACCCCCCCGCAGGAGGCTATTCATCTGCTGGACGACTTTCCGTCCGTCGATACCGCGGATTGGGAAGCAGCAATCCGGAGGGATCTTAAGGGCGCCGACTACGACAGCAAACTAACGTGGCGTCTGGAGGATGGGATTGCGGTCAGACCGTACTATCGGCGCAATATGCTCGAGCGAATGGGGCAGACCGCAAGGCCCCTTCAAGCAGGCACAATCGTTAAACCGGAACCAGTAACGGTGCCGGCTGAGGCAATTCGCGCCGATTACCTGCATGATGCGGGAGCCACGCCGGCGCAAGAGTTGGCATTCGCGCTCGCGGAAGGGGTGGAGAGGTTGGCAACTGCTTTTGGGAGCGGAGCCGGCCTTCAGGTTGCGCAGGGCCGGATCGAGTTTGTGTATGCGGTTGGATCGCTTTACTTTGTCGAGATTGCAAAGCTGCGCGCAGCGCGCTTGTTATGGCGAGCAATCGTTTGCGCTTTTGGTGTAGAGGCAGAGGACGTGAGAGAGCCGCGCATCCACGTTCGGACAGCGCGTCTCAACATGAGCCTGCTCGACTCCGCTATCAATTTATTGAGGGTGACAACGGAAGCAGCGGCAGCGCTGATTGCGGGATGCGACAGTCTGGTAGTTGAGCCGTGGGGTTGGGATCGTCAGCTAGCGGAGAACATCGAACGTATTCTGCGCGAAGAGGCTCATCTCACGCGAGTGGCCGATGCGGCGGCCGGCAGCTACTACATAGAAGCTTTGACGGATGCACTAGCGCAGGAGGCGTGGAGCGTATTTCAACACGTGGAGGCGGACGGCGGCTGGTCCGCGGCGCTGAAATCAGGGGCGGTCGAAAAGGCGCTCGAAGAATCGAGAGGGCGGAAAGCAGATGCGATTGCGGGTCGTCAGCAAACGCTGGTGGGTGTCAACAATTATCCAAATGATAGCGATGATTTGACTCTGGTAGACGAGCCGCCTCCATTTTCTTCCGATCCGTTTCGGCAGTCACGGCTGGCCGAGCCTTTCGAAGATTTGCGGCGCAAGGCTGGTGCGCAATTGAAGGAGACCGGTCGCGTGCCGAGAGTCCTGTTGCTGAAGAGAGGCGATTGCAGAATAAGCTCGGCACGCGCTAACTTCTGCCTGACGTTTTTCGGATGTGGCGGCTTCGAAGTTGTCGAAGCGGAAGAGTATTCAGGCGAGGATGCGGATCTCATTGTCTTGTGTAGTTCGGATGGCGAGTATGAGGCGTTTGCGGCCGACATATCTCCGCGCACTTCGGCCCAAGTGCTGGTTGCAAGCGATCCTTTTAACGGCGGGGAATATCTCAAGAAAGCAGGCGTTCAAGGGTTCGTGCATGCGGGTTCCAACATATTGGAAGTTCTGACGAATTGGCAGGACAAGCTAAACGGCAGAAACCATACGAAATGAAGCCGGACTTCACAAGGATCGAATTCAAACCGGTGTACACAGCAGGTCGGAGCGCGGTGTCCAATGGCGGCTCCACAGCCTGGCTGACACCAGAGCAAATACCTGTGAAATCGTTCTACACCGCGGCAGACGCACAGCATTTGGAGCACCTGGACTATGCCGCGGGGATTCCCCCATTTCTGCGAGGCCCTTACGCAACCATGTATGCGCTCCAGCCCTGGACTATCCGTCAATATGCGGGATTTTCCACGGCCGAGGAATCGAATGCTTTCTACAGGCGCAACCTAGCGGCAGGCCAGGACGGTTTGTCAATCGCGTTCGATTTGGCAACGCATCGAGGGTACGACTCCGATAACGAGCGAGTAGTTGGCGACGTAGGTAAAGCCGGCGTGGCGATTGATTCGGTCGAAGATATGAAGATACTCCTCGATCAGATCCCACTCGATGAGATATCGGTCTCGATGACGATGAGTGGCGCGGTATTGCCGGTGATGGCGTTTTACATCGTCGCGGCGGAAGAACAGGGAGTGAAATTGGAGCAGTTGAGCGGCACAATCCAGAACGACATTTTGAAAGAGTTCATGGTGCGCAATACGTATATATATCCACCGGCTCCTTCGATGCGGATCATCAGCGACATCTTCCGCCATTGTGCCGAGCATATGCCGAAGTTCAACTGCATTTCGATCAGCGGCTATCACATGCAGGAAGCGGGCGCGACAGCCGATATCGAGTTGGGTTATACGTTAGCCGATGGACTGGAGTACGTCCGGGCGGGAATTCGAGCCGGACTGAATATCGACGATTTTGCACCCCGGTTGAGCTTCTTTTGGGCGGTCGGCATGAATCACTTCATGGAGATTGCGAAACTACGGGCCGCTCGCATGTTGTGGGCGAAACTGATTAAGGGTTTTCGTCCGAAAAGCACAAAATCGATGATGCTTCGGGCGCATTCGCAAACCTCGGGATGGAGTTTGACGGCGCAGGATGTGTTCAATAATGTCGCGCGAACCTGTATGGAGGCGCTGGCGGCAGCTTTGGGCCACACACAGTCGCTTCATACGAATTCCCTCGATGAGGCGATTGCGTTGCCTACGGACTTTTCGGCACGGATTGCGCGAAACACCCAGATCTATCTGCAGGAAGAGACTGGGATCACGAAAGTGGTTGATCCGTGGGGCGGCAGTTACTATGTCGAGTCTCTAACTAATGAATTGCTGCAGCGCGCATGGGGGCACATCCAGGAGATTGAAAGTTTCGGAGGAATGACCAAGGCGATCGAAGCGGGTATTCCGAAGTTGCGCATCGAACAAGCAGCAGCGAGAAGACAGGCTAGGATCGATGCGGGAAGTGAGGCTATTGTCGGAGTAAATCGATATGCGCGCGACCATGAGGCAAATATCGATGTTCTTCAGATCGATAATCGGGCAGTACGCGAAAAGCAGCTGAAGAGGTTAGCGGACGTTCGCAGGCAGCGGAAGCAAAGCGATGTCGCGATGGCGCTTGATGCTTTGACACAAGCGGCGGCGGAGAATAGCGGGAACCTTATGGAACTCTCCATACGGGCAGCTCGTGCGCGAGCTACTCTGGGTGAAATATCGGGGGCTCTTGAGAAGGTGTTCGGCCGTTATCAGGCGGTGAACCGTACAATTTCGGGTGTCTATTCTTCGGAGTCCAATGGAAGCGCGGGTTTCCTGAAAGCCCGGAAAATGGCAGAAGAGTTCGAGAGAATAGATGGCCGGCGTCCGAGGATTCTCGTAGCAAAGGTGGGTCAGGACGGGCATGACCGCGGGGCGAAGGTGATCTCCACGGCTTTTGCCGATATAGGATTCGATGTCGATCTGGGACCGTTGTTTCAGACTCCGCGAGAAGCGGCTCTGATGGCTTCCGAAAATGACGTACACATTCTTGGAGTATCAACGCTGGCGGGGGGGCACAACACGCTAGTTCCGCAAGTGATCGAGGAATTGCATCGTCTGGGGCGGCAGGACATATTGGTTTACGTCGGAGGCGTGATTCCGAAACATGATTACGATCAACTGTATGCGGCGGGCGTTGCGGGCGTGTTCGGACCGGGCACCGCGATCCCTGTTTCAGCGCAGGCGATATTGTCTAAGCTGATCACCAGATAAGTGATACAAACACTTAATCCCAGGCGCTTATCGGCCGAGGCTTATATCGACGGTATCCTGAACGGCGACCGCGTGATGCTCGCGCGTGCTATTTCAGTGGTCGAGAGCGTTCTTCCAGCCGATAATGAACTGGCCGCGTCCATACTTGATGGCATTCTAAAGCACACCGGGCGCTCTCGGCGGGTCGGTATCACAGGTGCTCCTGGGGTAGGGAAGAGCACACTTATTGATCGCCTGGGGATGCTTCTCATCGAAGAACATAAGCAGAAGGTCGCCGTACTGACTATCGACCCATCGAGTCCTATTTCGGGCGGGAGCATTCTTGGTGACAAGACCCGCATGAAACGGCTGGTCAGCGAGCCAAATGCTTTTATTCGGCCCTCGCCTTCTCGCGGACATATGGGCGGCGTGGGATGGCACACGCGGGAAACGATTCTGCTTTGTGAAGCTGCTGATTTTGAGACGATCCTGATCGAAACAGTTGGAGTGGGGCAGTCGGAGATGGTCGTCCGCTCAATGAGCGACTTCTTTTTGTGTCTAATGACGCCCTCTGCCGGTGACGAAGTGCAGGCCATTAAGCGTGGTCTTATCGAGACTATCGATGCCGCAGCGATCAACAAGGCCGATGCTGAGAATGAGAACAGGGTGGAGGCTGCGCGGACTCAATATGAGAACGCCATGCATCTATTTCGACCTGGTCCGGATAGCTGGAAGCCACCGATACTGGCAGTTTCGGCATTGACAGGTAAAGGCATTCCCGAGCTTTGGGAAATCGTGCTGGAACATCACTCCCGGCTTGAGGCGAACGGATGGCTCAAGGAGAATCGAAGACGTCAGGCCCTTGAGTGTATGCGCGAGCTGCTCTCAGAGAAACTGGTAGAGGTCTTCTGGACGCATGCGGCAGTTGTCTCCCAACTGCATTCGGTAGAAAAAGCCGTCGGTGATGGAAACATAACACCATTGGCGGCCGCGAGTGCTGTAATGACCGCTTTTCTTCAGCAGCAGAAATAAGGGTTATTTAATCACCCAAATCTGGTCCCTTCCGCCACTCACCGTCGCGGTGGTAATGCCAATGCCATTCGACTTGTTGTAGTTGGGCTCAGTGATCAGCTTCTGAGTGGCGACATTAGTTAGCGTATACCCCAGCGTAGTCACCGCCTTTAATGTCCATAACTGGGAGGTCTTGTTATTCTGCAAAACTTGCCGCAGAACCCCATTGACGTCGGTCAGATATAAGCCGCTGAAAACGTTTTGAATCGTAACTTGCCCAGATGGGTTAGAAGTAAACTTCCACTGCTGATTTTGTCCTCCGTTGAGAGTCCATTGAACAATCTGCGTTCCGGACGATACGGAAAATGTCGGATCATCCAAGGCGGAAAGACTGTATGAGTTATAGATCGTGTAAACGCCATTCGCGCCATTCGATGAAGCGGGCGAGATCTTGAGCGCGAAGGTCCGGGCCTGCCCGGCCCAGCTCGCCGTCAAAGTTGCCGTCTGGCTGGTTGAAACCGAAGCCACTTGCGCGGAGAATGTTGCGCTTGATTTACCTGCCGATATGGTAACGTGTGCCGGCACGGTGACGCTAGTATTATTGCTACTCAATCCAACTGTCACAGAGGAAGTCGGCACGGTCCCACTGAGGCTGACTGTGCAAGTCGAGGATGCTCGCGAAGTGACCGAGCTTGGCGAACAGGAAAGGCCGCCCAGGGAAGTTGTTGCGGAACGCGAAATATTTATCGAGCCTCCCGTGGCTGAGGTAGACAGACCGCTGCCATCTGCAGCGACTGCTACCACTTTTGAAACTTGAATTGGAACAGTCGAATCCGGTGCCGTTGGCGAGACATGAACCGAAATTGCAGCGATTTCCCCTCCTGTTATGGCTGTGCTATTCAAGCCCGCAAGGACACAGATCGTAGTTCCATTGCTGCTATTGCAGGCGACAGTCTTACCCACAGCGGTGTCAGCCGGGTTAGTCGACGGCTCAATACTAGCAATGTCAGCCGCAGGGTAACTGAGCGTCCACTCTAGGCCCACTGCTCGAGCGCTGCCGCTATAGGTATCCGACAAGGCGAGTGTGGCGGTGCCACCGTTCGTAGTTGTAGCCGAATCCAGGGATAGCGTAATCTGCTGGGCACTCGCCGGCGCGGCGAGGGCAACAACAATGGCGAAAGCACCAAGTGCTCGCGCGATTCTCAATCGATGGGAGTCCTTATTGCCCACTGATTTGTTAGATTCCTCAGTGTTGAATGTATTTGGTTTAAACAGGCTCACATCAAAAATCCTCATTTTGCAATAGTAGATAAGTGATCCGTGGGAAAATTTCCTCTCCAACTTCTTCGAATAATTTCCCAGATCCTTTCCAATCCTCGCTGCGGTTGGTGTCTGTGATTCACGTTACTTAGTATTGATGAGCCAATGTCGCATACAATTCTTTGTGACTCAGCCTTCTTAGTGTGAGGTCCTGGTTTGGTGAGACATCAACGAATCTGCCTTCAATTCCGGGCGTAGCGCCACGCTTTTCCATATTCCACCAAAGGTCTTTGATCTCGCAGCGAAGCGCGGCTCTTAAAAAGGTTTGCTATGGATTCGCGTGAACCTTACCTGGAATTGGCGGTTATCGTGCAGCGTTGTTAGCCGCTACCCTCAAAATCGAAACGGCAAAATGTTACAGCTTGCGGGACGTCGACCGCGGACGGTTATCGCCACTTGCTGAAGGTCTGATGATACGCGTCTTTAATCAATACGTATCGACGAAAAACCTCCTTTTGGTGGTCCAAGAGGCGATATTGATCTTTTTGGGGCTAGCGGTGGGTGCCCGTTTTCGGTTTGCCACAAATGCGTCTGAGTTCCGCGACTACACCCAAATGCCCAAGTTTGCTCTTGAGGCAGTAATTGTCGTTGTGGTCGTTCAACTCTGCTTCTATTGGGCTGACTTATATTCGATCATGCGGATTCGCCATCGAAAGTACGAACTTCTAAATATGTGCGAGGCTCTGGGCGCAGCGTTCCTTGTCCTCGGCGCGCTCTATTGCGCTGTTCCAAGCATGCTTCTAGGCAGAGGTGTGTTTTTCATCGGTATGACCGTTGCTAGCGCGCTTGTCATTACGACGCGAGCGGTTATGGAACAATCGCTACCTTCGACGAGACCTCACCGGCGCATATTACTCGTCGGGACCGGGGAACTCGCGGCCATGACGCAGAGGGAGCTAACGGGACGCAGCGATTTGCGCGTGAAGGTTATCGGTGCGGTGACTGAGCCAGAGTATGCCACGAAAGCCAACGAATTGATGTCACACGTCCCGATTCTGGGTGATATTAGTACGATTGAAGCGGTTGCTCGAGAATACCGGATAACGCATATAGTGGTTGCTTTGTCTGACCGGCGCGGCTTTCTGCCCACTCGCGAACTGGTCCGGTTACGCGTTCAAGGTATTCGAATAGAGGATGCGCATGCCACAATTTCGTCGCTCACTGGCCGAGTCTCCCTCAAAACTGTCAAACCAAGCTGGTTTATTTTCTGCGAGGGCTTCCACCGATCGCGACCCACCGTTACTCTTAAGCGAGGGATTGATATCGCAGTATCGTTGACAGCCTTGCTCATTACGCTTCCGATAATGGTGATAATCTGCATTGCGATAAAACTCGATTCGCGCGGTCCCATTATTTATCGTCAAATTCGTGTCGGTAATCGCGATGAGCATTTTAATCTTCTAAAATTTCGTTCGATGAAAGTGGATGCGGAAGCGCATCAAGCACCGCAATGGGCTGTAGACAACGACCCCCGTATCACTCGAGTCGGAGCAGTGCTTAGAAAGTATCGTTTGGACGAACTTCCACAATTCCTGAACATTCTTCGTGGCCAGATGAGTGTTGTCGGCCCGCGTCCCGAAAGGCCCTCGTTCGTAGCGATGTTACGAGATAAAATTCCCTATTATGATGAGCGTCATTCGGTCAGGCCGGGGCTGACAGGATGGGCACAGGTCCGTTATGGTTACGGATCGAGCGTAGAAGACGCTCTTCGTAAGCTCGAGTACGACCTCTTCTATCTTCAGAACATGTCGATCTGGTTCGATGTCGCGATCCTCTTTGCGACAGTTCGAGTTGTGATCACCGGGCACGGTTCGCGATAAGCATGGCCGGCTACGCCGGAAGGACTGCGAGTAAACGCCTGCGCAAACAAAGGGGCTACCCAACAGCAAGTCTGGCTATTGCAGGGAGATGATGCTTCAGCATTATCGGAGCTGTTCGTCATCCGCAGGAGAATCTACGGACGCTACCGCGCAATTTTCATCTTCAGAATGCAGGCTTTCTGAAGGGAGATTGGAAATAGCGATCACCTTATCTTCGAGGCCGAGTTTCTTCATCTTATATAACAGTGCCTTGTAGTCAATTTTGAGCAATCTAGCCGCGTGTTTTCGGTTCCAGCGGGTCGCATCCAGGGCAGCGAGAATTGCTTCACTCTCCGCTTGTTGCTTAGCCCTTGTCACTTGTTCCAAGATCGGGGAGGATTTAGCAGGCTCTTCCCGGGTGTTCGATGCCGCGGCCAAGCTGCGTTGACGAAGTTCGGAAGCAATAAGATTCGGATCGCGGAGCACGACGAATTTTCTTATGATGTTTTCGAGCTCTCGAATGTTGCCTGGCCACTGATGAGCCACTAGCGCGTCGCTAAGCTGAGTATTTATTTCCGGAGGCGCGGATGTCTTAGCCGCATGCTTTTTGAGAAACAACTCTGCCAAGGGAATAATGTCGCTCTTGCGCTCGCGAAGAGGTAAGAGATGCAAGTTGATCACGTTCAGACGGTAATATAGATCTTCACGGAAGGTCCTCTCTTTAATGCCGGCCTCAAGATCCGCGTGAGTAGCGGCTATAACCCTGACATCAACACGTATCGTCTCTTTCCCGCCTACCCTCTGAAACTCAGAATCCTGGAGAACCTGGAGGAGCTTAGCCTGAAGCTTAAAATCCATATCCCCAATTTCGTCCAGAAGTATGGTGCCGCCGTCCGCAAGCTCAAACATGCCCTGCTTTTTCTGAAAGGCTCCGGTAAACGCTCCTTTTTCGTAGCCGAATAGCTCACTCTCGACGAGTTCAGAGGGCAGTGCCGCGCAGTTGAGTTTCAGGAAGGATCGATTCGATCGCGGCGAAAGAGAATGAAGATAACGTGCGAGAACCTCCTTGCCGACGCCCGTCTCTCCACGGATGAGAACAGTCGCGTCTGAACTCCCGATCTGATTGGCTAGCGTTTCCAGGTCACGCATTTGCGGCGTGTCCCCAAAGAAGATGGGGGACCGCTTTGGCGCTGCCGGCTGGCGCGTGGCTAAATCTTTCGGGGATCGCTTATCAATTGCTTTGGCAATTGCGCGCCGCAGGTCCTCATGATTGACAGGCTTGCCGATAAAATCCGAGGCACCGCAGCGCATCGCCTCCAGCACATCCTGCGGGGTCGCGGCTCCAGAGACCATCAAGACGGGTAACTCAGAATCCAGATTCCGAATTTCCTTTAAGGTCGTCAGCCCGTTCTTCCCCGGCATAATGAAATCGAGCAGAACGGCGCTCACGGGAGGGCCCGCCCGTCGAGATTGAAGATAGCTTATTGTCTGATGGCCGTCATGCGTAACCTCGACGGCGTATCCCTGACATCTGAGAACCGTTTCGAAGTACTTTAGTATTTCGCCCTCGTCATCGGCTACCAGGATGAGCTGGTCTTTCCCAAAATCTTGCATGGAATCAAACCCTTCCTGCCAGGACGCCGATCTCTTCAGTGCCGGAGGCTTCCGCACTCGCGAGCCGCAGCGGCAACACGCAAACGAACCGCGCTCCACTCGATGCGTTTTCGGCCCAGATTGCACCCTTATGGCGTTCGACAATCATTTTAGAAATTGCCAGACCCAGCCCGCCACCGGAACGGTCGGCGCCATGGGAGTATGTTGCGTACTCCTCGAAGATGTGTCCCAAAAGCTCAGGTGGAATGCCAGGACCTGTATCTTGAACCTCAATTCGATATGAGTTTGGCGCATCCTCATGGGCATAACCATTCAGACTCGGCGCAGAGGGGCGGCGAGTGCTAATCAAACGGTCAGAATAAGCGTAAAAACCCTGAACAGTGATCCGGCCATAGGTGGGCGTATACTTACATGCGTTATCAAGCAGGTTTACCAGCAGTCGCTCGATCTGTGGTCGATCGAAACAAAAGTCATCGGGTGAGGGTTGCAGGTTTATCAGGAGTTCGATGTGTTTCTCCTGCAGATAAGGCGCAATTTCATGCGCTGCCTGCTCGACAGATTCACTAATGTCGCACTGTTCATAACGCGGTTCAATATCGACGTGGCGTCCCGTCGTAAGCTGGAACAGTCCGGAAGCCATCCTGCTCAAGCGCTGGGCGCTCTGTTGCATACGTTGAATCACCTCTCTTTGCGGATCGCTAAAGTCTCCGAGCATGCCGCTAACCAACAACCCACAATATCCTTCGAGTGCTGTTAGAGGCGTACGGAAGTCGTGAATCGTCCGCGCTAAAAAGTTATTTCTGCCCTGTTCGATTTGCTGAAGGCGAAGATTCGTCTGTATAAGGCATTGCAAAATCTGATCGCGATCGCTGCGAAGAGATTCGGCCATCTCTGTTGTCTCCGGCAATTGAGGTCTGCCATGTCCGATAAAATCCGCGAGAAATGCTTCTAAAGTCGGACGCGTTATGGGCTTCAAGATTATGTTGACGTCGTTCCGACCTATCTGCTCAAGAAACGCCTTGAGCTCCCGCTCTTCTAGCAGAAAAAATACCTTAGCTGGATCGGCAGTCATCCACCACGGTGGAATTTGAGCCAACGACGTGAAGTCCCAAAGGCATACCTCCTGAGGTGAGACCGGTTGATGCGGTAATCGAGACGAGAACTCCCAGCTTTCAACAGCGTACCCGTCAAGCGACTCTCTGCAGATTTCATAAAGGCGGCGATCATGCGAGACAATTCGAATATTCATAAACCATACCCGGGAGCGACGAATATAACGCTGCCCAGGCTTCGGACAGTCGACGCAAAAGACCGGATCTCCGATGCTGATCTCACCTCGTAAAAACTCCGAGGTAGTAGATTTGCTTGTTAAGTGTCTCTAAGTTATCTCATGCCAAGCGTTGGATCAATAAAGATCCCGTACTAAAACTGATCACTAAGTACCACTTTGTCGATTATCGACACCGTCCTGTTTATGTTTCTGTTGACCATCAATTCATCAGCTTCGCATTTATGGCTGAATGCGTGCCCACGAGAAAAGACGTCATGAAACGAATTGCTTTGAGAGGACGGCACAGAAAATGCACCAAAATTTCCTAACGGTAACGGATAACCCTACACAGAGAGCGGATGACAGAACGGATTCAGGCACAGTACCTCCTTCGAATTCACGTACATTGGCCCATCAGAACGGTAGGCAACGACAAGCGCCCGCCAATAGAAGCTGAAACGGAGGACGTCAGCAGCGATGGCTTTTCATTGCGAATGAAGGGATCGAACTTCGATGTGAATGAAGAAATTGAATGTTTGTTGTTTATCCCTACGTTTCATCCCGAAATTCCGAACGAAAGCCTGATCTTGCGCTGTAATGCCCGTGTCGTCTGCATCAGCAATCCTGACGTGGACGGTATTGTGCTTATTAATTGCCGCATTGAGCGGTACTCGGTCGATCGGCGTTTTGGATTTAGGTGTTGAGCCTAATGCGAGGCGAAAAGACACATCATTTGCGGTCAAGGCTCGGCTGACGTTCCCGTGCACCTGGGGCAATCGACTGTGGTCCGAAGCGTGCTCATGCCATCAGGCAGTGGACAGAGCCATGCAACGCCTCATTGATACGGTCATGCTTGAAACCTTCGGTACTCTTTTCGAAATTGGAGTTTTTCTACTAAAGCAACGCCAGTGGCTGCGGAAGGGCCCCATATGGCTCACGAGGTAGAGTCACAAATACGCAACGCGCTATCGATCGACGTAGAAGAATACTTTCATCCGACCGAAGTTGCTCAATCTGTGCGACCCGATGAATGGCCATATCTTCCGTCATTTGTGGAGATGCAGACGATGCTCGTCTTAGACATGCTCGCTCAGCATGGCGTGTCAGCGACTTTCTTTGTATTGGGGTGGGTAGCCGAACATCACCCCCAGATTGTGCGACAAATTCGGCAGGCAGGACACGAAATAGGCTGCCACAGTTATCTGCATTCCCTGGTGTACGACCTTACTCCGTCCCAGTTCAGAGAGGATACACGCAGAGCGGTGACAGCAATTGCAGACGCGTGTGGGGTAATTCCCCGCCTTTATCGTGCCCCCAGTTACTCGATCACTAAGCGGTCACTCTGGGCGTTAGAGATCCTAGCCGAGTTCGGTTTCACCCACGACTCGAGCATCTATCCGATTCAACATGATCGATACGGAATACCAGGCTTCATTCGTGGATCCCAAGCATTGACTACGCGAACCGGTAAGATTCTGGAAGTACCAATCGCCACCGCCGCCCTATCACGAGGCCGCATAGTACCCGTTGGTGGAGGGGGATATCTCAGGTTGCTTCCATACTCCTATACTGCGGCAGGCCTGCGGCGACTTAACCGCACGGAACGTGCGCCCGCCTGTGTGTACTTTCATCCCTGGGAGTTGGATCCGGATCTTCCCCGGTTGAGGTCGGGCCGCTTGTCCAGACTCCGAACTTATAGCGGTTTGAAAAGTATGCGCTCCAAACTTGATCAACTGTTGAATGATTTCCAATTTGCACGGCTAACTGATGTGTTTCCATACGCAGCTAACCAGTGGGAATCCGAAGCACACCATCTCTGTGGCGCGGGAGGAATTGTCAATGAAATCTAACAGAACAAAACTTAGTACCACGAGAGGGTAGAGATCTATTAAGTGAACCGATGCTTGCTCCTAACTGTGCGTGTTCTACATTCCGCGAGAGGCTCTATGTCAAAAACGTTCCGAAAACACTGTGGCTGGCAGTGGGGCTTCGCTTTTTGGGAGTTATGGTGTTGGCGTGTATGCTTTCAACCGCCAAAGGTAAACCCGCCGGTACTGTCGCATCCAATTCGATGATGGCGGGAACTGCCAATACTACGGCCGAATCGGTGCAGACCGCTAGTATGCAGCAGAGGGGGCCGGGCGCTACGTCCAGTTCGGACGAGCAGGCAATCTATATGCTGATCGGTACAGGCTTACTAGCGTTTTCGTTTTTGACTCGCCAATTATCTCGCCGTCGAAAAATAAGAAATGCACACTCAGCAATAGAAGAATTTCATTCCGTAAATTCGAAATCGCCCTGATCTACAATGCGATGTCTTCCATCTCGGTGTTCTCGACAGTCGAGGCCAAGTCATTAATTCTTACGTTAGGGTTATCCAACAGAACGTCAAGAATGCTCCGATAACAGTTCGCCATTGATTCTGCGATGGGCCGCTCCACGGTAGTGGTGTTGTAGCTCAGATTTCCAAAGAGTTCGCCATCTATTTGAGCCAGCCGCAGAACGATCTCCCATTGCCCCTCCTGCTGTGGAATGCCCATGTACGAATTCAATTTTGAGGAGCCAAAAGAAACCGCTCGCTCACCAAGCCCAACGCTCAGCGGGCCAAGCTCGCCGGAGCGGTCTGTCAGGAAGTTGAAGAATACCTGAAAAATCGGAGGGCGCTCCAAGCTACGCCGCGGCCGCAGCCGTTCTACGGTTAATGGAAATGGATAATTCTGATGCTCCATCGCCCCAAGCACCACGTCGCGGGTTCGGGAAAGATGCTCAGCAAAGGTAGGATTGCCTGAAAGATTCATTCGCAGCGGCAGAACGTTGATGAAGCACCCGACAGCATTTCTCCAGGCCAACCGGGTACGGAGGGATACGCTGGAACCTATTACTACATCATCTTGTCGCGTGTAGTGACAAAGCAGGGCGCTATATGCGGCTAACAACAAGGCGTACGGCGTGGCTTTGTGTTCGTGTGCTACCTGCTGGACAAGGCTAAGGAGTCCAGGGCGAAATGGAACATCGACCCGATCTCCTTCTGCAATGAACACTGCTGGTCGCGGACGCGACGAAGGCAATCGTAGGATGGGCAACTCGCCTCCGAGTTGCCGTCTCCAGTAATCCCATAGGCGCTCGCCTTCGGGACTGTCGGCAACCGACGCCTCCCACGCGATGAAGTCCGGAAAACTACCCGTGTCCAGTGCTGGAAGGGTGGCGGCCGAGCCCTTCAACTCCGCGGCATAGAGCAGCTTCAATTCGGCGAAAAAGATCTGCAGAGAGGAAGCGTCGATTACCAGATGGTGTACGACGACGACGATGAGGTCAAAGTCCGCCCCGCGGAAAATGCGAAGCCGAAGAAGAGATTGGTCGAGTGCAAAAGGATGGCTGAATTCGCGCCCCGCGGCTTCCCTTAATTGCGGATCGTCCCATTCCATAGCGTTAATCAGCGACAAATCGGGCATACCTGACGCAAGAACCCTTTGTGTGGGACGACCCTCCTCGTCTTCGAAGAATATAGTTCGCAAAGCGGGGTGCCGCACAACCAGTTTTTTTGCAGCCCGCTCGAACTCGGCCCACGAAATATGAGGGGTGGCTCTCACTGTAAATCCCGCATTGAAGGCAGAGGATCCCGGCGTGTGTTTGTGGGCAAACCACTGCGCCTTCTGGCTATATGAGAGCGGATATTCGATGCTTTCACACGGCCGGTCGGTGTTACGGGTGACCTCCGCTGGACTGGTCAGCGATCCTGCGATTTCGTTCGCCAATTCTCTAATCGACGGTCCTTGGAGAACGCGAACCGTGGATATTGTAAATTCCAAGTCGGCGGCGATTCGATTCTTGAACTCCAGCGCCATCAAAGAGTCCAGTCCAAAATCGGTCACTGGTCGCACAGCATCGAGCGCAGAAGGATCAGTTGCTGCAATTGATGCGAGAGTCTTAAGAAGGTAATCGATCAGCAGTTGTTGCTGCCTCTGCGGGGAAGCCGCCTGAAGAAGTTTAAGGAGCGCATGGCCGTTCACTTCTTCCATATCCAGAGCAGTACCGCCGGGGTGCTTTGCAACTCCATTGCGGCTCGCCTCCGACAACCGTTTGCCATCAGGCGTGAGTGAGGGCGCCGAATAAACGTTCGTTGAGTTCTTGGTCTCATCGGTTATAGCGGCTACTCTCGCCGGGATCGGTATTTGTTCAGACCACCGCGAACCTCTGTCGAGCCAATATCTGTGGCGTTGGAAGGGGTAGGTGGGGAGAGGGATAGAGCGGCGGGGATAAGGCTGGTCAAAGGAGCGCCAGTCGATTTGGGCGCCGCGCACATAACAATGTCCGAGGGTTTCGAGCAATTGCTGCCATTCGCCGCGTGAGTGGCGAAGCGAGGGAGCCCAGAAAAACTCATCGCCGTCG
>Ga0134125_10001820_pt1 | contig 25760 bp, 22 predicted proteins | sample KB31751_FD_96464 | JGI IMG/M metagenome (GOLD analysis project Ga0134125, IMG submission 96464) | Terrestrial soil microbial communities with excess Nitrogen fertilizer from Kellogg Biological Station, Michigan, USA - KB3-175-1 | ecosystem: Environmental > Terrestrial > Soil > Unclassified ...
AGAACAATCAGGGCGATTGGCAGATCACGAAACCCTCTCCCTACCGCGCCGATAGTTTCCAAGTAGAAGATCTCGTGCGCAAACTGCAGGACGCAAAGATGGACTTGTCCGGTACGGCTGACGATCAAAAGAAAGCTGCCGCGCTGTTTGCGGCGGGCCAACCGGTGGCTACGGTGAAGGTTACCGATTCCAATGGCGCTGAGACGATGGAAGTAAAAAAAGACAAGACCGATTATTATGCCAAAAGCTCGGCCGTAACCGGCATCTATAAAGTGTCTTCCGATCTCGGCACGGCGCTCGATAAGAATCTGGACGACTTCCGCAATCACAAGTTCTTTGACTTCGGGTTTAGCGATCCAACCAAGATTGAGTTCCAAAACGGAGCTTCCAATTCGGTTTACGAAAAATCCGGGCAGGACTGGAAGCAAAACGGTAAGACGCTCGATGCGGCAACCGTACAGGCCGTTATCGACAACCTTCGGGACCTTTCCGCGACGGGCTTTCCTACCACCGGTTTCGCGAATCCCACAATCTCCGTGACCGTGATTTCAAATAACGGTAAGCGGACGGAAAAGGTATCGTTCGCGAAATCGAAGAACACCTATATCGCCAAGCGCGACGACGGCTCCGCCCTCTATGAGGTGCCGGAGAAAAATGTTGACGATATGGTGAAGACTTTTGGCGAGATTAAACCGGCCTCTGTCAAGACGAAGAAATAGCTCGCGACGGCGCTACCGAACCGCGATTGCGAGGGCGCGGTTGCCAAGGCGCCCCCAAATTGGGCCCACCTGTATGATGGAAAGACCAGCGCGCCCGCTGACAGCCGAGTCATGAAAGTCTCAATTATTATTCCCGCCGCCGGGCTTGGCACCCGGATGGGACGTGGTGTACCCGAAAACGAAGGTGTAAGCCGCAAGCAGTTCATGTTGCTGAATGGCTCGCCGATCCTGATCCACACCATTCGCAAATTTGTCTCATGCGCGCTGGTGAGCGAGATTGTAGTGGCGCTGCGGGCTGACGATATCGCGTGGGCAAACGATCTCATCGCTCATCAGGGCTTCTCAAAGCCGGTGCGCACGATCGAAGGCGGCGAAACGCGCCAGCAATCGGTAGAAAATGCGCTCGCAACCATTAGCGACGACATCGAGTTGATCGCCGTTCATGATGCAGTGCGACCGTTTATCGAAATCGAAACCATCGAGAAAGTAATTCGCGAAGCATCCGAAGCCGGCGCGGCGATCGTCGGCATTGTTCCGGTGGACACCGTCAAACAGGTGCACCGGAATAAAGTGCGCGCTACGCTTCCACGTGAGCGGTTGGTTCTGACGCAAACTCCCCAGGTTTTCAAGGCCGCATTGTTGAAGCAGGCATTCCAGATGGCTCGCGATGATCTGTTCATCGGCACCGATGAGTCGTCGCTCGTCGAGCGGCTGCAACAGGTGGAAGTTTCCGTAGTTCCGGGAAGCGATCGCAATATCAAAATTACGAAGCCGTCGGACATGGATCTCGCGCGGCTCTATCTATCCCTCGAAACGGCTGGTCTGCGCCTGTAGTGAAGCCGCCTTTTCGTATTGGGCAAGGCTGGGATACACATCGCATTCAAGCGGGGCGCGATCTGATTCTCGGTGGTGTAAAAATTCCTTCGGAGTTCGGCTTATACGGTCATTCCGATGCCGATGTGTTGTCACATGCGATAACCGATGCCATCCTGGGCGCTGTCGCTCTCGGCGACATAGGGATGCATTTCCCGGATACGGCCCCTGAGTGGCGCGGCGCCGATAGCATTCAATTTCTTCTGGAAGCCCAGCGCCTAGCAGTAAAAGAAGGATACCGGATTGCGAACATCGATTCGACGATCATTCTGGAGCGGCCCAAGCTGAAGGATTTCCGCGGTCTCATACGCGAGAATTTGGCTTCGTTTCTACAAATCGAGGTAGAAACTATTAGCTTGAAATTTAAAACGGCCGAGAAAGTCGGGCCGGTGGGCGAAGGTCTCTCCTGCGAAGCGCAAGCCGCCGTGCTACTCGCCTCCTATTAGCCTCTATTTTGTTTACATTGCGCGTTTAACTCGCTGTGCGTGTCCGCTACTTTACGTAATATTTACTAAGAAAATCGGCCTTTTAAACGCACATAGATGTCATACGCTGCCGATTGACAATGCTCAATTGAAGCGTTCCTGGATGAGATTTCCGTCCGGCAGATGTGTCCTTAGTTCTGGTACCTACCGACAACCAAGACGAAGGGCCTGTGACAAAAATGGCGGTAGCCTGCTCTGAAACCGGCCTTCATTGGTTCGCGCTGAAGGTCCGTTCCCGCGCCGAAAAAACCGTGGGGGAAATGCTTCAAGGCCGTGGATTCGAGGTTTTTTGCCCAACCTATCAGGAAACTCGGAAATATTCGGATCGGCAAAAGAATCTTCAATCGCCGCTGTTTCCCGGGTATTTATTTTGCAAGTTAAGTTGGTCGAACCGCCTTCCGGTCCTCTCCGCGCCCTATGTGGAGTACATTGTGGGGTTTGGGAGCGAGCCGACGCCGGTAACCTCCGCCGAGGTTGAAGCGATCCAAACCATCATCCGCTCGGGATTCCAATGTGGTCCGCATCCCTTTCTCCGCGTAGGCCAACGAGTACGTATGCAAGCCGGTCCGCTTGCCGATCTGGAAGGAATTTTGATCGCAACGCGAGGATCCCACCGGCTCATCGTCTCGGTAGACCTCCTGCAGCGCTCCGTCGCGACAGAAGTAGATAGCGCTCACGTCCGGCCCGTCTGATTTGAGCACCATCGCGCGAAGCGAATGTATTGTTCCAATGTGGCACGTTGCGGCTACACGTGTGTCCTGAGCAACAAACGGCCGTCTATGGTGTTTACGAAAATAACCGGCTTTAGCTTCTATGTCCCTTTCCGCGATATTTGAATCAACAAAGAAGTCAAAGATGGTCAGTTTCCGGCTATCCGGAGACGAATACCGCTTGCTTCAGGGCGCCTGCGGCAAGAATGGCGCTCGCAGCGTCTCCGAATTGGCGCGCGCCGCCATGCAAAAAATCATTCTTGAAGACGGATTCAGTTCGGCGTCGGCCGAAGGCGAGATCCGGGAATTGAAGTTAAAATTCAATGTTCTGGCCGCGGAAATGGAGCGGCTATCGCGCCTGGTAAAAGGCTCGGGCTCGGCCATTCTCTGATGGAACGCTCAGCAGCCGGATTTACTTGGCTAAAATTAGAGAAATCAGGGCTAAACTGTCAGACTGACTATCACCGATTGGTTTAGGGAAAGCATATCCATCACCCGTTTTTATGAAATCTGCACTTATCACCGGAATCACCGGCCAGGATGGTTCTTACCTTTGCGAGTTGCTGTTATCGAAAGGCTACGAAGTCCATGGCGTGGTTCGTCGCAGTTCCAGCTTTAATACCGGCCGTATCGATCATCTTTACAGCGACCCGCACGAGCATAAAAACCGGCTCGTTCTTCACTATGGAGACTTGAACGATTCGTCCGTATTGCGGCGAATTATCGAGACATCCTGTCCCGAAGAAATTTACAACCTGGGCGCGCAGTCGCACGTGAAAGTTTCGTTTGAATTGCCGGAATATACGGCTGACGCCGATGCGCTAGGCACGTTGCGGTTGCTGGAAGCGGTTCGCGACCACGTGCAGCATACCGGACGAAAGGTGCGTTTTTATCAGGCGGGCTCGTCGGAAATGTTCGGCGCGGCTAAGCCGCCTCAGAGCGAGGCGACGCCCTTCTATCCGCGTAGCCCGTACGCGGTTGCCAAGGTAGCGGCCCACTGGTGGGCTATCAATTATCGCGAGGCATACGACCTCTTCGTTACGAACGGAATTTTGTTCAACCACGAATCGCCTCGCCGCGGTGAAACATTTGTCACCCGAAAAATCACACGCGCCCTGACGCGTATCAAGCTGGGTTTGCAGGAGAAGCTGTTTCTCGGCAATCTCGATGCGAAGCGCGATTGGGGTTTTGCCGGCGATTATGTAGAAGCGATGTGGATGATGTTGCAACATAGCGAACCCGGAGACTTCGTTGTTGCGACAAACGAGTCCTATTCGGTTCGGGAATTTTTGAATGAAGCTGGAAACTGCCTCGACCTCGACTGGCAAAAGCATGTGGAGATCGATCCGAAATACTTCCGCCCGACCGAAGTCGATTATCTGCTGGGCGACGCGACCAAGGCGCGCAATGCGTTCGGCTGGAAGCCGCGCACGTCATTCAAGCAGTTGGTGGCGATGATGGTGACGTCGGACCTCCGCATGGCGCAAGATGAAAAAATGCTTGCTTCCGAACGAGAACAGGTAACGGTCTAGCAACTGCCATGCGCAAGGATTCCAAAATTTTCGTCGCTGGCCATCGCGGCCTTGTTGGCTCAGCGATCGTTCGGCATCTTGAACAGCAGGGCTATGCCAATCTCTTGCTGCGGACGCGGAATGAAACCGATTTGACCGATTCGTCGGAAGTGCGGTCGTTGTTCGAGCGCGAGAGGCCCGAATATGTGTTTCTCGCAGCCGCCAAAGTCGGCGGCATTCTCGCGAATTCAACCTATCCGGCCGATTTTATTCGCGACAATCTTGCGATCCAAGTGAATGTGATCGATTCGGCCTATTGCTGTGGCGCAAAGAAGCTGGAATTTCTTGGCTCCTCATGCATTTATCCAAAGCTGGCGCCGCAGCCCATCAAAGAAGCGTATTTGCTGACGGGTCCGCTGGAGCCCACGAATGAATGGTATGCGATCGCGAAAATCGCCGGCATCAAGCTCTGCCAAGCCTACCGGCAGCAGTACGGCTTCAATGCGATCAGCCTGATGCCGACGAATTTATACGGTCCGGGCGATAATTTCGATCTGAAAAATTCGCACGTGCTTCCGGCGCTGATCCGCAAATTTCACGAAGCCAAACTGAATGGAGACCGCGAAGTTACCATCTGGGGAACCGGTTCTCCGCGCCGCGAATTTCTTCATGTGGACGATTTGGCTTCCGCCGCGGTGTTTCTCATGAATCACTACGACCAGCCTGAAATTGTTAACGTCGGCGTCGGCGAGGACATTACCATTGCCGCGCTGGCCGGTCTCCTGAAGCAAGTAGTGGGTTTCGAGGGTGCGCTTTCTTTCGATACCACCAAGCCCGACGGCACCCCCCGAAAACTTCTGGATGTAAGCCGCCTGGAAAATTTGGGTTGGCGCGCATCCATCAGTCTCGAAGAAGGCGTTGCCTCCACCTACCGCTGGTTTCTCGAAAACGTAGAATCCGCGCGCCTCGTCAGCGCGTAATCCAGCTTTCCGCGATCAGCTCTCTGCAGTCAGTCCAAATTGATAATTAACACTTGATTGTGCCCCTCGTGGCGCACGATTCAGCGCGCTGTGGCGGATTTCAGTCGCCATTCCCAACCTTCCTTCAAAAAAACATCTATGCTCCGACTTGTCTTTCTCGAATTGCTGCTTGCCGGCAGCGCGGCGCTCCTCTCCGCGCAGACGGCTCCTGGCGCGGCCGTGAATGCCGATCAGCAGTCGCCCACCATGGTGTATAACTTACCGAGTCAACCGGTCGGTGTAGACGACCTGCTGGCCGTTACTGTCTACGACTCTCCAGAGTTGTCGCGCACAGTGCGTGTGACTGCGGACGGGACTATACGGCTGCCGATGCTGAAGCAAAAGATCGCTGTCTCCGGAAAGCTGCCGAACCAGATCGAAACGCTGATTGCGGAGGCATTTAGCCGCGAGCAGATTCTGGTGGACCCGGTTGTCACCGTATCCGTGGCCGAGTATAAGAGCCGCCCGGTGAGCGTGGTGGGTGCCGTAAAAATGCCGGTAACGTTTCAAGCACTACCCGGAACGACCCTGCTGGATGCAATTACTAAAGCGCAGGGACTGACCGACGATGCGGGAACAGACATTCTGGTTACACGGCAGGTGACAACAGGCAGCGGAACGACAACAGAAATCTCTCAGCGGGTTTCGGTGAAAGGTTTGCTGGAGAAGACGGATCCCGCCTACAATCTGCCGCTTTCGGGAGGCGAAGAGATCAGGGTGCCTGAGGCCGGCAAGATCTTCGTAGTGGGAAATGTGAAGAAGCCCGGGGCCATAAGCATTCATGACGCGGTCGGAAACACGACTGTGCTTACTGCCATTGCGATGTCGGAAGGGCTGGACCAATACGCGCAGAAAACCGCCTATATCTTTCGAAAAGACAGTCCGGACAAAGAGGGCACGCCCGTGGCGCTAAGCCGGATCATGGAACGAAAATCTCCCGATGTGGTCCTTCAACCCAACGACATCCTGTACGTGCCGGATGCAAAAGCCAGGCGGCTAACGTTGGGCACACTGGAAAAAATGTTGATCGTTGGCTCAACCATGTCCGCCGCCGCGATCTATGCGACGACGAGGTAACCGAACGCCAATGAACAAGACCGAACAACTGCCGGCCATTATCGATCAAAGCATCCTGGCATCGAGCGTTTCCGCGGCCCAGGATCAGATCGAGGCAAGTTTACCAATCTCTCACTACGTTTGGATTATCAAACGGCAGTCGTGGAAAATCGCCACTTTTGTCGCGGCATGCCTCGTGATTACGCTGGTGATCTCAAAACGGCTGGAGCCCGTTTACGAAGCCACGTCCAGTATTAACATCGACCGGCAAGCGCCGACACAACTGGTTGGCGACGACAGCCAGAGAAGCGCACCTTCGGCGCAGGACGCGGATGAATACATTGCGACGCAGATCAAGATCATTCAGTCGGATGCGGTATTGCGCCCGGTCGCGATGAAATTTCAGTTGTTGCGCCGCGAACGGCAGCTAAAGAACTTAACGCCCCGTCAAATAGAAACTCTGGTAGGAGCGCCAACCAGGCTCAAGCAGCTAACGGTCAAGAGGCCGCCGAACACGTATTTAGTCCATATTTCGTATCGATCGACGGACCCGAAGCTTTCGGCCGATGTTGCCAATGAAATTGCCAAAGCGTATCTGGCGCATATTTACCGTATTCAGATAGATTCTTCCATGAGCGCGGCGGGTTTCATGGAGAAACAGCTCGACGAGTTGAAGGCGAAGATGGAACGTTCCAGTCAGGCTCTTGCCGCATTTGAAAAAGAGCTGAACGTCATCAATCCCGAGCAGAAGACGAGTATCATTTCGTCCCGCCTCCTGCAGTTGAATACCGAATACACAACGGCGCAAGCGGACCGGTTAAGGAAAGAAGCACTCTTCAACGCGATGAAATCCGGCGCGCTTGCAGTCGCTCAAATTTCGGGTCAGGGCCAGGACCTTCAGAAGATCCAGGACGATCTTAATGCTGCTACGCAAAAGTTGGCACAAATTAAGGCTACGCGAGGCCCAAACCATCCTGACTATCGGAAGGCGCAATCGGAAGTCGACGAAATTGTCAGCCAGTACAACCTGACGCGTGCGCAAACTTTCCAGCGTATAGGAGTGGATTACCAGCAAGCTCTCGATCGGGAAAAATTGCTGCAACAAACTGTCACCCAGACAAAGGCTGAGTTCGACAAAATCAACGAAAATTCATTCGAATACCAGCGATTGAAGCAGGAAGCGGACGCCGATAAAAAGCTATACGAAGAACTGGTGACCAAGATTCGCGAGGCCGGAATCAACGCCGGCTTTCAAAATCGGAATACCGTCATATCCGACTACGCCAGGCCGGCTTCCAGGCCCGTCTTTCCCGACACGATGTTGAATTTGCTGGTGGCAGGCGTGCTTGCCGCTTTGATGGGCGTTGGATTTGTGCTGCTTCTGGATTCGTTTGATACGACTGTTAGGGATCCGGAAGAAGTATCACGCCTGTTCCAGACGGAATTGATCGGAGCATTGCCGCTAGTGCGCGACCCGAAGGCACTCCTTCCCGAAGCTACAACGTCAACAACTCCGGCCGACGCTCAGCTCGAAAAGTCATTCTCGTCATTTGAAGAATCAGTCCGAATGTTACGGAATTCGATTTTGCTGGGCGATTTCGACCGCAGGTTAAGATCGATTCTTTTTACAAGCGCTACTCCCGGTGAAGGAAAGAGCACCACCGCCGTTCACCTTGCCGTAGCTCATGCACAGCAAGGAAAGAGAACTCTCTTGATCGACGCCGATCTGAGACGGCCGACCCTCCACAAGCGCTTCAGTATGACGAGCTCCCTTGGCCTTTCTACCGTGTTGATCGGCGGCTGCAAATGGTCTGAAGCCATTTCATCAACCGAATCACTGCCAACACTCGATTTTCTTCCCGCCGGGCCGCCGTCGCGACGCGCAGCCGATCTTTTAGGCTCGGAATTTACAGATCTATTGGATGATGCGGGCAAATCATATGATCTGGTTATTATCGACGCGCCGCCGTTACTTGGATTTGCGGAACCCATGCAGTTAGCGCTCGCAGCCGATGGTGTTGTTGTCGTGGCAGTGGCGGGCGAAACAAATCGCAAAGCGATCAACGCCGTTATCGGTACGCTCAGACGATTGAAAGCGAATGTGCTTGGCCTGGTGCTCAACAAGACATCAAAAGATCTTGGATCCGGCTATTATTACTACCACTACGAGCACTATTACGGGGCGGAATCCCTCGTCCCCGCGCTTCCCACGGGCGATTAGTAAACCACGCGATAGCGAAATAGTTCAACATGATCTCTAACGCCCAGTTGCAGAGATGGGCTTCGTATCTGATCTTTGCCGGGCTGATTCTCTCGTTCTGCGCATCGGCGATTACGAACGAGGCGATTCGCGCTGTAGCCGCAAAGGGCCTGCTCTACACGGATTTAATAGAAAAGCCCAGAATCTATTATCCGTTTCATGCAGGCCAGCTATTTTGCATGATGGCAGGTGGCATGTTGGCCCTTTTGGCGTTGCGGAAGAAGGCACCGCAAATAGGGTTCTATCCGTTTCTTTTTTTGCTGGTGGTTGGACTCTACATTGCCTTGCGCGGCTATAGCGTGCCGGAACTGTTCTCGAAACGGATTGTAAATCCACGCGGGCCCATGCAATGTTGGGTTTGCGCGGTGGCGTTTGCGGGCGTGTACTTTCGTAATTGGAAAATCCTCGGCCGCGGCATATATGCGGTAGCGATTCTGCTATCAGTCTATTGCGCGTACATCATGGTCACGCTTGGCACCGTGAACCGCAGTATTGCGATGAACAATCTGACATCGCCGCTCAACCCCTTGTATTGGGCCGGTGTCTACACGCTTCTGACTGCTGAGGATCAATGGCTTTATAACCGCCTGAAATGGATACCGATTTCGCTATATGCGCTTGGTTCAATCATTACGCAAACACGGCTCAATTTGATCATGGTGATGCTAGCGTTTATCGCCTACTTGTTCCTTCGTGCGAAGGAAGGGCATAGTATACGCAAGCCGGTTGCGACCGTTATTCTCTCCGGTGTCGGAGTAGTTCTCATTATCACGCTCCTCAGCGCGACGTCTTTTGAAGAGAAGCTGGATTTCTATCAAAATTCGCTCGCGAACCGGCTGACGGAGGACTCACGAAGCGAGCAGGTAGTCGCGTTCTTTTCAGATGTCCCCGTATCAGCTCTCGCGTTTGGAAAAGGAGCCGAAGCCTCCTGGAATTGGGACGGCAACCTCTGGAAGGGCGGCACGGATATCGGCTATTTGAGCGTGCTGTTTTTCGGCGGGGTTCCGATGCTGATCGGCCTATACCTGTTTATGATTCGGCCAGCGCTAAAAAACGCGTTTCTGGCGAATCATAAAACGGATCTCGTTGCTCCCGTAATTCTTATTCTTTTCGCAATCAGAATGTTTTCATCGGAATTTCCATCGCTCGATATCGAATACTATCCCATTCTTCTTGCTACGGGGCGGTGTTGGGGTTTTCTCGCTGCCGCGCAGCATCAAATTAGATACGAACATCCTGTCGCGGCTCGACCTGTCCAGCTTTGCCTCGCCAGCAAGTAACAAAATGAATATCGGTTTTCAAGCGAAGCTAGCCAAACTGCGCCAGCCGGGCCAACTGCAGAAAAACGTCCTCTCCGGTATGATCGCCTCGGGCGGTAGCGCGGCTTTGATGGCGTTCTCGTATCCGTTTTACCTTGCAAAAATCGGATACCACGTCTACGGCATTTGGATCGCGCTCACCATCATCGTTTCCATGTCGCAGGTGGGAAATCTGGGTATGTCGCAGGCGCTCGTCCGCCGCATCGCCGATTGTTACGAGCGGCGAGAGTTTGACCAGATCGATAAATATTACGCCACCGCGGTACTGACTATCAGCGCGGTGGCAGTAACGCTTTTTGCGCTGCTCTGTTTGGCAAAACCGGAAGTCACTCGCCTAATCGGCATACCGGAACACGAGTCGCGCGTCTATTCAACAATCATTACCGGCGTTTTCGCGCTTTCGGTGCTGACGTTCGTCGTTGATATCGTCGCGTGCATGCTTTCGGGGCTGGGCCGGATCGACCTCTATAACTACTCGCAGCTTGTCACGCAAGCCGTCGCTATTGCATGTGCCGTAGCCGCGCTGTGCAGCGGATTTCAACTAGGCGGAATGTTGGCGGCGCAGCTCACCGGATATTTCACCGGCTTGATCTTCTCGCTAGTCTTCGTACGAAAGAGACTTGGCTATTGGCCGCTGAAGCCGGCTAGCTATTCGTACCGCCATCTAAAGCAACTACTGGGAGAAGGTTCGCTGCTTGCCGGATCGTGGGTGATGTCGTTGCTTTTCCACCCCATCAACAAAATTCTGCTCGCGCAGGCCGGGTTCTTCGCAGATTTGCCAGTGTATGAGATTTGTGTCAACCTCTCGATGCGATTGCGGAACTTGTTCGAATCGGGCCAGCGCGCACTGATGCCGGAGACCAGCCGGTTGGTGTCATCGGCTGATGAGCCAGGCCATGAGGTGAAGTCTTTGATTCGATCGAGCTTGAAGGGGCTCATCATCGGCGCCACGCCGTTGTACTTGCTGCTGCTGATGTTTGCCGGGCCACTGACAAGGCTATGGCTGGGTCACTCGTTTGTACCGACGGTGCCCTTCACGCTGCGGGTATTTTTAATTGGTACGTTCATTAGTCTGTTAGGGACGCCTCTTTATTACGCGCTGATCGGAATGGGCAAGGCGGCGTTTGTTCTCATTGCTAACGCGGTGCAGTTGTCACTCGGATCAATTGGCGTTTTTTGGATCCTGCATGGTGAACTGGCGCACCGGGGCTGGCAAGTAGCGCGTGTACTAATGGTTGCCGATGTGGCGCTGGCGGCAAGCACTACTGTGCTTGGGTTTGCTGCTGTGCAAGCGATTCGCGGCATCAGGCGGCAGGTAACTACCTGTATGGCGCAGGCAGCATAACGCCATGACATTGTCGCAAATGGCCAGCCGCGATGCTTTGCCGCATGTGGTGCAGCAGATCTATTTGCGGGCGCGGGCAGCGGTGGATTCAACCGCGGGCAGATTATGGTTGCGCTGGTGGGGCGTGCGCGTCGGTTCGCATCTGAATTTAATAGGATGGCCGTCCATCCGGCGAGCGCCCGGAAGCGAAATCCGCATTGGCGATGGATGCAAGTTCATCTCTGCATTTTCGGCCAATTCTCATGGAGTAACGCGGCCGTGTTTTCTTTCTGCAATTTCACCCGGCAGCACGATTGAATTGGGTGCATCTTGTGGGCTGAGCGGGACGATTATCGCTGCGGCGACAAAAGTTGTGCTGGGTGATCGTGTACAGTGCGGGGCGAATACCCTCATTACCGATAATGACGCGCACAGTTTAGATGCTGCTCAGCGGCGGATGGAGATAGAAGGCACGCTGCCGCGCGGAGCCAATCACAACGTAAGTAAGCCAGTGATCATTCACGACGACGTTTGGCTGGGAATGGGCGTTACGGTTCTGAAGGGCGTCGAAATCGGCGCGCGTTCCGTTATCGGCGCGGGTAGCCTGGTCACCAAATCCATTCCACCGGATAGTCTCGCCGTCGGCTCGCCCGCGCGAGTGATCAAAACACTACAAAATTAATTCCGAGATCCTCTGTGGCGCGCGCACTTGTGCGTGCCGCGTCGAGACTCGTCTCGACGCCCACTTTGCTTAATGACACGCGAAGTTCTGTACCTGGGACCGTTCAACCCCGAAGAGATCGTTCGGCGGCGAAAGCTTCCGGCCCGAAATCCCGCGGCCTACAACCGCATGATCCGTCTGGCGAAAGCATTGACGCGCGGCGGTGCGGAAGCGCATATTGTGAGCACCGGAGTGAGTTTACGCATTGGCTTGTTCAAGCAGATTTTGCATCGTCAGCAAAATCTCGTTGTTGACGGTATTCGGGTTTCGGTACTGCCGGCTCTAGGTGTTCCGGTGGTTGGGTTTCTCGCCGAGCCTCTGTTTCTCCTTGCGTGGTTATTTGCGCGATTCGCGTTCCATCGCTCGTCGGCAATGCTTGTGTACAACGCCACTGTTACCTCAGCGCTGGCGGTCATGCTGGCGTCGCTATTCCGGATTCCCGTCATTTACGAAGTGGAGGATGTACCTACGTGGGCGGTAACGACAGGCGCAAGATCGGCGGAGAAGCCTCGGCTATTTCAAAATCTTAGCTGGTTGATTGCGGCCAGGGTCCAGCGGCCGTTTTGTTCACGCGTCCTGGTGCCGTCGCGGCGATTTCTCGATGCACTGAACCTGAAAGAAGCTGATGGCCGGTTGGCGGTTGTGGTCTCCGGCTGCATGGATGTAGAAGCATCCGCGGCGCGCATCGAAAGCTATGTGAGCGATCGGCGCCCGCTGAAAGTGTTATTCGCTGGAAAGCTGGAAGCCGAGCACGGGTACGATCTGCTGCTCGGAGCGATTGACGAACTGAGACGAGAAGATGAATTGCTATCCCGATTCGAATTCCATGTTTGCGGCCTGCCGCGGAAAGAGGACAAGCAATTTGAGCAGCCGAAATTTCCAAATGTTTTTTTTCATGGCTTCGTAACTGATAGCCGGTACAAAAATCTACTGGGGGATTGCGATATCGGCCTGGCACTTCAAAAATCCGCAGGTCTCTTTCAGCAAACCAGAACGCCATCGAAAGCCTACGAATTTTTAGCATCCGGCAAGTTATTGATAGCTACAAATGTCGGAGATCTGGGCGACTTGTTTCCCCATTCTGCCATTTGCCTCGATTTGGAAACTTCCTCTCAGCTTGCGGAGTTGCTACGGCACATTTCCCGCTCGCCGGTGGACTTTGTGCCTGTTGCGCAACATGGTCTCGACCTGGCAAAGAAGCAGTTTTCGTTTCAAACAGTGGGCCAAGCGCTCGCCGCAATGGTCAATCTCGCGTAAACCTTGAGAAATTTCATGAAACTAATGTCCGTTATAACCACGCTGAATCCCGCTCACGGTGGTCCCGTGGAATGCGCCATCCAACTCAATAAAAATTTGACGGCGCAGGGGCACACATACGATGTTGTAACGCTCGACCGGCCGGATGCCGCCTGGAACAAAAAGCTGCCGTTTGAGCCCATCTGCCTCGGCAGCGGCCATCCGCGAGCGGATTTAATGCAGCCTTCGTTGGTGAGATTCCTAAAGCAGAATCAATCGGCGTACGACGGCAGCATCTTTCACGGCATTTGGACGGTGCCGAACGTGGCGATGCGATTTGCCTGGGATGGAAAGCATCCGTACGTCGTCTTCTCGCATGGAATGCTCGATCCGTATTTCATTCATAATTTTCCGCTCAAGCACATCAAAAAAAGCTTGTTCTACCGGACGATTGCGGCGCCGGTGCTCTCGCGGGCGATTGCCACGCTCTTTACGTGCGAAGAGGAACTGCGGCTGGCTAGCACAAGCTATAAGCCCGCGGTCGGAAACCGGATCGTCGTGCGCTACGGCATCAACCCGCCCGCTATGAATCCGCAGCAGTATTCCGGGCGCTTACTGGAACTGAAAGATAGGTTGGCGGGCAAGGACGTTGTGCTATTTCTTGGCAGAATTCATCCGAAAAAGGGCTGCGACATGCTTGTCGAAGCGATGGCTAAGCTTGTCAAACGTTTTCCTCGCGCTCATGCGGTAATTGCGGGCCCCGATCAAACAGGATCGCAGGAAAAATTGCAAAAGCTTGCTGCTGCGCGTGACGTGGAGAGCAACGTCACATGGACAGGTCCCGTGTACGGTGATGAGAAATGGTTCCTCTATAACCTGGCCGACGCGTTCATTCTACCCTCGCACATGGAGAATTTCGGGCTCACCGTGGCGGAAGCGCTTTCGCAAAGCCGGCCCGTATTGATATCGGACAAAGTCAACATTTACCGGTCGATCATGAAGGAGACCACTGGTTATGTCGCTGCCGACAGCGTAAGCGGAACATTACAGCTCCTCGAACGCTGGTATGAGACGCCCCAAGAAGAGCGCGAAAGGATGAACCTGCGCGCGCGGCAGCAATTTGAACAGGAGTTCCAGGCGAAACATACGGCCGAAGATGTGCTGCGGGCGTTTGAAACAAATTTGGCGCGCAACTGACCGTATAAGCTCCGCTCCTATGCAGGCTTCATTCATACGCGGCGGCGTGTCGCGCTATGCCGAGACTTTCGCCGCAAATCCGCATCCTTTATCAAACAGGATTCTTCGTGTGATGTGGTCCGTCTGTCATGCCGTTTTGTACCGCCCCACGCCAAACGTCGCCTATAAATTCCGCATTATGATTTTGCGATTGTTTGGCGCTAACGTACACCCGACCGCTCACCCCTATCCGAAGTGCCGCATCTGGGCGCCGTGGAATCTTACGATGGCCGCGCATAGCTGTCTGGCAAACAACGTGGATTGCTACAACGTGGCGCCGGTGATGCTCGAAGAGTACGCGATTGTTTCGCAGTACAGCTATTTATGCTCGGCAAGCCACGATTTCAATGATGCCGCGTTCCCGCTGTTTTCAAAACCGATCACGATTGAGCGTCAGGCCTGGGTGGCGGCGCGGGCCTATGTAGGGCCAGGCGTCGTAGTTGGCGAAGGGGCTGTGATAGGCGCCAATAGCTGCGTTTACAAGAATGTCGATCCGTGGACGATCGTTGGGGGAAACCCGGCACGAGCCATCGGACGGAGGTCTTTGCAATGAAAGTTCCGGTGAGCGTTTTCATCATGACGCTTAACGAAGAAGTTAATTTGAAGCGGTGTGTCGAATCGCTTTCATGGGCCGACGACATCATCGTTGTCGATTCAGAGAGTACCGACAACACGCAACAATTAGCGGACGAGCTGGGCTGCCGTGTCGTCGTTCGTAAGCTAATGAATTGGTCGGAGCACCAAAATTGGGCCATTCGCAATGTGCCGTTTCGCCATCAATGGGTGCTGAACATCGACGCGGATGAGATTGTCACTCCCGAACTCGCCGAAGAAATCCGCCGAGTGATTGAGAGTAATGGTGCGGCGGTGGCCTATCGTTTCCGGCGCAAAGATTTCTTTCTCGGTACCTGGCTGCGTCATGCGAGCTTTTATCCGCTATGGCTCACGCGCCTATACAAGCCGGAACATATTTCGTTCGAGCGGCTAGTGAACCCCGTTACGAACGTTGCCGGACCTGTGCAAGATCTCGAAGGCCATTTAAATCACTATCCGTTCAGTAAAGGCATCTCGCATTGGTTTGAGCGGCACAATTCGTACTCGTCATTTGAAGCTCAGGAATATCGTCGTAGCACGCCGGCTGAATTAAAGAATGTTCTGCTAGGCGACGTAAATGAACGGCGGCGGGCGTTGAAACAGGTTTTTATGCGGATGCCGTTTCGTCCGGCGATCAAGTTTTTCTTTTTATATTTTGCTAAGCGCGGTTTTCTTGATGGGCGCGCGGGCCTATACTACAGCCTCATGCAAGCGTTCTACGAGTTCATGATCTCGGTGAAACTGGTAGAGCTATCCGGCAAACAGGTTCAGGAAGCTTTGTAGGGGCGGATGCCCGCCTCGCCCGCAACCCTGACAAATGCCCACCACCGCGCTCATCGACTACGGGTGCCATTCCTTCACGTTCCGCCTTGCGTCGCATCTCCAGACGCAAGGCTTTGCCATGTCCTACGTTGCGAACGGTTCGCTCGAAAGCCCCAATCTGAAATCGCTACCGGACTGGGAAAGCCGGTATCCCGATCTCATCCGCATTGTGCACAGCAAAAAGCCCTACGGCAAGCTAAGTCTGCGCGATCGTATGAGCGGCGAAATCGACTGGGCATCCCGATGTATTGAAATGCTGGAGGCGGAGCCCCCCAGCGCGATCGTCGCTTCTTGCTTGCCTATCACGGTTGTTGCAAAAGTGCAGTCGTGGGCGCGGCGGCGCCATATCCCGTTTGTGTACTGGCTTCAGGATTTACAGGGAATTGCGATTGCGGAATTGCTGGGCAAGCGTCTCGGCCATGCCGGACATGTATTTGGCTGGCTTGCGAAGAATCTTGAACTCGCTTTCCTGCGGCGTAGCAATCACGTGATTACCATCGCTTACGCCCACGAAGAATTTCTTCCGGCGCAAATACGCAACACTGGCCGGTTCACGACACTCGAGAATTGGGCCAATATCGAGGACATTCCGCGGCTGCCCAGGGAAAACGATTGGTCGATCCGGCGCCGGCTCGATAACACAGTAAATATTGTTTATTCCGGAACGCTTGGTTTTAAACACGATTTGAAGGTTTTTCCGGCGCTTGCAGCTGCATTTCGCGATCGGCCGAATGTTCGCATCGTCGTCGTGAGCAGTGGCGCGGCTGCCGATTTTTTAGCGGCCGAAGCATCGCGCTCGGCGCTCAACAACCTGATTGTTCTTCCGTTTCAGCCTTACGAAGAATTGCCCGCTGTATTGGCGTCCGCCGCGGTATTGATCGCTCCCCTTGATCCATCGGCGGGCTCGTTTTGCGTACCGTCGAAGGTGCTCTCGTATCTTTGCGCTGGACGGCCGAGTGTTCTGGCGATCGATGGCGCGAATCCCGCGGCGCAAATGATTGAATCCGCCGGCGGAGGTGTTACAGTGCGGCCGGGAAACACGGAAGGGCTCGTCGAGGCTGTGCGGCGCCTGATCGACGACCCACTTGCCCGCGATCAGATGGGCCAGGCCGCGCGAGCCTATGCAGAAGCAACTTTCAGCGTAGAAAACGTTTCGAAGCGTTTTCTACGAATTCTCGAAACGGCCGGCATCCGCGCTGTCGGGGCGAGGCCTGCCTCTCCCGCTGCAACTTCTATTGCCCTGGATTGCGATGGAAACTGAATTCACCACCAGCCCACTTGCTCTTTCCCAGGAAGCGATACCGGCAAAGGTTGCGGCATCGCGGCGGAGCGGAACCATTTTTTGTCTTTTGGCTTCCGACTCGGTAGCGATTGTACTCTCATTGTTCATGGCCGCATGGCTGCGAACGTATTTGGTAGACGCGGATGCGACGCCGGTTGCGAGTCTTATCGTTCCAGCCTTGTTGGTGACTCTCTGCAGCCTGGTTGGATGGGGCCTTTATCCGGGCGTTTGTGAAAATCCAGTGGAAGAACTTCGCCGGACATTTTGTTCAGTGAGCCTTGCATTTACGTGCGTCGGCGCATCTTCATTTTTTCTACACGACATCTCGCAATCGCGCCTTACATTTCTATTCGGCTGGATGCTGACCACAGCGTTGATTCCCGCCGTGCGTTCATTTGTGCGATCGGCCTTTGCAAACCGGCCGTGGTGGGGATCACCGGTAGCTATCCTCGGCGCGGGCCTCACCGGCAAGCGCCTGTTGAACACGCTCCGTGACGATAGCAGAATCGGACTTCGCCCGGTGGCGGTGCTGGACGACAATCCCGATCAGTACGCGGGCATCAGCGGCCGGCTGATCACAGGGCCGCTGTCGCGTAGTCTCGATCTGAGCCGCGATCACCGGATTTCGTACGCGATCATCTGCATGCCCGGCCTCTCGCGCAAAGATCTGTTGCAGTTGATGGATAAATACGGGCATTGCTTCGGCCATGTGATGGTAGTTCCGAACTTAATCGGGATGGCGAGCCTTGGTCTCAATGTTAAGGAAATTGGCGGCGTAATCGGCCTTGAGGTTACCCAAAAGCTGCTGCTACCCGGTCCACGTTTCGCAAAGAGAGCGCTCGATCTTATGCTGACTCTGGCCGCCGCGCCCCTGGTGCTGTTAATTGTCGCGGTGGCGATGCTCCTCATCAAGCTGGAGTCCGAAGGGCCGGTACTTTTGGCCAACGAGCGCATCGGTATGAACGGCCGTAAGTTTAAGGCGTGGAAGCTGCGCAGCATGGTGGTGAATGGCGATGACGTATTGGACGCTCACTTCGCCAAACATCCGGAAGATTTGCCGCAATGGCAAGCCACGCAGAAGCTGAAGAAAGATCCGCGTGTTACCCGCGTAGGCCGAATCATCCGGAAGACTAGCATCGATGAGTTGCCCCAGCTTTGGAATGTGCTGATCGGGGAGATGAGCGTCGTCGGCCCACGCCCCATGCTGGAATCGCAGGTCGCCATGTACGGCCCCGCGTTCGAGTCCTATAAGCGCGTTCGCCCCGGCATTACGGGACTATGGCAGATATCCGGCCGCAATCATCTGACGTTTGCGGAGCGCGCTCGCCTCGACGCCTACACCATTCGCAACTGGTCGGTGTGGCTGGATGTATACATCCTGATTCGAACGGTGTGGGTAGTGCTCACAGCCCATGGCGCGTACTAGCTCTGTAGATGAACACATTCACGCTCTCGCTTCTGCTGCGCTTGCCCCTGATCGTGCTGGCGCTTGCGGCCTGTTTCTATTCCGCGATTGTTGCCGGAGCGATTCATCTCGCCCAAAGTTCCAATCCGGAATCCATCCGGCGCGCCATTCAACTCATCCCTTTTAGTCCCGATTTCTTTCTGAAGCTCGATTCTGCGTTGCCACAATCGTCGCCTCAGTTGCTGCGGCAAGCTCTTACGTTGAATCCATTTCAATCGGAGGCATGGATTCGTCTGGGTATTGACGCTGAGATGCGGGAGCGGAATCCCAGCCGTGCGGAAACATATTATCGAAAAGCCGCCGAAATAGATCGCATGTATCTGCCCGAGGGGACGCTGGCAAATTTCTATGACCGGCAGCAGGACGCGCCGAAATTTTTCGAGGCTGCAAAAAGGGCGCTCGCTCTTACGCCATACGACAGCCGGCCTATTCTCGCGGAGGCGGCCATGCTCGCCAGGAATCCTGATGAGGTGCTCGCCATTGTGCCCGACCGGCCGCATGTCCTTTTTGATTACCTGAATATGCTGTTGGCCAATGGAAATGTGGAACAGATTGCCGTAGTGGCGCTTCGCGCGGCAAGTCATCGGCCGGATCCCGTTACCGGGCCGCCTGAACTTACCGATACGTGGCGCGGCAACCTGGGTTCGGTGGAAGATCGATTGCTCCAATCCGCGCGCCGCGAAGATGCCATCCATATCTGGACCGCTATGCAGCGGCACGGATGGGTAAGCGCGCCGGCGCCGTCACTATCCAACCCGATTCCCACAGGCTCGCTCCATGAGCCCGTCTTCGGACACGGCTTTGGTTGGTGGCGTCCCCAGGTTTCCGGAGTGCTTTCCGATCAGTTTCCGTCGCTCGGGAAGCTGACGTTTTCGTTTGACGGAACAGAGGCAGAAACGTGCCGTCTGCTGCAGCGCTTCATTCCTGTGGCTGGCGCGAAGTCTTACAATTTCAATTGGCAGGCAGAATCGCTCGATCTGCAGGGCTCATCGGGATTACGCTGGAGAATCTATCCGGTACTGCCGGAGAACGATAAAGACCGCGTCTTCCTCACCAGTCCGGAAGTTCTGAAGAATGGACAGCAAGACGGTTCGTGGCAGTTTGTCACTCCCGCCGGATGGCGAGTGGCGTTGGTAACGCTCGAATATGAACGGCCGCTGGGGCAGGTTCGCGCGGAAGGTTCGGTTAGCTTGAGTAATATTTCGATAACAGAGCCGGCAGCAGTTAACTAGATCGTTACAGCAACGGTGGCTCTCAGCGATCAGCCTCAAAACGATGAAGGACTTCCGAGAATTAAAAGTGTGGCAGAAGGCCCATCAACTCACTCTGGCTGTGTATCGAGTAACTGCAGATTTTCCGCGGCATGAATTATATGGCCTGACGTCACAGCTTCGCCGGTCGTCATCTTCGATTTCAGCGAACTTGGCTGAAGGATGCGGGCGAAACGGAGATGCTGAGTTCGCTCGCTTTTGTGCGATCGGCATGGGTTCAGCGAGCGAACTGGATTACCATTTGCTATTGGCAAAGGATCTCATGCTGATTCCAGCGAAGCAATATCAGAATTTGGCTCAACAAACGAGTGAAGTGAAGCGAATGCTCACGGGCCTTTTTCAAAAGCTGAAAGCTGATTGCTGATTGCTGAACGCTGAAAACTGATAGCTTATAGCTGTTTAGGTTTTTCATGAATTGTCCACAGTGTGGGAATGAGAATACGCGGCCTTCGCGTAACAAGTCGTGGTTGGACCGGATCGCCGATATGACCGGTCGCACGCGCTACCGGTGCCGCGAATGCCGGGCGAGCTTCTACGGGAAGCTTTCGGCGGCGGACCGGCAACAGCTGAAAGAATCGGAAGCCATCCGCAAGAAGCGTAGAAAAGGTTGGCGCGGCTTTGTACAAAGCCCGGCACAGCGGCGCGCGGTCGAAGCGTTGGTGTTCTTCGGAATGCTGCTTGTGTTCTACCTGGCCTTTAGCGGGATGGTGAAAAAGGACGGTTCCGGCGTATTAGGCCATTCGGCCGTCGAAGCGCAGCCGTAGTACTATCCCTCACCAAAGCACCTTCAGCGCAAGCTGCAACTGGCGCGAGGTAGTAGCGGTGCTTGTAATCACACCCGCCGTTGTCGATGGCGGTGCGTTGGCAGACGTGAACGTTATCAGATTTGGCGTATTGAAGTTTGCCGTATTGAATACGTTAAATGCTTCCGCCCGGAACTGAAGATTCCAGCGTTCGCTCAAACGCATATCCTTCATCAGCGATAGATCGACCTCGCTCAGTCCGGGACCGTCCAACACATTGCGTCCAAGGTTGCCGTAAGTTCCGTTCGGCGGCACAACGAACGCGTTCGGGTTGAACCACCGGTTCGGACTTCCTTCAATGATCTTTCCTTGAAAGGCCGGATTCAGCGATGGCCGGATCGGGTTCGTTGTATTGCCGTTATTCGACGGATTAAAGCTCATCTCGGGAGTGAACGGAAAACCCGAATGCAACATCGCAATAGCGTTCAGCGACCATCCTCCTAGCAGCATTTGTGCCGGCCCCCGCCCCGAATTTAAGAACTTCCTTCCACGGCCTACGGGCAATTCGTAAGTCCCGCTGATTGCCGCCGCGTGCGCAATATCAAACGTCCCCCTGCCTTTATCGCCCGCCAGATTGTCGGCATTCATCACCAGTCCCGGCGCATTTGCGGCAGCGCTGCCGTTCAAAGTGTCTCCGGTGTCGAGAACTTTCGACCACGTGTAGATGCCTCGCAACTGCAATCCGTTGCTGAATCGGCGGTTTACATCCACCTGAAGAGCGTTATACGAGCTAATGCCCTCGGACACCCACGTCCAGGCGCTGCCGAGCCGCGGATTCCGTAGTGGCGCGTTTGGTGGATAGTAAGCGGTGCCCGTGGGATACGATGCGGGACAGGGTGCGGCAGGGCAGACGGTTGCAAACGGCTGGTTCGTGTCGACGCTCACAATCTCGTGATAGGCGTGGGAACCCGCATAGCCAACATTCAAAACAGTATTGGCTCCAATCGCCTGCTGCAGCTTCAACGTGTAGGCAATCACGGTCGGCGTCTGTAGATCGGGCTGCACACCCGCCGGACTTACGACCGAATTAGCGGGAAGGGGCTCGCCCGGCACGATCTTCAGGGCAGATACGGACGCATTCCTGATAGTTGTAGAAGTGTTAAACGGTGCGTTCTGATCGAGCCTGTAACTTAGGGCGTCTTGAAGGGCGTTGTACATTCCGAAGCCCGCGCGAATAACGGTGCGCCTTCGCCCAAACGGGTCCCATGCAAGACCGGCGCGCGGCTCCGGTAAGAATTGGGCGTTATTAACAGTAAATGCCGAAGATGCGATGCGCGGCTGAGTCTGCAAGATGCCGTTTGCGCCGAATACGAAATTAGCAGCGCGGCCCGATACTTCGTTCCATCCATTTGTTGACTCAGCTCGAAAGCCGAGAGATAGAGTAAGCCTCGGGCTGAGCCGCATTTGGTCCTGTATATAGAAGGCGCTTTCTAGCGATCGCCAGCCGAGCGGCGTCGGGTTGGGAACGGCTGTGAATGTAGTGATAATGCCTTGCAAAAAGCTCTGAAGGCTGGCAAATGTAGCTTGGCCGTATTGCCCCAACGCTTCGGCATCGTTCGCCTGCACGCGTTGAAACCAAACGCCTGCCTGAATCTGATGAATCCCTTTTACGATCAAAAGTGAATCATAGTAGGTAAAAAGATTTCTCGTAATAAAGAGATTGCTTCCATAATTGCTGCCCGCGAGCGTAATTGCGCTCGGTGTGTTTGGTGTTGCGTTGCCTCCAATTACTAGCGCGCCCATCGGCCTGCTTTCAATAAATCCGCTGGAATCAAACGCCGGCGCGCCGGTATAGAAGTAACTCGCGCGCGAGAAGCCCGCGCCGATATTGTTTAGAACGTCTGGTGAAAAGACGTGAGTCTCATGCAGGCTGGCGACCTGTTCACGAAGCGATTCGATATCGAGACTGAGCGGATTCGGCGTAGGCGTGTAGTCGTAGCTATCATCTACCGTGTAACTTCCGGTCAAAGTATCTTTGGTGGAAATAATCTGATCGAATCGCGCCGCTCCGAAATCCTCGCGAATCGTCTGCTGCGGGCTGCTAAACGCCTCCGCGATGCCGTCGCCCAAATTGGGGCCGTTAGCAACAGGCCAGAACGACAACAGTTGCGCCACGCCGGGCGCGAGTCCGACATTGATCAGCGTCCCGTTTGGTCCGGGCAATAAGCCCTGGCGGGCATTATTATCCGGCACGAGAGTTACATTACTTAGCCCTAAATGCTGCCGGAAGCCCTCGTAATTCCCGAACAAAAACGTCTTATTTTTTTTCAGCGGGCCGCCAAGTGCAGCCCCAAACTGGTTTCTGCCAAAGCGCGGCACGGAAGAACGATCGAAAAAATTGCGAGCATCGAGCGCGCTGTTTCGAAAATAGTCGTACAGGCTTCCGTGAACTTCATTCGTGCCGGATTGTGTCGCCACAATCACCTGCGCGGCCGGCCGCTTCCCATACTCCGCCCCATAGGTGTTGGTGAGCACATTAAATTCGCGCACCGCATCAACGCCCAACAACTGCCCGCTGGTCCCGCCGGGCTGCATATTAATTTCCGCCGCCCCGGTATACTCGACGCCATCAATTAGAAACAAATTCTCTTGTGGCCGGCGGCCCGACACGGCAAACATATTTCCCACCGCGGAATTTGAAACTCCAATTCCACCCGTTTTTTGCGATGTGTAATTCACGGTGCCCGGATTCAATGTAATGAGCTGATCGTAGCTGCGTCCGTTCAGCGGCAAATCTTTTACCGCGCGTTCGTCTACAAGCCCCTCCGCATTGCTCATTGCCGTGCTTACTAGTGGCGCATCGCCATTAACAACCACTTGTTGCCGTATAGCGCCTAATTCGAGTGAAAAATCGATAACTGCCTGCTCGCCGATTGTGAGATCGACTGAACTACGGACGGCCGATTTAAAGGCGGCCTTTTCAACCGTCAGGGTGTAACGCCCGAGCGGCAAAAGAAGTAGTCGGTATTGCCCCTCTGCATTTGTCGTGGTGCGGCGCTCAATGCCGGTATCTGTGTTCTTTGCGGTTACGGCAGCCGCTTCAACCGGCCTTGCGGTTGTGTCGGTGACGACACCGGAGATGGCGGCAAAATTTTGTGCAGAAACAAGAGAAGCGCAGAGAAATGGGAGAAATAAGAGGAGCTTGGGCATGTCTCATTAAAAAGACACTGCCCAGCTTAACAGACTAGCGCTACGAGGACGCTTGCCTCGCGCAGCGAGAGCTCACACAGCCGTTTTCGTTCGCCGCACTGCCTGACCGGTGGTTTCGCTTTGCGCGCTTTTCTTAGGCGGCTCGTCTAAACGCCGGACCTGGTCGCTCACGCAGACCAGAAACATAGGCTGGCGCGCCTGTTTCAGTAAGTCGATAATCCTGTCCTGTTGATCCTCGAGATAGATTGACTTGCCGTCAGTCAATAAGTGAAGACGAGATTCGCTATCCAATAATTCGCCAAGTCTTCGCCCCATTTCCCGCTGAAGAAAACGGAGCACGCGCCGGATTTTCTGGAGCGAAAAGCCTTTACGTCTTAATTCGGCAATGACTGTGATCTCCACTACTTCCTCGGGCGAATAAATCCGCTTGTGGCCCTCATGCTGCGGGGAAACTACCTTACGCTCATCCCACCATTGCAACTGGCGGAGGCTTACTTGAGCGATTCGAGCAACCTCGGTGCTGGTATAAGTGCGCGACGGCTGCGCTAAATCAGGACGGGCCTTTCGTGTTTTGAACATAAACCCTGAGGATGGTTTGGTGGTTAGCTTCCCAATTCTACTCTAGTGTTGGCCTATGTCAACAAAAATATGTATGCAAAAGGCGCCCACCGGATCGGAGGATTACTCCGGTCCGGCGCTCATTTGACCGAACGCGGAATCAGCCGCCTCCGACAAACTGCACAATTTCGAGCTCCGCGCCCGGCGAAACAACGGTCGAAGCCCAATCCGCTTTCCTGACGATTGCTTTATTCATCTCCACGGCGACGCGATCCGATGCGACGTGCAGTTCTCGTAACAATTCGCTGATCGATGGGTTTCCGGCAATCTTTTTACGTTCGCCATTAACGAGAATTTCGATTGATTCGTGTGACAAAATAGCGCCGCTCCGGCTCCTCCATCCTATGAACGGTATTATAGAGAATATTCCCTAACTGCATCGTCGCAGAGGAAATCCATAAATGCCAACTACGTATGCTGAGACGTACTTTCCGGTTCTCGTCCAGGTCTTGATTGCCTTGGCTGTAGCGGGTGGCATGATCGGCGCATCCGCATTTATCGGGCACAAAGTTCACGATCGAATCAAGGATTCGCCTTACGAATCTGGAATGACTCCGGTTGGCAGCGCACGAGAGAGATTCAGCGTCAAATTCTATCTCGTTGCGATGCTTTTCATTTTGTTCGATATCGAAGCCATCTTTTTGTACCCCTGGGCAGTGGTGTACCGCGAACTGAAGCTGTTCGCGTTCGCGGAGATGGTTGTCTTCATAGCTATGGTTCTCTGCGGATACTTCTACATCTGGAAAAAGGGCGTGCTCGATTGGTCCAAAGAAGACCGGGAAGAAGAGCGACCACAGGGGGAAAGCAAGCGTGCTGCCTGAAACATTGAACGAGGAGCCCACGCTCAAAGCTCTTGATGCGCAATTTCCCGAGGCAATTGTCGAGGCAAGCCAGGCGCTCGGAGAAACCACTTTAATCGTGCGGCCGGACACGTTAACGGCGATGTGCACGGCGCTGAAGTCGAATTTCGGTTTTAACCGGCTGAGTGCGGTAACAGCTGTCGACTGGTGGCCCGTAGAACCACGCTTCGAGGTTGTCTACCATCTGCACGATTTAAGAACCCAGCAGCGGCTTCGCATCAAGCTGCGCGTAGCTGAAGGCGACGTTGTAGATTCTGTTACGCCCATTTGGAAAACCGCGAACTGGTATGAACGTGAAGTATTCGACCTGTTCGGCATCGGATTCCGAGACCACCCGAATCTGGAGCGCATTATGATGCCGGCCGATTGGGAAGGCCATCCGCTGCGGAAAGACTATCCGGTGCACGGGTACAAGTACTCCTATTC
>Ga0134125_10001821_pt1 | contig 25748 bp, 21 predicted proteins | sample KB31751_FD_96464 | JGI IMG/M metagenome (GOLD analysis project Ga0134125, IMG submission 96464) | Terrestrial soil microbial communities with excess Nitrogen fertilizer from Kellogg Biological Station, Michigan, USA - KB3-175-1 | ecosystem: Environmental > Terrestrial > Soil > Unclassified ...
CGGCCAGCTCGCGCACGGCGCGGCTCTCGTGCCAAGACTGGGTCGCGGCGGCGGCCTGGTCGACGCTGACCCCCTTCAGCGCGGCGAAGGTGCGCTGCGGGTCGCGCGCGATCACCTGCATCACCTCCTCGCCGTGCGTGTCGCAGAGCGTTTCGGCGCGCTTGCGGCCGATGTGGCGCAGGGAGGTCAGGTAGGCGACCTGGCCCTCGCGGTCGGCGGGGTCGAGCGGCAGGGCGCCCTGGGCGCGGAGCTGGCGGCCGTAGCGCGAGTGGTTCTGCCACTCGCCGCTCACTTCGGCGCGTTCCCCGGCGCTCAGGTGGGCGACCGGGCCGACGAGGGCGAAGCCGTCGCCGCCGCCCGCCTCCTGCACCTCGAGCACCGCGTAGCCGTCGTCCTCGGCCCGGAAGATCACCCCGAGGACCTCGACCGTGCCGGTGTAGGAGGCGGCGTCGGCGTCGAACAGGGTGGCGGAGCGCATCACCCTCCCAAAGCTAGACGGAGGCGAGGCGGGAGGGCTCGGTGTAGCGTCGGGGGCATGGCAAGTTGGGCAGAAATCGAGAACATCGCGCCGGAGTTGGCGCATACCGCGCGCGAGATGCTCGAGGCGCACGTCCACAAGACGATCGCGACGGTGCGCGCCGACGGGGCGCCGCGGATCAGCGGGATCGAGGCGAAGTTCATCGGCGAGGCGGGCATCGACATCGATCTCTGGTTCGGCTCGATGCCGGGATCGCGCAAGAGCTCCGACCTGGCCCGCGACCCGCGCTTCGCGCTCCACAGCGGCTCCGACGACCCGCCCGCCTGGCGCGGCGACGCGAAGCTCTCCGGGCTCGCCGAGGAGGTGACCGACCGCGACCGCAAGCGGGAGATCTTCAAGGCGATGGGGGCGGAGGAGGTCCCTGACGACTCGGCCCTCTACCGCGCCGACGTGCGCGAGCTGGCCGTGACCCGGCTGACCGAGGCGAAGGACGAACTGGCGATCGAGTGGTGGAGCGAGGCGGGCGGCGTGCGGCGGATGACGCGGAAATGACCGACCTGAGGACGGGCGTGGGGGAGGAGCCGATCGGCGGCGACCCGACCGGGCTGCCCTGGGTCGACGAGCACGCGGGCGAGATCGCGGCGCCGGTGTCGAAGGTCTGGCCGGCGCTGCTGCGCACGGTCGAGCGGATGACCGCCGGGGCGGCGGCGCCGCGCTACGCCCGCGCGGTCGGCTGCGCCGACACCGAGGCCGGCGGGCCGCGACCGCTCGAGGTCGGCTCGACCGTGCCCGGCTTCCACGTCGCCGCGCTGACCCCGGAGCGGCTGCTGGTCCTGGCCGGCTCCCACCACTTCTCCGACTACGCGCTGACCTTCCGGCTCGAACCGCTCGGCGCGGTGCGGACCCGCGTCGTCGCCGAGACCCGGGCCGTCTTCCCCGGCCTCAAGGGCCGCGCCTACCGGGCGCTGGTGATCGGCACCCGGATGCACGTGCTGGCCGTCCACCGCGTCCTCCGCGGCGTCTCCCGCCGGCTCGAGTCGGCCCCGGCGCCGGGCTCCTCCTGATGGGGCGGGCGTCGTCCCGGCAGCCCGCCGGCCTCTGCGACTCCTGCCGCCACCAGCGCCTGGTGCCCAATACGCGCGGCTCGGTCTTCTCGCTCTGCGAGCGCTCGCGCACCGAGGAGGATTTTCCGCGTTACCCGCGCCTCCCGGTCCTCCGCTGCCCCGGCTTCGAGCCGGGGCGGGCGGAGGACCGGAGCGCGGACGCCGAGGGCTAGCTACCTAGCTAGGAGGGCAATTTCGGATCGGGCCCGCCGATCTCGCTCGGCGCCGGCGCCGCGTACACACGGCCGGGCACACCGCCCAGGACCAGGAGCCGGATCCCTTCCGGTCCCGCCCAGACCTTGCGTTTCGCCGCCGGGCCGACGCGGGCGATGTGGTCGGCGTCAAGCGGCATCCGCTCGCCTTCGACCTCCAGCTCGCCACTGCCCTTCAGCGCCAGGAAGACCTCCTCCTGATCGTCGTGGGTGTGGTCGTGGCTGGGATAGGCATCGAAGGAGGGCGGCAGGTCGATCACCTGCATCCCGAACGACTCCACCCCGAGCTCGGCTCGCGCCCGTTTGAAGCTGCCGAACAGGGCGGCGTCCATGTCGTCGATCCGCTTCACCACGTATTCCCCCATCGCGTTCCCTCCTGCGTAGTACGAACGTTCGTGCTTTTTTATATCCTCTGAGCGTGGTCAACGCAACCGAGACCGATCCCGGCGCCGTCCACGTCGCGACCAAAGGTGAGCGGACCCGAGCCGCGATCCTCGAGCGGGCCGTCGACCTCGCTTCGGTCGAGGGCCTGGAGGGGCTGACGATCGGCCGCCTCGCCGGCGATCTGGGGATGAGCAAGAGCGGACTCTTCGCCCACTTCGGTTCCAAGCAGGACCTGCAGCTGGCGACGGTGGCCGCCGCCGCCGACCGCTTCCGGCGCATCGTGATCGAGCCCTCGTTGGCCGCCCCCGACGGCGGCCCGCGGCTGCGGGCGATGGCCGAGCACTACTTCGACTACCTGGAGACCTTCACCGGCGGCTGCTTCTGGGGTGCCACCGCGAGCGAGTACGACGACCGCCCCGGCCCGGTCCGCGACGCGATCGCCGCGACGATGGACCTCTGGATGGCGGAGCTGGTCCGCCAGGCAACCCTCGCCGGGATCGCCGACCCGGACCGTTACGCCTTCGAGCTCTACGCGGTGGTGATGGGCGCCAACTCGCGCTTCCGTCTCAGCGGCGACCGTCGCACCTTCGACCTCGCCCGCGCCGCTCTGACGCGACTCGAGTCGGAACTGCCTGGCGGTTAGCGGGGCCGTCGGTCCCTGGGGTGGTCTGGGGACGGGGGGACGGGGAAGGGACGGGGAAAGGGACGGGTGAGAGACCCGGCCATCTCGGAGGCGACCCGGGCAGGCTGAGGCCGCCTCCGAGATGGCCGGGTCTGTGGGGGGAGGTGAGGGTGCGGGTCTCGTGCGGGTCTCGTTGGGAAGCGTGTGGTGAGATGCGGGAGACGTGCGGAACTCCACGTCTATCCAGGAGTGACGCGCCGGGTGGGGTCGCGCCCCGGGGGGTGTCTGCCTTTACCCCGCCATATATGGCGGGTAAAGGCAGACACCCCGGAGGGGTCATGGGGATGTGTGGCGCGTCCGTGACGTTCGCGGCATCTCCGTGCCGTCTCCCCTCGGGACAGTGCCGTCCCTGTGACGTCCCTCCGCAGGGACACCGTCCCTGCGCCAGCTCCCCCCGAAAACCTCCCGACCCGGGCGTCTCGGAGGTGGCCTCAGCCTGCCCGGGTCGCCTCCGAGACGCCCGGCCTACCATCCCCCGCTGCAACGCCCCCGGACAATCCCCCGCCGCAACGCCTCCGGACCCTCACCCGTCCCAGCCGCAGGCGCCCGGACGCGAGCGCATCTGTGCGGCGTCGGTGCCGTCCAAGAGGTCGCCATCGGCACCGATCCAGACGTCGTTTGTGCGGTGGTTTAGTGTCCTCGGCAAGCATCTTCTTTCTACGTCGAGGAGGTCGTCGGGTGGAAATCGCGATCGGATTGCCCAATGCAGTGCCGGGAACGACGGGTCAGCAGTTGGTCGAGTGGGCCAGGCGGGGGGAGCGGCGCGGCTTCTCCAGCCTCGGCACGATCGACCGCATCGCCTACGGGAGCTACGAGTCGCTGATCGCGCTGAGCGGCGCCGCCGCGGTCACCGAGCGGATCGGCCTCGTCACCGCGGTGCTGTTGGCGCCGCTGCGCGACAACGGGGCGCTGCTCGGCAAGCAGTCGCTGAGCCTCAACGCCCTCTCCGGTGGCCGCTTCACCCTGGGGGTCGGGATCGGCGGCCGGGATGACGACTTCGCCGCGATCGGCGCCGACATGGGCACCCGCGGGGCGGACATGGAAGCCATCCTCACCCGCCTCACCGAGGTCTGGGCCGACGACACGATCGGCCCCGACGTCGCGCCCCCGACCCTGGTGATCGGCGGCGGCGTCCAGGCCAGCTACGAGCGGGCGGCCAAGTACGGCAGCGCCGGCTGGATCGCCGGCGGCCTGCCGCCGGACGCCTTCGCCGACGCGCTGGCCAAGGTGAAGCAGGCCTGGGCGGAGGCCGGTCGCGACGGCGAGCCGCGCGGGATGGCGCTCGCCTACTTCGCTCTCGGCGATGCCGATCCGGCGCCCTACCTGACCGACTATTACGCGTTCACCGGCGCCGAGACGGCGAACTACATCGCCGGCTCGGCCGCCCGCGACGCCGACACCGTGAGGACCTACGTCGGCGCCTACTCGGAGGCGGGCTGCGACGAGCTGATCTTCTTCCCGACGGTCAACGACCCCGATCAGGTCGATCTGCTCGCCGACGCGGCCGGCCTCTGAGCGCGGCTGCGGCACCGGAGTGGGGATGCCCGACGAGCTGGAGGTCGTCCTCTTCTCCGGTCCCGACGAGCTCGAGGACTGGCTCGAGGAGAACGGCGGGACCTCGCCGGGGCTCTGGCTGAAGATCGCGAAGAAAGGGGCGCCGGAACCGAGCGTCACCTATGCGGAGGCGCTCGAGCTGGCTCTCTGCTTCGGCTGGATCGACAGCCAGAAGCGCGGCCTCGACGAGACCCACTTCCTGCAGCGCTTCACGCCCCGCCGCCCGCGCGGCCGCTGGTCCAAGATCAACCGCGAGAAATGCGAAGCGCTGGCCGACGAAGGGCGCCTTCGCCCGGCGGGCGCCGCCGAGGTCGATGCGGCGAAGGCGGACGGCCGCTGGGAGGCGGCCTACGCGGGCCAGCGCACCGCAAAGATCCCCGACGACCTGCAGCGCGAGCTCGACGCCAATCCTGCAGCTGCCGCCTTCTTCGCCGAGCTCGACAGCGCCAACCGCTACGCGATCACCTATCGCCTCGCCGAGGCGAAGAAACCGGAGACTCGCGAGCGCCGCCTACGCAAATTCGTCGCCATGCTCGAGCGCGGCGAGAAGATCCATGAGTAGGTATTCAGGCCTCAGGAGAGTTGTCCGGACGGGGAGCCGAGTGAGTCACTTTCGATCGAATCCGGGCCAGCTCGGGAGGGCTGGCCCGGCGAGTGGCTCGTTTGCCGATGTCGAGGCCACCGAACCCGGTATCGCGGTCACGTTGCTTCCTCGACGGAGCACGCCGGCATCCGTCTACGGATCAGATGCCCTTCCGACCGGGCGCCACGGTCGAATTAGATTGACGTCTTGCGCGGAGCCCCTTGGGTGGCGCTCATCCTTTGCTGATGAGGTGGCCTTTGCGGGTCGCTCACTGTTCAGACACACAGAGTCAGCCCAGTGCAAGAGACGGCCCGGATTGCGCCGGGCCGTCTCTCGTCCCAATCCGGTCCTGGTCAGGGGAGGATCGAGACATTCGATTCGTGGATCAGGGTCCCTTTCAGCCAGACTTGTTTGCCGACAATTTCACCACATAGAGGTTCGTTCCAGTGATTTTTGACCGGGAACGAGTTGTTCAACGTCAGCTTGTGAGTGGTATTGCTCCAAGTCGCACCCGTGGACGAGATCGGCCCGATCGCTTCGGTTTCGCATCTCCAGATTCTTCCGGCACCTTGGAATTCGATCCACAAGACCGGGTTTCCAGGGGATCCAGTACTGCTGTTGAGGGTGACCGTGGAAGTGCTGGTCGCGGTCTCCGACCATTCACCTTTAAAGAGAATACTTACAGATTCGTTACCCACTAGGCCGCCGTAGCAAGACAACCCCGCCCCGCTCCATTTCAGGTTAGCCCCGGTCGCGATGGCGGACCACTGGGGTACCGCTGGTTTGCTGCAATCCGACACATAGCCGGTTTCGGTGACGAATTTGAGGTCCGAACCGCCTTTGATCGTGGTTTTCGTGTTCTGGGGCGTCCATGACAAAGCCGATGCCGAACTGACGCTGGCAAATGCCATAGTTGCTAGGACAGCAGCCGTGACTAGTGCGATCTTTCGCATACCTGCTCCTTCCGCCACCGGTCCATCGGTGGCCCGATTGTTCTCCCAGGCCTGGCCGAGCGTCGGACTGGAGCTCGACTCAGCCTCTCTTGCACGCAGGAGGCGATCTCGACATGAGTTCGCCCCCTCCGCAACAATAGGAACACGAACGGACCACACTGTCAAGTAATTGCCGATATCTGGCTCGAAAAGCCTTTGAAAATCATATCCGCGCTGTACAGGCGCGTACCAGGATGGACAGTCCATCAGGGCGGATAGAAGGTCAGCCGATCGACACCTCGTAGGCGTCTTCGGCATCGAGGAAAGGTGCGAGGGTCACGTAGACGAGGGTCGGGACGAGCTGGGGGAGGGTCTCGGGGCCTTTGCGGTTCACGTGGTCGTAGAGCAGGGAGTACAGGGCGCCGCCGACGGCCTCGGCGGCGATCGGCGGGGTGTCGGGTCTGAGCTCGTAGCCGGGAGCGAGAAGGCCCTCCATGCCTTCGGTGACGACCTCGCGCTGGTCGAGCGCCCGTTTGCCCGCCGCGTACATCTCGACGCCGCCCATGCGCGCGTACTCGGGCTCTTCGGCGCCGAAGGCGAACATCGCTTCGATCGTGTCGTGGACGGCGTGCTTCCAGTCGGGAGCCCGACGGAAGGCCGGCAGTGCCGCCGCCAGCATATGGGCGGACCCGCTGTCGAGGGCGGCGACGATCGCGTCCTCCTTGTTCTTGAAGTGTTCGTAGAAGGTGCGCTGCGAGGTGCTCGCTTTCTCCACGACGTCGGCGACCGTCGTGTCCGGATAGCCCTTTTCGGCGACGACCGCCGCGAGCGCACGGAGGATCCGCTCCGGCGGGCTGGCCAGGGCTTGGCGCTGCTCGAAGGGGAGCGTTTTCACGTTGCGGCGCCGGGTCGCGCGCAGGGGACCAGGGGGGACGGGATAACAGAAGACCCACTCCCACAGTCCGTCTATGAGCGCGGGCAACTCTTCCACCTGGTCGCGGTAGAGGCGCTTGTGGATCACCTTCTGGATACCACCGACGATCGCGTGGCTGATCTCCTCCGGCATCCCTTTCTTGTCGGGCACCTGGTCCAGCAGCGCCTTCGCCGCCTTCTCCACCCGCTGCATCGTCTTGTCGATCAGCGCCGCGCCCTCGGGCCCGGCCGCGTACACCTCGACAATGCACATCTTCGCTGCTGCCGGCTGGGCGACGATCAGCTCGATGAAGGACGCGAAGGCCTCGTGCGCGCCCTCCATCCCCTGGGTCCCGGGACCGGCCGCAAGCGTGCCGAGCGCCGGGTCGACCATCGCTTCGATAGCCGCCAGGAAGCACGCTTGCTTGTCCTCGAAGTGCCGATAAAAAGCACTCCGCGAGACCCCTGAGAGGCTCACCAGGTCGGCGACCGTAGTCGCCTCGTAGCCCTTCTCCGCGACCGTCGCCACCATCGCCGCAAATAGCCGTTCGCGCTGGTTGCGCTCGGCTTCCTCCCTAGAGCTTCCCCGTCCCGGCCGCAGCTTCCGCTCGCGCAGCTTGGCTGCATCCCCCCAGGGCGTCTTCGTCATCGCGAGGACGATATCTCGGTACGTCACGGTTTCTCACCGTCATAGCCGTGAACTCAACAAACGGTACGTCACAAATCCATTTTGAGCGCTATCCAGAGCCATATTCACCAATTCCCCGCCCGCATCCTTGACAGATTGGTCTGTCTATGTTCTTATTTGTGTGGCCCCAAAGAACGTCTCGCGCAAGCGAGGGAGTCCCCGCGTTCTCGAAGGCAGGAGAGTGAAATGGTCGAGCCCCGGCCAGGGACTCCGTGCGAGCGGGGTGGAAGGGGTGACGCTGTGACCTATCGCCGCAAGGCGAGAACCGGAGGATTGCGATGAAGCGTCGGTTGGCAGCGGTGGTGTTGATGGTGCTGGGTGGAGCCTGTGCGACCCTGGTCGCCCTCACTGGCATATCGGCAGCCGCGCCGCCGGTGGCAGTCATCGAAGCGGCGACCAACCCGACCTACACGACCGTCGAAGTAGCCGGCAAGGTCAACCCCGAAGGCGGCTTCACCGAATGGGTCTTTGAAGTCTCCAGTGATGGCGGTGCCAGCTGGACCCCCGCAGGCGGCCAGAACGTCTCGGGCTTCTTCTTCGAAGGCACCACGCTCGAACCCGTGTCGGGGACGATCGAAGGGCTGCGCGCCGGCCTCACCTACAAGGTGCGCCTGACCGCGAACAACTTCGCCGACCCCGCCATCTCTTCCTCGGAACTCGAATTCACCACGGAATTGGTTCCGGCGCCGACGGTGACGATCGATCCGGTGGGCGTCCACACCGGCACCAGCGCTCAGCTCAGTGGGTCGATCACCGCCAACTCGCCGGCCGGAGACCCTGCGGCGGCCGATGTCCATTGGCATTTCGCCTGCTCGGTCCAATGCAAAATCAGCAAACAAGGCACCGTCGCCGCCGGCCAGAGTGAAACCGTCCAGGCCGAGGTCACCGGCCTCGAACCGAACACCGGATACACGATCACGCTGACGGGCGAAAACGCCGGCGGCCCGGTGAGCGCCGGACCGGTCGCCTTCACCACCTCCATCGTCGCGCCTGCCGCCGAAACGCTTCCCGCCAACGCCCTGGGCGGCGGTACCGGTGCGAAGCTCCGCGGCAACATCGACCCCAACAACTCCCCGGCCGAATACTGGTTCGAATACGGGCCGACCACGAGCTACGGACAGATCGCCCCGGCAGGGGGACGTGCGGACGCGGGGGCCGGTCGTGGGCACGTCGTCGCTCAAGAGGTCGACGGCCTGACCCCCGGGACCACGTACCACTATCGGCTGGTGGCCGAAGGGCCGGGCGGCCCTGGCGCCGGAGGCGACGTGTCCTTCGCGACGGCGCCGACCGCCGACCAGGGCTGCCCCAACGAAGCGATCCGCCGGGCGCAGTTCACGACCCGCCTGGCGGAATGCCGCGCGTACGAGTTGGTCACGCCTCCGGCGAAGGAAGGGGGCCGGGTCGGAAGTCCTGGGAGCAGGCTTACCAATCAACCCAACGGCATCCGCATCAGCAGCAACGGCGAGGCGGCGCTTTATACGACCTCCACCGCTCTGCCGACCTCGACCTCTTCGACCTTCCTCTACAAGGCCACGCGTTCGAGCGACGGCTGGACTTCGACGGAGGTCGGGCTGCCTGCTCCGGCGGGCGTGGGCGGTTTTACCGGCGTGCTTACGAATGTGTCCGCCGACCTCTCGACCGGGCTCTTCGACGAAGCGCGATCCGGCGCGGCCGAAGAACTCTTCACCGGCTCTGACAATCTGATCCTTCACGGATTGGCGTCAGGCGGCTTCAAGAGTCTGCTGAACCCCGGCCAACTACCCGGCTTCGAAGGAGCCGTTGCCCGAGGCCAGTCGACAGACCTCTCGCACGCCATCTTCACGAGCAACACGGCCCTTACTCCGGACGCGCCCGGCGGAGCCCTCTCCAACCTCTATGACTACGCCGGCGGCGCCCTCCATCTCGTCTCCATCCTTCCCGACGGCCAGCCCGACCCGGTCGGCGGTGCGCTCGGTACCGACGTACCTCGCTATGGCGAAAGCTATGACCGCTTCAACGCCGTCTCGGATGACGGTAGCCGCATCGTCTTCACCGCCCTCAGCGACAAACAGGTCTACCAGCGCATCAACGATGCCGACACCGTCGAGATCTCGGCCTCCCAGGGAGGTGCGGATCCGACCGGCGCCTTCCCGGCACAGTTCGTCGCCGCGACGAGAACCGGCTCCAAGGTCTACTTCACGAGTACCGCCGAGCTGACCCCCGACGCCAACACCGGTGGTCATACCGGCAAAGACCTCTATGAATACGACATCGGTACCGGCCAACTCGCGGACCTCACCGCCGACCAAAACCCCGGGGACCCCGCGGGCGCTGGTGTGCTCGGTCTCGCCGGACTCTCAGATGACGGCTCTGCGCTGTACGTGGTCGCCGAAGGAGTGCTGGCGCCCGGTGGAACCCATGGCGGGCCAAATCTGTACCTCATCCGACCAGGGGGCGCCACCGAGTTCGTGGCCACCCTGTCCCCTGGTTCCGGAGGTACCTTCGACTCCCCGATCTGGGAAGGCGGGTTTGGAGTCGCCAGTGGCGCGGCCGCGACGCCGAGCGGCCGCTACCTGGCCTTTGCGACCGAAGGCCGGCTCACGCCGGACGCGGTGCCCGGCTTCAACGTCTATCTCTACGACGCTAACGCGATTGGAGGCCCAAAGCTGGCCTGCGCTTCCTGCGGGCCCGGTGACGCAAAAGATGGGAATGCGCTGCTCGTAGGCAATGAGGCGTGGAACTTGAAGACGCACCAGCCACGCTACGTGTTCAATGATGGAGCGCTTTTCTTCTCGACTTCCGCTGCCTTGGTAGAAGAAGACACCAACGGGCGTACCGACGTCTACAAGTATCGAAACGGCGCGGTCAATTTGATCTCCTCGGGGCGCGGCAACGCCAACGCCGAATTCGTCGAAGCCAGTCCCGATGGTCGTGACGTCCTGATCGTGACGGCGAATCGGCTTCTCGCTGCCGACCATGACGAAGCCGAAGACCTCTACGATGTTCGGGTCGGTGGCGGCTTCATCGAACAGCCACCGGCGTCGCCGTGCTCAGGCGAAGGCTGTCGATCGCCTGCCGCCGCCCCGCCCGCGACGATAACGCCGGCTAGCGCCGCGCAGGGTGGGACCTCGGCAAGAAGCTCCTTCAGCGTCGCCAAAATCTCTCTCAAGGCGCTGGCCGACTTCGCCAGAACCGGCAAACTGACGGTGCACGTGAAGACCGCCGACGAGGGGACGGTGACTGCAACCGCGACAGCTTATCTCGGTAGCGGCAAGGTCAACGTCGCGCAGGCGCGCAAGACGGTCCCGAATGCGTCGAGCGCATCGTTGGTGCTGAGATTGTCGACCGCAGCACGACGCCGACTGGCGCAGAGAGGACGACTGAAGGTCATCCTCACGGTGGGCTTCTCCAAGGCTCCACGGTCCTCGACCAGGTCGCTGACGCTCATTGCCCCCAAGCACGACCGGAAGGGCCGGTGAGCCGGATGAGTTCGATCAGCCCGGACCTGACGAGGAAATCAGGCAGGAAGGTAGGGACGATGCTCCGAGGTGCAGCGCTGAACACGCAGTCGAGAGCTGGACGGTTGCTTGCGTCGCTGCTCATCGCCGTGACGTCATGCCTCATCTACGTTGGAGCGGCTGATGCCGATTTTTCGGTCGTAACTGCCGAAGCAAAACTCACCGAGGCCGATGGTACTCCCGCGACCCAGGCGGGGGCGCACCCCGACCTGACCACGACGTTCGCTTTCGGTACCAAGGAAGCCATCCTCGGTCCGGCGCCCGACGGCAGCGTTCGCGAAATCAAGGTGGACCTGCCCCCGGGGCTTGTGGGCAATGCGACTGCGGTGCCGCGATGCACGTTTGAAGAATTCGTGGAATTACAAAAGTGCCCAACGAGCACTCAAGTCGGAGTCGTCACGGGGAGAGCTTCCGTCTTGGGTAGGCCCCTGACCCAACAGGTTCCTGTCTACAACATGGTCCCAGGTCCGGGTGCTCCGGCGGAATTGGTCTTCAACTTCGACGCATTGGAGTTTCATCTCCGCACCAAGGTTCGCCCCGACGGAGGCCTCACTTCGACGATCGTCTTACCGAACAACGCAGCGATCTACGAAAGTGCTTTGACGCTTTGGGGTGTGCCTGGCGCGAGCGCTCACGACGCCCAGCGCGGAGAGTTCTGCTCTGAATTATCCGGTTGCGCGGGGGGAGGTAACAAAGGAACCGGTGACACGCCCTTCCTCACCCTGCCCGCCGACTGCACCGACACAAGCCCCGAGATCCAGATGGACATCGACTCCTGGGAGCACATTGGGGACTACACCCACGCGGTCGAACCGGTAGGTCCCTGGACGGGCTGCGGCAAACTGACCTTCGAACCGAGACTCCAGGCCACGCCCGAATCCACCACGGCCGGTGAGCCCTCCGGTTACAACTTCGAACTCGAGATTCCCCAGGACAAGGGCGCCCTCGGGCTCGGCACCCCGGCGCTGCGCTCCTCGCGGATCGTCCTGCCGCCGGGCCTGACGATCTCCCCGCCCTCGGCAAACGGGCTTGAAGCCTGTGGCGACGTCCAATTGGGGCTCGGCACCGTCGAACCCCCGGCCTGTCCCGCGGCCAGCAAGCTCGGCTCGATCGAACTCGACACGCCGCTCCTGGCAGATCCTCTTTCGGGCGAGATCTACCTGCGCCCGCAGACCCCGCAGAACCTGGTCCGCATCACGCTGGCGGTGCACGGCTCCGATGTACTGCTGAAGATTCCGGGCATGGTCACCCCCGACCCCGAGACCGGCCGGCTGGTGGCCACCTTCGAAAACACGCCGCCGCAACCGTTCGGCAGCCTAAGGCTGCACTTTTATGGTGGACAAAGGGCGGCGCTGGTCAACCCGCCCGACTGCGGGAAAAAGGCGGTTCACGCGGACTTCGCCTCTTGGGCGGGTCCCGCGCCCGCCTGGGACGGCTCCTTCTCAATCGACGGGAACTGCACGGCCGCCTCCCAGTTCACCCCATCCCTTGAAGCCGGGACCGCCAGCTCAGTTGCCGGGGCAAGCTCGCCGTTCACCCTGAGGGTGGTGAGGCCCGACGGCCAGCAGAACCTTGAGAAAATCGAAGCGACCCTGCCCGCGGGACTGCTCGCCAAGTTGAAAGGGGTCGCCGTCTGCGGAGACGCCGAGGCGGCCAGCGGCAACTGTCCGCCGACCAGTCAGGTGGGGGTCACCACCGTAGGGGTCGGTGCGGGAACCGCTCCGCTCTACGTGCCTCAGCCTGGCAAGGCCGCGACGGCGGTCTACCTCGCCGGTCCGTATAGGGGAGCTCCTTACTCCCTGGTCGTCAAGGTCCCGGCCCAGGCCGGGCCCTTCGACCTCGGCACCGTGACGGTCAGGAACGCCCTCTACATCGATCCGACGACCACCCAGGTGACGGCTAAATCCGATCCGCTTCCCCAGATCCTCCAAGGCGTCCCGATCAGCTACCGCGACGTCAGGGTGGAAATCAACCGAGCGGATTTCATCGTCAGCCCGACCAACTGCGACCCGATGAGGGTGACGTCGAGGCTGGTCAGCCCGAGTGGTACTACGGCGACGCCGTCCGACCGCTTCCAGGTGGCAAATTGTGCGTCGCTCGGCCTCGAACAAAAGCTCGCGATCAAACTCTCCGGAGCCCCGACGCGGCGCGGCGGCCACCCCAAGCTGACCGCGACTTTGACGACGAAACAGGCGGATGCGAACCTGAAGAGGGTCCAAGTGACCTTGCCGGAGACCGAGTATCTCGAGAACGCGCACATCCGCACCGTCTGCACGCGGGTCCAGTACGCCGCGAACCAGTGCCCGAAGAAGTCGATCTACGGATACGCGAAAGCGTGGACGCCCTTGCTCGACAAGCCGCTCGAAGGACCGGTTTACCTCCGCTCGAGCAGTCACAAGCTGCCTGACCTGGTGGCTTCGCTGAGCGGGCAGATCCACGTGGATCTCGATGGGCGGATCAGCTCGTTCAAGTCGCGAATCCGCAACACCTTCGATGCCGTGCCCGATGCTCCGGTGAGCAAATTCGTATTGACGATGCAGGGAGGGGGCAAGGGGCTCCTCGTCAACAACACGAACCTATGCACGGCCAAGCCGGTGGTGAATGTCGAATTCGACGGTCAGAACGGCAAGGTGCACAAAGCCCAATCACCGGTTTCGGTCGGCGGTTGCGGCGGCGCGAAGGCCAAGCAGGGCAAGAAGAAGCGTTGAGCAGGAGCGGGGCAGCGAAGATGTTCGCTGCCCCGCCTCCCATTGAGGACGAGCGCGTACCGCACGCGGCGAGACTCGACGTAGACTGGGGGCAGATGGAGGGAACCGGCAGGTGAGAAACCGCCCCGGGCTGGTCGGCTTTGCCGCCGTCTTGATCTGCTGCGCCGTGCTCGGGGTGATCGGCCTCGGGGTCGAAGACCGACTCGATCCACTTTCGCTCAACGTTCCCGGCACCGCCGCAGCTGAGGCGGAAAAGCTCTCGCAGGAAGACTTCGGGGACTCCTCGCCGTTCGTGGTGCTGTTGCGCGGCCCGGCGGGGGCGGTCGACCGGCAAGGGGTGGGACTGGTCCGGGCGCTGCGGCGGGAGCCGCACGCGACGGTCATATCTCCTTGGGATCGAGGTTCGCTCGCCGCATTGCGCCCGGCGCCGGGAAAGGCGATCGTGTTCGTGGACTACCGCGTACCACTTGCGTACTCAATGCGCCATACGGTGCCGCGGCTGGAAAAGTTGCTCGACTCGAAGACCGCAGCTCCAGTCGTCGCCGACCAGTCGGGCTTCGCCAGTCTCGCCCGGGCATTGCAGGACGAATCGCTCGACGCCTCCGAGCGGGCGGAGCTGATCGCTGCACCGTTGCTGCTGTTGATCCTCCTCCTCGTCTTCCGCTCGGTCGTCGCAGCGGCGATTCCGCTCGCCTTCGGGGCTCTCACCGTCCTCGCCGGTCGCGGCCTGCTCTCGCTGCTGAGCGGTGCGATGACGATCGACGCCCTCGCCCTCGTCGTCTGCACGATGATGGGGCTCGCGCTTGGCGTGGATTACTCGCTGCTCGTCGTCTCCCGCTTCCGCGAGGAGCTCGCGGCCGGTCGCTCACCGACAGACGCCGCGCGGGTCACCCGCGCGACCGCCGGCCGCACCACCTTTTTAGCGGGCATCACGTTGATGGTTGCCCTCGTCTTCTCCGCCGCCCTACAGCCCGGCTCGTTGCTGCTTTCGCTGGCGGTCGCGACCACCGCCGTCACGGCGATCTCGATCGTCATCTCGACCCTCGCACTGCCGCCGCTGCTGGCCCTGCTCGGGGACCGCGTCAACCGTGGCCGCCTGCCGGGCCGGCGGGGAGGAAGCCGCTTCACCGTCGCCGGCGCCGTCACCGCGGGGTTGCGCCGGCCGGCGCTCGCGGCGGTCGTGGTCGCCGTCCCGCTGGTCTTCTTGGCGCTGCCCGCGGCGGCCTTCACCACCGGCCCGCCCGGTATCGACGAGCTCTCCGGCTCCAACCCAGCCCGCCAGAGCGCCGAGACGATCGACCGCGCCGTCGGTCCCGGTTGGGAGTCCCCCTTCATTCTCGTCGCCGCCACCGAACACGGCGCGATCACCAGCGGCAAGGACCTCGCCCTGCTCGCCCGCGCGCAGCGCCGCATCGCGCGCGAGCCAGGCATCCGCGCGGTGATCGGTCCGGCGCCGGTTTCGCATCGGGTGGAGCCGCTGCATTCGCTCGGCGCGAAGCTCACCGGGAAGGGCGCGAACATGCCCGAAGAAGTCGGCGGCCTGGGACCGAAGCTGCGTCGCGCCGCCCGGGCCGTCGCCGACCTACGCTCCGGCCTCGACGAAGGTGCCGCCGGGAGCGGCCTACTGGCGGACGGCTCCGAACGGGCGGCGACCGGAGCCGGGTTGATCGCCACCGAGCTTCGCCGCGCCGCCGGCCGCGGCGAAGAAGCGACTGCGGCGATCGAACGGCTGGAGGAAGGCAGCGGCAGGCTCGCGCAAGGCCAGCGCCGCACCGCGGTCGGCACCCTGTCACTGGCGCTCGGACTGCGCTCCCTGCTGCCACGGCTGCGCGGCGGCGAGCTCGCCCGGTCGCGGAAGCTCGCCCGCCGGCTGGAACGCGCCGCGTCCATCGACCCCGCCCTGCGCCCCGCCGCGAACGAAGCGCGCACGCTGGCCCGGTCGCTCTCCCTCACCCGCAACGAAGTCCGGCAGCTCCGCGAAGTCGCCCGGGAAGTCAACGCGGCGCTCAACCGCCTGGTCCCCGGCGGCCGCGATCTCGAACGCGGCGTCGCTCGGCTGTCCCACGCCGCCGCCGGGCTGAATAATGGCCTCGATCGCCTCGGCGGTGGCGCCGAACGGCTCTCCGACGGCCTGGTCGAATTGGGCCACGGCGCCGAAGCGCTGCGCAGCGGTCTCTACGAAGGGTCCCAGCGCGCCTATCCGCTGCAGACGGGGCTCCGCCACGCCGGGGTCCGCGTCAGCGCTGTCGCCGCGCCGCTCGAAGAGGGCGCCCGCCGGTTGCTCGAGGACTCGCCGCACCTGTTCGAATCCGGCTACTTCGTCCTCTCCGCCCTCGACGGCGCGCCGCCTCGCCGGCGCGCCGAAGCCGCCGAGGCCATCAGCCTCGACAGCGGTGGCCAGGCCGCCCGCCTCCTAGTCGTCTCGACCCACCCCTTCAACAGCGAGGGCTCGCGGGAAATCGGCGAGACGCTGCAGGGAGACGCCGAGCGGATCGCGGCCGAAGGAGGGCTGCGAACCGGCGTCGCGGGTGGTGCCGCGACCCTCAACGCCTACGGCTCGGCGACCGAAGGGCGGCTGCCGCTGGTGATTGGCGCCTTCGTCCTGCTCACTCTTGTCGCCCTCGTCTTCGTCCTGCGCGCGCCCTTCCTCGCCCTGCTGACGGTGATCCTCAACCTCGGCACGGTCGCGGCGGCGATCGGCGTCGTCACGCTCGTCTGCCAACTGCCCGACAGCGTGCCGCTCGGGGGCCACCCCTACATCGACACGGTCGGCGCGGGGGCGATCTTCGGGGTCACTTTTGGACTCTCGATTGATTACGCGGTCTTCCTGATCGCACGGATGCGGGAGCGCCACGACATCGACGGCGACCACCGCGCGGCGATCTCCTTCGGCCTCGAGCGCACGGCCGGCGTCGTCACCGGTGCGGCGGCGATCATGGCCGCGGTCTTCGTCTCCTTCGCCGCCGCGCCGATCGCCACGGTCAGCCAGATGGGGATCGGCCTCACGGTCGCGATCCTGCTCGATGCGACGGTGGTGCGGATCGTGCTGTTGCCGGCGCTGATGTTGTTGATCGGCGAGCGGGTGTGGAAGGTGCCACCTTTGCTCGACCGGGTACTGCCGCGCCGTAATGTGCTGAGCGGATCGTGAAGGGGGAACGAGCGGAATGAAGAAGATCGTGGTCGTCGCGGCCTTGCTGGCGCTGCTAGGGGGAACCGTGGCGCTCGCTGCCGAACCGCCCACCCGCACCGAATACGTGGGCGAGCTCGAGGCCATCTGCAAGCCCGACGCCCTGGCGACGCAGGCGGCGATGCGCGGTGCTCGTGGCGACCTGCAGGCCGAACGCGTGGCGGCGGCGACCGCGAAGTTCGCCAAGGCGACCCGGATCTTCGGCAGCACGGTGAAAAAGATCTCCGCGGTACCGCGGCCGCCGGCCGACGAAACGACGCTCGGCAACTGGTTCGTGCTGCTTGAACGCCAGGAGTCCTACCTGCAGCAGATCACCGCGCAGCTGCGTGCCGGCAAGGCGATCAAGGCGCAACGGCTCACGGCCCGCTTCATCCACAGCGGCAACCTCGCCAACAACGTGGTCTTGGCCTTCGGCTTCAACTACTGCAGCTTCAAGTTCTCGCGATACGGATGAGGGGACGGCGGCACGGCAATGTGGTGCGTTCGCTCGGTGCTCTCGCGGTCGCCCTCTGCCTCGTCGCTCTGGCAGCATCGACCGCCGGAGGAGAGCGGACTCAGGACGGTCACCTGATCGTCTCGCTCGACGGCGGCTTGGCGCCACTGGCGCTGCCTCGTGATCACCCGGCCCCGGTGGCTGTGCGCCTGGCGGGGGGATTGCAGACCACCGACGGGACCCTGCTCCCGCGCGTCACCCGGGTCGAATTGAGCCTCCCGGGACAGGGCATCCTTGACACCCGTGGGCTGCCCGTCTGCCGGGCGTCGCAGCTCCGCAATACGACCTCTGGCGCCGCCCTCGGGGCATGTCGCAGCGCCCTCGTCGGCCGTGGCAGACTGGATGCGCAGGTCCACGTTCCGAACCAGCCGGCGTTCGCGGTACACGCCGAGCTGCTTGCCTTCAACGGGCGGGTGCGTGGGAGGCGCGCCGTGATCCTCCACGGCTTCGCCTCCGATCCGCCGACCGTCGTCGTCCTGCCCTTCCTCCTGCGGCTCCAATCGGGCCTCTTGCGCACCCGCCTCGTCGCTGACCTGCCGCCGGAGCTAGGTCCGTGGCCACATTTCGCCCACTTCGAAGTGAAGTTCTTTCGCCGGTTTCGGTTCCGGAAGAAAGAGCGCAGTTACCTGAGCGCATCGTGCCCGATCCCGAAGCAGCTTACGGCGGGTTTTTTCTCCTTCGCGAAAGCCAGCTTCACGCTCGCTGGAGGGCATCGCGTGAGCACCAGTATCACCCGCTCCTGCCGCGCTCGCGCCGACTAGTCAAAGTCGGCTTAGGCGATAAGTGGTCTGTTAGTGTCTCGAAATATGGGGCAGGACCGCGGCATTCCGGACGAAGGGCGGCGGGAGATCTTCGGGGGGATCCTCGGCGATTTCGAAGAGAGCGTCGCCGCTGCTTGTCGGTCGCGTGAGGAGTGGCCGGCGCAGGTCGCTGCCGGCATCTACGCTGCGGTCGAGTTCGCGATCGGCCATCCTTCCGTGGTCGACGCCCTGCTGGTACTGGAGACATCAGAGAAGGTCTCGGGCAGCCGCTATACGGAGACCATAGAGCGGCTCGCCAGGCTCATCTCCCGCGACGCGCCGGCCGACTCGCGGCTCCCGGTGAGTACCGATGAGGCGCTCGTCGCGAGGATTGTCGGCCTGGTCGGCGACCACGTCCGGGTCGGTCGGTTTGAGGCTCTCGAAGCGCTGCGTCCGGACCTTGTCCTGCTCGCTCTGCTGCCTTACCTCGGTTTCGCAGAGGCTCGCGAGTGGGCCAATCGATACGCGGAGAACGAAGACCGTTATTGACTAAATGGTCCGCATATGTTCTTATTGTTCGGCCGACCTGGTTCGGCTCTGGAGCGGTTCCGTCTTCCCTGGGCGCGTCCGTTTCCACGCAGACCTTCAGCCAGGCCCGGAGGGAACCCCCTGTAGCCCTCCGGGCTGTCTGCGTTCCAGCCGCCGCTCGTACTCCGCCAGCGACTCCTCGAAGGAGCGGCGCGAGAAGTCGGGCCAGAGCTCGTCGCGAAAGATGAGCTCGGAGTCGGCCAGCTGCCAGAGCAGGTAGTTGGAGAGCCGCCGCTCGCCGCTCGTCCTGATCATCAGCTCGGGGTTGTGCATCTCCGGCGCGTAGAGGCCGCGGGCGAACTCGTCCTCGTCGCCGCCGTCGAAGGCAGCCGCGGCGCGGACGATCTCGGCGCGGCCGCCGTAGTTGAAGGGGACGAAGAAGGTGATACGACGGTTCTCGTCGGTCAGCTCTTCGGCCCACTCCATCCGCTCGGTCAGGCTGGCCGGCAGCGGCGCGCCCCGATCGCCGATGAAGCGCAGGCGCACGCCCTCGGCGTGGAGCTCCGGCGTGACCCCGTCGATGTACTCGGCGAGGAGCGCCAGTAGGCCGCTCACCTCCGGGCCCGGGCGTTCCCAGTTCTCGGTCGAGAAGGCGTAGATCGTCAGCTCCTCGACGCCGAGTTCGGCCGCGTCGCGCAGCCGCGCCCGCACGTTCTCGGCGGCCGCCCGGTGGCCTTCGCCGACGGGAAGGTTGCGCTCGCGCGCCCAGCGCCTGTTGCCGTCGGTGATGATCGCGACGTAGCGCGCGGGAGGGGCGGTCACGGCACCAGCCTCAGTGCTGCGGACAGGATGCGGACCGGGGTGCTGTCGGCGGCGGCGGGCCGTTGCTCGCCTGGGTCCGGCGGATCGCCCAGGTAGTAGGCGAGGATTCCGTTCAGGATCGCTTCGTGGGTGCCGCGGCGGGGAACGTCACGCAACGCCCGTCGGGCGCCGGCGACGAGGAAGTCGATCCGGGCCGGTGCCTCCTCACCGTAGTGGCGCAGGTAGTTGTGCACGCCGTCGCGCCCATCGCGGGCGCGGTCGACGTAGTCGTCGAGCAGGACGGTGAGCGCGCCGATCCAGGGGTCGTAGGCAGCCGCGAGGAGCTCGGCCTCGTCGGCTGTGGCGCCGGGCGTGCCGGCAAGCGCGATCAGCGCGTGGGCACCGACCGAGGAGCCGGCGCCGGCGGTAGCCTCCCACCAGCGCAGGCCCGACGTGCCCCCGAGTGTTGCCGCCCAGGCCTCGAGCCCGGCGCCGCCGGCGGCGTGAGTATGGCTCTGGGCCACCCCACAGCGCGCGGCCGCGCGGCATGCCGCGGGGAGCGCGACCGGAGAGGGCAGCGCCGCGACGGCGGCCTGGCAGCGGTCGACCAGCGCGTCAAGATAGCCGCCGTCCTCGCCGTGGGGATGGTGCGCGTACCAGTCGCGCCGCCCGGCGGCCGGCGTCAGCGCCACGACCAGCGCCTCGTGCAGCCGCAGGCCGTCGGCGAGCCCGTCCGGCCCAGCGTCCTCGTCAAGGTTGTCCAGGTAGTCGACCGCAACCTGCAGCGCGGTCGTGGCGCGGACCACCGCGCCGCGCCCACGTCGCGGTGCGAGCGTCACCAGCGCCGCCGTCGCCTCCACGTTGCCCCGCTTCTCGACCAGCGCGCCGGTCGCCGCCTCGCGCAGGATCGGGTCGGGGATCGTCGCCGCGCGGGCCGACCACAGCTCCAGCTCACGGGCGACGACCGGCAGGACCGCCGCCCGATAGCGGGCCAGGGTGGCGAGCGTCACCGCCACCTGACGTGGCGCCTCGAACGCTCGTGGTACGCCGAAAGTCTTCATAAGAGGACTGTTTAAGGGTAATCGCGCAGCCCTTGGCGGCGAAAGTGCAAATTCCGGTACGTCCTTGTTCTTCCCACCTCGCGAGAGGCTACTGCCCGGGCCGTCTAACCTCGTCATATGGATAGGCAGCGTCTGAAAGAGGTTCTCGCCGCGGCGGGGCAGCCGGAGTACCGCGCCGCCCAGGTCTGGGAGTGGGTGGCCCGGGGGGCGGCGGAGTACGAGAAGATGACGAATCTGCCCGCCGGATTGCGGGGGCGGCTGGCCGCCGAGGTGCCGTTCTCGACGCTCTCGGTCCGCGCCGAGGCGAAATCCGATGACGGCACCGTGAAGACCCTGTTCGACACCGCCGACGGCCGGCCGCTCGAGGCGGTGCTGATGCGCTACCGCGATGGCCGGCGTTCGGTCTGCGTCTCCTCCCAGTCGGGATGCCCCCTCACCTGCACCTTCTGCGCCACCGGCAAGATGAAGTTCGGGCGCAATCTCAGCGCCGACGAGATCCTCGACCAGGCGCTGCACTTCCGCCGCGTCGAACCGATCGACCATGTCGTCTTCATGGGCATGGGGGAGCCGACGATGAACATCGACAACGTGCTCGCCGCCTGCGAACGCCTCCCCGACCTCGGCGTCACCAACCGGCGCACGGCGATCTCTACCGTCGGTTGGGTGCCCGGCATCGACCGGATCGCCGAGTTCGAGAAGCCGATCGCGCTCGCCCTCTCCCTGCACGCCCCCAACGACGCGCTGCGATCGCAGCTGATGCCGGTCAACGACCGCTTCCCGCTGGCCGAGGTGCTCGCCGCCTGCGATCGCTACCGGGCGAAGCGCCGGCGCAAGGTCTTCGTCGAGTACGTGATGCTCGACGGCGTCAACGACCTGCCCGAGCACGCCCGGGAACTTGCCGCCCTGCTCGACCCGCGGATCTACAAGATCAATCTGATCCCTTACAACCCGACCGGCGCCTATGACGGCTCCTCGCCGGAGCGGATCGAGACCTTCCGGGCGATCCTCGCCGAGCACCGCGTCCCCGCCACCGTGCGCCTCACCCGCGGCCGCGACATCGACGCCGCCTGCGGCCAGCTCGCCGCCAAAGCCGCCGCCTGATAAGAACTGGCCAGCCGGCCAGTTATGATCGCGCGATGGCGACGGTCGATACCAGTGCCCCGGTCGAGCGGCCGCCTGTGATGTCCGGCAACCCCTTCGTCCGGGTCGCGGGCGACATCGCGTCGGAGTGGCGGGGGAGGGGCCTCTATCCGCCCGGGTTGACCGACTTCAACGTGCCGCGCACGATGCAGATGGCGCGCGACCCGCTGCCGATCCTGCTCGACGCCTACGAAAAGTTCGGGCCGATCTTCAGCATGCGGCTGCTCCACATCCGCTCGATCTTCATGCTCGGCCCCGAGGCCAATCATTTCATCACCGTCGGCCACCCGGAGAACTTCCACTGGCGCGAGTCGAGCTTCGGCGACCTGATCCCGCTGCTCGGCGACGGCCTGCTGACGATCGACGAGGGCTACCACGATCGTGCCCGGGCGATCATGCTGCCCGCCTTCCGCCGCGAGCAGATCGAGGCATCGAGCGCGGCGATGCGGGCCGAGGCGGAGGCGGCGATCGCCGATCTGCATCCCGGCACCGTGGTCGACGTCTACGCCTGGATGCGCAAGTTGGCGATGCGGATCGCGATGCGGGCGCTGCTCGGGCTCGACCCCGACGAGGCGGGCAAGGGAGCGGCGGCCGCCCATCACTTCGAGGAGGCGCTTGGCTACTACGGCACCGACTACGCGGTCCGCCTGCTGCGCGGCCCGGGCTCGCCGTGGCGGAAGATGATGCGCTCGCGTGCCGTCCTCGACGAGATCGTCTACGAGGAGATCGCCCGCCGCCGCGCCGCTCCCGACAGCGGTCGCCGCGACATCCTCAGCCTTCTGGTGGAGGCGCGCGGGGAGGGGGGCGAGCGCTTCACCGACACCGAGATCCGCGACCAGGTGATGACCCTGATGTTCGCCGGCCACGACACCTCGACCTCGACCGTCACCTTCGCCCTCCACGAACTGGCCCGCCATCCCGATGTGCTGGAGAAGCTCTGCCAGGAGCAGGACCGGGTGTTGGCGGGGGAGGCGCCGACGATCGACCAACTGGAGCGCGAGCTGCCCTACCTCGACATGGTCGTCGACGAGGTCCTGCGGCTCTACCCGCCGGCCTGGATCGGCCCCCGCCGGGTGGTCCACGAGTTCGAGTTCGGCGGCTACCGGGTCCCCCGCGGCGCCTACGTCGCCTACGTCTCCTGGGCCAGCCACCGGATCCCGGAGGTCTTCCCCGAGCCCGAGGCCTTCGTCCCCGAGCGCTTCACCCGCGAGCGCAAAGCGGCCCTGCCGCGCGGCGCCTACGTCCCCTTCGGCGGCGGCAAACGGGTCTGCATCGGCAAACGCTTCGGCCGGCTCGAGGTGAAGCTGGTGACCACGATGTTCCTGCAGCAGCTGCGCGCCGACGCGCTGCCGGGCCGCGCGATGACGGTGCGCCAGAGCCCGACGCTCTCCCCCCGCGGCGGGCTGAAGATGCGCCTGCGCCCGCGCGCCTGAGCTGTCCCTCAGGCGACGGGCCTAGACTCAGGCTCCTTGCGAGCGCTGGTCATCTCCGACACGCACTTCGGCGCCTGGACCGGCCGCGACCTCCTGCGCGAGGACTTCTTCCTCGAATGCCTGGCCCCGGCGCTCGACGGCGTCGACGAGGTGATCCTCCTCGGCGATCTCTTCGATTTCCTCTTCGGCTCGGTCGCCGACGCCGTCGACGCCTCCGCCGGCCTGTTGGCGCTGGTCGCCGAGAAGTTGGCCGGCAAGCGCTTCGTCTTCCTCTCCGGCAACCACGACCACCACCTCGTCCACCGCGACGAAGAGAACCAGCTGGAGGCGGCGCTGGCGCGCGGCGAAACCTTCCGTCCTGACGGCGCCGCGATCCAGGAGCCACCCGGCCCGTCCTTCTTCCAAGGCTTCCTCGAGCACCGCCTGCCCGGGGTCGAGATCGAGATCGCCTACCCGACCTACAGCTTTGCCGGTGTCCTCTGCACCCACGGCCACTACCTCGATCCGCACGCGCGGATGAGCGGCTCGCGCGGCTCGCGGCTGCTCACCCGGACGCTCTGGGCGATCGCCTCCGGTGGCCCCGAGGAGCCGACCTGTGAGGCGGACTACGAGTCGGTGACCACGCTGCTCACCGAGTGGCTCTACATCGCCGCCCAGATGCCGCACGGCACCCACGCCCAGCAGAACGTCTTCGGCGCCGCCCAGAAAGCGGGCCGGGTCGTCCAGAAAGCCGGCGCTCCGGTGCGCGGGGCCCGCCGCGTGGCCGCCCGCGTCCGCGACCGCACCGAGGGTGACGCCGTCGGGCTGCCCAGCGCCGCCCACTTCGACGCCGTGGTCGCCGACGAGGCCGCTCGCCAGGCCCGTGAACAACCGCTGCCCGGCCCGCCCGCCGCCCGCCCGCAGTACCCCGAGCCGACGGTGCTCTCACGATCCAGCCCTACCGAGCCCGCGCTCGAGGCCTTCTCGCAGGTGGTCGCCAACCTCGGTTACGACCAGCAGGCGGAGAAGATCGTCTTCGCCCACACCCACCAGCCGCTCGACGACGTCCGCGCCGCCCACGGGCCGACCCGCTACTGGAACAGCGGCTGCTGGATCTATGAGCCCGACCTCTCCTCGCGCCAGGCCTACGCCCGCTACTGCCGCCACGCCTGGCCGGGGACGGCGATCGTGATCGACGACTCCGAGCCGCAGCCGCGCCTGCTCGAGCTATTGGCCGACCTGAACCCGCTCTCCGGCGGGCCGGGCCTGCCGAAGGCGCGCGCATGATCGGGCCGGAGACCGTCGCCGCCGGCGTCCGCGTCGTCCGTGCCGAAGAGTCCTGGATCCCGGTCCTCTTCGGCGGCATGATCCCGATCCTCGGCGCGGGCGCGGTCTTCTGGCTGATCTGGCACGCCGTCCGCGACAACCCGGAAGACGACGAGCCGGAAGAGAAAGAGGGCGGGCCCGAAGACCCGCCCGCTTGAACAAGGCGCTCGCCGGCGCTACTTGATGAAGAGCATCTCCTCGTACTTCGGCAGCGGCCAGAGGTCGTCGGCGACGATCCGCTCCAGCTTGTCGCCCACCTCGCGCACCCTGCTCATCGACGCCAGCTGACTGTCGCGAGCGTACTTCGCCAGCTCGAGCCCCTCGAGGTCGGCGGGGACCGCGTTCGCCGCTTTCAGCTCGCCGAGGTTGGCGACCAGCTCGTCGACCAGCTCGCGCAGCTCGCCCTCGAGGCTGGACACGCCCGCGTCGGAGATCAGCGCCAGCTGCCGCAGCCCGGCCGGGAGGATCAACGTCTGGCCGATCGAGAACGTCTCCTCGGCCTCGATGTTCGCCCGCAGCGCGTACTGCTCGACCCACACGTCGTAGCGCGACTCGAGCTCCCGCCTGCTGAGCACGCTGTAGTCCTCGAAGGCCTTGACGATGTCGTCGGCGAGGACCTCGGGCAGCGCGTCCGGGGTGGTCTTGAGGTTCTTCAGACCACGCCGCTCGGCCTCCTGGTGCCACTCCTCGGAGTAGTTGTCGCCGCCGAAGCAGACGACCTTGTTCGCCAGGTAGGAGTCTTTGACGATCTCCATCACGGCCTCCGGCATCCCCGAGCCGGCGTCGAGCTTCTGCTTCAGCTTGCCCGCCAGGTCGTCGATCGCCTCGGCCGCGATCGTGTTCAGCACCGTGTTCGGGAAGGCGAGCGACATGCTCGACCCGAGCGCCCGGAACTCGAATTTGTTGCCGGTGAAGGCAAACGGCGAGGTCCGGTTGCGGTCGCCGCCGTCGAGCGGCAGCGGCGGCAGCACCGAGGAGCCGAGGTCGAGGAAGGAGGCGGGCGTGTTCGGGTCGCCTTCCCCGGTCGAGATCGCCTCGAACACTTTTTCGAGTTCGGCGCCGAGGAAGATCGAGATGATCGCCGGCGGCGCCTCGTTGGCCCCCAGGCGGTGGTCCTGGCCGATGTTCGCCACCGAGGCCCGCAGCAGCCCCTGGTGTTTGTTCACCGCCTGGATCACCGCCGTGCAGAAGAACAGGAAGTGGATGTTGTCCACCGGCGTGTCACCTGGGTTCAGCAGGTTGGTGCCGGAGTCCGTCGCCATCGACCAGTTGTTGTGCTTGCCCGACCCGTTGACGCCCGCGAACGGCTTCTCGTGCAGCAGGCAGA
>Ga0134125_10001822_pt1 | contig 25736 bp, 25 predicted proteins | sample KB31751_FD_96464 | JGI IMG/M metagenome (GOLD analysis project Ga0134125, IMG submission 96464) | Terrestrial soil microbial communities with excess Nitrogen fertilizer from Kellogg Biological Station, Michigan, USA - KB3-175-1 | ecosystem: Environmental > Terrestrial > Soil > Unclassified ...
CGGATTCCGCGCTCGGCAAAATGGGCCTGAAGACGGCCTGGGATTTCACTCTGGGGAAGCGGCATAGTCTCTCCTTCTCCTGATGTTGCAACTGGTCGCAAACAAGCTGCGACGATATTATTCCCGGCGCATTGACAGCAGCGTGCATTCACGCGAAACTAAGAGTCGTAAGTTCAGTTGCGACCCGTTCGCAACTCTTACCTGCGGCAGACCTCCCGAAACAATTTTCGGGTACGCTTTTCATCGCTAGATGCGATTATCGCAATAAGCTTGCCTGTTCAGTTGCGACAGTATCGCAATAAATGTCGCCATCTAGTTGCGACTTGGTTGCAACATAGAGAGTTTAATGAAAAATGCGGCCTTTGTCTATTGCTGTTTCGAATAAACGCTGTTCTGGCAGGAAATTTAGCCTGCGTTAACAAACACATTGAATACTGCTTGGGGATACGCCAGGAATGAGTCAGTCAAGAATCAAGGTCAAGGCCGATAGCAGGAAGAATCGGAGCGGCCGCATGGCTCGCGGTCCCATGTATTGGATGGCGGTCGGCACGCTTGCCGCTTACACTAGCTTCGGCAGCAAAGCCGTGACGCGTGCGTTTGCGCAGCAGGGGCGCAACGGCAACCCAACCGCCGTCTCTTCGGGCCAAACGCAGGGCCTGACCGTCCGCCGCTTCGATCTTGCGCCGGGCGCGCTCTCCATCGTCCTTGCGGGTTTCGAGAAATGCGCTCCCATCAAAGTCATCGTGCCGAACGATGCCATGAACGACCTCAGTTCGCCGGGCGTGAGCGGCCTTTACACCCCTGAATCCGCACTGCGAAAGCTTCTGGACGGGACGGGGATCAGCTATCACTTCACCGCTCCGGGAACGGCAACCCTGGAAATCGAGAAAGTTTCCGCTGTCGTGGAGGTGACCTCAACTACGCTCCAGGATACGCTGCCGAAATTGACGCAACCTCTGCTGGACACGCCGCAATCCATTGACGTAGTGCCGCAGCACATTATCAAGGACCAGGGCGTAACCACCTTACGGGACACGCTCCGCAACGTCGCAGGCATCAGCCTGGCGGCAGGCGAGGGCGGGGCCCAGGGCGACAGCCTTACCATCCGCGGCTTCACCGCGCGCAATGATCTTTTCGTTGACGGCATGCGCGACTTTGGCAGCTACTACCGCGATCCCTTTAATACACAGGAGGTCGCCGTTCTGCAAGGGCCGTCGTCGGTCACTTTCGGACGAGGCTCCACGGGCGGGGTCGTCAATCAGGAAACCAAAACGCCCGGTCTGGATAATTTTGTGACCGGCGATGCAGACTTCGGCACTGACAAAACCAAGCGTATAACCACGGACATCAACAAACCCCTGCCATCGCTGGGCTCGGGCGTGGCCTTCCGCCTTAATCTCATGGGGCAGGATTCCGGAGTTGCCGGGCGCGACGTTGCCGAGAGTCGCCGCGTTGGAGTTGCGCCCTCGCTGGCGTTTGGCCTGGGCACGCCCACACGCTGGACGCTCAGCTATCTTCATCAGTGGGCGGACGACACGCCAGACTACGGGATTCCATGGCTCTTCGACGGTCCCGCTCCGGTTGAGCGCCACAACTATTACGGCTTTGAGCATGGGAATTATTTAAAGACCGATGTGCAAATCGGCACGGCGAAGTTCGAGCACGACTTCAATCCCAGCGTGACCTTCCGCAACCAGGCGCGTTACGCGCACTATAATCGCGATCTGCGTATTACCGAGGCGCAAGTCACGGGAACATTTGATGGCGCCGCGCTGGGCACGTCCACGCCGCTCGACGACATTGTTGCCAACCGTCATGAAATCGCGGCGACCAGCCTGGAAACTTACTTGGACGATCAAGCGGACGTCAGCTTCCGCTTCCATACTGGTTTTCTCCGGCACAACCTGATAACGGGAGTAGAGGCGGGAAGAGAAACCTCCGCGCCGGTTCGGCCTACCTATGTAACCTGCACTCCCACCCTTTTGACTAACTGTACGCCGTTCACCAGCCTGGAAGACCCGGACCCGAGCCAGCCCTTCCAAGGGACGATCTCGACGACTTCGTTTACGCACGTAGATGCCTTGAGTGCCGGCACTTACGTCCTGGATACAGTAAGAATCGGTCAGAAGTGGGAAGTGACGGGGGGTGCTCGCATTGATTGGTTCGACGCCCGCTTTAATCAATTCACTTCACCTGCTTCCACAACGCCGCTAGCGGGGCCGAAGCCTCCTTTCACACAGGTGGTAACGAAACCGAGCTGGCGCGGAGCACTGGTATATAAGCCGGCAGAGTATGGCAGCATTTACTTTGACTACGGCACGTCGTTCAATCCCTCGGCTGAGTCCCTGTCTCTGAGCGCCAGCACCGCGCAGGTTGCGCCGGAAGCGAATCGCACCTTTGAGGTCGGTACCAAGTGGGACCTCTTCGCCCGCAAGCTTTCACTGCGGAGTTCCGTATTCACCACGCAAAAAACCAATGCCCGGGAAACCGATCCCACGAACTCCCTGTTGACGGTGCTCTCGGGAACGCAGCGGGTGAATGGATTTGAAGTGCAGGCCTCCGGCCATCTGACTAGTCGTTGGGAAGTCCTTTCGAGCTATGCGTACCTCGACAGCAAAGTGGTTAACTCGCAGTTCTTCCCGGCATCTGTGGGGGCGCAACTTGCCAATGTCCCAAGAAATACATACAGCGTGTGGAGCGACTACAACCTGCCCTGGCGCTTGGGCGTGGGAGGCGGCGCTGACTTTGTGGACAGCCGGACGGCAAGCTCCACCTCGCCCTTCGATCCTGTTACTGGTTTGGTGAAACAAGTACCGGGCTATTGGGTATTCAACGCCATGGTGAAGCGGCCTTTGACCGAGCGCCTGGAGATGCACGCGAACATTTACAACCTGGCCGACAAGTACTACTACGACCAGATACATCCAGCGCACATTATTCCCGGCGCGGCGCGTTCCGCGCTCATTGGGCTGGACTACAAATTCTGATCGAGAAGGGAAGCACAGCAAGTGTTATTGCCTATACCTGACGTACTGACATCGGAACAAATCGCGGAAGCGCGGCAACTCTTTGAGAAGACGGATTGGGTAGACGGCCGCGTGACCGCAGGCCACCAATCCGCACGCACCAAAGACAACATGCAGCTTCCTGAAAATAGTCCCGCCGCGAAGCAACTGGGCGAAATGATCCTGGGAGCACTGGGGCAGAATGCGCTGTTTATCTCTGCCGCTCTTCCAGCTCGCGTATTTCCGCCGCTTTTCAACCGCTACCAGGGCGGACAATCTTTCGGTACACACGTGGACAATGCCATCCGGCAGATCACAGGCACGGGCCACAGGATCCGCACCGACCTCTCTGCGACACTGTTTTTTTCCCAGCCCGATGAATACGACGGTGGCGAACTTGTCGTCGAAGACACTTACGGCCTGCACAATGTGAAGCTTCCCGCCGGACACCTGATTCTCTATCCCGCAACCAGCCTGCATCATGTAACGCCTGTGACGCGCGGAGCGCGCATCTGCTCGTTTTTTTGGATTCAAAGCATGGTCCGCGACGATGGCGAGCGGACATTGCTCTTTGATCTCGATATGGCGATCCAGAAATTGAACGCGGAGCGCAGCAATGAGAACTCCGCGGCAGTGCAGTTCACCGGCGTGTATCACAATCTTCTGCGCCGTTGGGCTGAGATCTAATAGGACGATTTCACCACTAATTGTCGTTGATTTGGATTCGTCTTCGAGCTTGGCGGCCCCGCAGCAATTCCCGGAGAAATCTGCAAGAAGAGATCGCGGCGTAAATTCCTCACTTTGCCACTCGTGCCAGCAGCGGTCCGAGCACAACCAAAAATAAAACATAAGCCGCAGAGAGTGGGCCTAAACGAGGTTCGATGGCCACTCCCAAACCTGCGATGACGATGGAGAACTCTCCCCGGGCCACTAACGCCATACCGGCACGCCAACTCCCTGCAGGATCAATTCCGGCCCTCCTCGCGGCCCAACGCCCGGTCAGAATCTTGGTGACCGCAGTCACTACGCCCAGCCCGATTGCGAGGGGCAAAGCGGACGTCAAACTCGTGGGGTCGATCTCCATGCCGAAAAAGAAAAAGAAGGTTGCGGCAAACAGGTCTCGCAAAGGAGACAACAGCCGCTCAGACTGCTCGGCGATGGGGCCGGAGACGGCAATACCAACCAGAAACGCTCCAATGGCGGCGGAAACCTGAAACCGTTGCGCGATTCCCGCCACCAACAAAACCGCTCCAAATATTGTTAGCAAAATGATCTCATCCGACTGGTGCGCGGCAAACTTGCTGAGTTGTTTTCCATACCTGATTGCAACCGACAAGACGAGCAATACAACCGCAATCGCAATTGATACTGCAACCAAGATTTTCGAGAAACCGCCTCCAATCAGTAATACGCTCACCAGTGGGAGATAAATTGCCATGGCCAGGTCCTCGAATACCAGGATGGAAAGGACGAGGGGAGTTTCCGGATTGCCCATGCGCTTGAGTTCCGCCAGAATCTTGGCGATTACTCCGGAAGAAGAGATGTATGTCACGCCGCCCAACAAGACGGCCGCTAGCGGCGTCCACTTCAGGAAAAAGCCCGCGAGAACTCCGGGAGTGAAGTTCAGGATAAAGTCTATGATTCCCGCGGCGAATCCCAGCCGCAGACCCCGCTTTAATTCTTCTCCGGAGTATTCCAACCCCAGCATGAACAACAGCAGGAGCACTCCAATTTCCGCGCCGACGCGGATGAAATTCTGGCTTACATCGAGAGGAGCCAGTCCTCCCCTGCCAAAGGCAAGCCCCGCCAGCAGATAGAGCGGGATAGCCGAAAACCCCCAGCGGTTGGCGATGCGGGCCAGAACAGCAAGGCCAACAATGGCCATTCCCAGTTCAACGAACAGCGACGAGAAATCGTGTGGAGAGTTGACCATGGCGTTTATGGGACTGGCGGTTTTGATTTATCGCGTGTCTATTTCGTCAATTGGTTCCGTATTTTCAAGCGATAACCGTTGGATCTTCGACCACATACTGAAGGGCATTCGATGGCCTGTTGGAAATCGGTTCGAATATTTTCGCTCCGTGATTTATGGTCTTCAAAGACCCTTGTCAACCTCCGGCACTCATAAAAACGTCCGGATGATGAATCTGGGGCGTAATTTAAGAAGCACCGTTAGAGTACTTTATCTCAAAACCTATTCCCATCCTGCTACAATGCCGAGTCTTATCGGCTCATTGAACTCCTGTGGATACAACAACGTATATAGTTTGTGATGTCAGGCCGGAAGGCATAAATCCAGTATTCCCGCCACGGCGCTAGAAATTTTAGAGTCCCGGAGAGTGCGGCGTGGAAGACGCCCAGATAGTAGCCATCCTAGTTCGCCGCTGCATTGCCGGGGATGCCGCCGCCTGGGAAGAGATCGTCCAGCGCTATCATCGCCGGATTTACAACATCTGTTACCGTTTCTGCGGTTCTTCAGACGACGCTCAGGATCTTACCCAGGAAGTTTTCATCAAAATGTACCGCACCTTGAACTCCTACGACGCTGCGCGCGGCGCCTTTATGACTTGGGTGACCACCGTAACGCGCAACTTGCTCGTGGATCATTTCCGTAAGGGAAAACACGACAGGCTTACCGATTCCATTGATTCTGTTTCCTCAGAACACGAAGACGCCATGCCTCTGAGCCAGCAGATTGAGGACCAGGGCCCCAAACCCGACGCCCGGGTGCAGAGCCGGGAAGCTCGCGACACAGTGCATCTGGCGCTGCAAAAGCTCTCCCCGGAGCTCCGCGAAGCAGTGATTCTAAGGGACTTACAAGACATGGATTACAGGGAAATTGCCACAACACTCAACGTTCCGGAGGGTACCGTGAAATCCAGGATCAACCGGGGACGCGTGGAACTTGCACGCCTTCTCCAACGTACATACAGGCAGGTGATGTGATGCCAGGCGAAACCAACAAGGCGATACGGTGCAGCGAGTTCGAGACCCTGCTCAGCGATGCAGTAGAGGGCCGGGTCACGGGCAAAGCGCTGGAGATTTTCAACGCCCACGCCGCTTCATGCGCCAGCTGCAAGCCGCTGCTGGCGGAAGCGCAGGAAGGGCATCGCTGGTTAAAGACGCTGGCAGAGGCGGAGCCTCCGGGAAACCTGGTGCGCAATATTCTGGCGGCCACATCTGGCGTGCAACCGGCACGTTCGGCGGCGCGTAGGCCGCGTGCGGCATGGCTGGACTGGGTGCAGGCCTCCATAGTGGCTCCGGCTATGGGTGTTGTGAAGCAGCCCAGGTTTGCGATGTCATTCGGCATGGCGTTCTTCTCCCTGTCCGTGGGCTTGAACGTTGCAGGAGTGAAGGTAAGCGACGTCCGGCACGTGGATCTGCGGCCCAGCGCGGTGCGGCAGACGTACTATCAGACATCGGGCAAGATTGCCAAGTATTACGAAAATTTGCGCCTTGTCTATGAGATTGACGCATTCGAAGCAAAACTAAGAGAGATGAAGCGTGCTACCCAGCCGGAACGGCAAGAGCAAGAAAAAGGAAACAATCACAAGAACAACACCAGTGGACAACCCGATCAAAACCAAGAACGCAACTACAGTCAGCAGGGAGACCAGCCAGTTCTGGCATCCTTTCCGCAGGCTATTCCTGTAGTGCCGGTGACCACTACCAGGAGGTTTGTATGAATTGCGTGAACCATCCGGATTTATCGGCGGTGCACTACTGTCGCACGTGCGGCAAGCCTTTATGTTCCGCATGCAGCCGCGACGTTATGGGAGTGATTTACTGCGAACAATGCCTGGCAGAGCGGATGCATGGAGCGCAACTGCCCGTCGCGCCTCCCTCGCAACCCACAAGCTCCGGATATGTGCCCCCTGCGGCTGGATTTGTTCCTCCCGCTGGTGCGTATGTTCCGCCTGCTCCGGGCGCGGCGCAACCGGGCTTTATGGGCGGGCCGAATCCCGCGCTGGCTGGGCTACTGTCGGCCATTTTTCCCTTTGGCGTGGGCGCAGTTTACTGCGGCCAATATATGAAGGGTCTTGTGCACCTGGGCATCTTCGTGTTCCTGATTGTTGCCGAGAGCAGCAATGTGCCCTGGTTCATCCACATGATTCTGGGAATTTCCATTGCGTTCTTTTACGTCTACCAGATTGTGGATTCAGTCCGTACCGCGCATGCGGTGATTGCCGGGCAACCTGCCCCCGATCCTTTTGGCTTTGGGCAGGCCTTCGGGCCGATCCAGAGGAGCGACGGCGCGAAGATGCCAACTGGCGCGATCGTTCTGATCGCTCTCGGCGCGCTTTTTCTTCTCAATACTGCGCTGCAATTCGATCTTGACCGCGTCTGGCCATTGTTCCTGATCGCTCTGGGCTTCTGGATGTTCGCGCGCCGCTGGGGAATCATTCCTTCGCAGATGCGCGGCTGCAAGTGCGAACGCTGCAAAGCGCGCGGCATGGTTGGTCCGGCGATGTTGATGACATGGGGCATTCTCTGGCTTCTGTCTGATATGGGAACTTTGGATTGGGGGCATAGCTGGCCGATTTTTCTGATCGTGCTTGGATTGGTCAAAGTCCTGCAGGGAAATGCTTCCACGTCCGGACATGTGGATGGGTTGAATTCTGGTGGTGGCCCCGTGCCGCCGGTAAATCCCACAGTTTCGGTGGAGCCTCCAAAGCAACCGCCGACGGAGGTATCGAATGGCTAGCACACCGCAAATGCCTCAAGCTCCGGCACCACAGGCTCCTCCGCCTCGCCGGCAGGGGCATCCGCGCTCGATTTCCGGGCCGATTGTACTGATCGTGATCGGTGTCCTGTTCCTGCTGGAGAAGATGGGAGTTTTGCACTGGGGCAATTTGGGATATCTGTTCGCGCACTACTGGCCCCTGCTGCTGATCTTTTTCGGTGTGGTCAAGTTGCTTGAGCATGTTGCCGCGCAGCGCGCTGGAGGTCCAGCGCCGGGCTTGGGCGTAGGTGGGGCCATCCTGGTTGTGGCCATTATTTTTTGGGGATTGATCGTTTCCCAGGCGATGCGCGTGGATTGGGGCTCGCTGCGGGACCAGATCCAGCTCGACGATAGTGATTTCCCGTTCTTCGGCCACAAATACAGCTACGAAGATCAGCTGGCGCAGGCATTTCCTGCCGGCGGCAACTTGCACGTGACAGACAGCCGGGGCGCCGTGAACATTACGGTTTCTGACGACAGCCAGATCCACGTGGCCGTGCATAAACGTTTGAATGCCGACAATCAGGAAGCGGCCGACAAATGGAATGCGGGCAGCCGTCCGCAAATTTCGGTTTCCGGTCAGAGTGTTACGGTGAACGCAAATACGCAGGGCGCCGGCGACCACGGCGTGAATACCGACCTTGATATCAGTATTCCAAGGAAAGCCTCTGTTGCAGTTTCAGCGGACCACGGCGACGCTTCCGTTCTGGGCCGCGACGGCGATGTGAGCATTTCAGCCAAGCATGGCGATGTGGCGGTTACTGACATCAACGGCAACGTACGCCTTGATCTGCAGGACAGTTCAGCCCACGTAACCACCGTGTCTTCCGATGTAAGGATACAGGGCAAGGCGCAGGACGTTTCTCTGGAAGACATTAAGGGGACCGTCACGCTCGATGGTGATTTTATGGAGAGTCTGCGGCTGGCCAGGATTGCTAAGCCGACGAATTTCAAATCGGCGCGCACCCAAATGGACTTCGTCAGGCTCGACGGCGATTTAGATCTCGACTCCGGCGATTTGCGTGTGACGAATGTCGTCGGCCCCGTTCACATATCCACCAAGTTCAAGGACATTGGATTGGTCGGCGTAAGCGGCGATGTGCGCTTGCGAAATGAAAACGGCGCTGTTGAGATCCAGATGACAAAAATGGGCAGTATGGATGTTGAAAACCAGAATGCCGATATCACAATTGGTGTTCCTCCCAAGGCGGCATTTCAGCTGGATGCGCGCTCCCGTGGTGGAGAAATTGACTCAGATTTTCATGGTCTCAGTGTCCAGAACGGGGATGAGCAATCAACAGCCTCTGGCAGCATAGGCAGCGGCGGGCCGCACGTGCTCATTAACAACCAGCACGGCAGCGTTCAGATTCGCCAGGGAGCTATTGAAGCGGATGAAGACGGGCCTACGGTTCCCAAGGTACCGAAGCCGCCCAATCCGCCCACGGTCACCGATAATTAGCACAATCTACACTGTTCAGGTTGGCGCTGGTTTTGCGCCTGAAAGACGACGGCGATTTGAAAGCTGAGCTCCTACTTTCGCCGCTTTTTGTTTTTGGGGATTTTGCCAATCCGCGGATCGCCTTTAAGAATCAGCTGGCAGACGTGCAGCGCGGACTCTTCGAAGTCAGACGCATCGGCGGGAAGTATTTGCCATCCAGTCGTGTCTTTTCCTAACACCCCAATGGACCGCATGTTCGGCAGCTCCCGCTTCAAACTCTTGTGATGGTCAATCGTTGTGGCGATCCACACGCCGTTGTCGTCTGTGTAGTTCGGACGATCACGCAACGCGAGCACGATCTTCTCCTCGACGTAAACTGCCAGGCAACTAAACATGTGGCGGGTCCAGGGATTGAGTTCGTTCAGCGCGTCGAGGACAAACTCGTGCGGCACGTCCTTGCGCTTGACGACGATTTCGTCGGGAGCTGTGAATGAAGCGCGGCTTCGTCGGGATTTCGGCATTGGCAAATGCATATATTTTACGGCTTCCAGCCATATTGTCATTCCGAGCTGGTTTCTTCGGCGAGGAATCTGCTTTTAAGTCTGGGTAGGGTATGGCTTTAGCCACGCCGCCAAAAGCCCCACAAATATCGGGCTTTGGCCCACTGGGGCAGAAGAAGTTACTGTCGGATCTCATTGGCTGGGGCCTTCTTCTAGTAAAATACGTGATTATGCTTCGTGTTGGATTCATCGGTTGGCGCGGAATGGTGGGCAGTGTCCTCATGCAACGCATGCGTGAGGAGGGAGACTTTTCCGGTCTGGAGCCTGTATTCTTTTCGACTTCAAACGCGGGCGGGACCGCGCCCAAAGAGGCTGCTGGCGCTCCGTTGAAGAACGCGTCTGACCTCAAGGAACTCGCCAAGTGCGATGTGCTCATCAGTTGCCAGGGCGGCGAATACACGACGGAAGTTTATGGCCCGCTGCGCAAAAACGGCTGGCAAGGATATTGGATTGACGCTGCCTCCACGCTCCGCATGGAAAAAGACGCGCTCATCGTTCTTGACCCCGTCAACGGAGACGTGATCGAGCGCGGCCTGGCTGCGGGCGTTCGCAGTTTTATCGGTGGCAATTGCACCGTCAGCCTCATGTTGATGGCTTGCGCCGGACTGTTCAAAGAAGGCTTGGTTGAGTGGATGAGTTCCATGACGTACCAGGCAGCCTCAGGCGCAGGCGCGGCAAAAATGCACGAACTCGTGAAGCAGATGGATTATCTCGTGGATCCCGTCCGCAAAAATCCTACGGAAAATGCGTTGGAAGTGGACCGCATGGTCATCGAAGCGCAACGGTCGCCTTCTATGCCAACCAAAGAGTTTGGTGCTCCCTTGGCGGGAAGCCTGCTCGCGTGGATTGACAAAGAAATGCCCGACGGCCAAAGCAAAGAAGAATGGAAGGGCATGGCCGAAACCAACAAGATTATGGGCCTAAATCCCCCGGTTCCGGTGGATGGAATCTGTGTGCGCGTGGGCTCGATGCGCTGCCACAGCCAGGGATTGACCATCAAGCTAAAGAAAGACGTTCCGCTCAATGAGATCGAACAGATCATCGCTGGCAACAACGATTGGGTTCGCGTGGTACCGAATAATAAAGATGCTACCGTACGCGATCTCACGCCCACGGCAGTTTCCGGAAAGCTGCACGTTCCGATCGGTCGCCTGCACAAATTAAAAATGGGCCCGGATTATCTCGGAGCCTTTACCGTTGGCGATCAGTTATTGTGGGGCGCGGCCGAACCGCTGCGGAGAATGCTGAATATTGTGCGAGAGCGGGTGGGGAATAAAGCACAAGAACAAATAGCTGTGGTATCTCATTAATTTCTTTCAATGAAAAACATTATTGGACGATTCGCGCTGTTTGTCGGCGGAATCATGGTTGCGATGTACGGATTAGGGCAAATGCGACAAGGCGTGTTCGTTTACCAGAATTGGTTCCGTGGTACTAACTATTCGGCGGGAGTCGTCGCCACAGGAATTTTAGTTTCGTTGTTGTCACTGTTATTGCCTCCAACATGGGTTGTCGAGCGTATTGCAAAATTGTTTAAGAATAAGAAGAAGATAGTTGCCAGTCATCCATATCATAGGCGCCATCATTCGAAATGATCCGCTCCTACAAAGGCATTTCACCCACCATTCCTGCGTCCTGCTACATTGACGACTCCGCGCAGATCATCGGCGACGTCGTCCTTGGCGAGCACTCGAGTGTGTGGATGAACGCTGTTGTCCGCGGCGACGTGTACGCGATCCGCATCGGATCAAGCACAAACATTCAGGACAACTGCGTTCTTCATGGGATGAAAGAGCAGTACGGCGTCACGCTCGGCGACTACGTCACTGTAGGGCATTCGGTCAATTTGCATGGCTGCACCATTGAAAACCGCTGCCTGATCGGGATGGGCTCGATCATTCTGAATGGCGCAAAGATCGGCGCAGGTTCCATCATCGCTGCGGGAACTTTGATCCCCGAGCAAACGATTGTGGAACCGGGCTCCCTTTGGATGGGCTCCCCGGGAAAATTCCGCCGCAAGCTGAACGAGAAAGACCAGGAAAGCATTCTGCGCTACGCCAACAATTATTTAGGATATAAAGATTCGTACCTGAAGGAACGCTGATTTCCATTACTAACGCTCGCTGATTTATCCTAATCAATCCACAATGAAGAAAATTACTCCTCGATCTGAAGATTTCGCCGCCTGGTACCAGGACGTCGTCATGCAAGGCGACATGGCCGAGCCCGCTGAAGTGGTAAAGGGCTGCATGGTCATCAAGCCCAACGGCTACGCCATTTGGGAGCTTTTGCAGCGCGAGCTCGATGACCGCTTCAAAGCCACGGGACATGAGAACGCTTATTTTCCGCTGCTCATTCCGCAGAGTTTTTTGAAGAAAGAAGCCGAGCACGTAGAAGGCTTTTCACCCGAACTCGCGGTTGTGACTATCGCGGGCGGAAAGCAACTCGAAGAGCCGTATGTGATCCGGCCTACTTCCGAGACGATCATCGGCCACTTCTTCGCCAAGTGGATTCACAGCTATCGCGATCTGCCCGTACTTATCAATCAATGGGCCAACGTTCTGCGCTGGGAACTGCGCACCCGCATGTTCCTGCGCACCACGGAATTTTTGTGGCAGGAAGGTCATACCGCGCACGCCACCCATGAAGAGGCGCTCGAAGAAACGATGCGCATGTTGGAGATTTATGCCGACGTCGCGGAAAACGTCATGGCCATGCCCGTTGTGAAAGGCATGAAGACGCTTGCGGAAAAGTTTGCCGGGGCCGTCCGCTCTTACTCGATCGAAGCCATGATGCAAAACGGACTCGCGCTGCAGGCAGGAACCACGCACGATCTCGGCCAAAACTTCGGCAAAGCTTTCGATGTGCAGTTCCAGACCAAAGAGGGCAAACTTGATTACGTTTGGCAGACGAGCTGGGGCGTAAGCACGCGCTTGATCGGGGGATTGGTGATGACGCACTCCGACGACAAAGGCCTCGTGCTGCCTCCGAAGCTGGCGCCGAAAAAAGTTGTGCTGGTGCCGATCTTCCGTAAAGAAGAAGAACGAGCATTAGTCATGGAAGCCGCCACAAAGATCGCCAAAGAAGTTGGCGCGCATGTGGACGCCCGCGAAAGCGAAACGCCCGGCTCGAAGTTCTTTCACTGGGAGCAGCGCGGGGTTCCGGTTGTGCTGGAGCTTGGTCCGCGCGATGTTGCCAGCGGCAATATCGTGATCAAGCGCCGCGATACGGGAACGAAAGAAATTGTTCCGCAGACCGAAGTCGCAGGCAAAGTGAAGGCTACGCTCGAAACCATGCAGGGCGATCTGTTTGCAAAGGCCAAGCAACGGCTAAAAGAAAATACCGTGCTGGCGAATTCGATTGAGGAAGTGGAAAGCATTCTGAATAACGACGTCACCGCAGAAAAGGGCGGCGGCAAATTTGTGATGGCGCATTTGAAGGACGATCCAAAGAACGACGCGCGGATCAAAGAATTCAAAGCCAGCGTGCGAAACATCCCAGCGGTGGATGAATTCGACGGCCCGGGCAAGTGCATTCTGACGGGCGAGCAAGTTGATCGACGTGTTTGCATCGCGAAGGCGTACTAGGTTTGCGCTCGTGTCTTGCAACTGTCATCCTGAGCGGAGAAACATCTTTGCTTGCGAAGATGTTTTGTAGTCGAAGGATCTTGCGGTTGATTGAAAGCTTTTCTGCTGTGGCGAGGAATTCTCTTTCGTTTACAGAATTCCCATATAAGCCAGCGATGATCGTAAGAAACACGAGGTCCTTCGACTCGTAAATCATTCGCAAAGCGAATGATTTACTTCGCTCAGGATGACAGGGATTTTAACGGTGTTCATTCTGGTAAGAGTCGAAATGCTTTAAGCATGTTTTGGCTGAATGCTGATTGCTATGTGCTGAATGCTCACTGGCAACCGACAAACTGGGAACTGACCACTGATGATTAAAGCTATCCGAGGAACGCGCGATCTTCTCCCGCCGGAAACGGCGTTGTGGAACCACGTTGAAGGCGTGGTGCGAGATGTGTTTCGCACCTATAACTTTCAGGAGATCCGCACGCCCATTTTTGAGGAGACGCAGCTTTTCGCCCGCGGTGTCGGCGAAGAGACGGACATCGTCGCGAAGGAAATGTATACGTGGGAGGGCCGCGGACGAGCTGCCAGCGATCACGGGCAATCTCTCACTTTGCGTCCCGAAAATACTGCCGGCGTAGTGCGCGCGTACATCGAGCATAAGCTCGGAGATCGCGGCCTCAATAAGCTCTACTACATCGGTCCGCAGTTCCGCCGCGAGCGCCCGCAGAAAGGGCGCTATCGCCAGTTCTATCAAATCGGCGCCGAAGTCATCGGGCCCGCAACTTCAGGAAGCGAATCACCCGCGCGCGATGCGGAACTTTTGGAGATGCTCGCGACGTTGCTCGACCGGCTCGGCATTAAGAACTGGAATCTGCAATTAAATTCCGTGGGATCATCGGCCGATCGCGTGCGTTACAACGACGCTCTGCGCAAAGCTCTCGAGCCGGTGAAAGATAAAATGTGCGGCGACTGCCAACGCCGTGCCGTCACCAATCCGCTGCGCGTGCTCGACTGCAAAGTTCCTGAAGATCAGCCGATTATTGAAACACTGCCGCGCATTTACGATTACCTTGACGATGCCAGCAAAAAACATTTTGAAGAAGTGAAGGCGATTCTGGAAAGTGTCGGCGTCCCGTTTGAAATCAATCATCGCCTGGTGCGCGGACTCGACTACTACACGCGCACAGCATTTGAATTTACGCACGGCGCACTCGGAGCCCAGAACGCCATCCTCGGCGGCGGACGCTACGACGGCCTCTCCGAAGCGCTCGGCGGACCGCAGGCTCCGGGCATTGGATTCGCCATCGGCGAAGATCGCCTGATTCTCGCGCTGCAGGAAGCTGCCGGCGATGTGCAGTTGAAGCCGGACGTTTACATCGCACCCCTCGGCGCAGGAATGAATCGCGAGGCGGCCAAACTCGCACGCGAACTTCGCCGCGCCGACATCGTCGCCGAACTCGGCGATGAAACTTTCCGCCTGAAGAAATCCTTCGACACCGCAGACAAAGCCGGAGCGCGCTTCATCCTGATCGTCGGAGAAAACGAAGTAAAGGCGGGTGCCTTCGCGGTAAAAAATCTGAAGAGCGGCGAGCAGGTATCGATTCCCCGAACCGAACTAGCCGAACAACTGCGCACCGGGAAAAAATAAGTCCATTTTTATCAATATTTTAACAAGAATGTAAAGGTGGCTTGACATCGCGGCGCTTGTCGCTCTATATTCTCAAATGTCAAGGCTGCTTGACACAGGAGGCGAGGTACATGCGCGAATCCCAAAAGCATTATTTGCGAGAATTTCTTCCGGCGATGGCTTTATTCGGCCTCACCGTATTTCTTTCCAACAAACTACTCCCGAGCGCAGGCTCAGCGGAGCTGCGTGCCTGTTACGCGCTGTTGCCAGCCATCCCTGCTGTACTGGTAGTCCTGGCCATGGTGCGCCGGATCCGCCAGCTCGATGAACTCCAGCGCCGCATCGAACTCGAAGCTGCGGTCATTGCCGGGCTGGTGGTGGGCATGGCTTCCTTCGTAACCGGCTTTCTGGTGGAAGCGCACATGATGCAGGTTTCCATCATTTCGGTCTTCCCCACGATGATTGGGGTTTACGCGGTGGCCCAAACCTGGACCGCATGGCGGTACCGGTGAATAACCGCATGCATGAACTCCGTGCCGAGCGGGGCTGGTCGCAGGCGCAATTAGGTGATCGTCTGGACGTTTCGCGGCAAACGGTGAACGCCATCGAGACAGGCAAATACAATCCCAGCTTGCCGCTGGCATTCCGGATCGCGCGGCTGTTCCAGTTACCGATTGAATCGGTTTTTCAACCCGGCGATGAATAATATGGAAACCGCTTTATCAATTAATCGTATTCACTTACGGCTTGATTTTTTACATTTTCACCGTTGACTTTCACGTTTTCTTCGCCTAACATCGCGTTTCTCTGGGACGTAAAAGTCCTGGTCTTAAGGAGCAAGTTTATGAAGAGCATTTTCACAAAGGGATTGTCGAACGGGCGGCATTCGAGCGTGTTATTGTCTTTCCTGTTTATCGTATTGACCGCCGGAAGTATGCAGGCGCAGATGCAGGCGCCACAACCCGCGCCTGAAACCAAGAACCTGGCTTATTTCATTGGTTCGTGGACGGTGGACAGCGATCTGAAGCCAGGTCCCATGGGCCCGGGCGGCAAAATCACCGGCACGGAGACTTGGGACTGGATGGATGGACATTTCTTTATCGTCGGTCATTCCTCCATGTCGGGAGTGATGGGCAGCAGCTCCGGACTCGCGGTAATGGGCTACAACTCAGACGAAAAGAAATATCACTACAACGAGTTCGACAGCGTAGGCGAGGCTGAAAACGCTACCGGTGATTTTGACGGCACGGTCTGGACCTGGAGCAGCGACGAACACTTTGGCGGCCAGACGATGAAGGGCCGCTACACGGCGAAGGAAGTTTCTCCAACAAGTTATGCCTTTAAGTTTGAACTGTCACCAGATGGAAGCAGCTGGACGACGGTGATGGAAGGCACCGCGACCAAAAAATAATTCAAGAAGTGCGGGGACGAGGCCAAATCTCGTCCCGCGTTCCTCCAAATCCGCGCGCACCATTTATAATGCCTGATTCGGCTTACCGCCGCATTTCCACCAAGGTCGTGAGGTCGCGATAGGCGCGCAACATTCCACGCCGGCCCACTTCCAGCGAAAGGCACAACTTGCTCGACTTTTTAGGCGATTTACAACGTACTCACAAGTGCGGGGCCTTGCGTTCCTCCGACTCCGGCAAGAAAGCCGTGCTCATGGGATGGGTGGCTCGCCGCCGCGACCTTGGCAGCATTATTTTCATTGACCTGCGCGACCGCACCGGCATAACTCAGGTGGTCGTGAATCGCGAACTGAATGCTTCCGCGCACGACAAAGCCAGTTCCCTGCGCAACGAGTATGTGATCGCCGTCATCGGCACGGTGAAGCAGCGCGACGCCAACACCTACAACAAAAATATTCCCACGGGTGAAGTCGAATTGGTTGTGGACGAGTTGCGTATTCTCAATGAATCCAAACAGCCGCCCTTCCTGCCCGGTGAAACTGTTCTGCCCAATGAAGAGATGCGCCTGAAGTATCGTTACATTGACCTTCGACGCGACGCCATGCAGTTCAATATCGAAATGCGGCACAAGGTCACAAAGGCGATCCGCGATTATCTTTCGGAGCAGGGATTTTTTGAAATCGAAACGCCGTTCATGACGCGGTCCACGCCGGAAGGTGCACGTGATTATCTGGTTCCGAGCCGCGTGCAGCCAGGCAATTTCTATGCTCTGCCGCAGTCGCCGCAGCTGTTTAAGCAGATCCTGATGATCTCCGGCTTTGACCGTTATTTCCAGATAGCGCGCTGTTTCCGCGATGAAGATCTGCGCGCTGACCGCCAGCCGGAATTTACGCAGATTGATCTGGAAATGTCGTATCCGCAGTTGCAGACCGTTTACAGCGTAGTTGAAGGATTTCTCTCGTCTGCCTTCAAAGTTGCCGGGAATGAAATCAAAACAAATTTCCCTCGCATGAGCTATGACCAGGCGGTCCGCCTCTACGGAAACGACAAGCCCGACATGCGCCTGCCAGCTATGGTGGACATCCGCGAAGCTCTCACGCCGGTAGAACTCGAAGAGCTGGCGACAAAATTCAAGATCAGAAAAGAATTTCCCATTCAGCTCATTCGCATTCCGAAAGCTGGAGACATTTCAGGGACCGAGCGCCGCACCATTGGAACTTACGGCGCTTACCAACACGTGCAGGGGCCATCGTTCGTGCAGTTGATGACCGATCCCAAGCGCTTCGCGAAAGATTATCCGGCGATTTCAGAAAAAGTTCTGGCCTTCGCGAAGGTCGAAGCCGATGATCTCTGGCTCTTTGCCGCGGCCTTGCATCGCGCAGAATCCCCGACGGTAATGGACCAAAGCGTCCAGCACTTCTGCGAGAAGTGCGGTTTCCTGCGTCTTGATCTTGCGCAGAAATACGCCGAAAAACATGGCCTATTCAAAAAGACCGGCGATCCATCAAAGGATTTTCGTTTTCTTTGGGTCACGGATTTCCCCATGTTCGAGTGGGACAAGGCCGAAAAGCGCTGGAACCCCGCGCATCATCCGTTCACTTCGTTGCACGAAGAGGACATGGCCAAGCTCGAAGCGAACATTGACTCTGTGCACGATCCGAAATCGCCGCTCGGGGAAATCCGCGCGCTGGCTTACGACGTTGTGCTCAACGGTACCGAGTTGGGCTCCGGCTCAATCCGTATTCATCGTCAGGACATCCAGAAAAAAATCTTCCAGGCGCTCGGCATGGATGATGAAGAAGCTCGCGCTCGTTTTGGGTTTTTCCTCGAGGCGCTTGAGTACGGCACGCCTCCGCATGGCGGTATCGCACTGGGTCTCGACCGCATTGTGATGATCCTTGCCGGGGCCGACAGCCTGCGCGAAGTGATTCCATTCCCCAAGACCGCGCGCGCCGTGGACTTGATGGTGGACGCGCCTACTCCGGTGGGCGAGAAGCAGTTGAAGGAACTTGGAATACAGGTAAAGACGCAATAGCGTCTTTGCTGCGCAAGCATCTCATCCAATACGTTGCCCCTACTGCTCCCAGGATTTGTGCCGCAATAAACCCAGGCACGTCCAGTGGGCGAATTCCCGCAAAGCTGTCGGTAATACACCGCGCGACGGTCACCGCCGGGTTCGCAAACGATGTAGAAGCCGTAAACCAGTAAGCAGCCGTAATGTAGCAGCCCACCGCAACCGGAACTGCAAGCACGGAATTGATGCGCAGGCATCCCCAGATCACGCAGAGCAGTCCGAATGTCGCCACAAACTCGCTGATCAGTTGCGGGAAGCCCGAGCGTTGATGCTGCGAAAATGCATACCAATGCCGGGCGAACATCGCATGCGCCAATAGGGTTCCGAGGATGGCGCCGGCAAACTGCGCCGCCGCGTAGTAGGGGACCTCGCGCCACGGCATAAATTTGCCGAGTCCCATCGCGAGGCTGACCGCTGGGTTGAGATGGGCGCCGGAGATAGGGCCAAACGTCAGAATCAGCGCCACTAACGCCGCGCCTGTGGCAATCGTATTTGCCAGCAGCGCGATGGCGACATTTCCGCCAGCAAGCTGCTCGCCCATAATGCCGGAACCGACCACGGCAGCCACGAGAAAAGCCGTGCCAACAAACTCCGCTCCCAATCGCACTTGCAGTTGAAATGTCATTGGCGGCCGATGCTGTCAATTTCTCTCCTGATCGCAAGACCATCCAGCGAGGCAAGCGGGAGATTGAGAAAGAGCCGGATTCTGCGGTCCAACATAAAGAAAGCGTCGCGGTACGCTTTATCAATCTGCTCTTTTGTTCCCTGCACCGCTGCCGGATCAGGGACGCCCCAATGCGCGGTCATGGGCTGGCCGGGCCAGAAAGGGCAACCCTCCTTCGCGGCGCTGTCACAAACGGTAAAAACAAAGTCGAGCTTGGGCGCGTCCGGCTTGGCGAACTCGTCCCAGCTTTTGCTTCTAAGTCCATCCGTGGAGATGTTTGAACCTTCAAGCTGGCACAAGGCTTCCGGCCGCACCGTGCCGGAAGGATGGCTCCCTGCACTGTAAGCGGTGAATGTCGAGCCGCCCCTTTGATTCATGATGGCCTCAGCCATAATGGAACGGGCTGAATTCCCGGTGCACAAAAACAAGACGTTATAATGTTGCTGCATTGGGATCTCCTCAAGCGCAGCAGCCGGGAGCGCAACATGTAGTTGATTCTTCAACCGCTTTCTCCGGCAAATTGTCTTTTAGCACAACGAACGCTTCCCACTCGTTCCCATCCGGATCGCGCACCCACGTTTTGTCCTGCGTGGCATAGCAACAATCGGTCTGCATTTCGTCGCGAGTAAACAGGCCAGCGTCCGCCCACTTCTGTCGCATGGCCAAGACATCTGCCGTGGAGGAGAGCTGGATTCCGAGGTGGGAAAGCGCGCCCGTGTCAGAAAACTTTGCCTCGTTCAGAGTGAAATTAAGCGGAGGGTTCTGGACATCAAACTTTGCGTATCCCTTGCGAACTTTGCTTGGCTCAATCCCAAACATCTTGCGATAGAACTCGATACTTTGGTGAACATTCCGAACATGAATCGCGAGATGGGCTTTCAAAGCAATGACAGTTCCTTCAGGCATATAAGGGCTCCTGGTGTTAAGTCATATTCGCGTGGGCGAATGTAATCAAAGAATACAGATGTCTAACATATTCGTCAAGGCAGATATATTGTGATACGCTACAGAGGATGAAAGGCGAATATCGTCTGGACCGCTTGTTTCGCGCATTGGCTGATCCGACACGGCTGCGTCTGGTCCACCTGATGGCCGACCGTGAGATTTGTGTTTGCTATTTCGTGGAAGTCATTGACGCGCCTCAGCCCAAAATTTCGCGCCATCTTGCGTATTTGCGGCACGCTGGGATTGTCTCGGCACGGCGGGAAGGGAAGTGGATGCACTACCAGTTGGTAGTCCCTCCCGATCCTCACGCGGCCGCGATTCTTAAGACTACACTCGACTCCCTCAAGCAAGACAAGGAACTACAGCGCGACCTCCAGAGCCTGACCAAGGCTTGCTGCGGCCCGAAAAGCTTGGTGGGGCTGCTTGGAGCGCCATTGCCGAAGCAACAGCGCTTAAACCGATAAATGCTCTGTGATCCTGTCGAAGTTCCCTAGTGCTTTCCTGCCAAACAGTCCTCCCCGCCCTAGAGTTTTTCACTTATTTCCGTACCCCGGGTCAGTAAGTAGAATGGAGCTTCTGGCTGGGAGGTTTTAATGCCTGAAACTGTTCTGAACGCCACTGTCGAAAAAATTATCAAGGCGGCCCACCCGCATGATACGGAGAAGGCGCAAATCAGTGTGGAGGGCGCTGACCATTTGTACCGGGAACTTCGCGTCGAGAATAAGCTGAAAGATGACGATGGCAACGAGGTTGCCCTTAAGCCAGGCGCCGAGGTGGAAGTGACCTTGGAAGCAGATCCTGAGGACACGGTGCCAAAGTCAAAGGGAAGCGCACTGGGTTCGTAGGTTTTTGCATATCGCCCGTTCGCAGTTATTTAATTTTTGCTTCCCGCTGGTACAGCGCATAAAGAAAGTTCTGGGTGCCGCCAGCTGGTGTCCGGTGCAAATCATAAAAGCTTTCGACCCTCGATAGATTCGGTCCCAACTCTTCCTCCAATAAATTCGCATCGTAGCGCGATACGTGGAGCCCGCTGCATTGGCTAGGTCCATCCAGCGCAAATGTGCTGATGACCGCATGACCACCCGGTTTCAAACAAGACATGATCTTGCGAGAGTAAATGACCCGATCGCGCTTCTCCGTTAAAAAATGAAAAACTGCTCGGTCATGCCAGACGTCATAAGAGTTGTGCTCCAAGTCGGCCTCCAGAATGTCGCCCTCCATCCACCGGACGCTGCTGGCAGCCGGCCCAAGCTTTTCTTTGACCTTCGCAATCGCTGCTTTTGAAACATCAAGGACGGTCAGATTCTGGTAGCCTCGCGCTAATAAGTCGCCGGTCAGTGACGATTGGCCTCCTCCTACGTCAATAATCGAGGCAGAACGTTCCGGCGCGATCTTCTCGATCAGCGAAAGCGCAAGGTCAAGATGCGGCCGATACCAGCTGACCGCTTCGGCAGCTTTGGTCGCATGAATCGTTTCCCAATGTCTTTTTGAATCTATAGACATCAGTTCATCTGCAAGCGAGGAATGACGAGCCAAGAAGAGACATTTTGGGGTGGGAGACGGGAATTGAACCCGCAACGTCCGGAGCCACAGTCCGGTGCTCTGCCGATTGAGCTACTCCCACCGCGCATTTCGATTATAGCAATGGAAAGCAGGACTGTCAGAGCAACGCGGCGCAATAGATGAATCGCAAACCAAATAATGGAAAGAAGGGCGACCTTGCCCGTCGTGTTGAGAAACTCGAAATCCAGAAATCGGAATCAAGAATCTTGAACATATAAACTGGAGCCGCAAGAGAGAATTTAGAAAGAGAAAACCAAAGCAGTGTAGCCTACCGCCCCACGCCCACGTACTCAAACCCCATGGCGCGCAGACGAACTGAATCAAGAAGGTTTTTTGTGTCCACAATCACCGGACGTTTCAGCAGATGCTTAATGCGGTCAAAATCCAGCCCGCGGAACTCCGGCCAGCCGGTGCCGACAACCAATGCGTCCACGCCTTCGGCCGCGGCGTAAGCTGACTCGCAATATTGCACGGTGCCGTTGAGCTGCATCTTGGCTTCAGGAATCGCAACCGGATCATATGCTCTCACTCGCGCTCCCTTGGAAACCAGGTTCTGCGCCAGATGCAATGACGAAGAACCCGCTACGGAATTCGTGTTCGGCTTGAATGCCAGGCCCAAAATTCCCACGTCTTTGTTCTGCACGGAGTTCACCATGCTGGAGATTTTGTTGACCACGTTCTCGGCTAGATTGTAGTTGACCTCGCGAGCCGCGCTCAGCACTTTCAAGGCCACGCCCTTGCTCCGCGCCAGATTCACCAGCGAGTCCATATCAGACTCAGCAAACAGGCCGCCCATGCCGGCTCCTGGTTGTAAGCATCGGGGAGCGATTTTCTTGTCCAGACCAAGGGCCAATGAAAGATTCACGGCGTCCGCATTTACCCGCTCACACAAGCTGGCCAATTCGTTAATGAATGAAATTTTTGTCGCAACGAACGCCGTGGCGGCCTCGCGGGCCAGTTCCGCCGTCTCGTGATTGGTGACAATCACGGGAATCCCGCGCATCACCAGGGGATGGAAAATCTGCTTTACCGCCAGCACTGCGTCGTTGGAAGGCGTCCCAATCAGAATCCGATCCGGCCAGTTGAAATCTTCTACAGCGCACCCGGGTGTGATGAACATGGGCTGCGAAATAATCACCGTCTTCAGCCCGGCCGCTTTTACCTGCTGTTCAATCGCCGAGGCTGTTCCCACGGTCACCGGTGTCACAATGGACATCATCTGCGGCTTGTGCGCGATCTTGCCCATGCGCACGATCAAATCGCCAAGATTTTCCGCACCGTCTTCCGCCAAAAAAATAAACTGGGCCTTGCGCGAAAACGACTCCAGGTCGGTCGAATACAGCAGCCGCCCCGACCGCACATTGCGCTTGATCACTTCATGCAGGTTTTTTTCGAAGAAGGGCACCCGCCCCTGGGCCATTTCCACCATGCGGGAGCTGTCATTGTGGCAGCAGGTCACGGGAGTTCCGAAGTCGGCAAGGCAGGCTGAGATGACTGTCCCCAGATATCCTGCGCCGTAAACCCCTATTTGCATGGTATTCTCCCGCGAATCGGCCAGATTTCGCCGCCAGACGCCTCGCATCTGCAGCAATCCAATATCTTATGTACGCTGTGGAGTCGGCTCCGCGCAATGTACGGTAGACCGTTGTACTTCCGGACTGGCACGGACGTGCCACACGCGAATTAGTACATGACTATCGAGCTATTACCGGACGGGAATGACTGCCACGGGGAGATATATCCAGCGAATTCGAATCGCGGAGTTTGCTTACCTGTTTTTCGCAGCTGCTATGCCGTGACCCAGTCGCACGCTGGCCAGGTCTTTCCACTGGTTCGGCGCCTCTTCACGCACAAAAACCAGTTCTTCTATGCGGATGGAGCGGTCTCCCTTAAACTGCGCCCAGCGCCGTCGCGACATCCTGTACGCACTCTGCGCCTGGTCTTCCGTACCCATTTTCACGATGGTCATGTGGGGCATGTAGGGCCACTCCTCCTCGAAACGGAGACCGCTGGTGTTCAGCTTGTCGTGCAGGTCGCGAATACGCGAAGCGGCGTGCACCACGCGGATAAAAACCGTAGGAGTGACAGGGATAAACGTCTCTACCTCGCCCAGGTTCACCTCGAAGGGTTCCACATGGCTGGTGATCTCTTCGAGCGTTTCCAGCGCTGCAACTTCAGAGCCAGGCAACCGGCGTGGAGGAAGCACGGTCACATGCGCCGCCAGATGGGCCAATGCAGGATGCAGCTCTCCCCGAAGCTGTTCGACAAACTCTCCCACAGGGTTGCGGACATACGCAACCAAAGCGTAGCGCGGTTCGAGCACGAAGAAATTATAACTGTTTTGGACGACGAGAGGTCTCACGACGGAAGTCGAATCGTCCGGCGGCGCGCTCGCACATAGAATCGTCGGCTATAATCGGAGTGCAGTCGTAGCAATTGTATGTCGGGGCGTAGCGCAGCCTGGTAGCGCACCTGCCTTGGGCGCAGGGGGTCGTAGGTTCAAATCCTATCGCCCCGACCAAATCTAAAGAACTTAACTGGCACTCCCTGCCGTTCCCCTGCCGATTAAAGCGAGTGAAGCGACTTTGCTGCCAGCCTGAACCATTTCATCGGTGACTACATCGCCGTAGATATTCATAGTTGTGCGAATATCCGCGTGACGCATCATCTTCTGTTGAACACCGACTGAGGTTCCTACAGCATCAAGCCATGAGCGGTATGTATGTCTCAGAACGTGTGTACTGATGTGTCCGATTCCAGCCTGTTTGCCAGCGCGAGAATAAACGCGGCAGATTTGCCGATACGAATATGGCAACCGTCCAAGCTGAATAGGACTCGCAAAAATCCAATCGCTCTGCCCGGTGAACTGTGACGACTGTTTCCAGAGTTTGAGAATTTCCAGCATCGCAGAATCCACTTTCATTGTTCGATGTGACTCTGCCGTCTTTGTATCCTCTACCCTCTGTGCCACGATTCCCCGTTCAATGCGTATGGTTCCGTTCAACCAATCAATGTCACCCCATTTAAGGCCGAGTGCTTCACTGATTCTCAAACCGAAGCAAACGGATAGAAGCGCCAAAGTCCTGAACGGATCAGCCAGCTTCGCAATAAACTTTTGAAACTCATCAGCGGACAGAGAACGCGGTTTTTTCAATCGCTTTGTCGCGCCTAGCACCGTGACAAGTTCTATAGGGTTGCGTTGAGTCGGAATATCCCCGGCCCACATTGCATAATCCCAAAGCAATCGGAGTAAACCCCGAATATGCGCCTTGGACTTCGGAGCAAGCGGGAGAGATTGCAGCCATAGTTCCACGGGTCGCGCTTGCATATCGGTCAAAGCACACATTCCCCACTTAGGCAGAATGCGAAACTTTAACCAGCTTGTGTATGTGCGGATCGTGTCCGAACGCTTTGGCATCTTTTCCAGCATGTATCGTTCGACTAAACTGCTCACTTGCGGACTCTCTGAGACTGGTTGCAATCGGTTTTCTACGGACTGCCGAAGTGTTCTTGCGGCCTTCCATGCTGCTGCTTTGGTCGGAAACTTGCCAAGCGCTTTTGATTTACGCTTGCCATCTTCCCACCAGAAAAAGTTGTACGTGTTGCTGCGTTTATCCAGAACTACCGAACCACTAGAATGTCGCACGATTTCCTCCATGATCTGCGACAGACGGCGCGGTAAGTGTAGCATCCAAATCTGAGGTCTGGAATCGCCACACAATGCGTTCTGTTCCTGACAGTTTGAACGCTCTAACTTTGCCTTGCTTTGCCCACTGTAGGATTGTGCGCGGGTTTACTTTTAGGTAGGCCGCTGCTTCGTTCGCTGTCAGCCAAGGTGACAGTACAGGCGAGGTACCGCTCGTTTTATTTACATCCAAAGAATCCTCCTTTCTTTAGAATTTGCTTTCATTCTTTCGCTATACGTCCATAACGAACAAAATAAGGAACGTACTGATTATGGTTGGTATCTTTCCTACTCCTCAAACGTGGAATACCGCCAAGGTGAGTGTTTTTCAACAAATTTGGAAAACTGCTTTACTCGGTTTACGGCTTCTAGAAACGTTTCTTTTGAAACCTTGATTTCACCGCTCGACCAATCTGGATGATTTTTCTCAAGTTCACTCGCAAAAATTCCAGCAGGAAATTTTTGACG
>Ga0134125_10001823_pt1 | contig 25736 bp, 23 predicted proteins | sample KB31751_FD_96464 | JGI IMG/M metagenome (GOLD analysis project Ga0134125, IMG submission 96464) | Terrestrial soil microbial communities with excess Nitrogen fertilizer from Kellogg Biological Station, Michigan, USA - KB3-175-1 | ecosystem: Environmental > Terrestrial > Soil > Unclassified ...
CCGCCTGGCAGGAGCGGAGGGTCTCGAACCCCCAACCTTCGGTTTTGGAGACCGACGCTCTACCAATTGAGCTACGCTCCTCCGGAAGCGGATGCGGCGGACCATACAGGGCCCGCCGCGCGGTTGTCATGCATTATACCCGCGCCGTTTGCAAGCACGCAGAAGCGCCCGGATGATGCCTGCCCCGGCCGCCCTTTGACCGGCGCAGCCTCGCCCTGTACGACCGGGAAAATTCATGATTTGCCGCGCCTTGCGGCCGAGTGTTCGACCGATATGGCCCCTCCGCTCCTGCAACTCAAGGACATCGCCTTAACCTTTGGCGGAACGCCGCTCCTGACGGGCGCGGAACTCTCGGTGTCGCCGGGCGAGCGCGTGTCCCTCATCGGCCGCAACGGCTCCGGCAAGTCGACGCTGCTGCGCATTGCCGCCGGCCTGAGCGAGCCCGACCGCGGCACGGTGTTCGTGCAGCCGGGCGCGCTGGTGCGCTACCTGCCGCAGGAGCCCGATTTTTCCGGATTCGCCACCACCCGGGCCTATGTCGAAGCGGGGATGAAGCCCACCGATGACCCCTATACCGCCCGCTATCTACTGGAGCAGCTCGGCTTCACGGGCGACGAGGATCCGGCGCATCTCTCCGGCGGCGAGGCACGGCGGGCGTCGCTTGCGCGCGTGCTCGCCCCCTCGCCCGACATCCTGCTGCTCGACGAGCCGACAAACCACCTCGATCTGCCGACCATCGAATGGCTGGAAGCCGAGCTTGAAGGCAGACGCGGCGCGCTGGTCATCATCAGCCACGACCGCCGCTTCCTCTCCAACCTGACGCGCGCCACGGTCTGGCTCGACCGCGGGGTCACGCGCCGGATCGAGCGCGGCTTTGCCCATTTCGAGGAATGGCGCGACCAGCTGCTCGCCGAGGAGGAGCGCGAGCAGCACAAGCTCTCGCGCAAGATCGCCGCCGAAGAGGACTGGATGCGCTACGGCGTCACCGCGCGGCGCAAACGCAACATGCGCCGCGTCGGCGAGCTTCAGGCCTTGCGCGAGCGGCGCAGGACGCATTGCGGCGTCGCGGGGCAGGCGAACCTGACCGCCGCCTCGGCCGCGCCCTCCGGCGTGCTGGTGATCGAGGCCGAGACAATCGCCAAGGCTTATGGCGAGCGCCCGATCGTTGCGGATTTCTCGATCCGCATCCAGCGCGGCGACCGCATCGGCATCGTCGGCCCCAACGGCAGCGGCAAGACGACGCTGGTCGGCCTGCTCACCGGCGCGCTGGCGCCGGACGCCGGCAGCGTGCGGCTCGGCGCCAATCTCGAAGTCGCGACGCTGACGCAGCATCGCGATAGCCTCGATCCGAACACCACCGTCGCCGACGCGCTGACCGGCGGCGCCGGCGACACCGTCATGGTCAACGGCGCGCCAAAGCACGTCGTCGGCTACATGCGCGACTTCCTCTTTGCACCGGAACAGGCTCGCACTCCGCTCGCCAAACTTTCGGGGGGCGAGCGCGGCCGCCTGATGCTGGCGCAGGTGCTGGCCAAGCCGTCGAACCTGCTGGTGCTCGACGAGCCGACCAACGATCTCGACATGGAAACGCTCGACGTGCTTGAGGACATGCTCGCCGACTATCCGGGCACCGTGCTGCTGATCAGCCACGATCGCGACTTCCTCGACCGGCTGGTCGGCGGAGTCGTCGCGCCCGAAGGCAACGGCCGCTGGCTCGAATACGCCGGCGGCTACTCCGACATGCTGGCGCAGCGCGGCGCCGACCTCGCCCGCGCGCCTCGCAAGACCGAGCCCCCCAAAACGGACCGGCCGGACGCGCCCGCCTCCGAGCCTGCGGCCCGGCGGCGCATGACGTTCAAGGACAAGCACGCCCTCGAGACCCTGCCCGCCACAATCGCTCAGATGCAGCAGGAGGCGGCCCTCCTTCAGGCTCGCCTGAATGATCCGGATTTCTATGTAAGAGACCGCGCAGACTTCGAAAAAGCGACTTCAGCCCTCGCCGATTTGCAGCGGCGGATCGCGGCAGCCGAGGAGCAATGGCTGGCGCTGGAGATCATGCGCGAGGAGATGGAGACCTCGCCGGCGCGCTAGGGGGACCAGACCAAGGGAGGGTCTAAGCCAAACGCCTTTCTTGATTACATCACGGCGGACCGGCATCCTCGCCTCGGACCCGAACCGCCCGGTTCGCGGTTAAGGCCGGGCACCCATATCTACGGTTGAACACAAACTGGAACGGGAACTCGCCTTGCAGCCCATCGATCGCCGTCCCTCATCGATTTTACCGATCATGCTCGCCGGCGCCCTCCTCGGCGCCGTCGCCGTGCCGGCTCTCGCCGCCTCCGGACCGTTCGCCTCGCTCTCGGGCTCGTGGGCCGGCAACGGCACCATCCAGCCGGGCAACGGCGCGACTGAACGCATCCGCTGCAACGCCAATTACCGTCCGCGCGGCTCGAGCGGCCACGAGGTCGATATCGACTTGCGCTGCGCCAGCGACAGCTACAATTTCGACCTCAATGGGCAGTTCGCCGCCGACGGCGGCAACCACATCAGCGGTCAATGGACCGAGCGCACGCGCAACATTGGCGGCAACGCGATGGGGACCGCGCGCGGCGACCGCATCCAGGTGCACGTCGAGAGCGGCGCATTCGCCGCCGATCTGTCGCTGGTGACGCACGGCCATCGTCAGAGCGTCGCCATCGACTCGCCCGGCGGCGGGCAGCCGATCAAGGCCAGCATTACGCTCAGCCGGCGGTAAGCATCAAGGCGGCCGGGGGGCCTGACGGGGACGCCTCATGGAATACCGTGCCCGCTACGCCCTGATCGGCGCCTTCTCGCTCGTCTGCCTCCTGGCGGCCTTCGCGTTCGTCTACTGGATCAAGAACACCGGCGGGCTCGGGCAGCGCGCGATCTACGACCTGCGCTTCGAGCAGTCGGTGTCGGGGCTCGGCCCCGGCGCCGGTGTCCTGTTCAACGGCGTGCGCGTCGGCAGCGTGACCGCGATCGCGCTCGATCAGGACAACCCGAAGCGCGTCACCGCCACCATCTCGGTCGAGCCCTCGACGCCGATCCGCGCCGATACCAAAGTCGACGTCACCTTCCAGGGGCTGACCGGCGCCACCGCCATCTCGCTCACCGGAGGCTCGCCCGGCGCGCCGAAGCCGAAGGGCGAGAACGGCCGGCCGCCGCTGCTTTCCGCCGGAGAGAATGTCGGGCGCAACCTGACGGAAGCGGCGCAGGCCACACTCGGCCGGCTCGACGCAATCCTCGATCAGAATGCCAAGCCGCTGAATACCGCCCTCGCCGGCATCGCAGAGTTTGCCGACATGCTCGGCAAGAATTCCAAGCGCATCGAGAATCTGCTCGGCGGGCTGGAAAGCCTGACCGGCACCGGCGCGGCCAAGACAGGTCCGGCGGTCTACGATCTCGCGGCGGCGAGCGGATTTCCGGCAGCCGAGAAAGCGATCGCGGCTCAGATGGTCGTCGCCGATCCGAACGCGATCATTCTCTACGACAGCCAGAAGATCCTGATCCGCGCTGCCGACGGCACCTATTCGACCATCGCCAACGCGCAATGGGCCGACAACCTGCCGAAGCTCGTGCAGGCGCGCATCGTGCAGACCTTCGAGAACGCGCATCAGCTCGGCCAGGTGAGCCGGCCGATCGACCAGCTCAACCCGGAAGTCCGGCTCGAACTCGGCATCCGCAGCTTCTATCTCGAGCCTTCGCCGTCGCCAAAAGCGACGGTCGAGATTACCGCACGCCTCGTCAGCGACAAGGGCGCGGTGATGGATGCACGCGCATTCGCCGCAAGCGTGGAGGCGCAGGGCGCCGATGCGAGCGGCGCGACCGCGGCGCTCAACCGGGCCTTCGGCGACGTTGCGAGGCAGATCGTCACATGGACGGTCGGCAAGCTCTGACGGGACACACGCGATGATGACGCTCTACCTGGCGCCGGGCTCGAGCTCGATGGCGCCGCATATCGCCCTCAACGAAGCGGGCGCGCCGTTCGACGCCGTTCCGATGTCGTTCAAGTCGCGCGACATGGACAAGCCCGCCTATCTGGCTATCAATCCCGAAGGCAAGGTGCCGACCTTGGTGATCGACGGCCGGGCGCTGACCGAGGTCGCCGCGATCCTGTTCTACATTGCGCGGACATTTCCGGACTCGAGGCTGTGGCCGGACACGATTGACGATCAGGCGCACGCCATATCCTGGATGTCGTTCACCGCGGCGACGCTGCATCCGGCGCGGGCGATCGGCATCGACCACGCCAAGCGCGTTTACGCGATCGCGGAGAAACGCCTCGGCGCGAGCAAATGGATCGCCGGCTGCTACTCGATCGCCGACATTCATCTCTTCCGGCTGTTCTGGCGATACAGCAACTCACTGCGACCGCCGCGCGAAGAGTTTCCGGCGCTGTTCGCGCATTACGATCGCATGATGGCGCGCGAGGCCGTTAAGCGCACGATCGCCGCCGAAGCCACCATCGGCTACGAACTGCCAGCATGACTGCCTGACGTCTTCCACCGGGATGAGGCCGCGGGTGCGGAACTGCCGCGGCGGCGTGTACACTCACCGCCACGACTGATTCGTGGTTTGGAATAGAATGTCCATCGATTCTCCCGTCGCGGACGATCTCATCGACGCTCCGCAGCACAGTGCCGGTCCCGCGCGCGTTGGCATCGGCCTTTCTCCCGGCATCCTGCACGGCATCCCGCCGCTCCTGTTCACAGCGGCCGTCGTCACCATCGGCGCCGGCGTCGTCGCCGCTATCATGACCGACGCCAATCCGGCGCTCGCGATCCTTGTCGGCTACGCTGCTCTCGCCGCGACGATGGCGCTCGCCCGTGGCGCGGCGGCGCCTGCTCAACCCGAGACGATCAAGGTCGAGAAGGCGGAGCCGTCGGTCGCCGAGACCACCGCCGCCGCATGGAAGCTCGTTTCCACCTTTACCGTCTCGGATGCGTCGCGCTTGCTGTGCAACGTCGAGCCCGGCGCCGCGGCGACGCAGGAGTCGATCGCCTGGGGCCGCGCGCTGATCGACGCGATCAGGAGCGGCGGCCTCGCGCTCCCGCCCGGGGCGAGCGACCGCGAGCGCGAGAACCCGCATTACATGACGCAGGTGACGCGCGAGGCGCTCAATGCGTGGGCGGACGGCAAAGGAACGGCGCCCGCATTCCTGCGGCACTGATCACGCGCGCCATTCGCTCGGCGAACGTCCGGAGAATTTCTTGAACGCGCGGCTGAACGCGGCTTCCGAATCGTACCCGACCTCCTGCGCCACCGCGGCGACCTTGGCGCCGCGTTCGCCGAGCCGGCGCGCCGCCAGTTGCATGCGCCAGCGCGTCAGGTACTGGATCGGCGCATAGCCCATCATCTGCGTGAACCTGTTCACCAGTCCCGAGCGCGACGCGCCCGCCTCGGCGGCAAGCTCTTCCAGCGTCCAGGCCCGCGCCGGCTGCGCGTGCATCAGCGCCAGCGCGCGCCCGACCAGCGGGTCGCGCAAGCCCGACAGCCATCCCGTATTGCCGCCGCCGAGATGATCCATGTGGGCGCGGATCGCCTCGATGAACATCAATTCCGACAGCTTGTTGAGGATGCTCTGCGCGCCGGCGCGGCGATCACCGCTCTCGACCGACACCAGGCGCAGGAAATGCTCGAGCAGGCCGTCCGTCGCAGCCGACGTGCCGCGCCCGATGCGCATGAAGCGCGGCAGCGCCTCGATGAGCGGGTTGAACGGGCGCAGATCGCAGGTGAAGAACCCGCACATCAGCCGTGCTTCAGCGTCGCCGCCGGTTCCGGTCCGCAGCTTGTAGGGCAGATCGCTGTCGTTGTCGGGACGGCGGTGCGCGTCGAGATCGGGCGGCGCGCGCATGCCCGGCGCGCTCGAGACGACGTGCGGCTCGCCGTGCGGAATGACAGCGATGTCTCCTTCTTCGAGCCTGACCGGCTCAAACGGAGCGCCGTCGACGATCGAGATCCAGCACGAGCCGCGCGTGAGCACGTGATACTCGATCGCGTGCTGCGCGCCCGGCCTGACGGCATCGGCGATCTGGGCCGACGGCGGCGCCTCCGCCACCCACGGCGAAGTCGCGGTGACATCGAAGAACACCGCGCCGGTCAGGCGGACCGCCGAGAGAACTTCCGATAGCACGTCGGCCGGCATGGCCATCAGCCTCGAGATGGTGAGACAACGGGATCGCACGCTAGCACGCGCCTGGCCGCCTCACGCGGATTCGTAACAGGTTTGGACGCGCGAGCAAGAAATCCGGTAGCGCAGTCATTCGTCCCAGGAACGCCCGGCAGTAACACACGCTCCGCGGCGCGGCCACGCGGCCGCACGGCATACACCCATCACCTGGAGACCGACATGACCACCATCATCGACTGCCTGCCGGCGCCCGACCTCAAAGCGATCAAGACCAAGCAGCAGGCGGCCTGGTCTTCGGGCGACTACGCCGTCGTCGGCGCGACGCTGCAGATCGTCGGCGAAGAACTTGCCGAGGCAATGGACCTGCGCGCCGGCGAGAAGGTGCTCGACATCGCCGCCGGCAACGGCAACGCCACGCTCGCCGCCGCGCGCCGCTGGTGCGAGGTCACGTCGACCGATTACGTCGAGGCGCTGCTGGCGCGCGGCAAGCAGCGCGCGCAGGCGGACGGCTTCGCGGTGACGTTCCAGAAAGCCGATGCCGAGGCCCTGCCTTTCGCCGACAGGTCCTTCGATGCCGTGCTCTCGACCTTCGGCGCCATGTTCAGCCCCGACCAGAGCCGCACCGCGAGCGAGATGTTGCGCGTGTGCAAGTCCGGCGGCCGCATCGGCCTCGCCAACTGGACGCCGGACGGCTTCATCGGACAGATGTTCAAGATCATCGGCAAGCACTTGCCGCCGCCCGCAGGGATGAAGTCGCCGGCGCTGTGGGGCACCTGGGAGTGGATGGAGAAGGCGTTCCGCGCCGAAGCCTCCGACATCGTCGCCGAGCCGCGCAACTTCGTGTTTCGCTACCGCTCGCCGCAGCACTTCCTCGACGTCTTCCGCCAGTACTACGGGCCGATGCTCAAGGCTTTCGAGGCGCTCGACGAGCAGGGACGCAAGGCGCTCTCCGCCGACCTCATCGCGCTGATCGGCCGCCTCAACCGGGCGAACGACGGCGCCATGGTCGTGCCGGGCGAGTACCTCGAAGTCGTCGTGACGCGGCGCTGACAGCGGAGCACACGACCATGCCCGTCTACGTCATCGCCGACATTAAGGTCACCGACGATGCCTGGGTGCCGGACTACGCCGCGACGGTGCACGACATCGTGCATCGCCACGGCGGCCGCTACCTCGCGCGCAGCGGCAACGTGACCACGCTCGAAGGCAAGCCGCTCGATACCAGCCTGATCGCGCTGATCGAGTTTCCATCAAGCGACGCCGCGCACGCCTTCGCCACCGACCCGCTCTATGCGCCCTTCGCCGCGGCGCGCAGGCGAGGCAGCGACAGCCGCCTTCAGTTGATCGACGGCACCGATCTCGCCGGCACGATCAGCTACCTGCCGAAAGCCTGAAAGCAACACGACACGGACGGACCAGAACCGATGAAGCGCTTTGTGATCGAACGTCATATTCCCGGAGTGGGCCGCCTGAACCAGGCGCAGTACAAGGAGCTTGCCGCGACATCCAATGCGGCGGCCGCGACACTCAAGGGCCAGGTGCAGTGGGTACAGTCTCAAATCACCACGGACAACACGTTTTGTGTTTATCTCGGCCCAAGCGAGGACCTGATCCGAGAGCACTCGCGCATTGCCGGCTTCCCGATCACGCGGGTCAACGAGGTCGTCATCGTCATCGATCCGATGACCGCGTTTTCTTGAAGCGCGGCTTCGCTCCATCTATTCTCTCCCGCCGCTGCATCGTGCGACGGCGGGACACGAGGACCGGCCGATGATCGAATGGTTCGAGGATCTCGCTCTGGGCATGCGGTTCAAGAGCCCGGAGAAGAAGGTCACGCGCGACGACATCGTCCGCTTCGCCGCTGAGTTCGACCCGCAGCCCTATCATCTCGATGAAGCCGCGGCGGAGAAGACCGCGCTGAAGGGGCTTGCCGCGTCGGGCTGGCACACGGCGGCGATCGCCATGCGGCTGTTCGTCGAAGTGCGGCCGTTCGGCGCGCACCCGCTGCTCGGGATCGGCGTCGATGAGCTGCGCTGGCTCGCGCCGGTGCGGCCGGGCGACGTGCTGCACCTCGAAGGCGAGGTGGTCGATCTCACGCCGTCGAAGACCAAGCCTCAGGGACTGGTCCGCATCAAGTGGACCGCGTTCAACCAGCGCGGCGAGCCGGTCTATACCTTCACCCCGATCGGCGTCGTGCCGCGCCGTCCAAGCAATCCCGGGCATGCCCCGAACGGGCCGCAAGCCGTTGACCCTCAAGCATAAACCCGGCGTAAAGCTATGACGCCGGCGGCTGAAATCCCAGATAATCAAAAGGGTTAGTGGCAGGAGGGCCAACTCTCGTTTACGGTGGCGAACAGCTTGACGCTACCCGGGAGCAGTCCGGCTCATGAATGCGGCCAGTGCAGTCGATCCCGGCCGAGATCTTGGCTTTGAATTGTTGTGGCGAGACGCCGAGCGGGTCCTCTACAGGGGCTCGCGCGAGGACCCTCGCCACCGGAAAGTCCCGGTTCTGGCTGTGTTGCCGTCCGCCGCTCATCCGCAGCCGGACAGCCTCGACCGCCTCGCTCATGAATACGAGTTGAGGGAAAGCCTCGACAGCGTCTGGGCCGCGAAGCCCCTGGATTTCGACCGGGACCGCAGTCTCCTTTTTCTGGAGGACTCAGGCGGTGAGCCGCTGGCCCGGCTCGCCGGGGAGCCGATGGAATTAGGCCGGTTCCTGCGGCTTGCCATCGCGCTATCCGGCGCCGTTGCCCGGCTGCACGCGAACGGCCTCATTCACAAGGATATCAAGCCCGCGAACGTGCTTGTCGGCGGCGAGCCCGGCATGGTGCGGCTCACGGGTTTCGGGATCGCGTCGCGCGTGCCGCGCGCGCGGCAATCGCCGGGACCGCCCGAGGTGATCGCGGGGACCTTCGCCTACATGGCCCCCGAGCAGACCGGCCGGATGAACCGTTCCATCGACGTGCGCAGCGACCTCTACGCGGTCGGCGTAACGCTGTACGAAATTCTGACGGGCGCTCTCCCGTTCGCGGCAGTCGCGCCGATGGAATGGATCCATTGCCACATCGCGCGCGAGCCGCCATCGCCGGCCGAGCGCCTGCCCGCGATCCCGGGCGCCGTCTCCGCCATCATCATGAAACTGCTCGCCAAGGCGGCGGAGGATCGCTACCAGACCGCGGCCGGACTCAAGGCCGACCTGAAGCGCTGCCTTTCCGAGTGGCAGGATGGCGGGCGTATCGCGCCGTTCGCGCTCGGGGCCGACGACGCCTCCGGCCAACTTCTATTCCGGGAGAAGCTGTACGGCCGCGATACCGAAATCGCGCGGCTCGCCGCGGTTTTCGATCGCGTGCTGGCGCACGGCGGCTCGGGGCTGGTGCTGGTGTCGGGTTATTCCGGCATCGGCAAGTCGTCGGTGGTCAACGAGCTGCACCGCGCGCTGGTGGCGCCACGAGGGCTGTTCGCCGCCGGCAAGTTCGACCAGTACAAACGCGGCATCCCCTATTCCACGCTGGCGCAGGCGTTGCAGGGATTGGTGCGGCAACTCCTCAACAAGAGCGATGCCGAGCTCGCCCGCTGGCGCGGCGCGCTCACCCAGGCGCTCGGCACCAACGGCCAGCTGATGGTGAACCTGGTGCCTCAGCTGGCGCTCGTCATTGGCGAGCAGCCGCCGGTATCCGATCTTTCGGCGCCGGAGTCACGAAGCCGCTTCCTGCTCGTGTTGCGACAGTTCCTCGGCGTATTCGCAACTTCGGAGCACCCGCTGGTGCTGTTTATCGACGATCTTCAGTGGCTGGACTCGGCTACGCTGGAGGCGTTCGAGCATCTCGCCACGCACCCCGAGGTGCGTCACCTGCTCCTCGTTGGCGCCTATCGCGATAACGAGGTCGGCTTCGATCACCCGCTCAGACACCGGCTCAAGACCATCCGCGACGCGCGCGACGGCGTTGAGGAGATGGTGCTGGGCGCGATCCGCCCCGAGGATGTTGTCTCGATGACGGCCGACGCGCTCGGTGCCGAGCCGGCGGCCGTGGCGCCACTCGCCGAGATCGCGTTCGAGAAGGCCGGCGGCAATCCCTTCTTCACGGTCCAGTTCGTCAGCGCGCTGGCCGACGAGGGCCTCCTCGTGTTCGACGCGCAGGCTGGCGCATGGCGCTGGGACATCGACCGCGTCAGGGCAAAGAGCGTGGGCGACAACATCGTCGATCTGATGATCGAGCGCCTGAGACGGCTCCCCGAGGCTTCGCTTGGAACGCTCAAGCGTCTCGCATGCCTCGGCAACAGCGTCGAGATCGGACGATTTCGGGAGGTGATCGGCGCCTCGGAGCAGGAGATGCAGACGCTGCTGCACGAACCGCTGCGCGCCGGCCTTCTGCTCCAGGTCGATACCGCCTGCGCCTTCGCGCACGACCGCGTGCACGAGGCGGCCTACGCGCTGCTTCCCGATTGGGAACGAGCCCAGGCGCATCGCCGTATCGGCGCGCACCTGCTCGAAGCGCTGAGCGAGAGCGAGTTGGAGGCCGAGATATTCGACGTCGCCGGCCACTTCAACCACAGTGACACCGCAAACGCCGGCGCAACGGAACGGGCGACCGCGGCTGCGCTCAACTTGCGCGCGGGACGGAAGGCGAAGGCCTCGGCGGCGTACGGAGCCGCGTGCGACTATCTCGCCAAGGGTGGCGCCCAACTCGGAGAAGAGGGCTGGACGTCTCACTATCCGCTTGCCTTCGCGCTTGCGCTCGAGCACGCCGAGTGCACCTTCCTCGACGGCGACTTTGACGCCGCTGAAGAGATGGCGACAAGCGCCCTGGCGAATGCGCAAACAGGCGTGGACAAGGCGGCGATCCACAGGCTGAGGATCGAGTTGCACGTCGTCAGATCCGACAACGCCGGCGCGGTGCAGAGCGCGCTGGCCGCCCTGCGGCTCTGCGGCATCGATTTTTCACCGCATCCCGGCCGCGAGGAAATAGAGCGCGAGTTCGCCGACGTCTGGAAGAATTTGGACGGGCGCCCGTTCGAAAGCTTTGCCGGGCTGCCGCCGATGACCAATCCGGAGATGCTGGCCGCCATGCGGATTCTGGCCGAGCTCTGGGCGCCGGCCTATTTTACGGATTTTAATTTGGCGATCCTGGCGGTCTGCCGGATGGTCAATATCAGCCTTGTCCACGGCGCCGCCAACACGTCGAATCACGGATACGCCTTGCTCGGCCTGCTCATGGGGCCCGCGTTTGGCCGCTATCACGATGGCTATCGGCTGGCCAGTTTCGCCGGCGAGCTGGCCGAGCGGCGCAATGTGCTGCTCGAGATGGCCCGCGTCGGCAATACGGTGGCGTTGGCGGCGTCATGGACGCAGCCCCTCACGGCCGCGATCGACTGCTGGCGCAGGGCATATCGCAGAGGCGTGGAAGCCGGCGACCTTTACTTCAGTTGCTTCTCCGCCGGGCATATCGGGACCAACCTTCTTGTGCGCGGCCACAACCTTCAGCAGGACGCGGACGAGTGCAAAGCCTACCTGGAAGCCGCGCGCCGCACCGGCTTTCGCCACGGCACGGATATGATCGTGTCGAGCGAGCGCGCAATCGCCTGCCTGCGCGGCCTCACGCACGGCCTGACGGATTTCAGCGACGCGGAGTTCGACGAAGGCGACTTCGCCGCCACGCTGGCCGACTCTCGGATCATCGTTGCCACCTGGTACTACTGGACCCGCAAGATCATGCTGCATTTCCTCGCGGGCGACTATCGCGGGGCGCTGGCGGCGGCCGACAAGGTTCAGCCTGGACCATGGCTGAAGATCATCCAGGTCCAGCACATGGACTATCATTATTACAGCGCGCTCGCCCTTGCGGTCCTGATCGGCGAGACGCCAGCCGGCGATCGCGGCCTGCTGCGCGAACGCATCGATGGGCATCACGCGCAACTCAAAGCCTGGGCCGAGGAAACCGGCTCGCCGACGTTTGCCGACAAGCATGTGCTGGTCGCGGCCGAGCTTGCCCGCCTGGAGGGGCGCGACCTCGAGGCCCAACGGCTTTACGAAGAGAGCATTCGTCTCGCCCACCAGAACGGATTTCTGCAGTACGAGGCCGTGGCCTACGAGGTGGCGGCGGGGTTTTATGCGGGCCGCGGCTTCAGCAGGATCGCGCAGTTCTATCTGAGCGAGGCACGCTACCGCTATCTGCGCTGGGGCGCCGACGGAAAGGTACGCCAACTCGACGCGCTGCATCCGTCCGTCTCGGAGGAGCGGCCGCCGTCCCGGCTGGTCGGCACCACCGTCGCGGCGATGGAGCAGCTGGATCTCGCGACCGTCATCAAGATCTCCCAAGCCGTGTCCGCGGAGATCGTGCTCGACAGGCTGATCGATACGCTCATGCGAACGGCGATGGAGCATGCCGGCGCCGGACGGGCCGTGTTGATCCTGGCCCGTGGCAGCGACCACCTGCTGGAAGCCGAGGCGCTGGCCAGCGGCGACGCCGTAACCGTGCATCGGCACAACACCACAGTGAGCGAAAGCGCCCTGCCCGAGCCTGTCGTCCAGTACGCGATGCGCACCGGGGAGACGGTGATCGTGGGCGACGCATCGGTGGAGCCTCAGCTCTCGGCCGATCCTTACATCGTCCGGCACGGCGTCCGCTCCCTCTTGTGCTTGCCGCTGAGGACGCAGGCCAAGCCGACCGGCGTGCTCTACCTCGAGAACAGGCTTTCCGCTCAGGTATTCACCGCCAACCGCATCGCCGTACTCAAGCTGCTCGCGTCGCAGGCCGCGATCTCGCTCGAGAACACGCGCCTCTACGGTGAGCTGGAAGAGCGCGACGCCAGAATCCGCCGCCTGGTCGAGTCGAACGTCATCGGCATCGTGATCTGGGATCTGGATGGACGCGTGCTCGACGCCAATGATGCCTTTCTGCGCATGCTCCAGTACGACCGCGCGGATCTCGCGGCCGGGCTGCGCTGGTTCGACATGACACCGCCCGACTGGCAAGAAGTGCACGCGCAGGAAGAACTGGAAGAACTCCAGAGCACCGGCTCGATGCGCCCCCGGGAAAAAGAGTATTTCAGGAAGGACGGCAGCCGTGTGCCGGTATTGATCGGCGCCGCGTGTTTCGACAAGCGGCCCGACCAGGGCGTTGCCTATATCATTGACCTGACCGAGCGAAAGCAGGCCGAAGCGCGCATTCGCGACAGCGAGCTGCGCTATCGCGAGTTGCAGTCGGAATTGGCGCATGCGAACCGGGTCGCGACCATGGGCCAGCTGTCGGCCTGGATCGCGCACGACGTGAGCCAACCACTCACCAGCGTCGTGTCGAATGCCGATGCGGCCATACGCTGGCTCGCGAACGATCCCCCTAACCCCGAGAGAGCGACGCGAGCGCTGGAGCGAATCGCCAGGGACGGCCGCGTGGCCGGCGAGATCCTCCATGGAATTCGGGCGCTGGTTAAGAAGACGACGCCGCACAGAGAGTTGGTCGATATCAACGAGGTCGTCGCCGAGACATTCGCCCTGCTCGGCGCCGAGGCCAAACGCAAAGGCATCCTCGTGAAGACGGAGCTGGCCGGCGGCTTGCCTGTCGTTTCGGCCGATCGCGTCCAGATTCAACAGGTGGTGCTGAACCTGATCGTCAACGCCGTGGAGGCAATGACGATGGATTCCGAGCAGCCGGGAAATCTTGGCGTGGCCACCGGCACGGACACATCGGGCCATGTGGTCGTTACGATTTCCGACTCAGGGCCGGGGCTGACGGCCGAGTATTCCGATCGAGTGTTCGAAGCCTTCCATACCACCAAGCCCGGCGGCCTGGGCATGGGGCTGGCAATATGCCGCTCGATCGTCGAATCCCACGGCGGGACCATCTGGGTGACGCGAAACGAACCCCGGGGCGCCGTGTTCCAATTCGCTCTGCCGGTCGGCGCCGCGGAGTAGCCCGCTCTGTCAGGCTGCAGCGAGGCCGGCCGGTGCATGGATTTCCATAGTATGCCCGCGCCGCGGGAAGGCGCTACGCTGCGGAACGACTTGATGAATCCGAGGCGCGAGGCTGCACAGGGCGGCGGCAGCAGAGACCGTGAACCGCTGATGGCGAGCCGTCGTCCGCGTCATTCCGGTCCGATAGGAGCAGCGATGACGTGGCTCTGGCGGCGCGACGCGAACCTGCCGGCTGAAGCACCGGATATTTCATGAATAGAGGCGATCATATTGTGTTCATCGTCGATGACGACCCGCGAATCCGTCAGGCACTGATCGAGCTGCTGGAGTCGCATGGCCTGCGCGCCGTGGGCTACGCCTCGGCCGGGGAATACGTCAAAGCGGAGAAACCGGACCTGCCGGCCAGCCTCGTCCTCGATGTGCACCTGCCGGATATCAACGGTCTCGATCTCCAGAAGCAGATCTCGGACGGGGAACATCCGCCCATCATCTTCATAACCGGATATGGCGACATCCCGTCAACCGTACAAGCAATCAAGCACGGCGCCGTGGATTTCCTGACCAAGCCGTTCAGCGACGGCGACCTGATGCGAGCCGTGCACGCCGGCCTTGCCCAGGATCGGGAAACCCGCGCCGAACGCATCGAGCTCGCCGCGCTTCGAAAGCGCTACGCGAGCCTGACGGTGCGCGAGCGCGAGGTGTTTCCGCTGGTCGTCAGCGGGCTCCTGAACAAGCAAGCGGCGGCAGAATTGGGGATCAGCGAGGTCACGCTTCAGATCCATCGGAGGAAGGTGATGCAGAAGATGGCCGCCTCCTCGCTTGCCGATCTGGTGCGCATGGCAGAGAAGCTCCGCATCCGCGTCACTCATTCCCGCCGCGCGCCGGACAGGTGAGACCGTGACCGGACCAAGACGAATGATCGCGGTTGTCGACGACGATCCGAAGGTTCTGGAGTCGCTCGCCGGCCTTCTGGAATCGGCCGGACACGCGGTGCGCACGTTTTCGTCGGCCAAGGCTTTGCTGGACGCCGGACTGTCGGGCATCGCCTGCCTCGTCACCGACATCGGCATGCCGGTGATGGACGGTTTTGATCTCCTTGACGCCGTGAAGAAAGATCGGCCCGATCTGCCGGTATTCCTTATCACCGGTCACTCCGAGGCCAGCGGGCGCAATCGCGCGTCCGCCAAGGACATCGGGGGATTTTTCAGCAAGCCCGTCGACGGAGCGGCGCTGCTCGCAGCGATCGACAAGGCTTTGCGCAGGTAAGAGGCCCGGCGCGAATGACAGAGCAAGCGCGGTCCGAGCCGCGACTTCATTTCGGCACGGGAAGCAGTGGAGCGGATGACAACTTGGATCGAGGAGGACAAAAGCGATGACCCGTGGAACCAATGTGGCCGGGGCGACCTATTACGGCGGCGGTGCCGGAGCCGCCCAAAGCGTCAGCCCGCAGAAATCGCTCCCGCGCGGGGGCTTCGCTGAGGCCGCAACCGCCGAGATGGACCGCCCGCACGTTCTCATCGTCGATGACGACGAAAGAGTTCTGACAGCTCTCGGCGATCTCATGCAGTCGGTCGGGCTTGACGTGACGTGTTTCCCGTCGACGCGCAAATTGCTCGAGGCCGATCTTCCGCGGCGGCCCGGCTGTTTGATCCTCGACGTCCGGTTGCCCGGATCGAGCGGGCTCGATTTGCAGGATCAGCTGGCCGCGAAGGCCGACGCGCTGCCGATCATCTTTCTCACCGGTCATGGGGACATTCCAATGTCCGTGCGGGCCATGAAGGCGGGCGCCATCGACTTTCTCACCAAGCCAGTGCGCGACCAGACCTTGCTGGATGCCGTCACGGCCGGCATCGAGAAGGACAAGGCGCGTAGAGCGCACGCTCAGCTCGTTAAGAAGCTGAGCGAACGGCTGGCGACGCTGACGCCGCGGGAGCGCCAGGTTTTCCGTGAGGCAGCGCGTGGAAGGGTCAACAAGCAGATCGCCTTCGATCTGGGCATCAGCGAAGTGACGGTGAAGCTCCACCGCGGCAACGTCATGCGCAAGATGCAGGCATCGTCGGTCGGCGACCTCATCCGCGCCTGGGAGGCGCTCCCCGCTGAACTACGGGAGCCGTCGTGAACCTTGCGGGAAGAAGTCCCGCAACGCCGCCACTTGAAAGAGCTGGAGCGGGTGAAGGGAATCGAACCCTCGTCATCAGCTTGGAAGGCTGTTGCTCTACCATTGAGCTACACCCGCGTGTCGCGCCGACATTTAAGTGATTTGCCCGTCATTGGCCAAGCCTTCGAGCGTCGCCCGTCTTCGCCCTACGGCCTACGACGCGCAACCTTTGCGGCGCGAAGGTCGGCTCGCCAACCGAAGCGGCCTTGGCCGCGAAGGTTGGTGGGAGAGGTAGGACTCGAACCTACGAAGGCATAGCCAGCGGATTTACAGTCCGCCCCCTTTGCCGCTCGGGACACTCTCCCAGACCCCGACGCACAGCGTTGGCCGCTCAGAGAAAAACGGAACCGACGCTGTCGGGATATGCCCGGCTTTATGGTCAGCCGATAAGGCGAAGTCAATGGAGGCCTGTTCGCCACGAGGCGGATCGCGTAAGGCACGCAAAAGCCACGCTCTCCGCCGTCCTGGACGGCAAACCCGGATAACGCCAATGGCCTCAACCCCGCCTCCCGCCCGCCCCCGCTCCGCCGCCAAAGCCGGCGCGAAGCCGGGCTCCACCCGCGAGCAGATCGAGCGGCGCGAGCGCTTCACCCGCGCCCGCCGCGAGAGCCTGCGGCCGGCGGAGGCGGACGGGCCCGCAATCCTCTACGGCTGGCACACCGTCACTGCGGCGCTGCGCAATCCGGCACGGCACGTGCGCAAGCTGCTCGCGACCGAGAACGCTGCGCGGCGGCTCGCCGCGGACGGCATCCCGGCCGCGCCGGAAGTGGTGCGGCCCTCGGCCATCGACGAGCGGCTTTTGCCCGACGCCGTGCATCAGGGTCTCTATCTCGAGACCGATCCCCTGCCCTCGCCGGCAATCGCCGACCTGCCGGCGGACGCTCTTGTGCTAGCGCTCGACCAGATCACCGATCCGCACAATGTCGGCGCCATCTTCCGCTCCGCCGCGGCCTTCGGCGCGGCCGCGATCATCACCACCGAGCGCCACAGCCCGGACGCGGCCGGCGCGCTGGCGAAGGCGGCCTCGGGTGCGCTGGAGGTCGTGCCGCTTGTGACGGTACAGAACCTCGCTCGCGCGCTCGCCGAACTGCGCGGACGCGGCTTCCTGCTGGTCGGGCTCGACAGCGGGGGCGACAGCGACCTTGCGGACCTCCGCCTGCGCGCGCCGCTCGCGCTCGTGCTTGGCGCCGAGGGCAAGGGCCTGCGGCAGCTGACGCGCGAGACCTGCGAAAAGCTGGCGCGCATCGACGTGCCGGGCGCGATCAAGAGCCTCAACGTGTCGAACGCCGCAGCGCTGTCGCTCTACGTCGCCAGCCGCGCGCTGGCCGGGCGCTGAAAAGCAAAACGGCGGGCCCCCCAGCCCGCCGCCGCTCCCGCTATCGGTGGAATGCTATTCGGCTTCGGCCTTGGCGGCGGCGCCGGCCTTGCCCTTGCGGAACAGGCGGATGCTCATGCGGTCGGGCCCGAGGATCGTGACCTCGGCCTCGGCGCGGATGACGCGCTTGCCGGCCTTCTTTTCCGCCGGCGCCATCACGTCGGCTTCGACTTTCGCCGTGCGCCGATGCGGCTTCGCCGGCGGCGCATCCTCGACGTAGTGGCGGCGCTCGATGACGCGCGGCGGATCGTCGACCACGCGCTCATGCTCGATCACCACCGGCTTGTCACGCACGATCCGCGTCGTGTTGACGACCTCATGCTTGACCTTGCCGCCGTGCCGCCTGCGCAACTCCTCGATCAGCGCCGGATCGTTGTGTGTGACGCGCCGCTCGCTGCGCGGCGACGGATTGCGCGGCGTCGTCGCGGCCGAGCCGTCGCAGCCGGTGACGCAACGAACGTAAGGATAGCCGCGCCTCTCGGCCGGCCGCTTGATCACATAGGTGCCGGGCGCGACCTCGACGGCGTAAGGCTGGCCGGGCTGCACCGCATAAGGATACAGCGGCGCCGGCTGCGCCGAGGCGTATTGCGCCTGCGCGGCCGCGGGCAGAAACGCGGCGGCGAGTGCGGCGAGAGCAAGGGAACGCAACGTCTTCATTTCAGAGGCGGCTCCGTTGGCGGCGGCGGCTGACGCCCATCGAAGTCGCGGAAGCGGCCGCGCGGGTCCTCGACGACGAAGGCGGACGACGTCGTCCAGGTGCGCGAAAAGGCTTCGGCGGGATCCGTCGCCTCGGCGCGCGCCGACAGGTCCTCGTCGCGGCCGGCGATCGGCTGCTGGCCGGTGACCGGGTAATAGTGACGATGGCGCCACGGCGCGAGCCAGTAGGCGCGCACGACGACGCCGGGCTGATAATCGTAGATGACGATCGGCGAGGAGCGGTGGCCGCGCCCCGAATAATGCAGGCCGACGTTTCGCTCGGCCTGCACCGGCGGCAAATCGGCGGCGCATGCGGACGCGATCCCGCAAAGTCCGGCGCAGAAACCGATAATGGGTGCCAAGAAGCGCATGCGCTATCACTCCACGCGACAATGCGCACTCTATACGAACGCTTTATCCTGCCGACGCCATTCGCGGGGTAACATTAATCGCCGCGCGGCGCCTCGGCGCCGGCGGGACGCAACCGGAGCGACGGTGGCGCGCGGCGGCGCGTTGCGCTACCACTTGCCCTCCCGCTTCGAGAGTTAACGCGCGCAATGCCGAACCGCCGTCCTCCGCTCCCGCCGATCGCCCCGCCCGCGGACAAGCCGCGCGGCACGTTTCGCCAGCGCTATGACGAGCTCGAGGCGCGACGCGCCGAATTGATGCGCCGCCTGCGCGCGCTCGGCGACGGCGCGCAGCGTCATCCCGGCTACAAGCGGGCGCTGAAACTGCTCAACGACACCTTCCGAAAGTCGAAACTGGCGCAGCGCCTGGCGGTGTTGCAGGCCGCCGCCTGGCTGATCGATATTCTGGAAAAACTCACGACCAGCCTGTGATTATTTCTTGATATTCGTCAGATGTTTAGAACATCATTTTAGCCCTTAGTCTAAGACGATTTCGACTTTCGGATTAAGACTCCAAGCCGAGAGACGGCCCTGTCCCGGGTGGATAATTTTACCGCGGGGACGGCCCATGGAAGGACAAAAACAGCGTCAGGCGTAGCGCCGCCAAGGCCGTGCCCCAGGCACCGACAGTCACGTCAACCTCTGGGGAAGCGCCCATGACTACTGCAACAACCACCGGCTTCACGTCGCGTGGAATGACCTCCGAAGAACGGATGGTCATCTTTGCCTCGTCGCTCGGCACCGTCTTCGAGTGGTACGACTTCTACATCTACGGCACGCTGGCGCCGATTCTGGCCGCTCAATTCTTCTCCGGCGTCAATCCGACCGCCGCCTTCATCTTCACCCTGATGGCCTTCGCCGCCGGCTTCGCGGTGCGCCCGTTCGGCGCATTGTTCTTCGGCCGCCTCGGCGACATCATCGGCCGCAAGTACACCTTCCTCATCACCATGACGCTGATGGGCGTCGGCACCTTCTTCATCGGCCTCCTGCCGTCCTACGCCTCGGCCGGCATCGTCGCGCCGATCATCCTGATCTGCCTGCGCCTGGCGCAAGGCCTCGCGCTCGGCGGCGAGTACGGCGGCGCGGCGACCTACGTCGCCGAGCACGCGCCGAAGGACAAGCGCGGCTTCTACACATCGTGGATCCAGACCACCGCCACCGTCGGCCTGTTTATGGCGCTGCTGCTCGTGCTCGGCGTGCGCAGCGCGCAGGGCGAGCCGACTTTCGCCTCCTGGGGCTGGCGCATTCCGTTCCTGCTCTCGGCCATCCTGCTCGGCGTGTCGATCTGGATCCGGCTGCGGCTCAACGAGTCGCCGCTGTTCCAGCGCATGAAGCAGGAAGGCAAGGCGTCCAAGCGCCCGCTGTCGGAAGCCTTCGGCGAATGGTCGAACGCGAAGATCGCGATCTTCGCGCTGCTCGGCGCCACCGCCGGCGAAGCGGTCGTGTGGTACGGCGGACAGTTCTACGCGCTGTTCTTCCTGACGCAGACGCTGAAGGTGCCGGCGATCACCGCGCAGATCATGATCGCCGTGTCGCTCCTGCTCGGCACGCCGTTCTTCATCGTGTTCGGCTGGCTGTCGGACAAGATCGGCCGCAAGCCAATCATCCTCGCGGGCTTTGCGCTGGCGGTCGTGACCTACTTCCCGATCTTCCAGGGCATCACGCACTTCGCCAACCCGAAACTGGAAGCCGCCATCGCATCGGCGCCGGTGACAGTCGTCGCCGACCCGAGCGAATGCTCGTTCCAGTTCAATCCGGTGGGCATCGCCAAATTCACCACCTCGTGCGACATCGCCAAGTCGGCGCTGGTCGCCCGCTCGGTGAACTATCAGAACCAGGCGGCACCTGCGGGCACCAAGGCGAGCGTGAAGATCGGCGACCAGACCATCTCGGCCACGGCGCCGGACTTCGCCAAGCAGCTCACCGACGCGATCGGCAAGCACGGCTATCCGGCGAGCGCCAACCCCGCCGAGATCAACTACGTCATGACGGTGATCCTGCTGACGATCCTGGTGGTCTACGTCACCTTGGTCTACGCGCCGATCGCCGCCTGGCTGGTCGAACTGTTCCCGACGCGCATCCGCTACTCGGGCCTGTCGCTGCCGTACCACATCGGCAACGGCTGGTTCGGCGGCTTCCTGCCCGCCACGGTGTTCGCGATCGTGGCGGCCACCGGCAACATCTACTCCGGCCTCTGGTACCCGATCGTGGTGGCGGCTATGAGCTTCGTCATCGGCCTCATCTTCCTGCCGGAAACCAAGGACCGCGACATCGAGACGATGTGACGGTTGGGGTGGGGCGGCCCCGAGCCGCTCTGCCATTTTCACCGGTGTAAAGCGCCCCGCGGGCCCGCCTGCGGGGCGCTCCCTTTTGGGCAGGGATAGCCGCGCTTGTCGCCCGGGCGCGACGCTGATAGCAGTCCGGCCAGCGCGCACCTCCGGAAGCCGGGTTAGCTCAGCGGTAGAGCAGCGGTTTTGTAAACCGAAGGTCGGGGGTTCAATCCCCTCACCCGGCACCGGATTCGCGCGGAATCGCCAAAAAATTGCCAGGCGCCGCCCGCTGTCCGCGCGGAATGGGCCTTTCCGGCGGTTTCGGAGTGTGCCAGACTGACGGGGTTAGCAATACCCTCGGAGATCTAGCAATGCCTCAGGGCACCGTTAAGTGGTTCAATCCGACGAAAGGCTACGGCTTCATCCAGCCGCAAGAAGGCGGGAAGGATGTGTTCGTACACATCTCGGCGGTCGAGCGCGCCGGACTTAGCACGCTGAACGAAGGACAGAGCGTTCAGTTTGAACTCGTCGAGAACCGCGGGAAGACGTCCGCGGAGAACCTCAAGGTCAAGTGACCCTGAGTCTTCTGCTGAACTGACTGAAGCGTCGTTTCTGTCTTGAGAGTGTGCCGCCGAGCCGTCCGGCCCGGCGGTTGTCGTGTGCCCATTCCGATGGGCGTACAAATTTTTATTTGCACGACCGATCTTCTCAGCGCGTCAGCTTCTCGAGTTCGGGGAACGGCGCGAAGACCGCGTCCTTGCACAAGTCCGTCACCTCGCGCTTCACATCGACATAACGGTCGAGCTTGGCCGACACGTAGACCGCCGCCCCGTCCTTCAGCCCCGGATATTTGCCGTCCATGTCGCGCGCGTTGTAGCGCAGGCAGGCGACGTAGCGCTGGCCCGGACCGACGTCCTTGAGCATTGGCTGCGACACGACGGCGCTTTTCACATGCGCCGGGTCGTTGAGGTAGGTGCGCAGGAAGGCGAGCAAGTCCGTCTTGTAGCTCTGCGGATAGACGTTCTGCGCGTCCCACCGCGCCTTCAGCTCGGCCGGCGACGGGCCGAGGTCGGGCGTCGAGCAGCCGCCAAGAAACCCGGCGCCGATCAGCGCCGCGACAAGCGCACCACGCATCGTCCAGACACTCTGCAAGACGGCCGCCCCTGACGGTCCTTCAACTACATTTTCGACAGCTTGGCCACATCCACCGCCTGCGCATAGGCGAGCTTCGAGGCGGCGTCGGCCGAGCCCTGGACGTGGATCATGAATTTGTTGCCGACCATCATGAGCACGTCGCCGTCGTTCGTCTGGATGGCGCGCTGGCTGCCGACCTTGATCAGCTTGCCCATCGCGCCCGCGAGCGCCGGGTTGTTCAGCATCGGGCCGAACTGCATCAGCATGGCGGAGTCGCCGGTGATCGACACCTCGACGTTGTCGCCCTTGGCGCTGGTATAGCTCCGCGAGGCGGCCGAGGCGCCGCCGAAGATGGAGGCGCCGACGGCGTTGGCCTGCGCCTGCTCCGCCTTCCAGCCCGGCAGCGGCGCCGGCAGCAGCGCGGCGAAGGCCTCCGCGTTCTTCTGCCCGATGAGTTGCGAGGCGAGGTCGAGCGACTGCTTGGCGTTCTGCATGTCGCCCGACTGGTAGGCTTTACGCGCGCCATCGATCGCATCGAGAATGTCGTCGGCGGCAAGAGCCGGCGCGGCCGCCGCCCCAATCAGGAAAACCACCGCAATTGTCCGCAGGATCTGCATGGAAGCCCCCCGTACTCCGCGAATCCGGGCGGCAGGTTAGCAGAAAACTCGGGCGGCGGCCCCGGCACGGAGCGCCGCCCGCCGCCGCTCAGGGCAGGTTGAAGCCGATCCGCCCCATCACGGTCCGGCCCGGCTGCGGATACGCGTTAAATCGCCCGATCGTGAACGTGCTGGCGATGCCGTAGTCGTAGAACATCTCATTGAACAGGTTCTCGATCGACAACGACCAGAACGCGTTCTTGAACTCCCCGCCGATGCGCATATCGACGGTCGTATGCGCCGGGATCAAGGGCTGCACGTTGGCGGAGTCGTTATCGAGCCGGCGCGGGCCCGCATAGCGCACGGTCACGTCGTAGACCACGAACTTGTCCCAGACGTTCCAGGTCAGGCCGGCATTGGCCGTCCACTTCGAGATCAGGGGGATGTCGTTGGCGGCGAACTGCCCGTCCGTGAACACCGCGCGGCTATAGGTGAGATTGCCGCGCAAGCGTACCGTGTCGGAGACCTGCAGGGTCGCCGTGTTCTCGACGCCGTAGTGGTGCGTCGGATCGAGATTGACGTTGGTGCCGGTCGCCGGGCTGAAGAATATCTCGTCGTGCAGCCGCATGTCGTACGCGCTGGTCTGCCACTTCAACGGCCCGAGCGTGGCGCGGAATCCCCCTTCGATCTCGTTCGACGTCTGCGTGCGGAGATCGAAATTGGTCGGCGTCGGCGCCGGGAAATTGAACGCGACCGCCTGGCCGACGCGCTCGTCGGCATTCGGCACCCGGAAGCTGTGCGCGACATGGCCGAACAGGACGAAATCTGGCGTGATGCGGTGCTCGAGGCCGCCTTGCGCCGCGTATTTCCACTCGCTCTTGTCGAGCGGCAGCCCCTGGGCGTCGCCGGCGCCGGAAGGTGCATTCGGGTCGTAGGTGTCGCGGGCCGAGATCGTGTTCTGCTGGTAGCGAACGCCCGCCGTCACATCCGTGTCCGGCCGAAGCGCGATCGTGCCGTTGCCGTAAAAGCCCGCCGTGGTCTGCTTGATGTCGTAGATATGGTAAGGCGACGAGACGAAGTCCTGCGACCGGTCCTGCTCGAAGGTGGTTCGATAATAATCGAAGCCGGTCGTGAACTTCGCCGGGCGTCCGAGCATGTCGGTGTCGATCTTCAGCCGCGGCGTGATGGACGCGGTTCTCAGCCTGGTGTCGACGCCGTTGAACGGCGAGCCATTGAAGAACAGCTCCGCCTGCTGCGTCTTGCGCCGGTAACTGCCGTCGAGAATTGCCTCGATGCCAGGCGCAACGATGCGGCTGATGCCGAGGGTATAATTTTGACCCTGCTTGTTGCTGTAATCGTTCGGAGTCGTGGCCCCGGTCCGATCCGTCACGAGCTGGTTGATGCCGGTCGTCTGGTCGACCAGCCGCCCACCCGGCAGGCCGAGTTTCTGGTCGTCGGCGATGACGTTGAAATAGACGCTGCCCTCGCTCGTCGTGTAGCGGACGTCGCCGTTGATGCCCTTCTGGTGCAGCTTGCTGTTGTCGCGATAGCCATCGGTGGTGAGGCCGATGGTATTCAGCGCCACCGAGAACGGGCCGGACGAGCCGCTGGCCGACGCGCGCGCCTCCTTGTAGCGAAACGATCCGAAGGCGGTTTCGACACGCGCGGCTGGCGGCAGGTTCGCGCCGTTCTTGGTCACGATATTGATGACGCCGCCGACCGCGCCGTCGCCGTACAGCACGGCGCCGCTGTTGCCGCGTGTCACCTCGATGCGCTCGATCGCGTTGAGCGGAATCGAGGAATAGTCGAAGCCCTGCAGATCGAAATCATTGAAGCGCCGCCCGTTGACAAGAACGAGCACATTCGACGGCGCGCTGGCGCCGAAACCGCGGAGGTCGACGACGTCGCGCGCGCCGTTCACGCCGGCGCCGACGTGCTGAATCTGGACGCCGGCTTGCTCGCTGAGAATGTCGGTCAGCGTCTGCCGCGCCGACCGCGCGATCTCCTCCGAGGTGATGATGCTTGTCGACGTTCCGGCAAGGCCGCCGCCGCCGAGCCGGGTGACGCCGACGTCGATGGTCGGCAGCGTCACGGCCGTGTCCTGCGCTTGCGCGCCTTGCACTGCGAAGCCGAGCGCGAGCGCCGCGCCGGCAAGACGAAATACGGATCCCATGTCACACGTTCCTTCGTTCGCGCAGCGACGTTCTTAGACGTCGTGCGCAGCGGGTCAGACCGGACCCGATGCGAAGGAAACGCGTGCACACACGGCGGACCGCGCGGCAGTGGCGTTTCGAAGACGTGAAGGAGGGATGATCACCCGCCGCACGGCCTCCGCACCGGCATTGCCGTCACCGCTGCGAAAGACCGCTCCGTATGGACGCCCCGTCCACCGGTTGGGTGACCGCGCTGGCAGGTCTCCTGGCTCGCGGGTCGTCGCTCAGTTGCGTCCGGCCTTCCCGGTTGGCCAGTGGCCGTATGGACGCGAGCTATCCGCTCACAGTTGCGGGGGCAGCCACGGATATGGTCCGTGTTCCCTCTTTCGTCCCCGGTCTCCCGAGGAACCAGCACGGCGAAAATGTGGCGCGGAAGGCGGAACGGAGTCAAGCGGCGCCCGCCCACAGTCCGCCCACTTTCGTCGCGCTACACCACTGCGTGTACCGCGCAGCGTCTTCCGATTGACGCGCTTGCGCTGACGGCAAAGCCGCGATGCACCAAACACACACTCACATCACATTTTAGCGAGTGCGCGGCGCCGCACCCCGCGTCGTGCTAGATTTCATGCGGAATTTCGGGCGGTGCGCGCGTGAGGCCAGCGCAATTAATCGCGCCGCCCGGGGATGAAATGCCCGGCGACAATTGTTCGTCCTGTCACCAACAAGGAGAACACTCATGCCCTCGAGCAGCAAGCTTTGTCAGATCGGCCTTCTCAGCGCCTTCGCGCTGGCGGTCGTCGCGGCCCCGGCCTTCGCGCAGGACGCCGACGGCGCGAAGACCAAGAAGGCCACGCAGCAGCAGAAGGCCAAGGCCGAGAAGCCGA
>Ga0134125_10001824_pt1 | contig 25735 bp, 20 predicted proteins | sample KB31751_FD_96464 | JGI IMG/M metagenome (GOLD analysis project Ga0134125, IMG submission 96464) | Terrestrial soil microbial communities with excess Nitrogen fertilizer from Kellogg Biological Station, Michigan, USA - KB3-175-1 | ecosystem: Environmental > Terrestrial > Soil > Unclassified ...
AAAGCCGCAAACAATGCCCGGTGCTAGGGGGGAGCGGAGCGAAGCAGGACCACGAGAACGCCTGCGAATGAGAGAATAGCGTCTTATGATCATACGCAAAGAGGATCTTGAGGCGCTGGATTCCGTAATGCTTGCCATCATGTGCAAGAAAATATCTCAGGATGAGTCGGCCGAACTGGATGCCCGCGATCGCGCACGCCAGTTCAAAGAAGATTGGATCCGCTTAACTGAACCGGAGAGGCCGCCACGCAATGCCAGGGAATCGGAAAAGATCAGGCGTGAACTGGCGCAGTTGAAGGCGCAGATGGTGGATTTCCTCCTGCCTTTTGTGCAGGCCGGATTCGCGTAGCCAGGCAGCTTTCTTAGCAGTATCCGCCGCCGCTCTTAACGTTTTTCCGCCAAATACTCCTCAACGCTCGGCAAACCTTCGACTCGTCCGGCAAAAATTTCAGCAAACTCGTGCAGAAGTTCCTGATGCAATAGAGTATTGGTGGCAAGGACCTGGCGGCTGTCAATTGAAAACGGCTGGCCGCTGAAGTTGCTGACGTTGCCGCCGGCTTCCTCCACGATCAGCACGCCTGCCGCTGTATCCCAGGAATTCAAGTTGAACTCCCAGAATGCGTCATATCTGCCACATGCCACATAGCAGAGATCCAAGGCCGCGGAGCCGGCACGGCGCACACCGTGCGACCGCAGGGTGAGCTGGTGATAAAAGTGGATATTCGGGTTCTTGTGCCTCTTGTGGCTGGGAAATCCTGTTGCCACAAGGCTCTCCTGCAATCGCGGCGTGCTGGAAACGTGAATGGACGCGCCGTTGATGCGCGCGCCACCTCCCTTTTCGGCGGCGAACATCTCATTGCGGTTGGGATCGAAGATGACGCCCGCGATGCGTTGTTTCTTGTATTCGAGCGCCAGGGACACGCAAAAAACCGGGTAGCCGTGGGCAAAATTCGTGGTTCCATCCAGCGGATCCACAAACCAGCGGTAATCGCTACCAGTTTCCGTGCGGCTGCCTTCCTCTCCAATCAGGTCGTGGTCAGGCCAGCGCCGGCGAATGCGCTCAACGATCAACTTTTCTGAAGTGCGGTCGGCTTTTGTAACCAGGTCGGCATCGCCCTTGTACTCAATCGCGACCTTGCCGAAGTATGACATCAGCAGGTCTCCGGCTTCACGCGCCAGTTCCTGCATTGGGGAGAGGAAATCAGGTTGAGACATTAACGGGTGCGACGCCCGTTATCTTCCGCAATGTACATGATTTCGTGCTTGAAGATAAACAGATTTGGAGCACCTTCCCGGGTGAGGCGGATCATCCCTGAGTCGTAATATTCGACCCAGCCGCGAAAGGTCTCGCCGGAGAGCAGTTTCACCGCCACGGGCGTCTGCTTCTCACCCAGCGCCTTCAGATAGGTTGGCTCCATGCCGGTTTCATCCGGTGGAGGTGTTTTGGTAGGTTTCTTGCCGAAAGCTGGAGCACCCGCACGAAAAGCCATGGGCACATTGTAACGTGAAACCAGCTTCCCCGAAAGCAATCTTCCGCCCGGACAAGCACTTTGGTGCAAAGAAGTTCAGCATCAGATTTCTTCCGTTGGTAAAGACGACTTAAAACTACCATTCGCTGTCGCCTCTCCGGAATGTCCTTTTGCATTACTTCTGGTGAAAAGTGGCCCCTTGCGCGGACCGTTTTGAAACAGATCGCGAAAAAAGCAGCGGGCTCTCACAGAAATCGTTGAAGCAGAGAAGAGGCGTTCTTAAGCTGACCTTCTGCCGAGACAAATAACTTCTGGAGCTTGCCGCCCTTTGGACAAAAACGCAACGGATTCTGCTGGCCCGGGCATGCACGGGGGCATTCCATTTCGGCTGTGCCGAAGTGCGGTGATTAGAAGCGACAGAAGAGTCTCTCATCAAAAGAAAAGGAGAAATAGGATGTTCGGAAAGAAAGACAATCGCGTGCTCGGTCGCCGTCTCGCTCGTGATCTCACACCTGACGAACTGGAAGCAATCACCGGCGGGTTCTTCACTAATCCCAACCGCGACGTAACCACCACCTTCTGCACTCTTGCCTCAGATGGAGACGATGATTAGACCAGCCGGGCCGCCGTCTTTGAGGAGGCGGCCCATTTTTTCTGAAGTGCATAGGCTGCGCAAGCGTGCTGTAGAGGCTCAGGGTTGAAGACAAAGGAGGATCGGTTTGAAGGTCGTCATATTCGCATATCCGAAGGAAAACCACACTGCGCCCGTGAAGTGGGCCCTGGAGCAAGCTGGATATCAGGTGAACTGCTGGGGCGGTCTTGCCTGGACAGAAGAACAACAAGCCGCTCTGCTGTTCGATCCGGAACCCGAATTGGCGCTGGGACAATTTCGTCTCGATCGCGGAGATGCAGTTTGGATCCGCCGGCCGGATCACGCCAAACCGCATCCGGGCGTATCTGATGCCGACAAGAAGTTCGCCGAGATGGAGTATCGCTCGTTCTATCATTCGATCGCCTACACGCTGGAAACTCTTCCTGTCCGGTGCATCAACCGGTTCTCCGCTGCCCGCTTTATCCACAACAAAGCAGTACAACTGCGTCTGGCCCACGCCAGCGGCCTGCGAGTGCCGCGGACGCTGCTCACCAATTCACCCGGCCGTATTCGCGCCTTCCTGGGATTGAATCCTGACCGGACTGTGGGCAAAGGCTTCACGCCCCACGTATGGCAGCGCGATGACGAGACCGGCGTGTCTGTGACTGAGACTTTCCGGTTAACACAAGAATCTTTGCCGGAGGATGAAGTCCTTACCTATGCGCCAGGCATATATCAGGAAATGATTGCCAAGCAATTTGACGTTCGCATGGTCATCATGGGCCGCAGGCTCTACTCCTTTGCTTTACACAATCCCAAGAAGGCGCTCGACTGGCGGCAGGATGCGGGGCTTGGCAATATAGAGGTGGAAATCATTCCTACGCCCGCTGATATAGAAAAAGGAATTTTGGAATTCGTCCGCAAGGCCGGGATCAGTTTCGGTTCGGCGGATTTTGCGGTAGACCAGAACGGGCAATGGTGGTTTTTGGAGATCAATGAGCAGGGTCAGTTCCTCTGGCTCGATCAGTTCAATTCAGAAGCCAGAACCCTCGAGAAATTCTGTGCTTTTATTACTTCGCCCGAAGGATCGGCTGAGTCGCTGGAAAAACGCGAAGCCCTTTTCCCCCCATTTTCTGAATACATCAAGGTATACCGAAGCCTTCCAGAAAATCAGGCGCCGATTGATGTAGCTGCCGCCGTAGCCGCTTCGCCTTTCATGTCGCGCGAAACAGGAAGAGCAGGTTAGTTACGGCCGGAAGCTCATGTTCGCGAGCTTCCCGTGGCCGGCGGCAATACGGGGGGAACTCTTTGGGCGGACCCCTCACTAGCGGACAAGGAACTCCAGTATTTCGTGGATAACGGGAAGAGCCGTAAGCAGTACGATATAGATGAGCAACAATGTCGCGAAGAGCATGGGCGTGTAGGCAGGACCGTCAGCGACTTCCAGGAGCCGCTTCGCTGAATCGCACTCCAGCAGTTCGCGCAACCGTGCGGCGCGGACCTGTGTGGCTGCTCCGCAACCATCCACCAGGTGAGAAGCTGCCACTTCGCACGGCGCATGCGTCGTCACGGAAAGCCGCCCTACCTTGATCAGCGCGGAAGAAAGATCGAGGGCTGAAGCGCCATTCGTGATCGCCGCCTCATCAGCCGCGAGTTCTGCACTGGTTATCCATGCGGAGTCAAGACCTGCGGAGAAGAGCAGCCAGCGCGGAGGGCGAGTGATTTTCAAGATGAACTGCTTGAGGTTGTCTCCCGTTCTAACGTGACTCAGTTCGTGTGCCAGCGCGGCGCAAAGCTCAGGATTGTTCAGAACACCTGCAACGTCCTTCGACATAAATATTCGCGGACGCAAGATCCCCGTAACCGCCAACAGCGAACTTGAGCCTTCCAGGCAATAGACAGGGACTCTGTCTTTATACAGAGAAACATTTTCCGCCTGCCGCAGCCATTGGTTTTGCATTGCCCATGTCGCTCGCAAGATTCGCCAGCAACGCAGCAGCGCGATGCCGACGATGAGGGCGCCTAATGCCGCAAGCAGAAGCAGCGGCAGCCCAGGCATTTCTGTCGTATGCGATGGTTCAAACTCAAGAAATGCAGGCAGAGCCAGACCGAGCGCCGCGATTACGCCTAGAAGGAATGGCAATATACGAACAATAAAGATGAGGTTGGCCGTGGTGCCCGGCCTGCGCTGGCATTTCGTGTGAACTACAATCCTTTGCAGCGGGACTAGCGCGAGACTTGCCGCCACAACCACAATGAACATTACGGCAAGGCAGAGGCTGACGCAGAGCAGATAAAACATGGGCTCTTATTCGCTCCGCCGCAGATTTCGCCGTTTGGCTTTTACGATCTGTTCGAGTTCGTTCAGCATTTTGGAGTCGGCTTCGCTTACCGCATCGACAAAGCGCGAGAGGACGGCATTTGAGTTTCGCGAATCGCTGAGCATCATTCCGAAGAAGTGTTGCGTGAGCGACTCCTGATATTCCCGCTCGCTCATGGCGGGAGAATAAATGTACGCTTTACCGTCCTTGCGACGTTGGAGCAGCCCCTTCTTGTAGAGCCTGTCCATGGTGGTCATGAGCGTCGTGTATGCCAGGCGCCCGGCCATTTCCTGATGAAGATCGCGGACGCTGATCTGGCCCCGCGCCCACGCGCGCTCCATCAACTCCGTTTCCAGTCGGCCCAGTTGTTCGAGTGACGCCTGTTGTCGGCCGAAATATTTTTTCAACCACATAAGCGCGGTCTCTGCCTCAGACCTGGTTACTTTATCAGAAGGTGATCCTCGCCATAAACTGCATCTCCCGCGGCTGTCCTACGTTGGCGAGTCCTGACGCCGGCAGCCCGAACGTGGGCGGCGGTGTTGCCCCGTTTCCGAATACCCCGCTGCGATTGTAGATGTTTTGGTGATTGAAGACGTTGAATGCTTCCGCGCGCAGGCTCAAGAGGGCGCGTTCAGTCAAGCGGAAGGATTTCTGCAATGCCGTCGCAACATCATAAATCGGCGTTCCCTCACCTGCATTACGCGGCAGTAACGCGCCATTCAGGAATGGCCGGTCGGAGTTGGAGCCGTCGCCGTTGTTATCCACGCCCGTGGTGATGTTGTACGGAAATCCCGAGCCCAGTTGCGCAAAGGTGGAAAAGGTGAAGCCCATCGGCAACTGATACGTGCCCACCAGAGCAGCGTTGTGCCGCTGATCAAAAATGCTGGTCGTTTTTTCGGTGTTGCCGAGCAGATTGGAATCTGCCGGGTCCTGCTGGGCCGCGTCCTGATCCACAGTGTCAATGGCGTGCGACCACGTGTAACTCAGCAGCAGGGAGAAGCGGCTTGAAAGCTGTTTGTTGAGTCGGAGCTGCAATGCGTTATAGCTTGCCGCTCCGAGGTTGGCGTTCGCCACCACGCGCCGAAAGCCGCCGGGTACAGGGATGATTGGCCTGGTGGCATTGGCTGCCGCGACGCTTCTGGTCGCGCTCGTAGCGTCGGGCAGGAAAGGCGCGGGCGCGTTCAGGTCCACCGGACGTTCAATGTCGATCGTGTGCAACCCGACATAGTCAGCTGAAAATACCCAGCGCGAGGCCAGCTCACGCTCCAGTCCCAACGACCATTGCTGCGTGTAGGGATTCAGCAGAGCATCAGGGCAGAAGCGTAACGCGGAAACGTCCAGGATCTGATTGAGCGCCGCACACTGGCCAGGCCGGACCGTAATGTCCCGCGCAGGAAAGATGGTTCCCGGAGGGAAGTTCGTGATCGGGTTGAAGGACGTGGGGAATCCTGCCTGCCCTGGCGTCACGCTGAAGGTAATCAGCCCGCTGGCTCCGCCGAGAATATCTGACGCTGCGAGATCGGTTCGCTCCTCTGAATAATAGATTCCGTATCCGCCACGGAGCACCGTCGAGCGCGTGTGTGGAACGAGCCAGGTGAACCCCACTCGCGGAGCTACATTATTGTGATCGTCAGTGAACGTCTGCATCTCGTAACGTAGTCCAAGGTTCAACGTGAGTCCCCGGCGTGCGTTCCAGTTGTCCTGAAGAAAAACGTCCCAGAGCGTCTCCTGGACGTTGTAGTTCTGGTTACCGAAAGATTGCGTAAACGTGCTGACAATCGGCTGGTTTGCCTGCGCCGGTGTTCCTGCAGTGCAGAGTGCCGGCTGCACGGATCCGGGGTCGAGAGTTGTCAGCACGGAGATCGGAACAAAAGCACACGCGGGATTCACCTGGAAACGTCCCGCCGCGAATCCGCCGCCAAACTCCTGTCCAAAACCGCCGGATGACGACCATATCAAGTCGGCGCCCGCCTTAAGCGTATGCCCGCCGCGAATGGCGCTCAGCGTATCGCCTGCGGAGTACTGGTGGTTCATCAGGTTGGCGGACCGGGACTCGCCTACCGTATAGAAGCCCGGCAGCGTGATCTGCGGTCCGAACTGGACTGGAGCAAAGCGAGTAATCGGCGATCCAAGCTGCCACTGGACACGCGCTTCATTCACCATACTGGGGCTGAGGGTGGCCGTATCCGACAAACCTAATGCGTACGTTTGGCGCGAGAAGACTCTCCCCGCGCTGGGCAAAGTGGTGCCGCTCACCGCGTCCTGCGGATTTGTATCGGAAAAGCGGTCCAGGTTTGCTCTGAGGGTCATTCGATTAGCAGCATTCAGATCGTGATCCAGGCGGGCGAACATCAGAGTCTGCCCAAAGTCACCGGTAAAGAGAGAGCGGGGCTGGATGGGCGTGTTGATCACCGCGTCGCGCTGTTGGGTGCTGTATTCCACCGAACCGAAGAAGAATGTTCTGCCCCGAACGACAGGGCCGGAAACTGCGGCGCTTCCCTGAGCCAGAACGTTGGCCGTCTTTTGCGGCGCCAGCGGCAGGTTCGCCTGCGAGAAGGCGGGTCTTCCCATTCCGGTGAAGTCGCCGTGGAAACTGTCCGTCCCAGATTTCGTCACAATGTTGACCGCTGCAGAGGTCGTGCGGCCGTATTCGGCAGAGGTAGCGCTGGTCAGTACCGTAAATTCCTGCACCGCCGAGAAAGGCAACGCGGTGAAGATAGTCTGCCGTCCCCAGCTATCGTCTGCCGTTGCATTGTCGATGGAGTAGGTTGTTTGCCGCCGCCCGCTGCCGTTCGCGGCAACCAGTGTTTCGTTAAGGAAAAGATCACCCGTGGTCTGCGCGAGCCGTACTGACGAATCGAGCAGTTGCAACGAAGTCAGGCGGTTGTTAAGAATCGGAGTGCTCTCAATGCGGGGAAGATCAAGCCGAGTCCCGATCTGGTGGGAATCCGTGACGATCCCACCCGCCTCACCGTACACGTCAACTTCAACAGGCTCCGCGGAAACGCTCAGGGTAAAGTTGAGCTGCGCCGTTACACCAGCCCGCAACCGCAAATCGTGCTGCTGCGCTGGGCGAAACTTCGGCACGTTGACGGTTACCGTATAAGTTCCCCGCAAGGGAACACCGCTGAAGCCATAATTACCTGCGCGATCAGTCCGTGCCGTAAGAGTGAATCCGGTGTCGGCATTTTTTAGCTGCACTTCCGCGCTCTGGATCGCCGCACCCTGTGCGTCCTGAACGTGGCCTTTCACAGCGCCCAAGTCGCGGATCTGGGCAAGCATGCAACTCGGCAGAAAAGACGCAAGCGTCAACACCAGCAGACAATGGCTCAACGATCTCATTATTGTTAAGGGATCCTTTACTGAGGTCAGCCGCACCGCACACTCCAAGCGCGGGGCTCAAAACAGGTTATTGGCAGCAGGAATGTACTACCAGAAATCGTAGCGTCAGTAGGAGGCAAATAGGCGCTGTCGCGCAAAGAGCGGTCCTACGGATCGATCTGCACTACTCCAACGGCTTTGCCCACAATGTCAATGGGAGTGATTGTGGTGGAAACCGCGTCCGTGCTGAGGTCGAAGAAATCCAGTTCCCCGCCCTGCACCACATACGCAACATTTCTTCCCGAGATCGGCTGCACGGCCGTGACGTCAAAGTCCTGGCGAAAAGAGGATTCCACGGGCACGGTGACCGTGGGCGCAGTGGGGCTGGTGATGTTCGCGATGGTCAGGCAGCCAGCACGCGTGTTGTCAGCCTGAACGGGTCCGGGCGTGCATTGCTGCGATCCAATGTAAAGCCGATTGGTGGGAGTCAGCACCATGAACGTGTGCAATCCGTCTGTGATCTGCACCGGCGGACCTGCCAAAGTGAGCGAGGCCGCGCTTACCACCTGCAGGAAACCGGTTGCAGGCGAAACCGCCGCCCTCGGCGAAGTGGTACCGGCAATATACAGATTGCCATTGTTGAGCAGGCCGGTGGTCGCCGCGGGCACGGCCGTCCTGGCGCCAAGCGCGGGCGCGGCGGGATTTGTAAAATCCACAAACTGCACACTGGGCTGCGTTGGAGTGGCGGCATTGCTGCCCCCGCACCCAGAACCGCAATTGAGGATGAACGCCTGCGTCTCACTGTTGTTGAATACGGCCGAAAAGGGCTGATCGCCAGTCGCTACGGAGCCCGTCGAAAGCCGGACGGGAGTCGCCTGGTGAGTCGTGATCGCTGTAGCGGTATCAATCAGGAAGAAGGCGTCCTTAAACGCGTCTGGATTTTGAGGATTAGGTCCGGGCAGTCCCTGAGGGTTATCACTGAATGCCAGAAGCTGGCTTCCATTGGGGCTCAACACCAGCCGGCGCACGCTGGGCACTGGAACGCTCACGGTCACAATTCCCGTCGCCGTGTCCACGGCCTGTACAAACCCGTTATTGCGCTCGGCCACCCAGACTGTCTTGCCGTCTGGCGTGATCACAATATCTGTAGCAATATCAGCCAACTGCGGCGCGAATGTGACAGTTTCCTGGGTGTTATCAAAGATCGAGACCTGGGCCACGTTGGAATCGAGAATCGCGGTCTGCCCTCCAGCCGTTACGATCTTTGTAGGAGCACTGGCGGAGATAGCCTTTGCCGCCAACACGTCCTTTTGCGCGTCCACAATGTTAACCACACCGGTCGATGCAACCGGTTGCTGGTTGGAGACCAGAACGCGCTTCTTCAGGCCGGTAGGCGGTGGAGTATTGGATGGAGGCGCCGAAGAGCCACACCCCGCCAGCAGCACGGCCAGCCCTATCATCAGGATTGACAGGACAGACTTCTTTCCATTCATTCGCGATTAGACCCTGAGCCTTTTTGCATGAAACGGCGATTATAACAGTTGCGCACTTCTCCGAGGTTAAGAACGCAGGGCAAGCGCAGCCTTGCAGGATTTTTCTTGAGTCTTACCGTAGAGACGCGGCATGCCGCGTCTCTACCTTTACTTCGTCTCCACGGTTTGGCCTGCGCGACGCGCTGCGGTATTCTGAATAGACAACCTCATGCTGCAAGATCTGCTATCCCGACTCAAGAAAGGCCCCGTACTCTGTGACGGCGCAATGGGCACGCTTCTCTACGCCAAGGGCGTGTTCATCAACAAATGTTATGACGAACTGAACCTGACCCAGCCGGACATGGTCCGCACGATCCATCAGGAGTATCTGAATGCCGGCGCGGAGGTAATTGAAACGAACACCTTCGGCGGAAATTCATTTCGCTTGATGCGCCACGGCCTCGCCGAGCATGTCCACGAAATCAATCTGCGTGGCGCGCAATTGTCGCGTGAGGCCGCTGATGCTTTCAATCTCAAGATGGGTACAGACGTCCTCGTAGCGGCCTCTGTCGGCCCGCTTGGCGTTCGTATTGAGCCACTGGGAAAGACTGCGCGCGAAGAAGCGCGTGAATCCTTCCGCCAGCAGATAGCCGCATTGACCGAAGGCGGCGTCGATCTCATTATGCTTGAGACCTTTGGCTATCTCGAGGAGCTACACCAGGCCATTTTGGCGGCACGTGAGGCAGCCCCCAACCTTCAAATTGTGGCCCAAGTCACCATCGATGAAGACGGCAACTGCCTCGATGGCGCAAGTCCTGAAACTTTTGCCGCCAAGCTCGACGAGTGGGGCGCGGACGTGATTGGTTGCAATTGCAGTGTGGGTCCGGTAGCCATGCTAGAGGCCATAGAGCGCATTCGGCGCATTACAGAGCGTCCACTGGCCGCGCAACCGAACGCCGGCATTCCGCGTAGCATCGAGGGCCGCAACATCTATCTGTGCTCACCGGAATACATGGCAAGCTACGCGCGCAAGTTCGTCACTGCCGGCGTGACTTTAGTGGGAGGGTGTTGCGGCACTACCCCTGAGCACACCCGGTCAATGAACGCCGCTCTGCGCATGAACAATATCAAGGGCAAGGCGCCGTCGTTCCGGGTAGTGAGCGAGCGCAAGCGCGAATCAAACATCACGCCTCCGCCCCTGGCGCAACGTTCCACCCTGGGCCGCAAGTTGGCCTCCGGTGAGTTTGTCACCATGGTGGAGATCGTCCCGCCAAAAGGCATCGACTTCCGCAAAGAGGTGGAAGGGGCAAAGTTCTTGAAATCGGCGGGCATTGACGTCATCAACATTCCTGACAGCCCGCGAGCCTCGGCTCGTATGAGCAACCTGGCGCTGTGCACGCTGGTCCAGCAACAAGCGGGTATCGAGACGGTGCTCCATTTCACATGCCGCGACCGCAACGTCCTGAGCATGCAGTCTGAGCTGCTGGGCTGCTACACCATGGGCATGCACAACCTGATCTGCATCACCGGCGATCCGCCCAAGATGGGCAACTATCCAGACGCTACGGCGGTGTTCGACGTGGACGCGATCGGGCTGGTGAACATCGTCCACAATTTGAACTTCGGGCTTGATCTCGGCGGCAATCCTATTGGTACGGGCACAAAATTTGTGATCGGCGTGGGCGCGAATCCTGGGATTGTGAACATTGACGAAGAGGTGCGGCGCTTTGAATACAAAGTGGAAGCCGGCGCGGAGTACGCCGTTACGCAGCCGGTCTTCGACGTCCGCCTGCTCGAGCAGTTCCTCCGCCGCATTGAACATCACCGCATCCCGGTGCTGGCCGGAATCTGGCCGCTGACCAGCGTACGCAACGCCGAGTTCATGAAAAACGAGCTGCGCGTCTCCGTACCAGACTCCATTTTGGAGCGCATGGCCAAAGCCCCCAATGCTGAAGCCGCGCGTGCCGAAGGGATCCAGATTGCGCGCGAGATGCTGCGACAGGTGCGCGGCCTTGTGCAGGGTGCGCAAGTTGCGGCCCCGCTAGGGCGGTATTCATCTGCAATCGAAGTCCTCGACGGTATCGCGGGCACAGCCACTGCGGTGGGATAAGTGGAAAAGGCGGATCGACAGAAAATCTTTGCCTTTACAGCCGTTTCGCTCCGTAGAGAATCTGTACCCCGCGCGACTCAGAGATTCGAGCCGCCACTCGCCTATGGAAGGGACGGTGTTATAGAGCGACGGTGTAGCACAGCCGCCCTCGGCTGTGCGCTTGCACATTCCAAACTACCTGAGGGTGATCAAATGCTCTTCCGCGATGAATTCTGAACCCGCGCAACACCAGAATGGATGACCTCACCGATGTTCAAACCGTACGGGCGAGGGTCTGCTCCGCATTGCCTCACAAGTGCCACGGAATTTGGAGGCTTTCGCTTGTTTAGTCATATACACCCGCTCGATGGGAAGAGTGACTTTTCTGTATCCGCTTTCCCCTCGCACAGCCGGGGGCGGCTGTGCCACTCGTCCCAATCACACATTTGTGCGCCACCATCTTTGTTTGTGTCGAAACTGAATCGTCGTTCAGAAACCTCGAATTACCCGTGGCTCATTTTGGCGCACTCACCTATTGTCCTAAATTCCTAAAACTTTTTTGATCGGCATCTCTCAAGGGCGCTAGAATGTGCCTATGGAGTTTCGGCTCAGTGCCTAAATTTGAAGAGTGTCTGCAACGACTGGAAAAAATCGTTGACGAGCTGGAGACGGGAAATGTCTCACTGGAACAGGCGCTGAAGCTTTTTGAAGAAGGAACCCAGCTCTCCTCGTCCTGCCGTAAAGAACTGGAGGAGGCTGAAGGCAGGGTCGAAATGCTGCTCAAACAGAATGGGAAACTCCAGGCAGAGCCGTATGAGCCCGGGGCGGAACGGGCGTCCATCACGGCGAAACGATAAATATCTTTTTTAGCTCCTGCAGGATGCTCTGCAGTTGGTTGCGAGTCCGGCGGAAACGCCTCCAGCAAATCAAGGATGTGTTGTATGAAGCCGCTCAGTGTAGTTGTCGCCCAAAGCAACAGCAAAACGGGTGAGTCTCTCGCTAAGTCCCTGTACAACCATTTTCGGAGTGTAAACCTGGTCGGCGGTGTTGATGATTTGCGCCACGCCATCCCGAGACATCGGGCAGATGTGGCCATCGTGGACCTGGAACTTGCCAGCGTAGACCAAGTCCACCAGCTAACCCGTGAATTCCCGGCGACTACAATTGTGTGCACTCACCGATTAGCAGACGAAAAGATGTGGACCCAGGCGCTGTCCGCCGGGGCCGCTGATTGCTGTTACAACAGCGATGTTCGTGCAATTGTGCTGGCTGCAACGCAAACCCGGCCAATCTCGCACGCACACGCCGCCTAAGCAAGAGTTGCCCATAGCTCCTCCCGTCAGCAAAGAGGGCCGCCCGTTAGGGCGGTCCTTTGTTTCTGTCGCTTCGCTCCAAACCGCTCGGGTGCTGTTTCGAACCGCAGGACGTCATGCTCCTGCTGCAGCGGGCTCGGCGCGCAAGGCGGCCTCGCCCTTATACCCGATCTCCCGATCTCGGATCACCCGATCCACCAGATGACCCGATCACCGGATGAAAGCTATACTCATCCTTCATGCTCACAGAAGTTCTTCAACAGGGCCAACAGGCGATAGATCAGGCCCTGGAAAAACTGTTGCCTGCACCCACGCAGCGTCCTGAGTCCATCCATCAGGCCATGCGTCACAGCGTCTTCGCCGGAGGCAAGCGTTTGCGTCCCATCCTCTGCATGGAAGCCGCACGCATGATTTCCGGCAGTCTTCCCGAAGGCGTGCAGGAACTTGGCTGCGCGCTGGAAATGCTGCACACGTACTCGCTGATCCACGACGATCTTCCCGCTCTCGACAATGATGATCTTCGTCGCGGCAAGCCCACCTGCCATGTTGTGTACGGCGAAGCCATCGCCATCCTGGCCGGCGATGCGCTGCAAACGCTCGCCTATGAAGTTCTGGCCAAGCTCAAAAGTCCTCCGGAGTCTCGGATCAGGATCGTTGAAGAGATCGCCCGTGCCACCGGAACTGTGGACGGCATGATTGGCGGGCAGGTGAAGGACCTTGAAGCCGAGCGCCAGCGCCCCGACGCGCAAACGCTGGAATACATTCATCGTTCCAAGACCGGCGCGCTCATCACCGCCAGCCTGGTCAGCGGAGCCATCTATGCGGGGGCGAACATGCCCGAGGTGCAGCGGCTGCGCGATTTCGGGCGTGCGATCGGGCTGGCATTCCAGATTGTGGATGACGTTCTTGACGTTACACAATCGTCTGAGCAACTGGGCAAGACGGCGGGGAAAGACACCGCATCAGAAAAAGCCACTTATCCCGCGCTTTTCGGGATTGAAGAGTCTTTACGCCGCGCAGATGCGCTGGTCGTCACCGGGTGCAACGCGCTCGGCTCATTTCTGGACCGGGCAGACACGCTCAAGGAACTAGCGCATTTTCTAGTCCAGCGGACGAAATGAAATCACTATTGATCCAGTTCCTTTAATTGCATCACGTTGTCAACAACATGAATAAGGCCGTTGGATGAGCGGATGTCCCATATGTGGAACATGCCCATATCATCATCCTCGCTGCGGATCATCAGGTGCATGTGATTGTGGTCCGCAACCTTGAGCTTGTCGCCTTCCATGGTGGTCACTTCTGCGACTCCATTTTTGCTGGCTTGGATCTTTTTCTTGAGCTCGTCGGTGCTCCAGGCGCCCGACAGCATGTTGTAGAGCAGTACCTTCTTCAACTCTTCCTTGTTTTCCGGCTTCATCAGCTTGTCAAAGAGGCCTTCCGGCATTTCAGCAAACGCCTGGTTGGTCGGCGCAAAAATGGTGATTGGACCGGGTCCTTCCAGCATCTTCTCCAAACCTGCAGCTTTGATGGCCTTCACGAGCGTGCTGTGATCGGCCGAAAGCGACAGGTTCTGCAGGATGTTGTTGGTCGGCAGCATTTCCTTGCCGCCGACCACCGGGTTTTTATCTCCGGCCAGAGCTACGGTGGCCGCGAGCACAAGCAGAGCAAACACTGAAATACGATTAAGATTCATGGCGCTCCCTTTTAGTAATGAAACTTGTAGCGGACCTGCAGTGCGACCATGCGGGGATCGCTCACATGCGAGCCGCCGAACGAGTTGCTGAGATCAATAAAATATCTCTTATCGGTCAGATTGGTCGCGGTAATCTTGGCTGACCAGTTTTCCCCAAACGATTTACCCAGCGCAACGTCCACTGTCGCGTAGGCGGGAAGATGGCCCGGACCATCACCATTCAGGAACCCCGATCCGAAACCTAAGTTGCCGGAAAACCATGTATGAGCCGGCAAGGTGGCTGTGAACCCGGTGCTCAGCGTGTGCCGCTGGTCGTGGTCCAGAAAAAAGAAACCCTCCTCGGGCGGGCTGAAATCGGTCAAACCGCCGGTGACGGCGCCTGAGCCTTCAATGGATTGGCGCGAGTAGGCGAGGTGAAGATCGAGTGTCTTGAACAGCCGCGGCGAGCGCACCGTGGCTTCATAGCCCACGATGCGAACGCTTTCGATCGTGAGGGGAATGAAAAGGTTTGAATTCCCAATGGCATCATGATCGAAGAAGTTATGCGCGCCGGTGCGGAACTGATCGAAGTCAAATGCCCAGTTGCGGAATGGGATGGTCAATCCAATTTCATGCTGTTCATCGCGTTCGCCGCGCAACGGCAGAAATCCTGACGCGGGATCAAGTGCATTAAAGATTACTGGCGAAATGGTGTCCAGCGGCGGGGCCTGATAATACCGGCTATAAGCGCCGCGCAGAACCCAATGCAGCCGGGGCAGCTCAATGGCGGCCCCGAGGCGCGGGCTGCCTACAGTTTCCGTCACGAGGCCGGCAAATCGCGTAACGCGAATGCCGGCATTCAAGCTGAGCCATGATGCGGCTTTGAACTGGTCCTGCAACCACAGCGCCTCCAGGTCTCCATTGACCTTCTCGCGAGTGGGAATATCGACGGAAATGGGCGTGGGCGGTTTGGTGCTGTCATCTACAGTCGTGCCAATCAGATGAACGAATGTGTTGTCATGCTGAGCAAAGCCGTAAGCTCCGAATTGGGCGTTGTGCCTTCCCTTCACGACGCTCAGGGAAGCCTGGCCACCAACGTAGGAAGAGAGGCGGTTGTCCGTCGTGACCACGCGGTCGGCTTCGTCGCCAAGGCCTTCAAAAGCCGCACGATTGAAGTGGTACGAAGGCGCCAGCGTGAACAGAATGCCCGAGCCGATCGTGTGCACCCAGGAAAAGTTGCCGAAAACGTCCTGCTCCCGGTCCCTGTCCCTGATTCCGGTGAGTTGCTGGTCCGGATCATTGGGTACCTGGAAGAAATCTGTACGCGCCGAGCCCACAAACCGGAACTGATCGTTCGGCGTGGCGTTGAAGATTAAGGATGTGAAGGCTCCTCCGCCCGCGCCCTGGTTGTGCAGGTTCTCTGTGGTAGGCGTTTCCAGCGCATGGTCCGTGCGATTGCCATTCAGGCTGAAGTAATAGGCGGTTCGCTCGCTGTGATCGCCAAAGCTGATCTGATCGTCAGTGCTGTTGAAATTTCCATAGCTGGTGACCAGTTCGCCCTGGCGGCTGCGCTCAAAACCGGTACGGGTGGAAACATTAAAAACGCCATACGTGCGGTCGCCTGACCCTGCTGAGAAACTGCCCCGCTCCACCTCAACGTTATCGATGTCTTTGGGATCAAACTGCGGACCGACGTTCGTGGCGATGTTCGTATTGGGCACCGGAATGCCGTCGATGGCCCATGTGACCTGGTGTCCTCCGCGGACATGGAGCTGGTCATGCACCACGGTGGCCCCAGGAACAAAGTCCGTGATCATCGAAAGCGAATTGGTGCGGTCCGCGCCGGGAGCGCGCGCAATTTCATTTCGGCTCACTATGCTCTCCGGCGTGGATGAGGATGGATTTACGATCTGCGGCTCCGCCGTGACCTCCACGCTTTCCTGCCGCGCCGCCACTTGCAAGGCAAAATGCAGTTCCTGCACTGTGTCGGCAGTGACAACCGCCGCTTGCTGCTCAGTGCTAAAGCCGGAGGAGTTGACGGTGACCGTGTACTCGCCCAGTGGCAGCTTCATTACGGTGACCAGGCCTTCATCATTTGTTGTCGCCGTCTGGCTGAAAGATGACGTGGCGCTTTGGATGACAACCTGCGCCCCTTTGATCGGGCGATGCTCGGGATCATGCACAATGGCCGTGATCGTTCCGAACACTGAGGCGTAAACCTGCCATCCCGCGAGTAGAAAAACAAAACAAAGAATTCGCAACAGCTGCTTCGACATTCTCTTCTCCCTGCATGGTCCAACCGTGGGCTATTCTTCGATCGGTCGGTCCGTCAGTGTGGCTTCAGATGGAACTCAATCGCGTGTACGCTGCGGTTGCGCGTAAACGCAAACTCCTGATATCCAAGCTGACGGGGATCGGTAGCGGGAACGCTAAATGCATTCCACCCCAGAGGGATTACAGGGTTGGAGGACCGCGATCTGTGTGGGAGGAAAATCCGGTGCTGCTGAACGTAACAGCAGATGCATGTATGCTCGCTCTAATCACATGCAACTGCGGGGCGAAGGAGGCTGCGGGAAGGGCAGCCACCGTCGGCGGCACAGCCTGCACGCAGCAATTCATGGGACATTTGTCTGAGTCGCTGTAGCCGGCTACCACGGGCCCGGCATCGCGATCCTGTGCCATCATGGCATCCATGTCGTGGCAATGATGAGGAGATTGAGCCGGCGAAGCTCCAGGCGCTTGCAGCGGCGCTCGGTGACAGGTCATGCCGCTATGCGCCTCCGATGTGCTCGCCCAAAGAGGCAAAGCGCTCGGGCACATGATTGCTATCAGCGCCAGAATGGAGCAGAACCGTCGCATACTCAACCCGGAATATACCCGCCAACTACTTTAAGAATCAATAACAATCCGCTTATTTTGTGATTAAAGTAGCTAATGAAAGAAGCCATGCCCATCCATCATCCTACACCTTTGAGTACTGCGCGCGCCAAAGGTGACGGCGCGCATTCCAGATACGCTGGAACACCCGCGGCGGTAAAGACCTACTCGGCGATCAGTGTTTCCCCAGATAAAAGAAGACTGCGGGTGTCACGATGAGTGAAAGAACCATGGATATAAGAATGCCGCCGATCACCGCAATCGCCAGCGGCTGCAGCATCTGCGAGCCCGCGCCTAGCGCAAAGGCCAGCGGCAGCATGCCTGCCACGGAAGCCAGAGCTGTCATCACAATTGGGCGCAGGCGCCGTCGGCCGGCCTGCAGCATGGCTTCCTCGCGCGCGAACCCGGCGTGCTCGAACTTCTGATGCGCATCGAGCAGAAGAATCCCATTTTTCGCGACGATTCCTACTACCATGATGACTCCCATGAACGAGGCCACATTAAAAGTTGTATTCGTAATCAGCAGGGCCAGGAAAACACCGGAAGTGGAAAGCAAAGCGGAGGAAAGAATGGCCGTGGGTGCGGAGAAGCTCCGAAACTCGAACAAAAGTACGGTAAATACCAGAATAATCGCAAGCACCAGAACGATCACCAGGTCATGAAATGATTTTTGCTGCTCCTGGTACGTTCCTCCATATTCCACGCGTATCGACGAAGGCAGATGCAGATTTGCCACTGCTTGCTTCACCCTGGCTATTCCGCCGCCCAGTCCCACTCCTTCAAGCCGCGCCGTAACCTCCACATCGCGCTGCAAATTTTCACGACGAATCTCCGTCTGACCGGGATCTTCCGTTATATCGGCGAGAGCGCCCAACGTGGCGGTGTGGCCTGACGCGCTAGTGAGCAAAGTGTTGCTCATTGCTTCCAGTGAGGCCCGGTCCTGCTCGGGAAAGCGGACCCGAATAGTGTACGCCCGCTGGTTTGCCACCAGAGGCGCAGCGGCGGGTACGCCCTGGAGGATGGCCTGTGCGTCCGTGGAGACTTCCTCTGTGGTAAACCCTGATTTGGCGGCAACAGTCGGCTTTACATTGAATGTGGTTGCCGGGCCACTGATGGAATCTTCAATGCCGTCTTTGAGATCGACTACACCGGAAATTTTTGAAATGGCATCCGCCACGCGCGGCGCCGCTTGTTCCAGTAGCTTGCCATCATTCGAGAAGAGCTTGATCACAACTGGTTCGGGTGCGCTGGTCAGATCGCCGATCATGTCCTGCAGCACCTGCGTGATCTCAATGTCAGCGGCAGGCTCTTGTTTGGCAATGCTCGAACGGACTTCGGCGATGATCTCCTCCACGCCTCGGCTTCGATCAGACTTGAGTTTTACCGAGATATCACCATTGTTGGCTTCGGTGACGGCGGCGAGTCCAAGCTGCAACCCGGTGCGGCGCGATGTGCTCTCCACCTCGGGAATGTCATGGAGGATTTTTTCAATGTGCGAAACGATCCTGTCCGTTTCCTGAAGGGACGTTCCCGGTGGCGTGAGGTAGTCCACGACGAAGCCGCCCTCGTCCATCTCAGGTAACAAGCCCGTCTCCAGGCCGAAATAAGCAGCGCCAGCAATCACCACCAGCAGGCCGCATCCCGCAGCGAGCCACCGCGGATGTTCCAAAGCACGCCGCAGCCAACGCTCATAAAAGGCGATCACACGGCCGAAGAAACCCTGCATTGATGCTTCCTCGGCGGCCATGAGACGTCGCATCTCCTGATCGATATCGAGTGACTCAGCTGCTGAGAGGGGCTCAATTGCCTCAACCGCTGGCTTTTTGCGGCGAATAAAAAACTGGCTCAGCGTGGGCGTCCAGCTCAGCGCCAGCACAAGAGAAGTGAGCAAAGCGGCGCTCATGGTCACAGCCAAGGCGCGGAAGAAAGTTCCGGTCACGCCGGTAATCGAGATGAGCGGAAGGAAAACCACGATCGGCGTGAGCGTGGAACCAATCAGAGGAACTGTAATCTCCGATAATGCGCTGTGAATCGCCTCCAACCTGCCTTCGCCCGCATCGCGGTGCAAAACGACGTTTTCTACCACGACGATTGCGTCGTCAATCACCAGTCCCACCGCCGCCGCGAGGCCTCCCAGCGTCATCAGGTTGAAGGTCTGCCCCATCAGCTTGAGAACAATAAAAGTGACCAGGATGGTCACTGGAATTACCAGACCTGCGACCAGCGATGTACCCCAGTCGCGCAAGAAGATGATCAGCACCAGTGAAGAAAGCACCAGCCCGATCAGAATCGCGTCTCGAACGCTCTTGATGGAATCACGCACGATGCCGGACTGATCGTAGAAGCTGGTCAGGTGAATTCCCGGCGGGAGTGATTTGCGGATGCTCTCCACCTCCGCGTTGACTTCTCTGGCAACCTCCACTGTATTGCTGTTGGGCTGCCGACTTATATTCATCAACACGGCCGGGTTTCCTTCAGCGCGCACGATGGTGTAAACCGGCCGGATGGAACGCGCAACTGTTCCGATATCACCGATCCTGACGGGAATGCCCGCTTGCGTGCTCTTAATAACCACCCGCGCCAGCCCTTCCGGAGTGTGCACCTGACCTGTAACCAGCCCGAGCACAAGCTGGTGATTGCGCTCGAACAGCCCGGGAGAATCAATCACGTTCGTCGCCTGCACAGCATTCAAAATATCTGTGACAGTGATTGACGTAGCCAGCAGCTTCGCCGGATCGGGTGTGATCTGGAATTCGGGCACTTGGCCGCCCTGGACTACAACGGTGGCCACTCCACCCAGACGGTTCAGGCGCGGAGCAATGTCATACGTCGCCATCTCCCAGAGCTGGGTTTGCGGCACGTTGTCCCCCGTCAGGCTGTAGCCGAGAATAGGAAAGGAAGCGAAGGTGAGCCGGTGCGTGTCGATCTTGGTCCCCGGCGGCAGTTCGGTTTCAATGCGCGCCAGCGCCGAATCGACCAACTGCAGCGTCTGGAACATATCCACGTTCCAATTAAAGAAAAGATCCACTTCGGCCGAACCGCGACTGGTGATCGAGCGCACCGATTGCAGTCCGGGCACGCTGTTCACGGCCTGCTCCACAGGACGCGTCACCGTGACCAGCATCTGGTCAATTGGCATCACACCATTTTCGATACCGACTACGATGCGCGGGAAATCCGTGCTGGGGAAAACCGAGACAGGAATGGTGAATGCCAGATAGGCGCCGACCAGCGCAATCACCATGATCAGAAAGATAACTGATTTGGAGTTTTGCGCGAACCAATAGCGGGGTTTCTGCACGCCCGTAGAAACGCCGTTGACGATCTTTGGTTCGTCAGCCATGCTCAGTCTTTGTCGTCGTTTCCGGCCTTGTCACCGGCTGACGGCTTGTTCTCCGCTGGGGGTGCAGGCGTTTCGATTTTCACCTTCGTCTTGTCCGGAAGGCCGTAAGCTCCCGCAGTGATCACCTGCTCGCCTGGCTTCAGGCCATCGAGAATCTGTGTCTCCTGCGGAGTTTGTATCCCGAGCTTCACGTCGCGGCTGTGCGCCATGTTTTGGGTGTCCACCACCATCACCTGAGCGGCATCGCTGCTGGCATTGAGCAGCGCGCTGCTGGGAATCACGACTGCGTTGGATGCAGTCTTTGCTGTGATGCCAAGCTGTACCGCCATCCCGGGCCTAAGCTGTTGCTGCGGATTTGCCACCTGCACCCAGATCTCCACGGTTGTGCTGTTGGGATCGAGCGCCGGACTTACAAGGCTCACAGCGCCTGTCAGGGGTTTCTCCAGTCCGGAAGCGGCGATGGTCGCAGTATCGCCTTTGCGCAGCAACATGGCATCGGATTCCGGCACGTGCGCCTTCGCAATCACCTGCGAAGTATTCATGACCGTAATCAGCGGCGCTGACGTTGACGCCATCTCCCCCGGATACAGCGGGCGATCCGTAACCACGCCGTCGATTGGGCTGCGAATCTGGGTATAGCCCAATTGCGCCTCGGACGCCATCAGCTTGCCTTTGGCCGATGTAAGCTGTCCGCCGGCGGACTGGAGCGCCGCCTGCTTGCCGACAGCATTGAGGGAGTCCAGGTGCTTTTTCGCCGTATCGTAGGCCGTCTTTGCTTGCGCCAGTTGCACAGCGGCGGCGTCCAGGTCCTTACGCGGCAGCGCGCCCTGCTTAAACAAGTCTTGCCGGCTCGCATATAGCTTCTGCGCCGCATCCAGTTCCTGCTTGCTCGTCTGCACGTCGAGCTCTGATTTCTGGATCTCTTCCGGAAGAGTCGCATTCACGCTGCTGGAGTAGGCGGCCTGCGCCTGCTCGTAAGCGCCCTTGTTGTCGAGAGCGGCCGCGCTCAAATCGCGGTTCTCGAGTTCAGCAAGCAACTGCCCTTTCCTCACCTTCTGGCCGCGCATGACGTAAAACTTTTTCACCGGAGAGCTGACTTTAGGCGTGATAAGCGCCTGTGCAATGGGAAAGATGATGGCTTCTGTATTCACCAAGCGCGAAATGTTCTCTGTATGCGCGGCCACAGCCTGCACGGAAACTTCAGGCGTAACGGCTTTCTCCGAATCGCCGCAACCTGCGGCAAATAGGAGGAGCGCAGGGAGAAGACAGGCTGCGAGCCATGCTGCCTTCTTCAGGCTGGATGGGGCCATAGAGCTAATCACATTGTACCTGTAAGGGTTTGCAGGTTGGCCAGAGTCGTGCGGTAGCGAACCACCCCATCGCTATAGGCGTTGCGTGCCTGTGTGAGGGTATTTTGCGCATCTACCACTTCCAGCACCGTAGCTTCCCCTCCCTGATAGCGGAGCGTGGTCAAGCGCAGGCTTTCGCTGGCCAGTTCCGCAGAATTCTTAAGCAGCTCAAGTTCATCATGCGCCGCCGCCGCTTCGTTATATAAAGTACGCATGTCCGCCAGAAGTTTGCGTTGCGCCAATGAGAGCTCTCGCTGCGCCTGTTTGCGCTGGAGATCAGCCTGAATCACTTTGCTGCGCGTGGCGCCCCAGTTCCAGATGGGGATATTCAATGTCGCTGAGGCGGCATAGCCCAGGTTGCGTGTGCCCTCCGGCGCATGCACGGCAAACTGCGGAGCATCAATGCCATAAAAATAATCGAGAGTCAGTGACGGGAAATATCCCGCTCGTGCCGAAGAAAGCTCAAAGCGCGACGCTTCCAGGGCTGCTGTAGAAGCTCGAACGTCGGCGTTCCGCGTCTCCGCGAGGTGAGCAAACTCGTCAAAGTTCTCCAATGCGGGTGCCATCTCGGAGTCATCTACAACGGTGAAGTTCTCATTGAAGTTGGGAAACAGCAGCACGGCGAGGTCGAGCCGCGCTTTTTCCATCGCAAGGTCGGCCTCGCGCAGATCGCGCTGGCGATCATTGAACTGGATCTGCGCCTTGATCTCGTCCGAGTGCGCCACCTCGCCTCCGTTTTCGAGCTTTCGGCTCAGTTCCAGGAAACGTTGCGCCTCCGTAGCCGCAAGTTGCACAGTGGCATACTTGCGCTGCGCCGCAATCAAACCGTAGTAATTCTGGACAACAGTTAGCACCAGCCCGCGCGCAGCAATCTCCGCCTTCGCCCGTGCCACTGCCTCAAGTGCGCGCGCCCGGCGATAATCGGCATATTGCACAAAGCCAAGCTGTTCCTCCGCCACACCCTCGCTCAGGTATTCATGCACAGCGTTGTTGGCGATGAAACGCGGGACCTGGCCGCTGGCTGCTGCTCCCGGATTGGCTGATCCCGTGGGCGCCTCGGCGGGCTGCGTGTAAATAAACTCGTTGTTGTAGTTCACTTTCGGCAGCAGCGCCGCGCGGGCCTGGACTTTGTTTTCGCTGGCGATGCCCTGCTCCGTCAAGGCTGCCTGGAGCGTCACGCTGTTCGCTCGCGCTCGCTTGAGAGCGTCCTGCAATGTCATCGTTAGCGGGGCGTGGGACGACGCAGCGGGCTGTTGCGCGTAGATTCTCATCGAGCCAAAACTCAACGCAGTTGCGGTGAACAGGGAGAGCCTCATCAATGTTTTACGCATGAATACCCATCTCCAAAGAAGCTAAGATATCATTCATCAGTTCGGGCTTGGCATGCCGCGAACCCAGATACCTTGCTCATCCCCGGCATCTAACCGCCTTCGTGCCTCGATCCCGAACCCGAAACTCGGCCGGCCGCTTTGCGCTGCTCATCTGGCAATTCTGATTCTTCTTTTTCTGCTGGTATTTTCAATTGAGAGACACGCCGGCACGCAGCCGAATACAGGTCCTCCTCCCAATCAGCATTTACGCCACTGATTTGCCTTTCTTCGTCTGCCCAGCTACACTCACCTGTTTTTTAACCCACGCCTGAATCTCCGGAGTCGATCATGATGCTTCGTCGCGCCCTGTTGGTGTCTTCCTGTACTATCGCTCTTCTGCTCCTAACCTCCCCATCAGCAAAGGCACAGCGGAACCGCCCCGCTGCTGCGCCCAGTCCATCTCCTTCCGCCAGCCAGGCGGGCGCAAAGCCCACGGCTCCTCCGGCGGAGCCAAAGCATGAGGTTCCGGAACAGCCACCGGTCGTGACGCATCACGAAATGCATGTTGGCGGAAAGACACTGCGCTACACCGCCACCGCCGGCATGATGCCGCTGAAAAATGTCGACAACGGCGAAGTGCAAGCCCATATTTTTTACATTGCCTACACTCTGGATGGCCAATCCCCGGAAAAGCGCCCGCTGACCTTCTCTTTTAACGGCGGACCAGGATCAGCTTCCGTATGGCTGCACCTTGGCGCCATCGGTCCCAAGCGCGTGCGCATGCAGCCCGAAGGCATGATGCCCGCACCTCCATACCAGCTTGTCGACAACGAATACACCTGGCTCGATCAGACCGATCTCGTTTTCATTGATCCCGTGGGCACTGGCTATAGCCGCGCTGTTAAGCGCGACCAGACTAAGAAATTTATCGGCCTCCGAGGCGACATCGAATCCGTGGGCGAATTCATCCGGCTCTATCTCACCCACTATGATCGCTGGGCATCACCGCTGTTCATGGTTGGCGAGAGCTATGGAACCACGCGGGCGGCTGGTCTCTCCGGATACTTGTTTGAACATGGCGTTGCGTTCAACGGCATCATGTTGATTTCCAGTATTATGAATTTCCAGACGACTGATTTCACGGTCGGCAACGACTTGCCCTATGTGCTGTTCCTGCCTTCTTACGCCGATATTGCCTGGTATCACAAGAAACTTGGGACGGAGTTTCCAAGCCTCGACAAGCTGCATGGTGAGGTGGAAGCCTGGGCCATTGGCCCCTACAATGATGCGCTGGCAAAGGGCGACCGGCTTACGGCGCAAGAGCGGACCGACGTAGTTGATCATCTGGTTCGCTACACCGGATTGAGTAAACAGTTCATTGAGCAGCATAATCTGCGCATCACCGAATCGGAGTTCACCACAGAGCTTTTGCGTGATCAGAGGAAGCTTGTCGGGCGGCTTGACGGCCGCTTCACCGGCGACACCCGCGAGAATGAAGACGGCCCGGCGGCCGGGGGCACCAGCTTTCCGAACTCTGATCCCAGCATGAGCGCCATCCGCCCGCCATACACAGCAATGTTCAACCAGTACGTTCGCACCGAACTCGGCTATAAATCAGATTTCGAATATTACATCCTGGGCGGAGGCTTCCGGTTTAACGAATGGGATTGGGGCGTCCAGCGCGGCGGCTTCCCCGATACTGCCGAGTCCCTGAAAGACGCTTTCGACAAGAATCCATTCATGAAGCTGTTTATTGCGAATGGCTACTTTGATCTGGCCACGCCATATTTCGGCACTCAATACACCATCAATCATATGGGACTCAACGCTGACGAACACAAGCGCATCAGCCTCGGCTTCTACCCCGCTGGGCACATGATGTACATCCAGGACAAATCTCTGAGCGAGCTAAAGAAGGATGTGAGCGGGTTTATTGCTGCGGCGCTGAAATAATCGCTGAGATCGCCGTAATCGCAGCCTGATCGCGCGTAAGGGATCGCTAAAGCCGATTACGCGCGATCACGGCGATTTCTAAGTTTTCCCAAAGGGATTTTCCAGGCTCGGACTTTGCGGCGTAAACAGCTCCGCTCCGTTTTCTGTGATGTGCATGTCGTCTTCCAGGCGAACTCCGAACTCGCCACGAATGTAGATTCCCGGCTCGTCGCTGAAGCACATATTCGGGTGTAGCGGCAGCGTGTTGCCCCGTACCAGATACGGCCATTCGTGCCCATCCATGCCGATTCCATGTCCCAGACGATGAGTGAAGTGCTTGTAGTCTGGGCCGTAGCCCGCATCAGTAATCACCTTGCGCGCGGCGGCATCGACAGCCTGGCACTGCACGCCAGGCTTGGCTGCTGCCAGAGCGGTTGATTGCGCGCGATGCACGATTTCAAATACCTTCTTCATTTTGTCGCTGATTTTGTTCGGGTTTCCGAGAACGACGGTGCGGCTGATATCGGATTCATAGTCCTGCACCTTGCAACCGCCATCCATCAACAAAATCGTTCCTTCACGCAATACCTGCGGCTGAGCCGATCCGTGCGGCAGCGCCGAGTACTCGCCCACATTGATGCTGGCGCTGCCCTGAAAACCCTGCTCCGCGTG